>Ga0209979_1000274_pt1 | contig 77382 bp, 85 predicted proteins | sample AnhtaG_FD_183114 | JGI IMG/M metagenome (GOLD analysis project Ga0209979, IMG submission 183114) | Deep subsurface microbial communities from Anholt, Denmark to uncover new lineages of life (NeLLi) - Anholt_01485 metaG (SPAdes) (version 2) | ecosystem: Environmental > Aquatic > Marine > Oceanic...
CTGTTTGAATCGTTGCTATGTTTGGATTCACCAAAACAGTTTCTATTCCTTCTTCTCTCAACGCTTTTAACGCTTGAGAGCCAGAATAATCAAACTCACCTGCTTCTCCAATCTTTATGGCTCCAGATCCCAGAACGAGAACTTTTCTCACGGCTTCTCTAACTATAATTTGAGCCTTCCTAAGCATGCGTAATTAAAATATAAAAGTTTTTTGATCTTCCCAGCTTCGACAAATACGTAATCAGGCTGGAAGAAAAATGTATCAACCATCGAGACGAGTGTAACGAAAATTCAGGTGATTAATTAAGGAAAAAAATTTTGTATATGAGTTATAGCACGCGTGAGCGTGTTGTAACCATTTACGAGTTTAGGTTGTTTCCAGAATAGATAAACTTTAGTTTGCAGCAGCAAGCCACAAACTTTTATTAAATGCACAAGCTTTTCCAAGCTAACTTTCATAAGTTTTTCAACATAAAGTTTCTGTCTCCCATAAGGCTCATGAGGGAAAAAGTATTTCATAAACCGTGGAGCTTTATTTCGAATAAAGACTTCTCTTATCCTGGTTATGCCTTCAGCTTTTAGAGTTTGCAGCTTGTTTAAAACGTATTTTTCACTTCCCAACAGTTGAATGTTAAACCCTAACTCTTCCAATACTTGTGCAATTGCTAAGGCTTGTTTTGTCGGTGGCTGCTCCGCTATTTTTTGCATTCCAGCTTTCTCTCCGAAGGGGTTGTATTTCGCCATGACAGCAACCATTTCAACGTATGGCGTGCCTGCGAGAGACAAGGTCTCTCTTACAAGCTTGCTGCCTAATCCTATGGTGCGATATTTCGGATGAACAACAACCCGGCTGATAATACACAGCTTCTCATTCAGCTCCTTAATTGACATTTTAGGCAAGACTTGACGCCTACCAAAACAGGCAATAGGCGGATAACAATAAACTATAACACCGCACAACTCATCATCACGTTTAAGACAGAAAATCTTGCGAGGCGCAGCTATCCTATGGCTGCGATAATGAAAATTAGCGAGCGTTTTCCAATCCTGGTAAGAGCCTTCGATAACTCGCATTTCTTTGACAAGACTGCATTCACGGTTAAGCTCATTAGGATAATAGTTAACTGAAATTTCTTTTCCAAACCTCTTATGAATGTGGACCGAAGGATTCAAATCCCCTAAAAGGTCTGTGTGCGTAGTAGCAGCAATAACAGCTTTTCCTTCTTTCCTAGCTATTTTCTGCAAGTTAAAAGACACGATTTTAGCAGTGTCCCTGTCAAGCGTGCTGCAAAACTCATCCATAATCCACCATTGCTTGCCGCTTTCAACAAGCTTGGCAATACGGTAACGATATTTTTGTCCATCGCTAAGCTGAGAATATTTCCGTAGAAACAGAAAAGCATCATTTAAGCCTACTCTACTAAGCAGCTCTAACCCTTCCGTAACAGTTTCTCCAACAGTTTCGATTATGGGTTTACCAGGGTCTGGTGAAATATCCGTCATGTCAACAGCTTCGCTGCCTAAATCCTTCTTTATAGCTCTTAACAAGACACTTTTACCGCTACCACTATCACCAGTAATCAGACAGACATCCTTAAGTCCCATTTTCAATTCTACATTATCATAGAGAACAAACTCTTTCTCTTCATCAATCCCCAATCCAAAAGCCTCAGCCACAGCAACAGTCCTAGGCGACATCTCCACAGCCGTTCTATAAGCAATGTCAAAAACAAACTTTCCAGCTTCACGATCATAACGCCTACGAAACTTTTCTATACGGAAAAACTCACGCCTTCTCATCGTGGAACCACCCAAACCTGCGGCGCTTCGACCATTTCAACAGTTGCGAAGAGGGCAAGCGCTACGCTCCAGAGGACGTCGTCATGTGTCCCACGTGGATGACTGAACGCTATGTTCCCGTCTTTACGGACTTCAAATCGTTCCACATTCAACTCGGTCACAAACTCGCCTTGGTAAGGCTTATTCCACGTGAAATATGGATACCAAAATTGATTATTGATCATGCGTTGCTTAAGCAAACTAGCCATCTCCTGCTTACGCGGCAACGTAAAAGTAACGCCCTCCACATTATCAATTTCAGCGTTCTGCATGTCCTCAACAATATAATCGCCTACGCCAGTCATGTCAACACGAATCTTACAGAAGCCACCCCAACGATCCTGCATGGCTTTAGTGTAGCCTATCACGCTTGCATAGCTGGTTTCTAAAGGCCAGATCTTCAAATGGCGAAGCAGAAATTTATTGCCGACTTTTTCGATAACGACAAGAGCAGAATAATCTTGATGCTTACCCAAGTCTAGACCTGCGAAAAATTCGCCTTGCTGATAACTGTCCCAAGGATACAATTCAACTTCATATCCCAATGTTTTCTGAGAAGCTATACACTTCGTTATCAGACTCTGCGAAAGCCAAACGGTTTCGTCTTCAGCCCATTCCGCTTCCATCTCACGCTTCCAACGCCATGGGTCCTCAGCAAACTGCCGGCGGATCTTATCCAGAATCTTCTTCCTTAAAGGACCATTAGGCTCTTCAGCTTCTTTCCATGAAACATGACTTCTGGCAAAATCACTGAAATCTTTATGATTGAAGATTTTGTAGAAAACACTATCCGTGTTCCAAGGTGTACTAGTGCATAAGAATTTACCGTTAGTAGTGCTTAACGTGAAAAGAACCGCATCATACAAGTCTTCATCATCAGCAACAAAATTAAACTCGTCAACATAAACCACATGCAAAGTAGGGCCACGAATGGTGTCTGGATTATTTGGAAAAGCTTCTATGCAGCTGCCATTCGTAAACGTCAATTTAGTTTTCAAAGGCTTAAAATACATTCCAGGCGGCAGCCCCTTCAGAAAATAGGTTATTCTACGAATGATTAATTTTGCTTGACGCCAACTCGGACCTAAAACAGCCAAGTAACTGTCTTCGTGAGTAACAGCATACCACAACAACAAAGCACTAATAATCCAGCTTTTGCCGCTTTGGCGACACCATCGAGCAGCAATAAAATCACGTTTCAAAAACAGGTTGATCAAATCTACTTGGTATTCGGTGGGTTCAAATCCCACCACTTGACGGAAAAACTCAACAGGATCCTTACTGAGCTTTCGAGCCTTCTCCATCTCCTTAGCTTCAACAATCTTGACGCTCTTTTGAAATCTATACCATTCAGGCATTATTTCAGCTGGACGCATAGTCCTAGCTCTTTTTTCTCGCGAGCTTCTCATACCTTGCTCTCCACTTAACAAGTTCCTTTTCGATCTCACGATAGTTAATATAATCCGCAAGAATATCCTTGTAAGTTCTAGCTAACGTTGCTATGACTTGTAACCGCTGAACCTCAACCTTATCCAATCCCGGCCCAGCAGCAGCCTTCAAAGCAGCAGCCAAAATCTTCAAAGCATCCTCCACACTAGGAAGCTCTTTCGGTAACTTGAGAGAAGTAGTAGAAAATTTCCTAGGAGTTTTTTTTACTTCTAAGCCAAGCTTCGCGGCTTTCGCTCTTATGGCACCCTCGCTTTTACCTAATTTAGCTGCAATAGTTCGTAGAGTTACGCCTTGGTCGATAAGTTGTTTAAGCTTCAGTTCTTGCTCTTTGGTCCACGGTTTGCCCTTAGGCATGTTGACTCACCAGCACCCCTGAAACCGTTCCAATAAGGCCGGTAATTGCAGCGAATATCTCACTGCTCCACGTGCCCAAAAAAGCCATGTGAGCAACTTCGAGAACGCTTAAACAAACAGTCATACCCATAGCAAATTTCACGCCGTAAACAAGCCTTTCACTAGGTGTAACTTCTAAGATCTGCTCTCCATGTCCACGCTTAACCGAGACTCTTCGTGTTAAAACCCTTCTAATAAGACCCATGATTCCTCACTTTCTGCTGCTTATGTTTACTGGAAACTCGCCTACCACCCCGCAGAAAACTTGTGAAAAGAATTTCAGCTTCATCCTTCGCCACGTGGTTTTTATCAATAACGTTAACGGTTACAGCCCAGCCGACGGGAATAGCAGTGTAATCAATATCGTAAAATCCGTCTGAATATTGAAAATTGTTCTGCGCCAAGACAATATGCTGATTACGTTTACCCATCAATCCGATGAATATGCCCCAGCTTTGAGCAGGCACATCAACAGCCACGCCGCTACCTAAACTTTTGCCAATACTTGCATCCGTCCATGAAACAGAAATCAAATCCCCAGGCTGCAAATCCTTAAGCTGCTTTCTCAGATTACCTTTCACGCAGCAACACCTTCCTTGATTTTACCTGAAATCTCAATGTTTCCATCTTCATCAAGAACCATTATGACTTTGCCTTTCCGGTTTAGAAAGGCGAAGCCTGGGCCTAACCCTAGTGACTCAGCTTCTGTGATCGCCATACCGTTGATGAATGGGATTCTCATTCCCTTTTTGATGCACAAGTCGCCCGCGGAATAGTTCACGCAACCATAGTGTGGACAATACTCCCACGCAACACTTGACGCATAAACACACTGCTGACTACTCGGATGACTGTATTGTCGATTACAACTAACCGCTATACTCATCGTGTTACAGTTGACAGCACTTGGCGAGATCGTCTGACCAGCATGATCGTGATTTTGTGCATGGTGATCATCAGGTCCTATTCCAGTATGCTCTGAATGCGCGTGGCTTTTAGGCTCGTAACGATAATTCGGATCAACATACATGGGGTCAAAGCCAGCACCTTGAGCCTCTAACACATTACCGCTTGTCCCTTCTGGAAGCCTCGGTAAGGGAAATCTACCGCTTGTGATTATGCTTGCGGCAGCCGTGACATTCTGCAAAACACGAGCTGAAGTTATAACCTCAAAATCGGCAACGTTTAAGGACCCTAAATAACCCACGCCACTAACATACAGATTGCTCCATTTCTTCGCGGCACTGCCCAAGTCGTAAGTGGCAGTTGCGTTTGGCAAAAGATGAACTGCAACGCCAGCATCTAAGGCTTTGAGTGCGCCGCTAAGATAGAGATCCTTCCATTTTTTGTTGCTTGCACCCAGGTCGTAAGTGACATCAGCATCGGGCAACAGGTGAAAATTAAACAGCATGTTTGAAACATGGATTTCAACTGCGTAGATATGAGCAAAGCGTTTATCAGCCGCGCCCAGGTTGCTCGCGTTGTCGCTTACTGGGATCATGTTACCTTTGATTCCATACTGATATCCGTTGATCTCAGCGAAGCTTTTCGCAGACGTCCCTATTTTTCCAGAATTATCCGAAACAGGCAACAACTCAGTTTTGAGCTCAAACTGTCCAGCACCTACACGTTTAAGCCAAGTATCAAGAGCCGTTTCTCCCCCAGGTCCGAACTGTAGCATTTCTTTGTCTAGTTGTTGTCTAGGGTTTGTTTCTCCATAAGTGCGGATGCGCATATAACCGTCAGTGTACAAGAGCAGATAGAGCGTGTGCATTTCTTTCCATTTCGCCGTTGCAGATCCTAAAATCCCATGTTCATCATCGCTTGGCTGAAACTGATGATCCAGAACGCCAGTGCCAGCCTTGTTTTTAGTGCGAAACTTAATGATTGATGCAGCGTCCTCGTTAGGTCCAATGTGTTTCGGACAGATCCAACCCGTGATTTTATCCCAGCCACCATCATCTTCGCTGGCCCATGGAACGCCATTATCATCTCCAGCTTCATGCCCAACATGATGAGCACCCAGTCCTCCGCCTAAGGCTGTTGGAATTGCGCCTTTCCCGAGTTTTGTTCTTGCAAGCTTTTCAACCGTAACAGTTGTCGCACGCATCCCATACAGGTAATCAGCCAGAAACGGCGGAACCTTTCCAAGTTCAAGCACTATCTCTAGCGTCTGAGTTTTAGCGTCAACACTATACTCAACGCTTTCAATTCGGAAATCGCTATCAACATTCTCATTCGGCAATATAACGTGAATCTTGTCAGCTGGGAAAAGGGGAGTTGTGCCATAATCTAGAATTGTAGTTTGCAGCCTCAGGTATTCTGCTGGGTTTTTGAAATAGTCAAGTAAGGCTTTAGCTCTTAAATCGCATTCATTATCGGATACAAGCTCTTCATCAACTTCAACAAGCTCTCTTAAGCCGTAGTTTGACTGGCTTGTAGCATCTTCCATTGTTGCAGAGTATCGGCGACCGCCAAAAAATAATTGGTCAATCCAGAAATCACCGCTTCCAACACCAGAGAACCACCCGTCAATTCTAACCTTTTTTATGTTAGCCCAGTCAAAGCCTGCCTCAACCTCTTCCCATTCCATCTCATTCGCTAAGCCTGTTCTCAAATCTGTTTTACGCCATTCCCCTGGAGCGACCGTGATGTTCTTTCGAGCATACTTGTCTGCTGTGTCATAGAGAAGCACGCTAACATTACCGTTATAAGATTTCTCCAAATAGAGCAAGAAGCTTAGAAGCGGATAAAGATTAGAGTTAACTTCTTTTCCAGCATTCAGGGTGAACAGTGCACCTACCCAATACATGCTTACGGAGTGAACTTTGATGCTGGCTGAACCCTTCGCCTTGAAAGTTGTGTCAAGGCTAACGTCTCCAGCAGCCGCACTCCAAGCTCCGTCAGCAGGATTTAGACTCTCGGTCCAAGCATCCTTATCCGCAGGAACACTCTTATCAGCCAAACCATAAATCATAATTTTATTGCGAATACGATGAATATCCTTCCTATAAGCTGAAACCTCTATTTTCTCGCTAATGCTTACAGGACTTGTTTTGCTGTTCTTTGCGAAAAATTCAAACTTGCCGTCTGGAGCTACACGAAAATCGTAGCCTATAACACCAGCTTTATCGCTACTTTCAGCTATATATTTGAGAATGTCAAAAACAGGCGTGTTCTCATAATTAAGCGAAGTAAAAGTTGTGTCCGTGTTTTCCACAAGTTCTGTGCTATCTCTGACATGGCTTAAGCCCACGTAATAATCAAGCAGGTCCTTAACGATAGCTTCCCCTTTCTGGTTCTCATAAACTTTCGTTACGACTCTTCGGAAGATTCGTTCTCCCCAACACCTACCACTAACCCTTATGTAATTTTCAGATGACGTAGATTCACATTTAACACTTTCAACACGGCAAGTGATGATTTGCGGAACATCAGTACCTCTTCCAATATCAATGTGTCCATCCATGCCAACGGTTATGGGATAAGTCCCACCCGGAGAATATTTCTTTCCCCAATTCTGAAGCAAGCAGCTGAACGAAGAAACTTCTTTTGTGCAGCCCAAATGTACTTTTAAGTCGATGATGTCGCCTTGAGGCGGAGTAACAGAACCAAAAACAACCGCAGCCTTAGGAATCGCTACGCTCACGCTATTCGACACCTCGCCTATACATTTCCTCCTCTCCAGCACGGATTATTCCACGTGTCCTTGTAGGTGTCTCACCGACAGCAGCGTTGTATTCTTTAACACTTGATGTAGCAGCGTTCATGCTATTTGCAAAACTCCACATTGCAACCGCCGCAGCAGCGATCACAGCGAGTCCTACCCCTGTGAGGGCGAGAAAAGTCGCGTAAGAAATGTTCAAGGCATTCTGTGCTGCAGTTGCGACCCAGCTGGCGGCTGCATGAATCTTATGAGCTACGGCAGAGGCTATGCTTGCTGAGGCGTTAGCCGACTGAACTGTTGTGTTCAAAGCTGTTGCAGCCGTATGGCCTGCCGTAATGGTTGTCATGTAAGATTTAAGGCGGATCCACGTGGAAGTAATCGTTATGATAGCAAGTATTGTCCTGGCCCATTTCGCACTTTCCTTATCCACTAACCCCAAGTCTCCAGCAAGACTGATTACTGCAGTGCTCAAACCAGCAAACGTTGTTAACGTTGTGGCTACGGTTCTGATGCTAACGGTTGTGCTTTCAGCATTCGTTTTCAATTCTTCCATACCACTCGCTGCCTCACGTGCTTGACTACCCATTTCACTCATGCCAGCAGCAGTTTCCCGAGAAGCACCAGCCAATTCATTAAAGCCTGCAGTAGAAGCTCTAACGCCTTCACCCATCCTCGTGGCGTCAGCTGCAACCCTAGTAAACTCTGCACTCGCCTCATTGTGAACTGTTATGGGTATGGCTATCCCTTGAAAACTCATAAGCCAGCCTCCGCTTTGGCAGCGTCTAAAGCATCAAGAATGATCTGTTCAAGACGCGGCAAATACCGTTGAATAGCAGGATACAAGTAAGGCTGCGCCCTCATGCGATATGTTCCAAACTCAACAAACAAAGCGTAAGTTGCTTCAGCACCGACTTCTGCACCCCACTCACTAATCTTCGCATAAATTGAACTACGCAAGTGGCCTGTTCTCACTGGAACAAGCTGCTTAGCCAAAGCCTTCACATCAGCAGCCCAGCTAACCAACTGCCTATGCACTTGACGTTGCATTGCAGAATCAAAATTACGAAGAGCATCTTGAAACTCTTCCACGCCTTCTACATAACAGTTAATTTCAACGGACACGACCTTTCCCCTCCCGTTTGGCTTTATCAATCTCCTCTTTCGTTTGCCTGTCGATTTCGTTCATTATCACGATGAACTCTTGGATCGTTTTTGCTGGCTGCCTTCTGAGCTGCGTTGGGGTCCACCCGAAGTCTTTGCAGAGACGGTACTCGGTGACTTTTGGGTTTGGTTTCTGTCTTCGGATTGCTCTGATAAAAAACGACTCTCTTGAACCGTCAAACCATTAAGCCTGTTAGCGATTCGACTGAAAAGTTCGCCTAGGCCCACTGGTATGCCGTCTTCCTCACTGAGCAGCTTCTCAAGAGAGATAGGTTTGTTTTCTGGCTGCTCCTTTAGTGAAGCCAAAATCGTTTCTGCTTGAATAGCTACGTAATCACTGCTGATTACTTGCCCGGTCATCTGACTGTATTTCGTGTGTTTCTGGATTATACGGCTGCGTTTAGCCCAAGATATTTCCTGAAAAACGTACCGGCCAGCATACTCTTTCCCGAATCTTTCATCAAGCTCGATTTCTTCTTTTCGCATTTTGAATCATCTCCATAACAGCTAATCGGTTCTTAATCGCGGTGTTTATGTCGTCAAGCACAATGTCTTGCATCCACTCAGGCAGCTTCAGAACGCGTTTGCCTATCTGGTCCCAGATTTTCATCCACTTCTTTTTCGCTTCCTTTTCTGAATGTAGTTTACGGTTTAAAGCCAAAGGTGTTACTTCCATGTTATCCACTCCCTATGATCACGATTGTGAAACTGAATGAGTCGATGCTTGCTGTTGCCGGGTCCACGTTGAGAACAAAAGTTACTGGAATGTATCCGTCAACGAGGATTTCACTTCCATTGTAATCCCAAGAGAAGCTTATGAAAGACGAGGCGTTTAGAGGGATCCAATCTTCTGTGTGCATCGTCAAAGTTATGGGAACATTGCTTTCATTTTTGACGTAAGCTGAAAAATTCTTTTGTTCACCAAGCTCAAGTATGCCCCAATCAATTTCTGATACTGGAACCGTGAAGTTAACGTCTTTGTAAACACCAACTCCCATAAGTTTCAACGTTGCTATTGAAGGAATTTTCCATGTCCACTGCATAACAGCGTATGTTACCGCTGCCCCAACAAACAAGCCAACGACAACTGCTAAGGCAACAACGCGAACCAGAAACTTCTTTTCATTGAAATAAGCCATTCAACCACCTCAGCTTATGAAGAGGTCTCTTGCAACAAAAGCAGCCTTTAGACTCACAAGATCTTCAATGCCTGTGGGCGTAGCAACGTTTTGCCACTTACAATACTTGAATAATGCAGTGTGCTCGCCGTCTGCTGGATTGTCGCCAAGTCGGAAGGACAAGCTGAACTCACTGTCATTTATGACATCATCAAACTCGGCTTTGCTTTCAAACTCAAATAATAGTTCGCCGAAAATGTTGCGGTGACGTTCTCGCAAATATTTGAGAAGATGACCGTTTGAATTTTGGATAACAGGGACAGCCTTCAAATTGTTTTCAACATTGAATTTCCAATCCGTCACCGTGTTAACCGCTACCAAGTTCCCGCCGTCCGCGTCACCTTTTTTCACGTAGCTTTCATTATAGGGAACAGCACCAGCATAATCCCCATATGTGGCTCCAGTGATCTTCGCCGTGCCCAGAGCAACGTCTTTGCCGATAACATCAACTGTTCCTTTTATCACGTCTTCAATGCTACATTGCATGCTTAACTTGTCAATTCGGCAGCCCGTGCATAGAAAACTGATGATATCCGTTGCTGACGCAAACAAGCCCTTGTAGTAGAGCACTTGAATGCTTAACGGGCTTAATGTTTGAGCGTGCTGAATGAAACTTATAGGCGATTCACTGCTTAGGCAATCGCTAATTTTCAACGTCACCCTTCGCAATCCTTTACTAATGCTTTGCAGGTCCCGTGAACCAACACCTCTAACTTTGACTAACTGAGGATCCAAGAGGGGCTCCACGTTTTGAGTGTTGATGCCAAGCATCGCTGGAGTTGCAGGCGTTTCTCCATAATTTACTTCTTGCACAAAATAGACGCGGCACTCATGCGTTCCATACGTTTCAACCATTTTCTTTTTTATCCTCCTAACACTTTTTCAAACATCCATGTTTTGACTATGAACTCGGTGCGCCACAAAAACGGTTTAACCCGCACCTGATCTAAATCCCGAAAACCCACAACATCACAATAAGTAATTCCGTTAACCGTGACTGTGCATAAGACGTAATCACAATAGAGAATAGCTGCTACGACGCCATTACTCGGATTAGTCGTTCTCGCAAGCAAATAGACATACCCATCATCATCAACATAATCGGTGAGTGAAGATGTCAACGTGATAGTGATTGTTTCGTCAGCTCCACCCGTTCCAGTTTGAGCCTCCTCCCACACCGTATTAATGTGATCCCAAACCTTTACTGTAACACCATTTCCACTCGGAGCAGTTCCGTAACCCTCAAACGCTAAAACAATTTTCTTAACAACAGCTTCTTTAGATTCAATTTTGAAATGTAACAAAACCATGCTATATTTACCATTTTCAGACTGAGACTTACTAAAACGATCATCATCGCTATACCATAATTTCTGATATTCCTCAGCTGAAAGCTCAGTCCAGCCTACACTGCTAGGAGGTAGCTCGCTGTCTGAAGCAGCATGATGGGCTTTGTGTGTGCCTGTTGGAGGTCCAACACCAACAAAATCGTAATCCGTAACATTAGGCACGGTTCTCTTCTCTCGAATGATACGATTAATCTCCTCACACAGTTTCTCACGAACATCCCTATTGCTAGACCATGCATTTACTTTCAGAAAGCTTAGACGCCTGCGGTTAATCGCGTTAAGAGTCAATTTTTGATCGTCAGCACGTTGAAGACCCACAGTTACTTGCCCATCATAATTTTTCAAAAGCTCTTGGTCATACCATTCTTTGCTACAATAAACGCTTGCTAAGCTACCGTCATCTTGCACGAGATGCATATTTTTATCTAAAAGTCGAACAACCGTAGTCACTGGATCCTCAAAGCTAGTCATTAACTAACAAGCCTCCTACACAAAGCAGCATAATATTGAGGCTCACCTTTGAAACGGAACACTTGAGGCGACCCTACTTCGTAGTATACACCATTACGCATGAGTTTGTCATGATGACGAATTGGAATCAGAGTGTAAACCTTAACAAAATCAGTAACCATAAAGCCGGGCTCGATAACAACTTCATCGGGCAACGCAAGCCGGACAACAGCCTTAACGGTTACGCCTTCACCATACCCAACACTTTCACCAGCCTCAACAATGCTGTAAAGCGTAATGTTTTCGCCGCCAGCATTCAGAACAGGAGTAAAAAGCGTTTTCACAGGCTTATGCCACAAAAGCAAAAGACCCAGCCATGAAACCGTGATAATCGACTGCTTGTTTTCAACAGGGCTCCAATCAGTGAATTTGACGCCCCAAAACATGAACTCTTCGTAATGCAGGTTCAGGATTTGCGCGCTCAACTGAAGACTTGGCTTATCCTTGACTGCTCGAATATCATGTAGAATGCCGCTTGTCACAGCATCATAATAGTCGCAAGCGGATTTACGTTTGAGAACATCAATGTAGCCAGCCCAACAAATGCTCGAGTTATAGCCTGGATAATCAGCACTAGCAGGAATCGTGTTGATGAGCTCGTAGACTTTTTCGTAGCTTAAACTCCAGCTTTCATAATCATACAAGCCAAGCAAAGCATAAGCAATGCAGTCATCGTAAATCTCATTTTGAGACAAGCCAACACGATGCCACGAAGAGTCAGAAGGATCATAATAAAGCCACAATTTCTCGAAGCCTTCACGGAGAAAACTAACAGCTGTTTCCATCATCGTTTCATATTGACTCTTCGCATCTGAGTCGTAACTGCACAGCATCTTAAGACCGATAAGCCCATAGAGACATTCCACGTCCAGCTTAAGATCCCAAACATCGCTAATATCAACAAACCTAGCAAATCCTCCATACGCCTGTTTGTCCTGCATAGTCTTCAGAAAAGTTTTCCCCGCAAGCACAGCAGCATCCAAATAGTCACTGTCACTTGTCAGCTCATACGCTTTCAAAAGACTAGGAACAACACGGCAAGCATCAATGCTATAATAAAATGTGCTGGTTTCGTTGCTTTTGAACCCGCCATAAGCATCTTTCGTGTTATTTATGCACTGCTGAGTTAGGACCCAATCAGCCAACGAAACGATTTTGTTATAGATGCTGGTTTTCTGACTTTCAAACTGCTTATCCTGGTAAGCTTCATAAAGAAAATCTATGGCAAAAGCAGCAGCTGCAACACCACGCCCAAACTCAGTATCTACACCCGATCCGGGAATGTAATAGAAATAAGGCGCATAATCAATGATAAACTGCAAATAAACCTCAAGCGCAGCCACTTAAACCATCCCTACATAAGGCTCAGTTAACTTTTCAATTATCCGATCTAATCGACTTACCAAAACGGAAAGCGGAGGCACCTGATTCTGAACGTCAACTCGCAAATCTCCCAAACTAAAACTGCGACCAGCAGCCGAGCCCCCAGTCACATAACAAAGACAATACAAGGCCGCTAAAAGTCGAACAGCAGCAGCCTCAGCCTCCGTGCAATCTGAATAATCAATCGTTAAATCAGTCTCAAGACTAATTTCACCAGCAACCTGCGTCAAAAACTCAATAACCTTATCATCAGCTACATCATCAACCGTAAGATTCACAAGATTACGGACACTGTCGGCGGTCACAGAAACCAACGGTTAAGCCTCATTACCTATAGCTAATATTAAGATACGTGAAAAGGCAAATTTAAGGAATTTTGCGGAAAAAACGATACGAAAAAACCGTAATTAAAAAATCGTAAGAAATATTTGAAGCATTTCCTTTAGGAATAAGAACTTCATTTGGTTTTTCAAGGATGTCACTTGCTTTTATAGGGCGCGTGGATGTCTATACATAAGGATTATGTTTATAGGTATATCATTTATGTTTAAACAACAGACATGTTTCAAAAATTCTGACCTAATGCGAACTTAGAAACCTTATCTTACCTTTGTCTCTTGCTGGTTCTCGCGGGTGCCCTTGTTATAGGTTTTCCGTCTTTGTAGGCACATCGAATTCCATATTTTCTGACAGCTTCAAGGCACAGAGCAGGATCGCATAGAGTTGTACTGAGATATTTTTCTCCTCCATCTGGAGCTATTATCACCATTACGCCTCTCTGGATTTCCTCTGCCTTTTTTCTTGCGACGTGAAAAATTGCGCCGGAGCTGGGTCCAACGAATATGCCTTCTTGAAGAGCCAAGAGCCTTGCTGACTCCTCGGCGTCCTTAAGAGAAGTTGTATAGACTTCATCTACAAGTTCACGTCGCCAAATGGCTGGAACATATTGTGTTTGCAGGTTCTTCAAGCCCTGAATCGCTGTGCCGGGTTCAGGTTGGACCGCGATTACTTGAATGTCAGGATTGTATTCTCTTAGTCTTTTGGAGGCTCCCATCAGCGTGCCGCTTGTGCCTATTCCAGCCACGAAATGTGTAATTTTGCCCCTTGTGTCCCTCCATATTTCTTCAGCAGTTGTTTCGTAATGAGCGCGAACATTGGCTGGATTTGCAAATTGGTCTGGCATGAAGTATTTGTCAGGGGTTTGGTTAGCAATTTCATGGGCTAGGTCTTCAGCTCCATCCATTCCCTTCGAGCCTTCACTGAGGATGACTTTTGCCCCCAAGGCAAGAAGTATATGACGCCTTTCTTGCGACATTGTATCGGGCATAACAAGCACTAAATCGTATCCTTTCACACGACAAACTAAGGCAAGTCCAATACCTGTGTTTCCGCTGGTGGGCTCGATAACAGTCATGCCTTCCTTTAGCTGCCCATTCTTTTCAGCGTGTTCAATCATGTATTTGGTTATACGGTCTTTGACAGAACCACTTGGATTAAATTTCTCAAGCTTCAAAAACATTTCAAGATTCGGATTAGGATTTAAGCGGTTCACACGCACCATTGGCGTGTTTCCAATAAGGTCAAGAATATTTTCCACAATCACTTACATCACCCTTTACATCTCAGTTGCCTTTATGATTCCATAATACCGTTATAATCGTTTTGACCGACAGAATCTTTAAAGTCTACGCGCGCGCGCAAAACAAGTCCTTTTGCTATGTCGAAATTTAGAATTCATTGTTTCTGCTACACAGTCAGAAAGTTTATTATACCTAGTAAGCGCGCTCAATAAACCGATAATTGCAAATTTTCAAGTCAGCTTACTACCTTGTTTCTAACTTGTAGAAAACCTTTAGACCCTTTAGTGTCTCATGCACAGAAGTTGCAATTTGAAGTATATCTTCTAGTTCAACATCCTTGCCCCAATCGTATACATGATCATGAACTCCTCTAAGTGCTTCAAATCCGAGGGAACGAAGGCGTTCAACAACTTCAACAGGGTTTGCCCCTTCACTATAAAATAGGATGCTCAAATACGTTTTCATTTAATCACTATCTCTACGAATTTTAAACTCTGATTCGAAAACTCATATTAATTCTTTTCGGTTCACTGAGAAATAAGCACACAAAGCAGTGAAACTACGTCCGAACCGCCATTAAACCCAGAAAAAACGCGCGCGTGCGACATTTCGATAAATCAACCCTATAAATTCACCATTTTAGGCTCTGGCGGAGGAACAGAAATTATAGCTAATAAATAACAGATGCCAATAACATACAACAGGCATGCCAACTATTCTCAATACACTGAGATTTTGGCTATCCCTTTTACCTTTAGAAATTTCGAAATAAGTTCTCCGGGAATTTTTTTCTCAACAATCAATGTGAGTTTCGGCTCTGGTGAGAGTTCCGGGTCGTCCACAATCGCTTGTCTTATGCTCAGACCACTTTTGGCAAGGATCATAGCGGAATTTGCCAAAATGCCAGGTATTTTAGCGTCAACAGGTGTTATTTCAATCACACCTAGGTTTAAGTGCTTTGCAATTTCCTTTAATGAATGCCCAGCAGACCTTATTCCTTCAAATATTAGGCGAAGTTGACGGTTAGCCTTGATGGAGTTCAATGTCTCCTTAACTGTTCGTCTGTCTACACCTGCGACTCGGGCTACACGCACTGGTGGAATTTCGATTTCGTTAAGGTATATTTTTCCGTTCCTTACGCTTAATCCATTTTCTACAAGGACACGAGCTACTTTAAGCCGCTCCGGATACCCTTCTAAACATTTTCTAATGTTACTCCACATGTTACGGAGTCCTTTATGTACATTTTTGTGCAATAAAGTATAAATATGTTCTTGTAACTATAGTGTCCCCTAATGAGCTTAAAAGTACTGAAACGTACCTAGGAGAGATAAAAATGACATCCAGAAAAATAATGTTAGATGAGGAAGAAATACCCAAACAATGGTACTGCATTCTGCCAGACCTCCCAAAACCTCTCCCTCCCATGATAAATCCGGAGACAAGAGAGCCTGTACCCCCTCAGGCTCTAGAGGCTGTATTTGCAAAGGAACTCGTAAAACAGGAGACTAGTAAAGAACGTTGGATAAGTATACCTGAAGAGGTGCGTGAGATCTACAGATTATGGAGGCCAACACCTCTCTACCGAGCAATCAACCTTGAGAAGGTTTTAAAGACTCCCGCCAAAATCTACTACAAGTACGAGGGAGTAAGTGCTCCAGGAAGCCACAAACCTAACACTGCTGTTGCCCAAGCGTACTATAACATGAAGGAAGGAACGCAGAGGCTTACAACAGAAACAGGGGCAGGTCAATGGGGGTCAGCGTTGGCTTTTAGTTCCATGTTTTTTGGAATGAAATCAACCGTTTACATGGTTAAAGCAAGCTACTACCAAAAGCCTTACAGAAGAGTCATGATGGAAACTTGGGGGGCTGAAGTTTTCCCAAGTCCGAGCGAGAGAACAAAATCTGGAAAGAAGATTCTTGAGGAGGATCCTGACTGCTTAGGCAGTCTAGGAATATCCATAAGTGAAGCGGTAGAGGATGCGGTTACACATGAGGACGCGAAATACACTCTTGGAAGCGTTGTTAACCACGTTCTTCTCCACCAATCTGTCGTTGGCCAAGAAGCTCAGAAACAGATGGAACTTGTGGGTGATTATCCAGATTTGCTCGTAGGGTGTGTAGGTGGAGGAAGCAGTTTTTCAGGGTTATTCTGGCCTTTCTATTACGATAAAGTCTCTGGGAAAGCTCCTAAAGACACTGACTTTCTAGCGGTGGAATCCACAGCAGTTCCCTCAGTGACGAAAGGATACTACACATACGACCACGGAGACAGCGCACGAATGATTCCCTTAGTTAAAATGCATACACTTGGCCACATGTTTATTCCCCCACCCATCCATGCTGGTGGCTTGCGCTATCACGGAATGGCTCCAACTCTCTGCCTATTGAACGTGGAAGGAATCGTGAAAAGTAAGGCTTACAATCAAGTTGAGGCCTTCGAGGCAGCAACTCTATTCACCCGAACAGAGGGTATATTGCCAGCCCCTGAGCCCGCCCACGCCATCAAAGCCGTCATTGACGAAGCTCTTAAATGCAAGGAAACCGGTGAAGAGAAAACCATTCTGTTCTTGCTGTGTGGACACGGCCACTTTGACATGCAAGCCTATGACGACTACAACAGCGGCAAGCTACCACCATACGAGTATCCTAAAGAAAAGGTAGACGAATCCATGAGAAAGCTCAAGAAACTTTATCCGTGGCTAGACATTCCACAGACATAATTATCCTATAAGAGTAGACTTGCTGCCTTGCAGACATTCCAGCTTCTCTTAGCATAGACTGCCATACTGCGCAAAACATAATCAGAAGACTTGAGAAGAGAAATCTTACAATCCCAAGGTGTAAAAAAAGGGAAAAACGCCACTCTTATCGTTCATTCTAATGCATAGCTAGAGAGGAGAAGAGATAGTAGTGTACACAAAAGATGAAGAGAAGTTATCGCCGAACTTCGAAAACCATGTTTCTGTAAAGACAGTTGGATTCATTGTTAACCCCATCGCCGGGATGGGAGGAGCGGTTGGACTTAAAGGCACCGATAGAAAAGAAATTCTTGAAAAGGCTATAATTCTCGGAGCAAAACCCATAGCGCTGGCAAGAGCAGAATCCTTTCTCTCCGAATTAAAGCTTTTCAAAGGAAGGATAAGCTTTATTGTTGGAGCTGGAAAGATGGGAGAGGATGAAGCTCGAAACTGTGGTTTCGCCTGCACAGTTCTTGGGAAGAGTAAGAATGAAACTTCCGCTGAAGATACAATGGAGGTTGCGAGTGGAATCATAGATGTTGGCGTTGATCTTCTCGTTTTCTGTGGTGGAGATGGAACAGCCCGAGACATACTGAACGTAGTTGAGACAAATCTTCCTGTGTTAGGCGTTCCAACAGGGGTGAAGATGCACAGCGCTGTTTTTGCAGTTGGACCTAGGGCTGCCGCTAGAATAGCCATAAGGTTCTTGTGGGAGGAACTTCACCTAAGGGAAGCGGAGGTAATGGATGTGGATGAGGAAGCTTTTAGGGAGGGCCGGGTGTCTGCAAAGCTCTATGGATATGTCTTAACTCCTTACGAGCCGAGTTTGATTCAAGGAGTTAAAATGGCGAGCCCGATGACTGAAAGTGAAATGCGCAATCAAGCAGCCATAGCAATCTACATAATTGAAAATATGAAACCTGATATAATTTACATTATTGGTCCAGGAACAACCACTCGCACTATAGGAGACCTCTTGGACTCGAAGAAAACTCTTTTGGGGGTGGATCTTTTCTGTAACAAGAAACTCGTAGCCAAGGACGTAAACGAGAAACAAATACTAGAAAAAATCAAGGGCAAAACTGCAAAGATCATTATTACTCCGATAGGGGGCCAAGGCTTCATATTTGGAAGAGGAAACCAACAGATAAGCCCGCAGGTAATCCAGCATGTAGGTCGGGATAACATAGCAGTAATTGCTGCAGAAGGCAAATTGAGAGACTTGAAAAGTCTAAGGGTTGACACTGGCAATCCAAGCCTCGACGACACACTTCGAGGACCCATTAAGGTTATAACAGACTACAAAAAGGAACGTATAATGCGAATTGAATAGCTTGGTTAAGCATCAAGGTTCATAATCAATTAAGAACATCTGTCTGGTCTATTCATAACAATGTTATATAGCTAGAATACTTATGGTAAAATAGCGTTCGCTCTAGCAATTTATGCCTTTGTTACAATTTAATTGTTGCCAACTAAATCTTAGGCTCCAAAATAAAGTTAGCATCTCATAATTATTTAAGTAATAGAATTCATAATTTGTAATAGCTATCATAAAACAGTGTGTGTGTGATTAAAATTTAATTGTGTGTGTATTAAAAACTTATAGTGAGACTAATAAAACAAAAAGGGGATTAGAACAGCGTGTTCTAACCTGTTTTACTTTGGGCTCGTTTCCGCTTCCGCCGCTTTCTTATGATCCCAAACCACGACTGCTATTGGTATAAACGCCACGGCAAAAGATAACAGCAATTCCCAGAATGGTTGCGGAAACGGTGCAGGCGCAGTTGGAGCATAATATGCCGCGATGCCATTAACAGCCGTTGTCATGCCTGTTACGAACGTGAAAGTTACGCCGAACAGAATCAACGCGACAAATATCCCAAGCGTTAACCTTTCCATGAATGAGATTTTCATCTTAACACGTTCACCTCCTCTCACCCTTTCGGATGATACGAGTGAGTATGCCCAGTTTCATTATGCAGTTTCTCCAGATTCAGCCCCTTCAGATTCCTGTTCCCACAGCTCCCACCCAAACTTAACAGCGTTTTTACGAAACTCTTCAGGGCGAATCAAGCTCAATTCCGCAGCCTTTATGATGTCTGCTAAAACCATCTCTGGGACTTCTTGACTACCCCAGTTAAGACGAACCTGAGCATCTGCGGGTTCAAATCCCGCCTGACGCAAAACAGGACTGAAAATATCTCTTTCAACCTGACGCTTAACATAACGTTGAATAGGCTTAATCAACATGTCCTGCAAATCTAAGGCTGCATTTGCCGAAGCTTCCGTAAACCCAGGTGTACTAAAAAGACGTGGTAATGGCGTCTCACATCCAAGATAAAACTGATTGAGAATGTGATCAATGTAATATTCAAAACGTGCCCTAGGGTCAATTGTGACAGGTTTAATGTCGCCTTTACTGGCGCCTTTACCGCCATAAAAGAGCCAAGCTCCCTCTTCAGGACGATTTTTAATCACCCGCTCGAACTTTTTTATTGTCTCTTCTTTCGCTCCTTCCAACAAAGCCAAAACGTCAGGCCCAGCATACTTCTCAAAAATTTTAGGCAAAATCTTCTCAATCTTACTCTTCATCCACGCAAATGCAGGCCGCTTATCAGAATTAATCGTTAAAGTATGAAGCAAAACCTGCAAAACACCTATACCGAAACCTGCAGAACCAAGATAATTTATCCGCCAATGAATCACAGCTTCAGGGTCAAGTTCGCCACCACCATAAGGACTATTGCGCAATTTATAACTTTCAATTTTATACGGAACTTTCAAGTCTTTGCTAAGAGAACTCTGCTCGATTTTTTCGACAGCATCAATTGGAAGCCTATGCAGGTCCTTGAGGTTTTCAGGAGTAAGTTTAAGCCAAAAATCGTTCCCACAAGCAATGAGCGGACGCGCCATGTCACAGAGCAAACCGTCCAAATTCACGTCTGCATTAAACTTGTCCACAACTTCCTTAGCTTCCTCAGCCCTTTCATACTCTTCGTTACATGTTGTGTAGAAACCTATGCCAACCGTTGCGGAACTTAAAAGGTCAACGCTTGATTTGGATGTAGGATCTCTTTCGTAAAGCTTCATCACATCAGCAAGCGGAATATCCGGTCGGGTTTCAAAAACCGTTAGGCCCTTAGGGCTCGCAGAACCCGAAACACTCCGCCTAATAATAGCCTCATGAATCTTACGCAAGACACTTGACATCTACAATCCCTCTAAAAACCGCATGCCCTTCTCAGTAATCCGATAAGGCGCAATATGCTTAGCTGATGTCTTTTCAATGTGTCCCTCTTCTTTCAAATAATTCAAAATGCTCGCGAAAGTCGCAGGAGTCCCACACCGCCTTAACGTTCTCGTATGCAAGTCTCTTCTACGAAGAGCCTCTTTACTAAGCTCCGCTAACACAACCTTCGCAAGACCCGGGTCAATCCTCTTCGTCTTACGCTTCAACCATCTCAACCTCAACCGGTTTTAAAGTACTAAAAAAGGGAGGAGAACAATTATTGCAAACCCTGAGAATCTTCAAGTCACGCTTGCCATCCATGCCATACGTCTTAGGCGCTAAATCAGGAGTGTAAGGCTCCATCTCAGCCCCACAGACCGGGCAATATTTCCAGCAATTACAGACAACAATGTCGCCTTTACGGTCTGAGTAGTGAACTTTTCCGCAGCTTTTATTGGGACATTTTCCTTCAAATTTCGGCAATACAGTTCTAACCTTGGACGGCTTAAGTCAAAGTAGTCTTTATTCCAGTCATTTTCGCAACTGCACTAGCTCGTAGGACACCTAAGCCAAACCGTGTTGTAGCTCGAACGCCGAATTTGCCTGACCTCACTTCTTCCCAGTCTTCAACCGTAACGTCTCTACGAAGTAGCATTGTTGCTGCCACGCGAGTATCAATCGCATAAGCGGTTCCATTAGTCACTAAAGTGCTGGCTTGTACGTTCATGCCTAGAACCCGTGTAACGATTCCTTGCTCAATGTTTGTCTGTGCACTAGGCAAATACTGAGCATGAATAAACTTGTCATCGTTTAGCAACTGATGTAGTTGTGTTTCATGAACCACTAACACTGTTGGATGCCAATTCTCGCCGCGAACTTGATTATGAAGCTTAAGTACGGCAGCCCAATCCATAACCGCATTGCCCTGAGCAATTACTGCACCACCAGCCAAATCAGCAGCTGCAATAGCCCCGTAAAGATCCAGTATCTTCGTTGTTTCCCTTTCGCCTAAAGCCCTGCCAATCTTTTCAACCATGTTATCCATGACGTTCCAAGTCGCATCCTCAACAAACTCGCGAGTCCATTCCTCAGCAGCCTCAGCAAGTTGATCAGTGTTAATGTCAACAGTGCTATGCTTTTTGCCGCTGAGTCTTGTAGCGGCGCCTTCAGCATACTTGTAAGCGACGCCTTTAACATCAAGCGGAAACCTTTCCATCGTTTCAGTGGTGGGCCTTACGTTGATTATGTTTCTGCCAATGAGCTCTGGATAAGCAGCTTCAACAAGCGTATCGTGCATACGCCCTAAGGCGCCTACCATGTCACTGAACAAGCCTTCTCTAACGCCGATCTCCGCGTAACGCTTGAAAAACGGATGTGCAACAGCTTTTTCTTTTAGGCTTTCATAGAACTGCTTGTGTTCACTGTCTTTCTCCATTAAACTTTCAAAAAGTTTAGGCTTCATGGTTTATCACTTCTCCACGTAAATGAAGATTAAGTCGTCTAAGACAGCTGTTTCCAATGCTGTTCCAAGCTTGCGATTGTAATAAATCGTATATCCACTTGTGCCACTTTCGTCAACCGCTTGATCCGTCAGTTCAAGAACTCTTTTGCTCGAGTCTGCACCCTTAACAGCTTTTCCACGCGCAATAGCTCCTCCAGCCTTCACTTTCACTCTACCACGGATTAAAACCGGACAAGGTTCAGTATCTGAGACAGTTTTTGTAGCTATACCGACGCAGTCCTGAGCTGAAGCGGCAGGTGTAACTTGATCATCCGCCGATAAATAAACAGGATCTCCCTTAGTTATGTCAGCATCAGCCGTAAAAGTTTCAATAACCGCGTTCGGATCGTCTGTCTCACCAATAGCCATCCAGTCTTTGCCAGATTTATCAGCCATCAGACATCACTCCAAAATTTTAATTATGAGGCTACCGAGTTCGTCCTCGGCTACCCGTCACGTGATGTGACTTTGATTTTTTCTTAAGTTCAGCTTTCAACTGCTTCTCGTTTTTGTTCCATTCACCCACTACAGCTTCAGCTATCTCATCCATCTGTCCAGGACTTAAAGGCGGACTATACTTCGCCAAAATGCCTTTGACCGTGTCTTTATCCACTTTTCAGCATCTCCTTAAGTTGAAGAATAGCTCCACGAATCGCTTGACACTCCCGCTGCATTCCCATGCTACTTCGTTCAACCATTGGGCTCGGCAGAAGACCTTCAAGAATTTTTATAGCTTCCGTCACTTTGATAGTGGGCTCCTTCGAGTTTTTCAGAAGACTCTCACTAAGATTGCCTTGGGCTCCGCCATGGGCCTTCTCAAGCTTGTCAACACGGGCTAATAGCTCTGTAACTTTCGCTTCCAGCAGCTGTTCTTGATTTGAGGATCCTTGATCTGACGGTTCAACACCACAAACATCACTTGTAATTTGACTGTCTTCTTTAAGTTGCTCAGCTGTGCTAGTTCCCGGATGGGCCTTATCCCAGATAGCTTGACAATGCGGTTCGTCATTGCCAGCAACCTTGCACCGCTGAATAAAATCTTCTTTAGACTCGTCCTCGCCAGGTTTAATTTCTCCGTCTTGTTCCTGAGTTTTTTGTCCTCTCTCAGGAAGCAACTTGAATAGTTCGTCGCCGAGAATATCATAGAGTTTCTGAAATGCCTCTTCGTCTATACCGAAATGCGCCATAAATCGCTCCTTATCAGTTTTTGGTTCACCTGTTTTTGCGGGGTTTTCACTATTTTGCTCCTTCAATTTCTTTTTCATTTTTTTATCTCCATTAATTGATGCTCGTGAAACTGACTCCATCAGCAACTCTATCATAGCGTTAGGGTCGCCGGGAGTCATATTTTGTAAAATGCTTAAACCCGGGTCTCCAAACTCAAACCCATAAGGCGCAATTCCTATTTCCCCATCAACTTCAACAACCTTTATACCGCCTTGATCAGGAATAAGCCAGTTAATGCTAACGCTTACGGGGCAGCCACTCTGAATTAGCTCATATAAATAATCATCAATTTGTGCCCAAAACTCAACGGCTTCCACTTCAAAATTCCATTTTGAGTCTGTAATTATGTTTATATCAGGATTAACGGGCACATCACTATGGTCAATATCAAGATGCTTACCTTTAAGCGTTGGAGCCGCTTTAATCAATTCCTCTTTAACCGCGGAATAAACACGTGGCGGTTCACCCGGATGATAAGTTACAACGGGATGCAACGCGAAACCATGAGCCTTATAAACTCCTTCCGCAACACCTTCAGTTATTATCAGGCTATCAACTAAAAATGTGAATTTTCCCTCTTCTGCCTTCTTAGGCATCGGTTTCGTGTAATCCAAACCCTTCTCTTTGCAGGTTGCGTAAAAAACGCCGAGAGCCTTACGGCAGGTCTTCCCGGGATAACCTTCTGCTGTTTCTGTTTTCTGAGTTTCTTCGCTGTCGCCCGTGCAATACTGTCCCGTCATACCGTTCAGCATGCTGTGAAAATCTTTATGAACAGGCAAGCATTCGCATCCTTACGAAGTTTAACGTTAGAAAATGGTTTGTCTTACTAAAAGAAGGTTATTTTAGGCTATTCTGTTTCAGTAATCCATAATCTTAATATTTGCTACAGGTTAATAAAACATCGGTTTCCATGAAACGCGGAGCGAAAGATATTGCCTCAGAAATCCTTGAACAAATCATAAGCACACCGTATCATGCACCTACACGAATCATAGCAAGAGTAGGCGTTTCATATGGATTCCTAAAAGTTCTGCTAAGTAACAAGCTTGTTGAAGCTCAGCCTCTTGGTAAAAGACGAAAAAGATTAATCGTCACAGAAAAAGGTCGCGAATTTCTGCTGCATTACCGAGCATGCGATAAACTTCTTCCGTAAGAAACAACATAAAAGATTTGCGATAACCCTTAATCATCAAGGACCTGATTCTCACCTCTTGCGTGTATGTAGATCCAAAAGTGATAAAAGATTAGATCTAGATAACATAGGATAGGTGCTTGTCGATGAAATTTGTACTCAATCATCTTGCTTCTCCCTTAATGGACGAAGACGAATTGGCAGAGAGAATTGAGAAGTATTTGAAGAAGAATGGCTTTCACTATGCCATGAATGATCCAGACTTGTCCTTCATGTGTGGAATCATTGTTTGGGTTCCGGACATTGGCGATTCAGATTACCCAGGCAAGAATGAAGAAATAACCAAGCTTTCGGATTTGAGTACCTTTCTTTTTGACACACTTCAGCTTGATAGGAAATGTCTTCATTTCTCTTTCAAAGAATACATCATAAATGGCGAGGGCAAATTTGAAGTCCATGTGGAATGTCTAAACAAGACCGCATTTGAAGAACTAACAGGTGAAGTCCTCCCATCTGAGATAAGAGAAAAACCCTTGTCCGATTTTCTTGATGAACTATAGTGCGGATTTGAGGCCAAACCTTTTAATCAAATTTTCACATCCTCTTCAGCTTCTCCCCAAATTTCAAACGCAAAACTTGTTAAAGCCCTAACGTCTACATTTCAGTTTCAAGCTCACTTGCCTTCGCATTCCAATTGCGAAGCATAAAATCACTCAAAGCCCAATTACGACCAACCTTATCAGCTACACGCTCACCAATCTCATTCATCATCCGCTTATTCATACGTTTAATCCGACGAGTGATATGATGATATTTCAAACCGTAACGCCGCACCTTCAAAAAGATCTCTTTAGGAGACAACCCAGCGGGCCCGTACTCATGCAGCACATCTAAAACCATCTCATCTCGACTGTCACGACAAACCATGCGTATTAAATACGCAGACTCAAAATCCATCATGTAACTTAGGCCGCGACTAAGCCCTGTTACCACACGTCGAATCTCCTTAAGCTCCTTAGTATTACGGTCAATAAGCATCCGCATCCACTTGTACTTACCATGCTTTTCCTCTGAACTACGATGTTTTTTAACATTCTTTTTCGTTTCAGCTGTCAAAACTTCAAAAAACCTCCCACAAACAATGTATAGAACGTAGCAAATGTAGAGCCATTAGGCTAGACCAAACAGCATCACAAATATGCAGTCTTAAGAAACACGCAGAAAACAACGCTTTCAACAAAACAACCAAAAAACAAGCCTCCCAAAGCAACATACAAAACCACATTTAACAACCAAACATTCCAAAACACGAAGAGCCTCTTCGTAAAAACCAGCTACTTCGCAAACCCTAAGCAACATAATCCACATCCCTCTTCACATTGTTCGGCGCAACAGGCTGCTGCGGTTCTATTAACTTCTGAAAACTCTCTGTAAACTTGTGCATACTGTCAACAAGCCTCAAAACATTATCAGTTAAAGCATCAACCTTCTTCTCTAGACGATTAAGAGTTATCGGAAAAAGCAGCCTTGCAGCACCTAACGTTTCACCATCATACTCTTCATGAGGCACACGTTCAGGCGGACTATCATCAATAGCGCCTAACCTTTCACCCTTACGGTTATGAACAATAATAGTGCCATGCTTCACAATCTCCGCAGCTTCTTCACTGTAAAAACGGAAAATAGGCTTATGCAAAGGAATAGCAACATCACTCAAAACCATGCCAAACCTGGTTTCCAAAACATTCTTAACACGCTCAACAATACGACCCGAATCAAGCACTAACTCCTTCGTATCCCAACCCTTCAACTTACCAGGATGAATAATCACACTACGACTAGTCTTAACAACACGAACACCACCAATCTTAACACCCAACTTAACCCAATTCCGAGGATCACCCAACTTCCGCCAAACAATACGCTGCTTCTCATGCTCAACCACACCAAACCTAACAGCATAATCCTCAAGCACCACAGGCTCCACAAGATCAACATTCTCACTCCTAGTGACAACTTTTGAACCGTATAGCGTAAGACGGTAGATTTTAACGATATCTTTACGTTGAAGCTTCAAAAGACCTAGATGCAACAGCTTATTTTTCCAATAAGTAATGTTACTTTTAACACAGCCAATGCGAATTGCTGTCCGACTAGCCGTGTTGCCAGCACCAAGCATCTTAAGAACTTTCAAGCCCGTAGGCCCTAAGAGTTCAATAACTTTATTGAACTGTTGAACTCGCGTCTTACGAGAAAAGACACCCTTACGCCTACGAGCCCCAGCCAAAAAATTCACCTATTCTTTGAATTTCACGTTTTCCGCTAGTCGATACACTTTCTGTTTTCTGCTGGGACTTTTTTTCATGCCAAGCAGAAAGTCCTTCACCATACGCCCCAGCTCGACATCTAGAGAGGCTTTTGATATTGTCCAACCAAACTTTTCAATTAACCCTTTATGTATGTCGCCGAGACCTCGCCAACTATTTAAGAAACCAGTTTTAGCCAGAGCCAATATTTTGCCGCGAATAGTACAATCACTGACCATAACATGCTTCACAGCTTTAGGCACGTCAGTGATGACCGTAGTACGTTGTAAACCAATTTCAGAAGGCGCCCCGTGTTCAAATCCCGGCGGGCCCGCTGAGTGTGGCAACATTCTGCGGAGTACACTTTTCAAATCATCGAAAAGTTGTAGATCCTGCTTATCTTTCTCTACCTGTTTCTGCAACTCATTCGATTTGACTTGCAAGAATTGAAGCCTTTTCTGGCGTTTCTCTATTTCTTCAGGTGATTCGTTTGCTGTGAGTTTTTTCCGTAAGTCTTTAATTTCTGTCTCAGCTTCAGCCAACTTCTCAGCTAACTTTTCCGCATCTCCATCACCTTGAAGCATGTCCTTAACTGCTAGTTTGATTCGAGCCTTTTCCTCGGCAGCCTCAAGCTTCTTTTCAAGGTCTCTGATTTTCCGTTTCGCTTTTTCAAGCTCGGATTTTTCAGCTTCCTCTTTCTGAAAAGCTTCCATGAGCGTTTTGCTGAGCTGGTCGATTGTCTTCTTAACCTGCGTAGTGCGAGGAGCCACATATTCAAGACGTGGAGTTTCAGCACCATGCTTTGTCAAGCGAGGCGTTGTAACCGTTATAAATCGTGTTCGTTTAGCTGCGATGACAAGCCACTCGCCCAAGCCTAATTCCACAAGCCTGGAAGCATCAATTTCAATGCCCCGCTTCCGAACATACTTAAGACATTCCTTGTCGACATAACCGATGTCCTGGTCGCTGAATTTACCGTAAAAAGTCAGGTTAGCAAGCTGCCTGATAGTGAAGTTTAACTCCTGAGGTCTCTGGCTGCTGGCGACTGCTATAATGTTAAGCTTGCGGCCTTGCGTGAAACAATCCTTGAAAGCCTTGATCATCCTGTTATAAACCCAGGGCGGAGCGACATGCCCAGAGGCGGACCGGGGAGCATATTCTTGTGCTTCCTCGAGAATCAGGAATAACGGACGTTTATGAGTTTCCTGATAAGTCAGGAGATGCTGGATAAATCGTGAAACCCAATCTACAAGTTTCTCCTCGCTTTCAGCAGCTGACGTATAAAAAACCATTGAAATTCCATCGTGAACAACGGCTTTCGCATACATGCTTGGCTTAGTTAAAACAAAATCCATATCCTTCGCGTGAACACCGCCAACACTTAAAATATCGAATTTCTCTTTTAACGTAAAGTATTCGTCTCTAGGCTGAAAGATAATCACTGTACCGCCTTGACTTAGAAATTGCTCAGCAATCAAACTGTTATTCCAGCTTTTACCAGAGCCGGGGCCGCCAAGCATAGCTATCCGCAGGCCTTCACGACACCAAGGCTCAGCATCAGTGTCAATCACGAAATCCTTGCTAAACCTGAACTTCATTCACACACACCTTTTCGTTTTAGATTAACCACTACAGGACAACTCCCATATACCGCACAAAACAGAAAAAAGGGGAAATTGCGGGAGACATCGCCAGCTGTTCTCGTTTACCCTTTTAAACCCTAACCAAAAACCCTTATTATCCACGACGTAACACTTATATTAGCGAAACATACACCAGTAATATTTCGAGCGAGTTAGTTCAAACATAAAGTAGATGCAATTCCCATCAAAACCATGAGGAATGAAGGGTAAAGTGAGCTTAAAGCTCATAATGACACCATGCATAGGCAAAACGTTCACCGAAAACGCCAAACAGATACTGCCACAAGGCCCGATATGCTACGCCGTCTGGAGGATGGCTAGGCTTGAGAGCTGAAGAAGGGCGCGGCCAGCCGCGAAAGGTCCCGGGTAAGCGTATGCAGCTGTAGAACCGGGAATTCCTGAATGGGACTTCCTACTGCGGTTCTTCGGAACCGTGGTGCTCCCAAATGGGAGCGGGAACCCCCTGAACTGAAGCGTCTTAGTAAGGGGAGGAAAAGAAACCAAATGAGATTCCCCTAGTAGCAGCGAGCGAAAAGGGATTAGTCCAAACCGAACCCTGTGAGGAAGACTCATAGGGGATGTAGTGTTATGGGCCCGGCTTCCTTCTCACCAGTTAAGCTGAAGTGGCCTGGAAAGGTCTGCCATAGAGGGTGAAAGCCCCGTAAGCGCAAGCTGGAAGGAGTTGAGCTGGGATCCCAGAGTACCGTACCCTGGTTTGGGTTCGGGAATTTGGGACACACCAAGTTCCAAGACTAAATACGCCTCAAGACCGATAGCGCACTAGTACGGTGACGGAAAACTGAAAAGTACCTCGGAAGAGGGGTGAAAAGTGCTTGAAACCAGACGGTTACAGACGTGTGCAGCCTGGAAGGGTAGATCCCTCCCAAAGGAAACCATCGTGAGGTGGAAGTACGAGGGAGGGGGACTAGGGTTGCACGTTCCGTCTAGAAACACGGGCCGGGGAGTTCACGGCTGTGGCAAGCCTAAGGGTTAAAGCCCGTAGGCGTAGGGAAACCAACATGCACGCAGCCAGCCTTCGGGCTGGTGAGGTGCGAAGTCTGAAAGGACTTGGAGTCACGGTTGTGAGACTAGAAACCGGGCGATCTAGCCCTGGGCAGGGCGAAGCCAGGCGAAAGCTTGGTGGAGGCCCGAATGGGTGCTGACGTGCAATTCGTTCCTCAGACCTGGGGTTAGGGGCTAAAGACCAATCTAGCCCGGTGATAGCTAGTTCCCTCCGAAGTGGGTCGCAGCCCAGTCCCAAACGAGGCAGCCGGTGGGGTAGAGCACTGATTGGAAAGTAAGGAGTCGAAAGGCCCCGCTTTTCTTTCAAACTCCGAATTCATCGGCGCCGTAGACCTTGGGAGACGGGTTACAGGGGGTAAGCTTCTGGACCGAGAGGGGGACAACCCAGACTGAGGTTAAGGCCCCCAAGTGCTGGCTAAATGTTAAATAGAAGGGCGTCATAAGCCATAGACAGTGGGGAGGTAGGCTTAGAAGCAGCCACCCTTTAAAGAAAGCGTAACAGCTCACCCATCGAGGCTTATGGCCCTGAAAATTGACGGGGCTAAGCCAGCCGCCGATACCCCAGGGTGCAGCTTAGCGCTGCATCGGTAGGAGGGCGTCCTGGCTGGGTAGAAGCTGGGCTGTAATGTCCAGTGGACCGGTCAGGATTGAAAATCCCGGTGGTAGTAACAGCAAAGAGGGGTGAGAATCCCCTCCGCCGAAGGGGCAAGGGTTCCCCGGCAACGGTCGTCAGCCGGGGGTAAGTCGGTCCTAAGATATGGCCTAACCGACCATGCCGAAAGGGAAGCCGGTTAAAATTCCAGCACCACGAAGGTACGATTGCGGCGACGCAAGCTCAACGCTTGACGCTTCTGGGTAGGCTGAGCAAGGCTGTCGCCTTGTTTAACCGTATAAACTTGGGGAGTGCCGTAATGGCGAGAACCAAGTGAAAGAGGGAATAGCCGCCCGTTTAGGGCGGTTCAGCTGATCTCTGGAGCCATTGAAAAGGGCGCTGAGAAGGATCCTTTGTGACCGTACCCAGAACCGACACAGGTGTCCCTAGGCTAGAAACCTAAGGCGTGTCGGGTATATGCCAAGCGAGGGAACTCGGCAATCTAGCCCTGTACCTTCGGTATAAGGGGTGCCTGCCGTTTAGCCTTTGGCTGGAACAGCAGGTCGCAGTGGCAAGGGGGTCCCGACTGTTTAATAAAAACATAGGAAGCCGCAAGCGCGAAAGCGTGTGAACGGCTTCTGAATCCTGGCCAGTACAGGTACCTAAAACCTGGGTTCAACCGGGCTAAGGGCCTGCAAACGCCGGGAGTAACTCTGACTCTCTCAAGGTAGCCAAATGCCTTGTCGGGTAAGTTCCGACGTGCATGAATGGAGCAACGAGGGCCCCGCTGTCCCCGCTTGGTACCCGGTGAACCCACGTAACGTGGACGAACAGTCCACGAACTTCCAGCGGGAAAAGAAGACCCCGTGGAGTTTTACTGCAGTCTGTCGCTGGAATACGGTTGTGGATGCAGAGTGTAGACGGGAGCCGTTAATCCTGGTTTCTCCGGGAACCAGGGGAGGCAACAATGGAACACCGTCTTTCTGCAACTGTGTTTCTTACCGGTGCTTCGGCGCTGGAACAACGGTAGATGGGCAGTTTGGCTGGGGCGGCACGCCCTTGAAAAGATATCAAGGGCGCCCTAAGGTCGGCTCAGACGGAACAGAAATCCGTCGTAGAGTGCAAAGGCAAAAGCCGGCCTGACTGGATCCTCCACAGTAAGGGATCCAGAGGCGAAAGCCTGGCTTAGCGATCATCCATGTCCCCTTTGGTGGGGGCTGGATGTGACAGAAAAATTACCCCGGGGATAACAGGCTCGTCGCGGGCGAGAGTCCCTATCGACCCCGCGGCTTGGTACCTCGATGTCGGCTCTTCCTATCCTGGCCCTGCATAAGGGGCCAAGGGTGAGGCTGCTCGCCTATTAAAAGGGAACGTGAGCTGGGTTTAGACCGTTGTGAGACAGGTCGGACTTTATCTGCTGGGAGTGTTGGTTGCCTGAGGGGAAAGGGTCCCTAGTACGAGAGGAACGGGACGTTGTGGCCACTAGTTAACCGGTTGTCCGACAGGGCAGACGCCGGGCAGCCACGCCGCTGAGGATAAGGGCTGAAAGCATCTAAGCCCGAAGCCTCTCCTGAAAATAGGCAGCCGTTCCCTAATAGCGCTGGGCTGGTAACAGCTTGGTTAATGGGACGAGGGCTCCCATAGAAGATGGGTTTGATGGAGCCGGGGTGTAAGCCGGAAGGCTTCGGCCGACCGGCTCAGCCTGCGGCCTCCAAACGCTCGAGGTGTCGGGCTTAGGCAGTGTCTGGGTGATATAAGCGGTGAAAAAAGCCTATGCATGGTAAATATGAGTTTTAAAACTCTTGTAATTCTTTGATTTTTGGGGGGTTACCGCCCCTGTTTATGGGTGAAGTTGATTCTTATTGGTCTCAAGAGACACAAGAGTTCTGTGAGAAGATAGCTGGTGAAGTGAAGAGGTTTGTTGAGAAGATGAATAGCGAGTCTGAAGTGATTGTAGAATAGAAGTCTTTTAAAGTAAAGCTTTGTCAAGATAAATGGAGTACTCTTTGCGGTGGAGAGGCGAGTATTGTGAAGGCTTTGTTCTTTGATTTGGACGGGACTCTAATTGATATTAATCAGAGAGAAATAGAAGTGATTTATGACACTGCGAATCATTTTGGAATACCAGTTTCTAAGGCTAGAGTCAAGCAGCTGTGTGTTCAATTACCTTCGTATACCGATGTTTTCAAGGAAATAGGACTAGAGCTGACTGACGAGGCAATCAAATATTGGACAGCGGCTTTCGTCAAGAGATACCGCTTTTCAGTGCTTAGAGAAGGAGCGCAGTCTGCGTTGAAGGCTCTATCCCAGAAAAATACAATCATGTGCGTTACTTCAAGAGAAACTGTAGCAGAGGTAATCAAAGAATTGACGTTCTTTGACATTGACGGATTGTTTCGCTACGTTGTAACGAGAGATGCGACAGCTGACCATTTCGGATTAACCTCACTTCCTCTTTTCCCGTATCATACGCAAAGAAGGAAACTCTATCAATGTGCACTTGCGACAGCCAAGTCTACTCCCGAAGATACTGTCGTAATAGGAGACATGGGAAGAGAGCTCAAAGCTGCACAAGAATTAGGCATTACAACAATAGGTCTTGTCACGTATGAAGCAAGGAGAAATGAACTACAGAAAGCTTCAGATTTCATGATTTCAAGTATAACTCAACTTCAAAACATACTACTTGAATAGCTCAGTTTCAACATCTCCTTCTGTCCATATCCCACTAAAGCGTACGCTAGTGAATGGCAAGTAGACCTTAGAGCATGCGATTCATGCTCACTGTCATTTGTGAAAACAAGTATGGTCACATGAAGTAGTGCTTACTTCCAGTTCTCATCAAAGATACGGACAGCACTTTGTAATGCTGAAGCTGCTTTGTTTGAATCACCATTTCCAATTAGCTCTCCATTTCTGTATTTTTTCATTGTTGATGGATCCACCAGTTCCTGCAGGTCTTCGATACTAGTTATTTTTATCCACGTAGGAATTTCCTCAGATATGCCAGAAATTCTGCAGTTTGGAATGAAACGCTTGTCGTTTTCTGATATATCTTCACGCTTTATTATCTTCTCGATTTTCAACTTATGCTTAACACCTTCTTCTGCAACATACAAGTACCCCACAAGCTCTTCTTTTGTGTAGCATCGTTTCCATCCTGCACTCCAGAAGACGGCTCCATGTTCCGCTCGAAACTTTTCGTGAAGGGCAACGTTCCTCCTTTCTTGTGCATCTTTGTTTATGTATGGATCTGTTTTTCCAACACCCCACACAACAGCCCACTTCTCCATTCATCTCACCTTGGATGGTTTAATCTGATTTTCGGCATAATTAGTTTTGCTATCAATATCTAGAGCTAATAGTTGAATTTTTAAGCGATAAAAAGGTTTGATGTGTCCTTTCAACCTCGTTGTACATAACCTTCAATACTGTTCAAAAAGTGTATTTACACTTATAACTTTCTAATTTCTACTTTCTAAATCAATTATTTTTTAGAAATTCTATTGTATTATCCCGTTTAGAAATTAGAAATTCTCTAGGGTTACCTGAGAAAACAAACATAAACATACAATTAGGTTGAGTGGTGATATCCACAAAGTAGGGAGGCTGGAGAGAAGTAAGAGGTTGGAAAGAGGTTGACTAGGCACACGAAGTGTGCGAAAATAGAAGATTGTTCTATAAGCTGATTTCATAATAGATATGGGCGTGAAAGGTCGTTAGAATCTATGTTCTCAAGAAACATGCTTGAGAGAATCAAAGGTGTAAAGGAAGTGCTTATGGAAACTAGAAATCTCGGTAAAAAGATAAAAACCTTGGACACTGAACGCGCAAACCTGATGGTTGAAATTGAAAAACTGAAGAAAATGGCGGAATCAAAAATCAGTGCACTTGAAAACGAAGTAAGCATGATGCGCGAAGAAGTCAAATCCTTAAGAGAACTCTTGGGCTATTCGAAAGAAACAAGAAAATAGCGCGCACTAACCAAAAGAAGATCTTAGAAGTTTATAAAATTCTAACCTAGTTATAAAGTAGAAACTTGGAGACGTTTACAGGACTAGGAGAAATCATCATGTATCTAGAAGAGATGAAAAAGGAAATAGAAAGTCTTGTTTTGGAGAAAGGATTCTACAATAAACCTGAGGATGTTCCGAAAAAGCTGCTTTTTGCATTCATAGAACTGGGTGAAGCAAGTGACAATTGGAAGAAAGGTAGAAGTGAAGAAGAGATAGCTGAAGAACTAATTGATGTTATATTCTATGTTCTAGATGCAAGTCGGTTAGCATGTCCTTCAGTAAACATGGATGAAACGTTCAAGATGAAACTGGAAAAGAACCGAACTAGAAAATATCAGTATGGTGAAGGACACAGGCAGAAGTGAAGTTGCATGAAACTACTGTTCGTATGCTCTGGAAATGCACATCGAAGTCCATTAGCAGAAGCATTACTCAAAAAGATGAGATCTGACTTGGAAGTAGACTCTGCGGGAACAAACGTTGCCATTCCAATTGCAGAGAAAGTCAAAGAGTATCTGGAGAAGCAGAATGCACAACAGTACTTGAAGAAGACTCCAGAGTCACTGCACAGCAAACAAATCAGCGAATACGATCTCATCATAGCGATGGAACAGAGACACAAAGACTACATCCTGAGTAGGTGCCCAAGATGCAACGTTGTCTTGTGGAATATAGAAGATCCATATTTCTTGGATGATGAAAATGCTGAGAAAGTCTACAAGCAGATCGAAGAGAAAATCAGAGACCTAGCGGAGTCTCTGTGAAATCTAAACACGCGTTAAGGGTGCCTCAAATCCTTTTCTTAACGAAGGCCGTATCACAATCCGATGAAGGATGAATTATCTCCACTCGATATTCTTCTCGAGAGATGTTATCAACCACTCTTTTGACACCTGAAAAACTGTAGTTGTGGAAAAAGACTGCCGTTTCCTCGTACATAAGGGACTTTGAATTCTCCCAATCACTCTTCACAGTTGCATAAGAATGACCTCCATCAACAAAGATCAAGTCCATCTTAGCCAAAGTCTTCATCATTTTAGGAAGAGTCTTGACAGAATCACCTTTGAAAAGCTCAAACTTGCATCCTATCTGCTCTAATTTCTGCCTCACTCTAGAATCACGGTTTCCTTCGAAAAGGTCAAATCCATAATATTCCACTTCTTCAGGCGAAAAGTTCTGCATGGCAACCTTCACCATAGTTCCCGCATTTTCGCCATCTGCAACACCAATCTCCATAATCCTCTTGCATTCATTTCTACTAATGTACTCGTTAAGAAAAGAATGTGACCCATATCCTACTCTACTGTGCATCGTCACTCACGACTGTCTTTCTTTTGAAAATTTCTTATATTAATATCTAGATTATAAATAAGAAAAAATCGAAAGAAAAGGAGAGTTTCTAATTTCTAAGTTTCTAACAAAAAGAAAGAATGAACTTTCTAGAATCCTCTACTAACTTAGAAATATAAACTTAGAAAATTAGAATTTTGTGGCACTTCGCGCACGATAAATGAGATTCTTGCGGAAATCACTACTTAACTAATTTTCAATTCTTCTATGAACTTGAGAGCTTGTTCGATAATGAAGTCGGCCTCTTTCTCCTTGATCTTAACTTTGAGTCCATCATGATCCATTTTAGATCGCCAGTCGTAAAGGTGCTTTGGTTTTATGAACTCTGATGAGATCTTAATCTCACGTTTTTCTTTTGTTAGGATTTCTCGCTTCAAAAGATCGTATAGTTCCTTGAAGTTTCCATGCGGTCTAGCTCCAAGGCTTTCTATCTTATATCTCACGGTCATTTCAACAAGGTTCAAGGCTATGAGTACTGAAATCCAATTTTCATCAATTCCGAAGGATTTGAAGCGTTGAATTAGGTCTTGTATCTTGCTTCGGCCGATTGAATCCAATCAGAATGTCAGATTTCTAGCAATTGCCTCCAACTCTTCCGTGTGTTTCTGCAATCTGCGGAGTTCGGATTGAGCAACAAACTTAGCGTTTTCATTGGCGGATCTTTCTTTCTCAAGACTAATCAATTCCCTATGAAGTTTCAGTGTCATTTTCCTAAGATATTTCTCTGGAACTGTCTCGAAAGCTAAAGCTGTAGGATGCTCTTGCAAGTCCAACAAACCCTTAGAGATAAGTTTTTCAACACCTTTTTTACGGTACCGATACAAGGTGCTGATAGACCCACTATAGAATTCTGGCAGTATCCTGGATAATGCACGATGAGGATAAACGATCGCAATTTCAATAGCTGTCTTTTCGTCGTAATCAAGTTGATCATAAGTCTGTGACATTTAACATCAAGTCGAATTATATCTTAAGTGCTAAAAAAGTTATTCTAATGCAGCATGTTTTGCTTTTATGAAGAGCAGCTATTCCACATGACTTGGTTGTACATAAGCTCCAGAACCACTTGTATTTACATATTTACACTTTGATTTACTAATTTCTATTTTCTAACTCTAAATCATTTAATTTTTTAGAAATTCTATTTTTTCTCTCTGGATAGAAATTAGAAATCTAGAAAGTTTCCCGAAACTCGACAGATGAGGTTTTCGCATTGTCAGATTGTGTCTTAAATGGAGAGGCTGAAGAGAACCAAGAGGTTGGAAAGAGGTAAACTTAGAGTGTGTGCGCATTAAGTTGGAAAGGTGAGTATCAAAGAGATAGTTAGACATTTAACTTCCAACTAAATTACGCTAAACTCACTAGTCGCGAATATGCACCTGCAATGTTGTACTCTAGTTTTTTTCCGAAAAGTTTACAAATAGATTATGAAAAATAGTAGTCATCAAAAGGTGGCAGAGAACGTTAATTTTGCACACTTCAGATCTGCATCTCACTGAAAATAGACAAGAGACACTTAAGGCTCTAAAGGAGATTCTGGATAAATGCCGCGAACACAAAGTAGATCTATTGACTATAGGAGGAGACCTGTTCGATAGTGAACGAGACGCAGAAGTTCTTAGACCCAAACTCAGAAGATTGTTCAATGATAACCCATTCCATATAATTGCAATACCAGGCAATCATGACAAAGAAGCATATTCTGTAAATCTGGACTTTGGGCCTGATTTAAAAATTGCTACAACAGAACCGTTCGAGATACACACCTATGAAGGAATATCTGTGGTCGCTGTACCCTATCAAGATCAACCTTCAGATCAACTTCTTAGTAAACTCGAAAATGCAGCTAAAGATGCTAAGACACGCATACTTCTAATATATTGCACGTTAGACATAGGATTTACAAGTCAGGACTTTGGCGAAGAGACTGCAAAGATCTATTTTCCTGTGTCCTCTGAGACCTTATCAAGGTTAAAATATGATTTTATACTTGCAGGGCACTTCCACACACAAACATGTAAGAAATCACTTAATGGTAATCGATGTTTCATATACCCTGGATCGCCAATATCTCACACCAAAAAGGAGAGAGGCAAAAGGCAAGCTGTTTTAATTGATACAGAGAAAGGAGAAACAAAAGGGGTCTTCTTAGACTCATTTTACCACGATTCCGTTCAACTATATGTAAGACCAGGAAGAGAGGAAGAAACACTACAAACATTCAAAGAGTGGATGGCCTTGCGTTCTGCTGACGATTGTAAACTTGAAGTAATAGTCACAGGATTTTTGAAGATTTCTGAGCCAGAATTTAGACAGGCTCTTGAGAATATTGGAAAAAACGCAGAAATACTGCATGAGTACAGGAACGTTGAGCGCGTTCTAACACATCCAGTCTATAAGAGATTCTTAAAGAAACTCGAAGTTAATGAAGAAATTGAAGACAAGGAGAAAGTAAAGGACTTTGTAATCGATGCGATGTCACGATTGCTTGTAGACAGGAAGTTGAGAGAATGAGATTAAAAGAGGTATTTATTCGGAGATACGGACCAATTTCCAATCTCCACCTTCCCTTAGCAGCAGGTCTGCAGCCGATTTATGGTTCAAATGAGTCAGGAAAGACACTCATTATCGATGCTTTGCTAAAGAAATTAATAGGTCTTGGAGTTGGTTTGGACTCTATACTTGACAGAGTTGAGGAAACTCCAGAGGGATACATCGTCCTTGAAGAGGAAGGTAAAGAAATAAAGCTTGGCGCAAACGAAACGCTCGCCACTTATCTAGCAATCGAGCCAGATGAGCTTAGAAATATATTTGTTGTGAGAGATGCCGATCTACGAATAGAAGGCGAAGATGTCTTCTACAAGAGAGTGACTGATAAAATTACCGGACTCAGGTTAGAAGATATTCGGAAAATCAAGGAACAACTAAGGGATACAGGGAAACTCACAGACGGATTGAAAATTTCAAACAGAACGAGTCATTTCAAAGCGAAAAGTCAACTGGAATCAGCCAGAACGCTTAAAGGTGAGGTTGAAAAATACATCGAAAAAGCCGAAACCAAGGGACTGCAAAATCTAGAGGCGGACATTTTTGAGGCAAACATTAAGAAAGCCCAACATAAGTCTCACTTGGAGTTATTGGAGAAAGCTAAGAAAAAAGACGAGTTCCAGAAATTGAATGAGGAGCTTGAGTCGGCGCAAGGAATTTTATCTGAGTTAAACAAAATTCCAGAAGAAAGCCTTCGATCATCAAGAGAAAGGCTCACTCTATATGAAGCAAGCGAAAGCAAACTTCCTCACTTTCACCGAAGTAAAGATTTCTTCAAAAAACTTTCATATTTATTTTTGATAGGCAACTTTGCGACTTTCATTTGTCTTCAATTCTTAGAAGGGGTCATGACTTTCGACTGGATCATCCCGATTATTTTACTCATTCTCACGATCATCTCTATACTGCTGTGGTTTAGGATAAGTCATAGTCTATCACAAATTGAGCAGAACCAAACGTCAATACTACGAGAAGCTACAACTATAGGTTTAGAAGTCAAAGACATTTCAAGCTTAAGAAAGATCCTAGAAGAGTCGGATGCAAAAGTTAAGCAGCTTAGAGGTAATTTGAACCAGAAAATAGGTGTCCTGAAAAAAGATCTGAAAATCGAGTTGGATGCTCCGAATAAAATACTTGAGAAATCCTCAGAGAAACTTGACGCTGTTAGAGGAGAAATCGACCAAACTGTGGATGTAACTTATGACCAAGAAGATTATGAACAAACAGAACGTAGACTGGACGAATTGGATAGTAGGATAAAGAACTTAGGCGAAGCATTAGAGAAGCACTCGAGGACTTTGGAAGACTTCGCAAATAGGGCTTATAAGCTGCATTTTCCAGCATTTTTGAATAGAGAATCAGACCTAGAGATCAAGAATTTAGATTCTCTCAAACAACTGACACCACAACTTGACGAGTTGCAATGCAAAATCAAGGAGGATGCACAAATAGCAATAGATTCGTTAAAATTGTTTGACATGTTAGAAGAGGAAGAGAAGGCGAAAGTTGCAAGTCTTTTCCAAAAGGGGAACTTAGCATCACAGCTTTTCAAAAAGACAACTTACGGTAGATATTCGGAGGTAGAATACGATTATGAAAACGAGAAAATTATTGTGTGCCGACCGACAGGTGAAACATTTTCAGTGGAAAAATTGAGTAGAGGCGCCCGCGATCAGTTGTATCTCTCAATAAGGGTAGCATTAGGTCAAATGCTGCTAGAAGGAAAAAGCGGCTTCTTTGTAATGGACGATGCCTTCATCTCATCTGATGATAAAAGGATCAAACAACAAATAGATCTTTTGAAACATATTTCGGAAATGGGATGGCAAACAGTCTATTTTGGTGCAAAGAAGGAAACAATCAAACTTTTGTCTCATGCAACAAAAAACAAAGTCATCTCCTTGAAACCCCTTCCTTAATTCAAACCATTGAAATTACATTCATCTTTATTGCGTGCCCATCAGGAACAAAAACTCAGAAATTAGCTCATGCACTTCCGTTAAAGCACCAAACTTATAACAAAGAGCTTCCCATCGCATGCCCTCGGATGCGAATGCAATGACAAACAAACGAAATGTCGTCTTATATTTAAATTCTGAACTCGTCAAGAAAACGAAAGAACTGGGCTTCAATCTTTCAAAAACCTTCGAGAACTACATGAAACACTTGATCAACGGTTTTCCTCACGTTAAGTCAGAAAATAAAGTCGAAAACAGTCTTTTTGGTAGCCCGGGAGAGATTCGAACTCTCGTCAGCGGGTCCAAAGCCCGCTATGCTTGTCCGCTACACTACCGGGCTTCATCGATTAGAATTTTTGAACTGACTTCTTAATATGTATTTTTTGATTAAAACCTTCCTCTCCCTACGTACTTTAAGCACGATCTTTCTGGTTTTTTCTATTGTATCAGCTGCCCTAAGCTTGTCAACATCGCCTAAATTTAGAAACTCTATTATATGCTTGTAGTTTCTGGGGTTCTTCTCTTCTAAGCTTTCCAAAGACCGTATCAAAGTCGTATAATCCAGTTTGACCTTGCCAATTGAGGATTTCAACCAAGCATAATTCTCAATCATATCAACGAATATGTTATTCAAGTAATGCGTTGCTTCAACCGCTTTTCCATAATTAATCAAAGACTTCGTACGCATTATCATGCCTTGCAGAAAAGCAGGATTCAAATAATACCTCAGTTTTGTCTTAATCCTAAAATGAGAGGATTCAAAGGCGCGGGGATTTTGCTTGGCTGTAAAGTTTATTTCGTCCCAGATTACTTTAAAAAGCTTCAGTTTGTCCTCAACGCTTACATTCTCCACTCTACTCAACCCTGAAATCTCTAAGTATTCAGTAAACAGGTTCTGCATTCCGAGTTTCGCCGTTGATTCTTCGAGTTTCTCAATGAATCGGCTGTTTGAAAAAGGTTCCAACGTAACCTCCATCAAAACCCTCAAAACATTCTCTAGAGCCATCGCGGCGAAGAGCTGTGCACTTTGAAAGTCTTTTCTTGAAAAGGCTGAAGTTGCACGACTCAGGTATATGTCAGATTCTACGACGTGCGCTTCTGTTCTGATGTCAACTCTTTCAGGTGAACCGTAAGATTTAGCCATCCAAAGTTTTGTGTTGGTTAGCGACCAGTCTCTATCGTAAAGAGTTTGCATCTCATTTATTTTCTGATCTAATTCAGGTGGAATCTGCCCATGAATCCAAGCTTTCGGAATGTGATCCAAATCTACAAGCAAACCGTTAATCTCGATTCTTTCCACAAATTCATGATTAAAGTCGCCTTTATCAAGCACAAGCAGGTCAATATCGCTTGATTTTGTGGCGTCCCCTCGGCTCCAGCTTGCAAACAGTCCTACACCATATACGTTCTCTTTGATTCTCATTTCTTTAACGATTTTCTCTAGGGTGCTCCGTATTTTTTCAGGAAGTTTTATCATGTTGATACTATCCTTCTGATAATTAGTGAGTGTAAGTATTCAAAATTTGTGAAAGCGATCTTTTTGACTAAACCGTAAAATTTATATATTAGAACATTTCTTTCGGATAGACACACGGGCCGGATGTACTGCTTTCTGATTCCGAATCATTGATGAGGAACACGAAAAGGTGACGGTTCTAAGTGCATATTAATTGAGGAGAAAAAATGCATAAAAAAGAAACCAAAGTTCGTCAACGTCTAGTTGACAAATGCCCAGAATGTGGCAGTCCAAACCTTATTCACGATTATGATACTGGCGAAACCGTTTGCGGCGACTGTGGATTGGTCGTAAATCAACAAATGATGGATAAAGGTCCTGAATGGCGTGCCTTCACCCAAGAGGAAAAAGCATCAAGAAGCCGCGTTGGGATGCCAACATCATACTCCGTCCACGACAAGGGCTTGTCAACAGCCATAAGCCAGATTGACCGCGACGCCTTCGGAAGAAAACTCCCACTTCGCACACGCCTACAGATGTGGCGATTAAGGAAATGGCAGATACGCTCAAGAGTGCATTCTTCAGTTGACAGAAACCTCGCTCAAGCGATGGCTGAACTTGACCGCCTTTCAGATAAAGTCTACATTCCGTCGCCAATCAAAGAGAAGGCTGCGGTTATCTACCGTAAAGCCTTGGATAAAGGCTTAGTGCGTGGCAGATCTATTGCAGCCATTGCTGCCGCTTCGGTTTATGCTGCGTGCCGTGGAAGCGGAACCCCGAGAACCCTACGAGAGGTTGCAGAAGCAAGCTTGGTTGAAAAGAAGGACGTTGCTCGTTGCTATAGGCTCTTACTTCGTGAACTTGACATACAGATGCCCATCGCCGACCCGCTTACATACGTTTCAAAAATTGCTGAAAGTACTGGGATTTCCGGCAGAACTCAGGGAGCGGCCATCCAAATTCTTCGTGAAGCGAAAAAGAGTAGGGCTTCTGCCGGTAAAGACCCCATGGGTTTGGCTGCTGCAGCATTGTACATTGCTTGTTTGCAGAACAACGAGAAGAAAACACAGAAGGACATAGCTGAAGCTGCAGGAGTAACAGAAGTCACTGTGAGAAACCGATACAAAAGTTTGAGAAAACAGTTGCATTTGGAGATTCCTGACTAGTAGCGTTATGTTTCTTCTTTTTCAAGCTCCATAATTATAGGGCCAATGTATCCGCAGTTATCACATACATACTTTTTAGGGGTCAGCCAATAATCAAGACTGCTGGATAAATGAATTTTTGGGCTTCCGCATCTTGGGCAGTATATTTTAGTTGGTCTCCTATAACTTAGCGTTTTAAATACTTCTTTTATATCTTGTAGCAGTTTCATTGGGCTCACTTTATGTGGCGATTATTGGAGTTCAATATTTTCTTCAGGATAGCCTATATTGATTAGGTATTGGCGAACTTTTTCACGATGGTCCCCTTGAAGCATTATTTCACCGTTTTTCGCTGTTCCTCCGCACGCGCAAGAATTTTTCAGCTTTTGAGCTAGAGTTGCTATATCTGTGTCTTTATTGTTTAGACCATCTATAATTGTTGATTTTTTTCTCCACTTTCTCGTTTCAAGCCTTATACGAATTCTTTGTTGTTCTTTTCCAATTTCACCGCATACGCACAAATCTTTAGGAAGCCCGCATATTGGACAAATGTCAGCCATGATACTCAGACTCTACAATAAAGACGGGAGTATATAAAATTTTCAATTTTATCCTTTATATTTTAAGAATCATCATTGCACAAAAAGATCGGTGGCTTTGGGAAAAACTTTAATGATGCTAATTTCTTTTCTATGTTTATGAAAGTGCTTGTTGTAGGTTGTGGAAATATTGGTTCTGTTGCAGCAGAAGACTTAGCTAAGAGCATGAATTCTGTTGAGATTGTTGTTGCCGATAGAGACGGGGCAAGAGCCAAAGAGGTTGCTGAACGAATCGGTGAAAACAACGTTTCATGGATTCAATTAGATGCAACAAAACGTGATGAAATAGCAAAAGCTCTGAAAAATTTTGATTTGGCTATGGGGTTTCTGCCTGGAAAACTTGGTTATCATCTGGCTGAAGCATGTACTGATCTGAGAAAAGATTTAGTTGATGTCTCCTACATGGCTGAAAATCCTTTAACGTTAAACGACGAGGCTGCAAAAGCTGGTGTAACGATTATTCCGGACTGCGGTTTAGCGCCGGGTATCAGCAACATTCTTGTTGGGTATGCCGCCGGAAAGCTTGATAAGATTTGCACTATTCGCATAATGGTTGGTGGTCTCCCAGAAAAACCTGTACCGCCTTTAGGCTATGTTATTACTTGGTCTCCTGAAAGCCTCATCGATGAGTATACGAGAAAAGCGAGGATAGTTGAAGATGGTGAAATAGTTGAGGAAGAAGCGTTAAGTGGACTTGAGGAAGTTGAGTTTCCAAACGTGGGAGTGCTTGAAGCCTTCTACACTGATGGCCTCAGAACATTACCTGACACAATAAAGAACGTGGACAACATGTGGGAGAAAACGCTTAGATATCCAGGGCATGCGGAAAAAATAGGGCTGCTTAAGGCTTTAGGGTTTTTTGATGAAGAACCAATTAGTGTCAATGATGCCCGCTTGTCTCCAAGAAGGCTAACGGTCAAACTGTTTGAGCGCCAGCTGTTGAGACCTGAAATCAGGGATATAGTCGTAATGAAAGTTGAGGTTTCAGGCATCAAAAATGACAAACATTTGTGCTACGTCTATCACATGCTGGATCGATATGACGAGAAGCATGGAATTACTGCCATGGCGAGAACCACAGCTTATCCAGCATCAATTATCGCGCATTTAATGCTTAAAAAAGTGATAAAAGAAAAGGGTGTTGTTCCCCCTGAAAGATTGGGTATGAGCGAAGAGTTTTTCTCTGCGTTCTTGAACGAGTTGGAAAAGCGAGGAATAAAGATTGCAGAAGACGGGGAAGTTGCAGAGTAAGTTACGTTAGATGACGCTTCTTGTATTCCTCATGGAAACTTTAAGCTTATATTAAAATTGAAACAAAAATAAACTGGGTAGCTATGTTTATCACGAAAATTAGGAAAAGAGACGGAAGAGTTGTTGATTTCGATTCCAGCAGAATTAAGGATGCAATTCACAGAGCTTTTGTTGCGGTTGAACTTGAGAATGGAAAAAGGGCTGAAAGCATAACTGAAGAAGTTGTTAGGCTTCTGGAGGAAAGATTTGAGAAAAGGGTTCCTTCGGTTGAGGATGCTCAGGACCTTGTTGTAGAAGTTTTGAAGAAAAAGGGCTATGGAAAAGTTGCAGGGGAGTATCAGGTTTATAGGGAGAAGAAGGAGGAGATTCGGAGGTTAAGAGAGAAGTTTGGGATTGAAGAGCCGAAGTTAACGGTTAACGCTTTGGAGGTTTTGAGGAAAAGATATCTTTTGAGGGATGAAACGGGAAAGATTATAGAGACTCCTGCTCAAACATTTAGGAGAGTTGCAAGAGCCATTGCGAAGGTTGACAAGGAATACGGTCGGAATCCGAAAGAAAGTGAAAAAGTGTTCTATGAAATGATGGTGAGAACTGAATTCCTTCCCAACTCTCCAACTCTCTTCAATGCTGGAACGGCACTAGGTCAATTATCCGCATGTTTCGTTTTGCCTGTTGAGGATTCTTTGGAAAGCATTTTTGCTGCAGTGAAGAACATGGCTTTGATCGAGAAGAGTGGTGGAGGAGTTGGTTTTGACTTTTCTAGGTTGAGACCGAAGGGTGACACGGTTAAGTCAACTAAAGGCGTAGCGTCTGGTCCTGTAAGTTTTATGCGTGTTTTTGATTCAGCGACAGAAGTGATAAAGGCTGGGGGAAAAAGAAGGGGTGCAATGATGGGAGTTTTGAGGGCTGATCACCCAGATATAATTGAGTTCATAACTTCTAAACAGAAGCCGGGGGTTCTTTCAAACTTTAACGTTTCGGTGGCTGTTACTGATGATTTCATGAAGAAAGTTGAGGAAGATGGAGAGTATTGGCTGATTAATCCGAGGAACAAGGAAAAAGTGAGAAAACTTAGGGCTAGAGATGTTTGGAGTTTGATGGCTAAGTCTGCTTGGGAGAGTGGAGATCCAGGAGTTATTTTTATTGATGAGATCAATAGGCATAATCCAACTCCGAAAATTGGGAGGATAGAGGCGACTAATCCTTGTGGTGAAGAGCCGTTACTTCCTTACGAGTCCTGCAATTTGGGCTCTGTAAATCTTTCTAGGATGGTTGAGAACGGAAAAGTAAACTGGAGTAAACTGAGAGAGACTGTGAGGAATGCTGTTCTTTTTCTTGATAATGTTATTGATGCGAATAGGTTTCCTTTGAAGCAGATAGAGGAGATGACCATGGCTAATAGGAAGATTGGTTTGGGTGTTATGGGTTTTGCCGACATGCTGATAAAGCTTGGAATTGCTTACGATTCTGAGGAGGCTTTGAGGCTTGCTGAGAAATTGATGAGGTTTGTTACGGGAGAGGCTAGGCGGAAGTCTGTGGAGCTTGGTGAGGCGAGGGGTTCTTTTCCGAATTTTGACCGGAGTGTTTGGAAAGACAAGTACAGTGGTATGAGGAATGCGACGATTACGACTATCGCTCCGACTGGGAGCATTAGCATTATTGCTGGTTGTTCTTCCGGGATTGAGCCGTTGTTTGCTGTTTCTTTTATGAGGAAGGTTTTGGAGGGAACTAGGCTTTTTGAGATTAATCCTTTGTTCGAGTTGACTGCGAAGGAGAGGGGGTTTTACAGTGCTGGGCTTCTTGAGGAAACTGCTAGAACGGGTTCGGTTCAGGGAATTAAAGGGGTTCCTGAGGGTGTTAAGAGGGTTTTTGTTACGGCTTTAGATATTAAGCCTGAGTGGCATGTTAGGATGCAAGGGGCTTTTCAGAAGTACACGGACAATGCTGTTTCAAAAACGGTGAATCTTCCTTATGAGGCTATGGTTGAGGATGTGGAGAAAGTGTTTTGGCTTGCTTATAGGCTTAAGTGTAAGGGGATAACTGTTTATCGTTATGGAAGTAAGCCGGAGCAGGTTCTTAACATAGGAGAGATAAAGACTGAAAAGAAAAGATTTGTTGCTGTGGAATCGGAATATGCAGGCGGCTGCCCAACAAAAACATGCCCATTCCCCAACTAATCCATAAAATAAGTAGAGAAATAACTTCGTTTTTTAACCTCTACAGCATATTCTACTGATTTTTCGGCATTTGGATTCAATCGGTTAGTTGTATGTCACTGGAGTTTCTTTGAAGAGCCATATTGAAATCCAAATATACACCACAATTAAGAACCAAAAGGCAATGTGCCACATGTTCTTTCGCAGTTTGTACCATAATGTATCTTTTATAATCTCAATCACGTAGAAATGACCACCTTCCATTTCTAATTCGTCTTCTATTGCTTGTATACGGTCAAAACAAACATCATCAAGTTTCTTTGAAGTGTAATGAAAGAAGTAAGGAATTATAATCAGCGATAATGTGAGAAGAGGTATAAACCCTGCAACTGGCAAACCCCAGATATCACTTATACCTAAACTGATTCTGTTAACAACTGCTAACGATACGAGTAGCAACGAACTGAGAATCATAATAGAATCCAAAAGTAAAGCGTTTGAGCCTCTGCTTTCTACTGCTTTGTTCAAAGCACGATACTCTTCAATTAAAGCCTCTTTCTCCTCGCTCATTTTTCAGCATCATCCTATGCTTGCCCATAATCCGTTTCTACACACGTCCTTAATCACAAAAAAAGAACAGTTTTGACTCCAAATAACGGTGACACACAAAAATCATAGAGGGGCAATCAATTTACGCTTGTGAAAACGCATAACCTCACCCCACACCAGCATTCTACCCTGCGGTAACCCATATCAAGAGGTTTATGAAGCCAACTTCCATTACGGCTGCAATGAAGAATATACCATAAATATAAGCCAAGCCTCTCATGGACATCGATCTGCTGAACGTCTTCTCAATTGTCAAGTAAATGCCGTACCCCTCAACTATTCCGATCGGCGCACTTATCAGCAGAACTAGAGGCAACACTTCAACTTTTACTCCACCAAGAAGACTACTTCCGCGTAGAATGCTAAGAAAAACAATCATAATTGTGAAGACTAAGGCGAAAGTTCGCGGATGCTCAAGCACAACATGCGAATACTTTTCCCTCTTGAAGAAATCCAAAATCACCAAATTAACGTAGAAAGTCATACCTAATAAAATGAGAGAGACCACAAGAACGTTATGTATGAAAAGCATGCCAACAGCCAAAAACTGATTTGAAAAAATTCCACTTAGAGTACTGAAGAAAACCGTGTTTTCAACAGAAGAAAGAACAAGCAAAACTAGAAAAGCCAAGCCTAAAAACACCGTACGCTTTCTTTCATTAGGCAATTCTGGCACTTCCCATCAAATCAGAACAGTGAAAAACTAGAAAGTCCTTCGGGAATCATTTCCACCATGATTCTCTAGCACCCACACTCAAGATTGTAAGAAACACAAGTCGAACCAGACTCGTCAGCATCATTCAAATCACTTAACGGTTAGCCTATCAACGCAGGCACAATAAAAATTTTATGAACTAAAGCTTAGATTCTCTCCCGCCTTATTTCGAAGAGCACCGTTCCACCATTTGTGTAAGGTTTTCCGGGGTCCAAGCATTGAATATAACCTTTCTCACCCTCTTCCATTGCTAAGCCTAACTCTTTGAAGCTTATTCCACGGCTTAAAGGAACAATCATGGAAAGCACACAGCCGAAAGCGTGAACGCAAATGTTGTCCGTTTTTTCAACAACTATCTTAGGCGACTCGACAACTATTTTGTCTCCAACCTTAAAAACTGGGCAGTTTCCACGTATCTCCTTAACACTTATAATCAACCGATATTTTTCTTCTCCAACCACGAACGACACCTCACTTCCTTAATCATTTAGTAAATGAGTTATTATGAGTTTTCCGGAAAGCGGCAAAAACTTAAAAGTCATGTGAAAAGGATAGATTGGGATTGACAAGAAAGGTTAAGACAATGCAGAATCGTCCAGCCATAGTCGCTGTTGGAAGAACAAAATTCGGAGAACACTACGAGAAGGAACCAGAGAAACTTATCGAAGAGGCTTGGCTTAAAGCCTCAGAAGGGGCACGTATAGAGCGTAAAGACCTGAAAGCTTGCTACCTCTCCGACTACTTCCTCCCAATCACAAACAAGCTCGGACTAGAAGAAGGATTCCTTTCAGAACTCACAGAACTTCACGTCCCAATGGAAGTAACCCGTTCCTTCAGCTCAGCCCTACTAAACGCATGCAACGCCATCCAAGCCGGAAGATACAACATGGTTTTGGTTGGCGGACTAGAGAAAATGACAGACAGATGGGACAAAATCCGCGACGACCTGATGCTTCTAGAAGACCCATGGAGCTATTACGCAGGATGCACACCAGAAGCAAACCACGAACTCATGCTCAGAGCCTACATAAAAAAATACGGCATAACCAATGAAGACCTTGAAAAACTAAATCTAGCCTTAGCACAAATATCAGTCAAAAACCATCTACACGCAACCAAAAACGAGTACGCCCAATACCAAAGAAAAATAACCGTTGAACATGTTTTGAAAGCAAGGAAAAACGCCCGAAAACCTCTAGGGCTTTACGATTTTGCACCAATATCTGACGGCGCAACCGCCCTCATCCTTGCAAACGAAGAATTCGCCAAAAAACTCACAGACAAACCAGTCTATATTCTCGGCGCCTCATCCGCAACGGACTATCTGACCTTTCCAGCAAGAGAAGACGTGACACGCTTTTTAGTGAGCGAAATAGCCATGAAAAACGCTTTGAAAACGGCTGGAATAAAACTTTGGGACATAAAAATTGCTGAGATATACGATCAATCCACGGTTATGGAGATGATTTCTCTTGAGGATCTAGGTTTCTGCGAACACGGAAAGGCGTGGACATGCATACACGAAAGCTGTAAAGACTACAAAGGGTATTATGAGATGAACGGGAAGAAACTCTTCGTAAACACGAATGGTGGATTAAAAGCTGATGGTAATCCCTTAGGCGCCACAGGTGGAGCCCAAGTTTTTGAAGTCTTCAAGCAGTTGAGGGGCGAAGCTGGTGAACGACAAGTTAAAAGCGACGGAAAATTGAATTATGGATGTGTGCTTGAGCTTGAGGGTTTTGGAACTAAAGGTTATGTTTACATTTTAGGGAGAAATTGAGAATGAGTAGTGAGCCGATAGAGAGAAGGGTTTCATACCTTGGCGATAGGCTGAGGGGAAGACGCTGCCAAATTTGTGGTAAAGAATATTTTGAGATAAAGGATTACTGCGGAAATTGCGGAAGAAAAAGCTTCGGAAAAATGGTTGACATAGACTTATTCTACGATGAAGGCAAACTGGAAATATGTACCTTCATAAACGAACCCACAAACAAATTTACGAAGCTGGGTAACTACATTTACGGCATAGTCTCCTTCCACAATGGAAAGATAAGAGTTCCGGGAAGACTGACAGACCATTTAGTAAAAGACGATGAAGAAATAGACCTTTCAGCCTTTGAGGGAAGGAGTGTTGTTCCAAGGTTTAGAAGACGCTATTCTGTTGGAAAAAGCGACGTCATCCCAACGATTTCTTTAGCTTTCACCTTAGCAGATGAGTATTATCCACACCAAGAATACGCCGTTACGAAACCAAATAGAGAGTATGATGCACCGGGAATAGTAGGCTACGGGGTTTACACTTCAAAGTTCAGAATACGAGAAAGAAACGTGGAACGTTCAGTACCGTTCATCGATGAAGACGCAATAACTGCTTCAGTTGAGGCAGGAAAACTTGCTCTAATCCACTCTGGAGTTAACAGTTCGCTTGTTGGCAAGGTTTACGTGGGTTCAGAATCTAATCCATATGCCGTTAAGCCCATAGCGTCAAAGGTTGCACAGGTCCTAAAACTGGGCGAAGAAGAAGGAGACATGCAAGGAGTTGATGCCGTAGACACAGAATTCGCATGCAAAGCCGCAACAAGCATGTTCAAAGATGCAGCCTCGCTCGTAAGCTATCCAAAATCAAACATTAAATATGTCATGGTAATAGGTGCAGACAATTCACAAGCTGCTCCAAGAGACTGTCCCGGAGGAGAACTAGATCTGTTCGTCGGATATGGCGGATGTGCATATATTTTTGGAAAACATGACATCATAGCCGAAATTGAAGGGTGGTACTCGTGTACTTCAGATACACCTGACTTTTGGAGAAGAGACGGAGAACCCTACCCAATGCACGGCGGAAGGTTCACTGGAGACCCAGCGTATTTTAAGCACGTTAGAAAAGCGGCTAAAAAATTGATGGACCGACTTGACCTGAAAGTGGAAGATATTGACTATTTTGTTTCGCATCAGCCGAATGTTAGTTTCCCAGTGAGGGTTGCCAAGGAGCTTGGGTTTAAGGAAGAACAGTATTCACCATCACTTCAAGTAGCTAAGTTTGGCAACACGTATTCAGGCTCTTCACCAATGGGTTTGGCGGCTGCTTTAGACATAGCCAAGCCAGATGATCGCATCTTAATCGTGAGTTACGGTTCAGGAGCTGGAAGCGACGCCTACTCACTGATAACCACGAGGCAAATACTGGACAAAAGAAAACGCCAAAAACTAACGGTTAAATATCAAGCGGACAATCCGTTTCTGGAATATGTAGACTATACAACTTATAGGCGACTGAAACTTGGAATGTAGTAAATCACTAATAAACCCACAACAATTAGGTATAGACGGAGTGTAAACCATTGTTTGCCTATGGAATATTCAAAGTCATATACTCACCTTTCAAAGCATTCAAAGAAATAATTCAAAACCCAAAATACATAGGACCAATCTTGATAATGATTCTATTCGTGCTAGCAAGCATAGGGAGCGAATATGCTAGAGCTTCGAAACTCTACGTGCAACAGACACTGCCAAATACTCTAGACCCATATAATCCAGATCCATGGACAGAAAACTGCACAATGTGGATTTCCAACGCCGAAATCACATATAATAGCGATGATTTCCTCTTAGGGCACAACAGTATTCAATTTGACATCACAAATAACTATGCAATATGGATGGAACTAAAGAACATTGGCCAAATAAATTGCTTGAGCACTGACGGTTACAAGAACCTATCTTTTTGCATAAAATGGATTAATCCCACAGCAGATCCGCCTCAAAATGCTAGTCTTTACCTTTTCTCTATGGGTACGACAGATCATTTCTACTGCGACTTGGCTGAACTCATCAATCAAACTGAAAATGATGAATGGAACAATTTCACCATTCCATTGGGGCTCGACGCTGAACAATGGGTAAACAGCAGTGCTCAAACAGCGTGGGACAACGTCACTGGTCTTAAACTTGACATGGTCTGGGCTCAATCGACTGGGTCAAACTTGACGATACTCGTGGACAAAGTGTATTTTCAATCTGGAAATTTTGAACCTTTAATTAATTCTATGGGCAGCCGCATAGCTTTTTCTGCTTTCAACGCAATTACAACCTTTTGTATTTATTGGATGCTGTGTGGTGTGGCGGTGTTTATTGTGGGGAAAATGTTTAAAATCAAAGCCGAATTCAAAGTATTCCTCATAATAGTAGGTTATGCGCTCATTGCTGTGGTTGTTATGCAGGTGTTGTTCAACATCCTATATCTACTAGTCGCCCCTCTATATATTACCGTTGATGCCGTAAGTCCAACATCTGTGTTGCAAACCATAATCTTGTTCACTTCTTCAATGGTTCTTCTCCTACCAGTTTGGTCGATAATAATATCTTGCATAGGGGTACATACGGCATCTGATTTGCCTCTAAGTAAGAGTGCAGTCATTGCCATTATTGGATTTTTACCTTACTATGTTCTGCTTTTCGTTGCATAAAAACAGCACATGTGGATAAAACTGCTAATCGAAAACGCTTCCACAACACTGGTAAATCGAGTTTCGCACTTTATAATAAAAGTTAAATACGCCAGAACTTTTCGCTTCTTGTTGCTGGAATAGGTATTATAAATATTATGACGGTTTCTGTTATGGAGAGAACACGGGAAATTGGAATATTAAAGGCTATTGGAGCTAAGAGCCGAACTGTTCTCGCCATATTTCTCGCAGAAGCAACGCTAATAGGCATAATGGGCGGTCTAATTGGCGTCTTCACTGGATATGGACTTTCCCATGTATTAGCCTACGCTTTATCGGGCTTTATACAACCACAAAACCAAGACGCAGGGTTCCAACCTCCTGACGCTCAGAGAATGACTATAAACCCTGCTTTTCGCCAGAATGGACAATAATAACCCTTATTTTCGCCATAATTGTGTGCATAATCTTTGGCTTATATCCAGCTAGAAAAGCAGCGAAACTAGATCCCGTTGAAGCATTACGTTACGAATAGGCACTTAGCAAGATTTATATGGTGGAACGGCTTTTTTGCATGTAATTAGCCTTCCCAAAACTTGTGTTACTGACGTGACACTGAAGTTTTGTTGGAGAGGCTGGTTCCGCGATAAGGACGAAAGCAGAATATGCCGAGAAGACTACCAGAAAAAACGAGAAACGCTAAAATAAAATTAAGAAGACGCGGAAGCAAAAGAAGGTACCGCCCAAGCAAACCATTTTTACAAAAAGCACCCATATGGAGGGGTCAACAATTAGAGGTTGTCATTGATGATATTGGAAGTAGGGGCGACGGAATAGCGAGAATGCACAACTACATGATTTTTGTTCCTGGAGGCAAGGTCGGCGAACGTATTACGGTCAAGATTGTGTCTGTTGGCGGTAAATTCGCTGTCGCGGAAAGAATAGCCTGAACAAGGAGGAGAAGAATTGGAAATAAAAGATTTGCGGAATGGAATGAAACGTGTCACTGTTGAAGGCACAGTAAAAGAAAAAGCTGAAACACGTGAGGTTCGATCGAGATTCGGAGACAAAACGTACAACGTGGCAACAGCCATCATCAGCGACGAAACGGGCTCAATAAAACTGACGTTATGGAACGAACAGATCGACCAAGTAAACGTGAACGACAAGGTCAAAGTGGAAAATGGATACATCACAAGCTTCAGAGGAGAGATTCAGTTAAACGTTGGAAAATACGGAGAACTCACGGTCGAGTAAACCCCGAAAACAGATGAAACAATTTTTATCACACGAGATGAGTGTGAAATGAATGGAAGAAAGAGGAGGTTTCGGCAGAAGAAACAGCTTCCCACCAAAACCAGTTGAAATTGGAAAAGAGTATGAAGTTGACATTCAAGAAACAAGCCGCAGAGGAGAAGGCATAGCCCGAATAAAGGGTTTAGTAACTTTCATACCAAACACAAAACCAGGCGACCACGTTAAAATAAGGATAACAAGAATAAGCAGAAGATTCGCAGAAGCCGAAGTCGTTCAAGAAGAAACGGAAGAAAAAGAAGAGAAATAACCAACTACAATTCTCCTTTAATTTCCCTCTTCAACTTTTCAACGAAGTTCTCCATAAATCGCAGTCTCCCTTTGGGTATTTCCTTTGCCTTTTGCGTGTATAACCTTTCTGGGACACGCTTGAACTTCAACTCGAATTCTAAATTAGGAGTGTGTTTAGATATGTCTCTAACCCTTCCATCAGCTTTCTCTTCGACAACATTATCTTTCAAGTACTCTTGGATTGAAATGTCCGAATAGATTTTTTGGCCATATTGACCAGCCATCATGAAAGATCTGGCAACACCTATCACACCTAAAACATCTAGCTTGTCTGCATCGAACAGGATTTTCGCTTCTTTTGTTTGGGGTTTAACTTTACTTCGGAAGCGGTGTGCCGCTATACAATGTTTAACATGAGCTATCTTCTCAGAATAACCGAGTGTCCTCAAAATTTTGTCAGCCATTTCAGCCCCAAGAACGGAGTGGTCAATGCTTCCAGTCTTATCATTGAACTCTCTAACACGGGCTATATCATGTAACAAAGCAGCTGTTATCAAAACATCTAGATCTACGTTCAATTCGTATTTGGTGAGATGCAAACAGAGATTGTAAACCCTCATGACATGTTCCATTGCATGAGCGGAACAAGAAAGCTCCCTCGCAACAGTTTCCTCTATTTTCTGATATCCAGTTTCCCTGATCATTGATTTCAAGTCAAAACTGGATAAATTTTTGGGTTAGAAAAAAGATGTTTTAGGCTTCGTCTATGAATTTCTTTGGTGATGGAATCTCTGGTGATAGACCTCTTCTTTCACGAACCTGCTTGATAACTTCGGCTGCCACACTTTCTGGAGCTTTGTCCCAATGGTCAAAAGAGCATTGCCAGAAGGCGTGACCTGAAGTCGCGGAACGCATATCTGCAGCTAAACCAAATGTTTCCGCGACTGGGATGTAGCCTGTAACCGTTGTCAAGGCGCCTCTCTGCTCTGAGGAAAGTATCCTTCCGCGCTTACGTATGATCATGCTGGAGGATTCGCCAACCCACTGGGCTGGAACTGACACTCCGATTTTGTAGATAGGTTCTAGAAGCACTGGTTTCGCTGTTAGAAATGAGCCTAGAATTGCGCGGCGTACGGCTGGCATGACTTGAGCTGGTCCGCGATGCACTGGGTCTTCGTGAAGCTTAACGTCTAGTAGCTTGATTTTTAAGCCTCTTAAAGGTTCGTCGCATAATGGTCCTGATTCGCATGCCCAGCGAAAACTAGCAATAATCATCTCTCTAGCTTCTCGAAGGTATTGGACACCTTTGGTTAAGTCAATGATCATGTTTTTGTGTTCCTCCAAAGCCCAAACGTTTCTAGCTTCTCCTGTTGGCCAGCCTGCCTCCTTAAGCACCGTACCTATTCGCTTGCGACCCATTTGTTCGGCAAGATCACCCTTCTCAATCATTTTTATAACAGTCTCGTCTAGGGGTTCGATTTGCACCCAGAACCTGCTGTGTTTGTTGGGGCTTTTAGCCATAGCTACTACGCCTTGTCCAGAGACGCTTTCTCTGTAGACTACTATCGGCCGAGAAGTTGTAATTTCTATTCCGCCACCATAATCCTTCAGGAACTTGACAGCAATTTCCAAGTGAAGCTCACCCATTCCACTCAGTAGGTACTCGCCAGTCTCTTTGTTTACTGTGGTTACAAGATTTGGATCTTCAATCGAAAGCCTATTCATGGCGTCAACTAGACGGGGTAGTTCTCTCGGATGTTTAGGTTCGATGGCTATTGTTATGACTGGTTCTGAAACATATTTTATGCGTTCAAAAGGAAACATGCCGTCCTTGTGTTCAACATCAACGATGGTTTCACCTGCTCTTGCAAGATCGAGACCAAGTAAAGCAGCTATGTTGCCTGCCGTGATTTCGCCAACAACCTCTCTGAAGGCACCCATGTACATGGAAACTTGTTGCACTCGATATCCTTTCTTTGTGTTGACCAAGTAGATTTGGCCACCTTCTTTTATCGAGCCTGAAAACAGTCTGCCCGTTGCAACCAAACCTGCATGGGGATCCATTTGAGCAAGTGTTATACACATTACTGTTGGGCCATTGTCATCACAGTTCAGCATTGCTTGACCTACCTCTGACTCTGTTTCGCCTTTCCAAATTTTTGGTATACGGTATTTTTGGGCTTCAATAGGGTTAGGCATGTTTCTAACTGCCATGTCAAGTATTGCAGTGTGAAGTGGAAGCAGCTCTGGAAGCTTCTCATATTCACCTTTCACGTAGGCGTCGACTACATCGCTGAATTTTATTCCCTTTTTCTGTGCCATGCTGAGGGTGAAACCCCACTTGTGAAGAGCGGAACCAAAAGCAACACTTTCCTTTGCAGGGTCAACCTTCCATTTCTCCTTAAACCCTGGTTCCCCATAAATGTCAATTAAGTTGTTAAAGTCACGGATTATGCGTACAATTTTCTTTTGAATCTCATCTGGGGTAAGTCTCAACTCCTTTATTAAGCGATCAACCTTGTTTATGAAAAGGACAGGTTTCACTCTATCATCTAGGGCTTGATGGGTGACGGTTTCTGTTTGAACCATGACTTCTTCTACAGCGTCTACAACAACGACTGCGCCGTCTATGGCACGTAAGGCTCTTGTCACTTTACCTGTGAAGTCTACGTGGCCTGGTGTGTCAATTAAGTTGATTACGTATGTGCGGCCTTCCATCTCGTGTAAGAGTGATATGTTCGCGGTTTTTATTGTGATTCCTCTTTTTTGTTCTTCTTCCAGATAGTCCAGTGCTCTGGCTTCTCCTGCTATTTTAGGCGATAACAATCCAGCTTCAGCAAGCAGCGAGTCGGTCATTGTTGTTTTTCCATGGTCTATATGAGCGATTATGCCTACGTTTCGTATATCCTCTTTCCTACTCATCAGCTTAAGTATGTCAGCGGTTTGTCTGAATTTTGGCATTTCTTAACCCCGTTTTGAGACAGCAATTTAGTAATGGGGGTTTCCTATTAACTTTACGATGTTATTTACAAAGTTTATTCCAGTGAAGAGACAATAGAAACAAGGGGAATAAATCTTGAAAAAGGCATTCGTGATAAACCTTGAAAAATTAAGTGAAGAACCTTACGCGTCAGTAATATGTTATCCTAGACCGAGCAAGGCAGAACTTAAAGTGCGTCTGAAAGAACTGCAAGAACTCAGAGTGAAGACTTTAGAGTTTAGCGGAGAAAAACAAGCTTTCAATATACCAGTTTTAGGCAAGGGCTGCGTTGGCGTAGTTGTAATAGCCCATATTGACGGAGAGAAAGCGGCTCTAAAAGTTCGAAGGGTGGACGCTGACCGCTCTGGAATGCAGCAGGAGGCGGAAATGCTTAAAAAAGCCAATTCTGCAGGTGTTGGACCAAGACTTTTAGGCGTAAGCAAAAACTTTCTTTTAATGCAGTTCATTGATGGTGATTTGCTCCCGAGATGGCTGGAAAAGCGAAAGGGAAAGGCAGAAGTAAAGAAGGTTTTGCGTGAGGTTTTGGAGCAGTGTTGGCGGCTGGATGAGGCTGGTTTAGACCAAGGCGAACTTAGTCACGCTCCGAAGCACATAATACTTGATCAGAAGGATGAGCCTTTTATTGTGGATTTTGAAACAGCCAGTGTGAATCGGAAGCCGTCGAATGTGACATCTATTTGCCAGTTTCTGTTTATTAGTGGTGCAATTGCGGATGAAGTGGCTGTGGAGCTTGGTGGAAAAGATGAAAAAGCGATTATTGATACATTAAGAAACTACAAAAATTGTAGGACTCGGGAAAATTTTGGAGATGTACTGCGGGCTTGTGGTCTCTAAACAATGTATCTTAGTGCTGGATTTGGGTCTCGTTTACTCGTGTCTACGCTTTTGATTTTTAGCTCTTTGATGATGGGGGAAGGGTCAAGCCACATTTCCACTTGAAATTGCCTCGCAACTCTTTTTTTATTATAAAGTAATGGAACATCGTGAACAAACAGCCATCTGAAGGATTCAGTCAACTCCCTTCTCCTCCAAGAATGAAAAGCTATTCCTTTTCTTATAACCATGTATGTAAAAACGAGATAGAAGTAAGCTCTAGAACTAAAATTCGAAGTAACTTTTTACAGTTGGGTGTGAAAAAGATTTAAAGCATTGGATGCTAAATCCCTTAGCTAAAACTGGTGAGCTTTATGGTTATCAGTAGAGAAGAGATGCAGGAAATAGTTAGAACGTACAAAGAACCTATTGGACTGAATTTGGGTTCTCACTCAGCCCTAGATGCTTGGAACGGGCAACGCAACTATGGTTTAAGAAGCATAATCTACACAACGCCTAGCAGAGCACGAATTTACCTCCAAAACCCGATGGTCGGAGGAGTAGACGAAAAAGTAGAAGATTTGCCAAGCCTCGTGAGAAGAGATTTACGCGTTGTGAACGACCCGAAAAGCATAAAGAAAAGCGACGATTGGAGAAGCGTCATATTAATCCTTGACAACTACTCAGACATAGTCAAATATGTTGATGAGCTCGTTGATTTGGAATGTTTGCAGATCCCAAACAGGGCTTTCTCGGTTTACGTTGGCGGAGACGAACACTGCAGCGTAATAGAAAACAACTTTACGGTTCCAATAGTCGGCTCTAGAACCCTTCTAAAAATCGAAAACAGAGGCGAGATCGAAAAGGATTATTACTGGTATGCTGAGCAAGCTGACATTCCATACCCAAAATCATATCAATATGAAGTTCATGAAGGTGGAATGAGGTTCAAAGAACCAATTGATGAGCCCATGCTTTTGAAGGCTGAACATGCCCATAGGGCTTTCGAAAGAGAATTCATTTTCGCTGCAAATTCACAACATCTAGAGGAAAAGGTTGCACGAGAAGTCCAGGCTGGAAACCTAAACAAGGAGGGTTTAGAGAACGGTCGCGTTGAACAGATTGTGTTGGGACCACATGCGAACTTTAACTTCTTCTTTTCACCGTTAGACGCAAAAAGCGAATGGGGAGATGTGGACGACTGGTTTGCAAAACTCTATAATGTAAGCCTAGAAGAGGCTAGAATTTGTTTAGCCAACCAGTTTCTTTCGATAGATGAACGAAGAGAGACGATACTTGACGGTTTGAAAAGACTTCCAATAGACGTTCAACAAAGAATAAGAAAGATTCCATCATTTGAGGTTACGGCTCACGCGATTTTAAGCCTTAGAGAATCGCTTTTGAAGGATGTTCACCGTTACGCAGACCGTTTCATGCTTTCGTGCAGAGAACACGCTTATCCGGGAATAATCGGCGCATGGTGTCTGCAAACGCTGATCACGTGGGACCGCATTTCTAAGTACGAACTTAAACCTGTGGTTAAGCTGGATTTCACAAGCGGTTTAGAAGCCAGAACAGCAGCAGACTACGGAGTATACGATGCGCCTGAAGAGAGAGACCCTTACATGCATATTCCAGTGACTCAAGATATTGCTTTGAGGCATGGTGGAGGGACAAATGTTCACATGGGTATAGGCTCTCAATATGCAAACGCGAAATACAAGAAGACGATGAGCATGGGTGACCGCATAGCATTAGAAATCAGAAGAGCATGGAAAACAAACCAACTACACGAAATAGTCACTTGATTTGTACTACATAATCCCTATATTTTTTGATTAGCTCTACAAGACATGGGGCATGAAACAATTTTTTACCTGTCAGCTCGTTTGCGGCAGCCATATACATCTCGTTCATTATTATTTTTAAGGCTGGGTCAAGTTTCAGTGGACTAGACCTGCAAAGTTTTCTCCAGTCTTTAACACCTTTGGTTTCCGCCCTTTTCTTCGCCTCTTCAACATCCCTATACCAACCTGTTTTTCGATAGAATTGTCTGGCTATTTCTTTGCTGACGGGCAATCCGTCATAGGCGAATCTGCACTCGTCAAGCGTCCCAACAACATCCACAATCATAAGCCTTCTCTCAACGTCAAAAGCCAACTCTATTTTTCCATCCTCATTTTCCAAATCAGCCTTTGACGCCATATGCGTTATTGTTTCATCCACTTCTGAAAGCAGAGTCTTAACCTCTTTCACTTCCTCATCCGTTAAGCCAGCAATTTTTTGTGCTTCTTCCCATGTAACATATCTGTCTTTCTCCTCAAGTTTCGTGCTCGCATCAAAAATAGGCTTAGAAAGCCGCTCTCCAGGCTTCGGATAGTGGTCTAAGCCCAACTCTTCAACAGTGATTAAGCCACGCTCAAGTCTTCTGAAGATAGACGAACCTTCGGGCAGTCCGTTTCTATAGATTATCTCAAGCGGAATCAAGCAGTTTCTGAGGTTCTGCGTGAACATACTATAATCATATTTAAGTTTTCCATTTTCTACGTACGCCTTTGGCTTAAACACGTTAACTAAATTAAACTCCATGATGCATGTTGGCTGCTCTAACTCTTCAAAACTAACGAGTTTTCCATCTCGCGTAACCAATCCCCTAAAATGAGTGTTTATACCCCCTCTCTCAAGCCTCTCGAAACAGTAAGTTCCCATAAGGCACAAGGCTGCACCTTTACCTTCAATATGATCGGGCATCTCACCCCAATCAAAAACCGAGTAGCGGTCTGAAAAATGAAACCTTCCAACACCCATAGCATCCTTTGTCGGTTTCTTAACAACTTCCAGGTCTTTGACGCTGCCCATGGCTTTCACTATTTCAACTTTTTAACAGACTCGTCAGACTTTTCAATCTGCTCTTTCTTTGCCAGTTGATAAGCTCTTATGCGTTTTGCCAATTCCTTGTCTTCCATGGCGAAAATTTTTGCAGCTGCAATCGCTGCTCCTTCAGGCTCAATGGTCACAACAGAGCCTATTCCGCTTGGAACCCTGAGGGAAGAGTATATGTCTGCTCCCCCAAATTTTTCAGAGTACGGCGGACAGGCAATAGCGGGTTTTGTGGTGTTCGCATCAACAAAAGCACTTAAAGCGTTGGATCTTCCCGCAACCGTAACGTAAACAATCCTTTCTTTTTCATATTCCTTTAGAATCTGCAGAACTTTCTGCGGAGTCTTGTGAGCGGAGGCAACGCGAAACTCGTAATCGAGCTTTAAAACTTTCAAGTGCCTAGCTATTTCACGGCTAAATTCCAAATTCCTTTCAGAACCCATAACTATGACAACTTTTTTTTCCATGCTTCTACACCGCTATTGCTACAAAAGCTCTACCACGCTATTAAATTTTTCAAACATTCCTCTTTAGCTGGAAAAGTTTATTTCATTGTAAGATGCTATGAATCAAAACAATTGGCGGATGAAAGTCCGCTGGGATGTAGCCGCGTAGGCTGAACCATAAACTAAAGAGTGAGGTGAAAAAATGGCATACAAATATATAGCCGAGGCATGGGCAAAACCGGAAAAATCCTACGTGAAGGAACTGATGCGCCAAAGACTGATAAAATGGCGCAAACAGTCAGCAATAGTCCGCGTAGAAAAACCAACACGAATAGACAGAGCCAGAAGATTGGGTTACAAGGCAAAACAAGGCTTCGTAATAGCTCGTGTCCGCGTCAGAAGAGGCGGATTAAGAAAAAAGAGACCGAAGGCTGGAAGAAGTCCAAAACGAATGGGCGTCAAAAAATACAAGCCAGCCAAAAGCATGAGACTCATCGGAGAAGAAAGAACTGGAAAAAAATTTCCAAACCTTGAAGTTCTAAACTCTTATTGGATAGCCGAAGACGGACGCTCAAAATGGTTTGAAATAATAATGGTTGACCCACATCATCCAGCAATAAAGGCAGATAAAGAAGTCAACTGGATAGCTCAAAAACAACATCACAAGAGGGTTTTCAGAGGTCTAACAAGCGCTGGCAAAAAAATTAGAGGCTTGAGAAGAAAGGGACGCGGAGCAGAAAAAGTTAGACCAAGCAGAAAAGCAGCTAGAGGAGAAAAATAACCCTTATGACATCGATTAAGCCGATAATATTCAAAAAAGGCGGAAAAAAACGCTGCGGAAAAGGCTTCAGCCGAGAAGAACTGAAAAAGGCTAGATCAAGCCTCAGAGAAGCCCTGAAACTCAGCATTCCAATCGATTCTAGAAGAAAAACAATCCACGAAGAAAACGTCAACACGATTAAAAATTTTCTGAAAAACAAGAAGAAAGCGTCCAAGCCCAAGAAAAGGAGAAAATCTAAAAGTTAAGTGCAGCTAAGAATAACATGATTAATTTGTCTTCTAAAGTGCCCATAGCATACATCGATGTTCGAGTCTTTGTCCACGCAACAGAAGACATAGACAAAGTCGTAAAAGCCGTTTACAACACATTGCCGACAGAATTGGCTGACGAGATTGTCTTTAAGAAAACCAATTTAAAAGGATATTATGGAAATCCAATAATTCTTCTTGAAACAAGAATTAAAAAGAGAGACGCAGCTAAAACAGTCTTTGGAAAGCTCGCTTCGGGTTTAAGCAGCCTAGACAAAGAACTCTTAAACAACGAGATTAAACAACGTTTAAACAAAGGAAACCTGTTCATCAGGCTTGACAAACAATCTGCATATTCAAATGAACTCAAGCTTCGTTCAGACGACCCAATACATTTCCGAATACACTTCAGAAAATCCCGCTTAGAAGAAATAATGGAGATTTGCAGAAAAATTGGGATGCTTCCATGAAACGAAAATACGCCGACTTGCACTTATGTCCAGACTTGGGTAATAATGAACAAGTTACACGCATGATAAGAAAAGCCTCTGAACTTGGATACCGTCTAATAGCAATACCGCTTCCACAAAATTTTCCCGAAGAAAAAATCCGAAAACTGCAAAACATTTGCAAAGAAAACAAAATAGACTTTACCCCACGTGTAGATTTGAAACCAAGAACACCAAATGAACTGATTAGAACTTTAAGAAAGCTCAGGAGAAGATTTGAAATAATCGCTGTAGTGTGTGAATCCAAACAGGTTGCAAGGCAAGCAGCCAAAGACCGCCGTGTAGACCTCCTAAACTTCCCTGGCAGTAATCGCCGAAAAAGATTCTTCGACAAAGCAGAAGCCGAATTGGCCTCCAACGCTTTAGGTTGCTTAGAAATAGACATAAAACCTTTGCTCACACTAGAAGGACCAATAAGAATCAGGCTTCTGTCAAGTTTGAGAAGAGAAGTGGCAATTGCAGAAGACTTCCACGTTCCAATTGTCATTTCAAGTGGAGCCTCAAACGAACTGCTCATGCGAAAACCGCGAGAAACAGCAGCATTAACATCGCTTTTCGACTTAGACAAGAGTTCAGCCATAAACGCGGTTTCAAAAAATCAATTAGCAATTGTCAAAAGAAACAGAGAAAAGCTAAGCCCAAATTTCGTTGCCCCCGGAATAAGGTTGATTCGGAGAGGAAAAGATTGCTGAAAAAGACGAGAGCCCGCTACTTAGCGTTGACAATAGATTCGGATGAAATGTTTGGCCCAACGGAATTTATGAGTGCTGTTTGGGACGCTGTTTTAAGGCTTTATGGCGAATGTGGTGCAAGTCAAACAGGCTTAGCCTTAATTGATTATGATGTCGAGAAAAAACTTGCCATTCTGCGTACTGTGCACACGACTGTTGACATGGTTAGAGCAGCATTGGCTTCAATAACAAAAATACGTGATAAACCAGTGGCCGTACACGTTTTAGCAATTTCGGGGACAATAAAGGCGCTTTCCGAGAAGATAAGACAGTAGCCTACGTGAAAGCTTATTTGACTGTTCTCCATTAATCTTTTGGGGGATGATGTAGCCGTCCCAGTCTGAACTTATGCTGATGAAGAACTCATAACGGACAGACCCCATAGTCTATGCAGCTATAAACGAAGATGTGCTTCTCTCGCCCTTTTCCTCTTCAGCCCAAAGACTAAAGCCAAAATCATTCCCGCGATGAAGCCACCGATATGCGCCCAGTAGGCAACCATTCCTCCACTTACAAAAATTACGTTAAGCCATTGTATTAAAAACCAGAATCCTATGAAGATTACTGCTGGTATGGGCACAATTACTGGAAAAATCAACGTCAAAATTCTAGCCTTAGGATAGAGCACAAGATACGCGCCTAACACTCCTGAAATTGCTCCAGAAGCCCCGACAACTAAGTCAGTTGGAATAAAACTTTCGAGGCTCATTATGTAAGTAAAACTTGCTGCTAATCCACAAATGGTATAGAAAACTAGGTAGCTCATGTGTCCAAAAACATCTTCAATATTATCTCCGAAAATGTAGAGATAAAGCATATTCCCAATCAGATGAAGCCAGCCAGCGTGCAGAAACATTGCGGTGAAAACCGTGTAAAGTTTTTGTCCGCGAACAATATAGTACGGTGACATTGCAAACCTCTTATCTATGTCCATAGCAAAGCTGTTGTCTATTACACCAAAAGCAGAGAGCCACGACACTAGAAAGACGATCGTGTTAACTATTATGAGCATGCGGTTAACGTGTGGAGTTGTTGAAGTTCTATTAACATCTTTTATTGGTAGCAAACGTCAACCCACCAATCGAATAAATCTTGGCAAGTATTTATTTTTTAGTAAGGTATGGTGGGCCGGGCCGGATTTGAACCGGCGACCTTCTGCACGTCAAGCAGATGTCCTAACCGAGCTAGACTACCGGCCCTGTTATTTCCTTGCTTGTTTTCATTAACTAGCCTTAAATTAAGGTTTTCTGTATTACTGTTGTTTTGTGTATCTGTTTGTGTATCTTTGTGTATCAACTTCTTGAATTCCTCTGGTAGCTTCTCGTACTTCCCTAAGTAACACCATTTAATCTTATTTCCTATGTGATGTTCAACATACCAGTACTGATAGGTTTTCCCTTTGGACTGTGTTTTCTTCTTTGTTAGGCTTCCTTCTCTGTTACATTTTGGACATTGCACTTTGACCATCTTTCTTACTCCGTTTAGTTTGTGTATCAAAATCTGTTAGGATCTGTTAATAAAGTTTGTGTATCACAGTATTGATGGGATTTCTATTAGTGGTCAATTAGTATTCTTAAGATGTTAGTGCTAGAAAATGATAGAGAAAATATATGGATATAGTTCTCATACGTGTTGGAAATAGAAAAGTGTTGTCTAATATCATATTGTTTTAGAAAAAAGGGGTAGGTGAATGGATTCCCCCTTTGGTTCATCATTTGATGCTTTTAGAGATATTCGTGTTCTCTAAGTAGCTGTTCAATTGCTGAAAACTGTTCTTCAAGTTCTTGTCTTTCTTGTGTCTGCTGTTCCAGTGTTTGATTCCATATGTCAGCATCAATGTGACTTTTGATGGACTCTGAAACTAGTCTCTGTAGCTCATTTGGTTCTATAGCATCTAACTCCCAGCATTGATTTCCAAATTGTTCAGTGTATCCTGTAGCTCTGGGGTCAGCACTCTTCGTAGGGTTAGGGGTCAAATTGTATTCCTGCACTTGTTGATGAGTTAGTGCAATCCTCTGAACACGTATGTTTAGGTCTAAGCCTTCGCGCGCGCGACTCCTATGTGCATTTTGCTCATTTAGCTTAGAAAGCGGAAAACATATAATTGAACCAAAAGAACATATTAGTATCACAAATTCAACCGTTGTAAAAATATGTTAGGATTATAGGTCTTTCAGATTCAATCGAAGTTTCTTGCCCAAGTCATAAAACCTAAAATTTTATATAATAGTTGAAAAAACAAGCAACCTAATCGTTTGTGATAGAATGACTGAGAAAAAACCCTCAAAAGAAGATCATAGAAAGTTTGCAGTCAACTGTTTCAACTTGACTTGGAGCCTGCTCGACAAGAAGGATAGAACCAAACAAGAAAATGACAAGATGGTTCATGCTGCTCATGCTTCTCGTTATCATTGGGGTGAGATTGGGACCTCTGTTGAGTTTGAGAGAGGAGAGTGGCAGATCTCCAGAGTCTATTCAGTCCTAGGGAGGAGTGAACCTGCTCTCTGCCATGCAAAAAGATGCCTAGATATCTGCAAAGAGAATAACATAGGAGACTTTGATATTGCCTTTGCTTACGAGGCTATGGCAAGAGCACATTCAATTGCAGAAGACAAAACTGAATGCGAGAAATACCTTCAACTAGCAAAAGAAGCTGGAGAGAAGAACAAAAAGAAAGAAGATAGAGACTACTTCTTCAGTGAACTCAAAACAATCTCCTGTTAGAAATACATTGTAAAGTCTCGGGGCAGAGAACCCAGAATTCAATCGAAGTTTCTTCCACAAGTCATAAAACTGACAAAGCTTATCGAGAATCTAGGATAGAAAATGAGAAAGGTGATTTGGGCAACTCCTCTTTATAAATTCCTAAGATATTGTAACGATAGCCAACTTGATAAGACGGTTCTGGACTGTGGTGCTGGTGGTGATGATCCTCCTCTTCAACTTTTCTATGAATATGGATACAAAACGTTTGGAGTAGAAGTCTCTGAAGATCCATTTAAGCAAGCAAAGAAATTCTGCGAAGAACATAGCATGAAGCTAAACATACTGAAAGGAGACATGCGATATCTCTCATTCAAAAGCGGATCTTTCAGCTTTGTCTATTCCTTTAATGCAATCTTCTTTATGACAAAAAAAGACATTGCGATTTCAATGAAGGAGATTGAGAGAGTGCTAAAGCCAAGTGGATTGTGCTTCGTCAATTTCGTATCCGTTGATGAACCTGACAAAGGACCATTCTGCAAACCGTTTCTTGGGAATCCAAGGTTCTCCCAACATGAAGATGATGAGGCTGACAAGTACTTCAGAAATTTCGAGATAATCCACAAAGAAAAGAGAATCATAGACAAAAAAACACATGGCAAACGGTTAGTTCAAGCATGCATTGACTACATTATCAAGAAGAAAACGCAAAATCCATAAAATCTGAGTTCGCTTGGTTAATATGAATTCCTTCCACAAGTAATAAAGCTGAAGCCAAGTAACAAGATGCTAGTTAGACAAGAGGAGCGTATCACAATGCGTTGGCAATATGTTTCGTTTGTGTTAGGAATTTCATTGTGCTTGATTGGTGCCTTTTTGATGTTTGAAGGAAATATCTTGGGCGAGAACAATACTGGTTGGGCAGCTGTTATTGGGATAGTTGGAATCGGCTTAATAGCCACCTCTGGTGTAAGGTTGCTGAAACCCAAGAAATCCTCGAAGGAAACTTGAACAAGGCACAAATCTTACACTTCTCAATGATTAGACAATTGTGAAGTTTTCTTTCTATGAAGCCTTTGATATGAGAGTTAGAAACTTGCAGCCCCCTTCTTTTTATACCACTTGAGAGCAGGAGAAATTAGTTCATGTTCTTTTCAAACATAATCCCGCCATCCGGATAGTTCCCTACTTTAACAAAGCCTAGGTTCGTATAGAAACGAGTAGTTCTTTTATTCCAAGCAGGCGTTCCTACTGTCCAACGTTTTGCATCGGGATACTTAGCCCAAACCAGTTCAAATGCTTTCGTTGCTATTCCTCTGTTATGGTATTCAGGGTCGACAAAGAGACCACAGCATTCATAGTGCTGGTCTTCCTTCTTGAGAACCATTAAAGCTCCTACGATTACATCATCATAGAGTATCTTGTAGTCATCGCAGCTTTTCATGAAGCTGATTTGTGCTTTGGGTGAATCGTAGCCTGGAGGACCTCCTTTCTCTCGTGCTCCACAATGGATGTCGCTATGGAAAGCTCTCTTCGAGATGTCCGCAAGTCTTTCAGCATCTTCTTCTCTAGCTCCTACAAGCTTAATCTCTTCAAATACTTCCATGACTTACACCTCCATTGAGTTGAAACATACAAACATTATTTACCATTCAGTTTTTATGATTTGTGCATGCACATAGAAAAAAGAGGGAAGGTAGAACCTGGCGCAAACCCCAACAATAGCAACACTACTAGCAGTCATAGTGTACAGAAGAAAGCATTCTAAGTAACTGCATACTAAAGTATAAGGAAACATCTAGAGAGGATTAAAAATGGCATTTAACCTTCTTATGGTTAACTCAAGCACCTTATGACAGTTGCAACATTTAATGGCAATTATCTCATATCCCTCGAGCATATCAAAGCTTCTCTGTTTGTATTTCCTATACTTCTCATGGTCACAGTTATGTTGATCGACAGAAACTAGAATTTCCGCTTCCATTCTCCCTTCTCTCAAGTATATTATAATTAGGATTCTAAAAAACATTTACGAAAGAATCTTCTATTTGTTATTGGTGTATGTTATTGTGCAGTGAATCTTTCTTTCTATGAAGCCCATAGAATGTTTGTGAAGCGATATTTGAGATAGAAAAAAAAGAAGGTTATTTTTCTTTGATCGTATTATTAGGCTACTTGCAACAACATTTGTGATGTTTCTCTTTGTGTGCTTCCAGTTCTTCTTTCGTGTTAAATGTTTGACCGCAACACTCGTATTTTTCTTTCTTAGATTCACACATCTTACAATCTCTCCAGTTTCTACGCATCATGCTCCAATCCAAGATATAAACCTATAGAATGTTTGTGATTTCGATACTGGAAGAATAAATCGGAGTGAGCAAATCTGGCTATGTGTTGAACAAGTTCTTTGTCTGAAGGTTTCTATCAATTTTCACTCTCTAGACATGTTATTGCTGGTTTGGATTATGTAGAAAAAGAAATGCATCTGCTTGTTTCGTTGTATTTTTTATGTTCCTGGTATGTGTGAACCCTTATATTCTTGTTTATGGTTTATAAAGTCGTGAGATATGACCTAAAAAGGACATATTGTATCTAGGTTCAACAGAAAAACTGTTGGACAAAACTACATAAAAAAGGAAGAAAACAGGTATGATTAAGAACTCAAAAAAAGTTCAGGTCAAATTGACGAAAGGACTGTTAGATCTCATAGTGCTACAGCTCTTGGACAATGAACCTATGCATGGATACAAGATAATAACAAGAATCCGTAGAAATTTTGGAGTATACTTTGGACCCAGCACCATTTATCCACTCCTGAATACTTTGGAGAAGAAAGGATACGTGAAAAGTGAATGGGACATGCAAAATGACAGACCCCGAAAAGTGTTCAAACTAACAACTGACGGAAGAACTTTGCTAAACTTCACAGAAGACTCACTCATCTTCATATGCGGGAAAATAGGAATAAACAGAACAAACAACAGAATCCTAATGGCAGAGGACCAACAGCCAACAATCCTCGCCTAAAAAGAATCCAACGGACAAAAACCACGTAGAAGCGACTCTATTTCAAACTACCAGCGAACTCGATATTAGAAAAAAGGGAGTTAGAGGGTCTGTTCTAATTGTTCAAGTGCTCGGAATACTCGATCTCTTAATTCTTTAAAATTTGGACTCCAGTAATGCCTAATGAAGATATTTGGTTGAATACGACCTTGCAGTAGATCTACTTCTTCCTCACAATCAACTGCATAGAGTTAGTGAATGCCCATCTGTCTGGAAAGTATCCAACATTAAAGACCATACATACTTTGGAATTGAGATATCAACACTACTAGCAGTCATAGTGTACAGAAGAAAACATGCTATGTAATCAGTAGTAGGTTTAATCTCCTATACTTGTAACTGCATAGGCAAGGCATAGAATCCATATTGTAATAGCGAAACTGACAAACTTTAATATTCTCTTCACTTTTGACCTTACCATTTTTATGAACCTTCTTCTGGAATCCCAGTTAAGTTATAAAAGCCTTTTCGAGAAATCTTCTATAGTTATTGGAGTATGTTATTGTGTTAATGTATGGGTGTATGTGTAGTATTTCTTCATATCAGGTGATGTTTCAGTTAGTGTACAGAATTAATGGTTAACTTGTTAAGCTGATGATTACTGGTTTTGTCCTTGGAAATGTTTATAGCTTTTTGAGTAGTTATTAACTTGTGAGCTGGGGTGTTAAAGTCTGTTTTGAAATGGATTAAGCGTATTCTATTGGTTAGAATGGATTTACAACTGGAAGTAGATTACAACGAAGAAATGAAGAGAGTATTGTTTGGTAAGTCAGAATAGACTTAAATGTCTCACGTGAAACAACAAGTTTCTTGTTTTGCTGAATGATCCACATCTGCAATTACACTTTGTACTCCATTATTCTGTCCATTGGAGAGTGATGACGAAATAGAAAATTGTTCTGGTTTCCAATCACAGCTAAATTAATACGAAAGTATACGTTTATTGATACTGCATTTGTTCGCTGGAAAGGAAAATGGCTCAGAAGAATCTGGAAGACTTGCTTAAAGAATTGGTTGAAGTAGACAAGGAAATTGAACGAAGAATAAAAGATCTAGAAGAGCTAATGTTTCATAATGGAGATTGGGAGAGGTACATTGTATAAGTGAAACATTCTATTAGTAAACCCTCCTATTTTTGTCATAATTCTTGTGTTTAGGTGATGAAAATAAAAAAAGGAAAATTAGAGTTTTTGTTCTAGTTGTCTAATGGCTTTCAATGTTCTGTCTCGAAGGTCTTTGAAACTGGGGCTCCAATAGTGTCGTATAAACACCGAACCTGGTATTCTGCCACAGAGTAGATCTTGCTCTTGTTGTATCAAACCGTGTCTGATCATAAAGCTGCCAAAGAAGTCCCTTAACTCGTTGAGCCTACATTTCAACCCGTTTCTCAAAAGTCTCTTCCGTATTGCGTTATAGCTTACTAACTCATTATCAGCTATCTGAGAGATTAACTCTCTGGGAATGAATGATATGTAGGTGTTCTTGGTTTTACGAAGGAATAACTCTCGATATTTGAAGTGTTCTAGACATTGTAGCTCTTCATTGTAATATTCATGGAGTTTATCCATTCTAGCCAGCTTAACTATTAAGTTGAAGGATGTTATAGCTTCCGAACTCCTCAGACCAGTTAAAGCGAGAAATTTGAGTAAAAGTCGCTCATTACCCCTTAATACTTCAATAGTCTCTTTATACCATTTTAACACGTCACTGTTACTACCCTTTAGCATCCTTAAGAAGCTGCTAAAGACATCCGACCTATAGAGTTTCACTCCGTAATCTCTGAGCTTTTGCCTAAACTGGCTATGAACTCCAAGATATTTACTAAGTGATATCAGGCATTTGATAACTTGATTCCGTACTGAAGGGCTTAGAGTATCCAGATCTCTCAAATTACCATTGATCATGTAAGAATACTTCTTACCGTAACAATAGACTGTTGGTGCATAACTCTTAGCATATTTATGGAACACCCATTCTCTAAAGTTATCCCAATTAATCCTATAATGCACGTCAAGCAGATGTCCTAACCGAGCTAGACTACCGGCCCCTGTTCATTGCACTCTCCTATTTAATGACTTTCCTTTAAAATAGGCTTTCGGATTTTTCACTAAAAAATCTTATGAAGTTACATGTAAAACTTCTAACGGCACAGTGTTAAGTAGGAAATGCGAAAATAAAACATTTTAAGACAAGCGAACCATAGTTGACTTAAAGAGCCGGGATGGCAGAGTGGAAATGCGCAGGCCTTGAGACGAAAGAGAAAGTGTGTTTCTGCCTAGGGCATTGTTCCTCGCAAGTAAGCCTGTGGCCCTTCGGGGCCTCGCGGGTTCAAATCCTGCTCCCGGCGCCATTACAGTGAATAAAGTTTATTTGGAACAATTGTCTTGATTGAATTTCGGCGTCTTGGCTTAGGCAAGCCCTGGTAGTATAGTCCGGTCTAGTATAGGCGGCTGTCGCCCGCCCGACCCGGGTTCAAATCCCGGCCAGGGCGCCATTTTCCAGAAAAGGGAACTGCTACGCAACGTTTTATTTCAGGAACGGATTACGGACTTCTGTTTGGAAAGAAGTTTTAACCAGCGATAATGTTATTTTCCCATTGTAACTATTATGATGCGAGGAAAAAGCAATACCATACTTGACCCGTAAACAACGCTTCAAAATAGCTCTAGGTGGCTTTGTGTCGCTCGTAGGATTCGTAGTCTTAACCTTCACATTCCTAGTGATTACAAAAACAATAACTGTTGAAAACATTTTACAACCTGATTTATTAATTAATGTTATGGCAATCATAGGCGGTCTAGACGTTCTTGCCGGAATTATATTGCTTCTCTCAAGATAGACTCTCAAACTTTGCTATTCGCTTCCCATTAATAGGAAACCACCAACAACATTTACTATGCCCACAAAAACCCAAACTACAAGACCCCAAAATGTTATTTCAGGCGATATTACAATCCAATCTACATAACCAGTTACTGTCACATATGTTAACAAACAAAGAAGCAAAACCCCTGACACCAAGATTGAAAGGCTAAAGTATCTTCCAACCTTATGTGAAATTCGGAAAACACCGAATCTCTCCTCCTCTAGAGCTTTTTCTGCAGTTTTTTCGGCCTTCTTTTCAGGATGAATAACAGGTTTAGACGGTGCACGCACCACGATTTCCTTTTCATTCTTCTTCTTTGTCATGGAAAAACGCCCTATCACATTAATTTCATTTAAAAGTCTGAAGTTATTACTGTTAAATTTTCCTATTTCTGCTAGGCTGTTCAGCCTAATCCAAGGTAACGTATGTAATGTCGGAATACTTCGCAAGTTATAAATCAATCTTAGTTTAAATCTATGAGACGAGATTGTAAACGGTGAAGAGTGTGTCTCAAGCAACTACAAAGTCGATCCTTCCGTTCTCTACTCTGTCCGAGAATCACAGGGAACCATTTACAAAAAAAATCGAAAGAGCCGCAATTTTTTGTTTGGCTGAACTAGAGAGAGCGAAGGGTGGAGGACTCGTTTTAAAACAGCCTCCTGAAAAGTTGGCTTTCATTGCAGAAGTTTGCTATCCGTTTTGGCTGGTTACTCTAGACAAGATAGGTCTCCTTTTTGACGGGTTAAGCACTACTTCCCAAACACTGGCATACTTAACCATTCCAGATATACAAGTTTTTCTTGATAACATGAAGAGCAGCTCCAAAACACGTCAAGCTTACATGATATTTCTGTCAGGCAATATTAATTACTTTCAAGTTCCAAGCAACGAAGAAGGAAAGGTAATAGATGGATTAATCACAGACCGTGAATTCCTTGACGAATTCATCCCATGTCTGTCTAAGGCTACACCAATTAAGACTTCACTATCAAACATGGTAACGGTTTCGCCTACGCTTAACGAGTCCTCAATTGCCTCTATTATGGAAGAACTCCAAAACTTAAAGTCAAAACTTGTGGAAGAACTCAACGCTCTTTACTCGGCCATGAAACTCATCAACGCAAAAACCGAGAGCTTCATGAAAGCAATCCGTAACGAAATAAAAAAAATCCAAGAAGAACTCAGTAAAAAAATCGAAAAATGTAAAGCTTCCATGACGAAAGAAGTTGACGAGATACGTAGAGAATACGATGAAGAAGTAACGGAATATTCAAAGACGTTTGAAGAAGAACTTTTCAGTTTGCAACAAGAAAAAATAAAGCTTGAAAAAACAAAGGAGCAGTTAACTAAAGAAATCGACCACTGCGAAGCTGGAATAAAAACCTGTGCAATCAACAAAGATGATGTTAGTAAACGCAAATGGAGACAGGCGAAAAACAAACTCAAAAAACAGCTTTCTGAAACTGAAACTAAAGCAAAGGAACTTGATAAAAACATAAAAGAAGTTAAAGACGATAAAAACCTGAAAATTTTTGAGCTGAAGTCGGAACGTGACGCAAAAATCAAAGAAGCTACGAAGGATTTAGTAGAAATTGAATCCTCACGAGATGCCAAAATCAGGATCTATCAGGAAGAAATGGAAAAGTTTGAAGAGTTAACTTCGAGTGTAATCGACCAGATCGACAAACTGGCGAAACTGAGGGAAAAATCTATAGATGAGTTCGATAAGCTTGGAGTTCCACAAAAACAGAGAAAACGCCTTTCAATTTACATTCCTTTCTACCTAGCCTGCTATCAATCTGAATCAGGAAAGCGTTATGTACATTTTTCCCCATCAATCGTGACCAATGTAAGTTTCTCGGTGAAATTCAAGGGAGCATTAGGCAAGATTAAAATTAAGCAGTTACTTCAGCCACGCTTCAAAAAAATAGTTTCATTTCTGAGCAAAATCCCTGTTCTAATGGAACAAAACGCCGTGTTTAATCGAGAGATGAATGAGGCTTGTGCCAAGGCTAACCTAATGCGTACAAAAGAATCACGTGAATCAATTAAAGAAGGACTGGAAATGCTTAAAGAGGAAGGATGGTTCTCAGAAAAAAAATATGAATCGTTCAGCCAAATGCTAACGTGAAACAAGCTCTCCCATCATTTGAGAATACACCTGCTGACTCTCTTTTTGCTTTTAACGAATGTAGATCTCTCTTAGCAATGGTCCTTTTAACCATGTGCAACAACGTTTAAGATACCTGCTATGATCGAGATTGCGCCGATAAGAAGCATGATGTAACTAGGTATAAATGGAAAAATGGGTGGCATGACGCCTGTTTCAGCTAAACATGTTAGCAATGCTAAGGAAACACCTATACTCAAACCTGCCCCTCCTATGGCTATCTGCATACGATACCGTCCAATCATTCTGAAGTAGTACGCCAATAAGACCAGCGCTGTCAACCCGATACAAGACATCAATGCGATCGCAGCTTCTGGGAAGAGCATGGGAAACAAAAGAAGTGCAATGGATACGACGACGCCGGCTATAGGTGTGAAAGGATACAGAGGAGTTTTGAACGGCCTCTCCATATGCGGCTTTTTCTTTCTAAGCTTCAAAAGAGAGAGGTTAACTAAAGCAAAAACCAGAAGCGATCCAAAGCTCGCCCCATATCCAAGGAATTCAACGGCTCCTACAGCGCTTAGAAACATTACGAAAAGTGAACCAGCAATGATTGCAACATATGGAGTTCCAAACCGCTGATGAGCAGAGCGTAGAAGCCTCGGTAGATACGCGTCTCGACTCATTCCTTGAAGTATACTTGCCTGAACAGTTAAAGAAGTGCCTAACGCAGAGAGACTTGCCACCATTCCAGCAACAGCGATCAAGGCACCTCCAGACCAACCAAAGATTTTTTGAGCCGCAAGGTTCAGCAGGGGAACTTGCCAACCTGCTTCTTGGCGCATGAGCTGCGCTTCTTGTAACGAAACTGTTCCCACGGCTGTGTAGGTAACGCAGATGTAAAGGGGAATTATCAACAGCGACGACAGGAGTAATGCTTTTGGAATGTTTCTTTCCGGATGCTTAATTTGCGCCGCTCCAGCCACAAGAGAGCGTACTCCAAAGAACATGGGAAACATGTAGACAGTAGCTGCGAAAACTTTGGGTACATTATTGGGCAAATTTTTTGGAAAGACTTCTATGGGAGCTAACCCGTGGAATAATCCGCTGCCTACGAAGATGGCGAATATTACTATAAAAGCAAACACAACGGTGACGCCTACTCCTTTCTTTCCTTTCACGCCTAATGCTGCCATGGCGATGACCACGATTACGGCGATAAGCGGTGTCTGTGTCAAATCAAAGCTTTGAAGATTCAGAGCGACTTTTAGAAGGTATGAGAGTTGCTCGGTAAAAACTACTACGGCTAAGGCTGCGCCGAAAATGCTGGCCAGCCATCGGAAACATCCGAAGATGAACGGTACAAAGCCTGCGTAGGCTGTTTTTATGTAGGTGTATGCTCCGCCTACTTCAGGCATGGCTGTACTGAGTTCGCAGTAGTTGAACATGATCAAGAGGTTTACTAGTCCTGCTAGAAGAAGCCCAAACACTATGCTGGCTCCAAGTTCCAAGTTGAAATAAGGATAGTCCAGAAGGACAAAAATTTCAAAGCCTATGGCACCGCTTAATCCCATCATTAGTGCATCGAAAAATCCCGATTTTCTTTTTGTTTTCAACAAGCATAGCTCTCTCCTAACGTGGCTCTAACCATTCATATACAAGAAATAACCCGCTTATAATAGAGAGAAATCCGAAAACAAGAAGAACTAACACATGAAAGTGGCAGGATTCTATTGCCCCGTTTAACTGTCCTTGAGCACCAAAAAAGTTAAAATAGAACGAGCAAGCAAAAATGAAAAGCAACGCAGCTGTAACGATCTGCATTAAACCAACTATTATCGCAAGAGTCCCCCTGATATTCATCAGCTAAACGCCGATCAGACCTTTCTTACCAAGTAATAAATAAATATTCAGTGGTGGGAAGGCGAGCGCCAATTAACGTCAAGACCTTCCAGTTGTTCGTTTAAGAATGCTTTTTGTACTCGTGAAGCATTTTGGAACGGTCAAAGTCTGCTAACTCGTATTCTTCGCTCATTCTAATAGCGTTTTCTGGGCAAATCTCTGCGCATTGTCCACAGAACATACAACGATCAACATAATGATTAATTTCTGCTTCCAATCATTTCGATGGCACCTGAAGGGCACACGCTAGAGCAGAGTCCGCAAATTCGTTCAGCTAAGTACGTGTTTTTATGTGGCGATAGATAAATATCTAATTACTACGGAATACAAGACGATAATATCTTTAGTAATGGTAAGAGTGAACTTCTAAAATGTCGGAAAAGGAAATTCTTGACAAGTTGAAGCGAAACATGGGTCCTAAGCATGTTTTGAAGACGTCAGTTCCTAGGACTGGGAAGGTCTTCGTAGAAATTGACAAAAAGAAACTGGAGGATGCTATTCGCTTTTTGAAGACCGTGGGTTTTACGCATCTTTCTGCAATAACAGGGCTTGAAACTGAGGATGAAATTGAACTTCTTTATCATTTGAGCAACGGAGGCGTTCTGCTAACAATTAGAGTTAAGTTGCCGCTAAGTGAAACAGTTATTCCTTCGATTACTCCTCACATTCAAGGAGCAGCTCTTTACGAGCGGGAAATTCACGAATTGCTGGGAGTGGATTTTGAAGGACACACAAATCTGGCGCCTTTGATCTTGCCAGATGACTGGCCGAAAGATAATTACCCATTACGTAAAAGCCGAAGAACAGAAAAAGAGAAAGAATAGAAACAGAGATGAAAAAGTCTTGGGTAGAATATTAAGTAGAAGAACTATTGGAGCTTTAATAGTCGTCCTAATGATAGGACTAACATTTGCATTCATCCTTTTATGGCAAGCTTTAAGCCGAAGGTGATCGAGCCTTCTCAAACAGCAAATGCACTCGAAATAGCGCTTCCGACACCACAGTATGATAGCAACGTCTCGATTGAGGAAGTCCTGTTAAAGAGAAGATCAATTAGGGAGTATACAAATGAACCCTTAACACTCCAACAGGTTTCGCAACTCCTCTGGGCCGTTCAAGGAATTACTGACCCAAGAGGCTACAGAACCGTTCCCTCTGCCGGAGCTCTCTATCCACTCGAAGTTTATGTAGTGGTCGGAAACGTAGAAAACCTTGAAGAAGGTGTTTACAAATACAAACCCCATGAGCATGAACTGGTGAAGGTTCTTGACGGAGACAAGAGGGCGGAGCTAGCCGCAGCCGCTCTAGGCCAGACTTGGGTCAAAGAGGGCGCAATAAACATTGTGATTACGGCGGTTTATGAGAGGACGACCGTGAAGTATGGTGGTAGAGACATTAGATACGTGCACATGGAGGGAGGGCACGCCCCCAAAACCTATATCTTCAAGCAACCGCCATGAATCTCGGAACCGTCACTGTAGGAGCATTCTATTGAGACCCTTGGATGTGCTTGCTTGAAAGGGACCTCTTTATAAGTAGAACAAACTCTACAGGTAAGCCTCTGTGACGTATCTGCGCATCATTCTGTGGCTGTTAAAGTAGTAGGCGATCATTCCTATGGAA
>Ga0209979_1000275_pt1 | contig 77321 bp, 76 predicted proteins | sample AnhtaG_FD_183114 | JGI IMG/M metagenome (GOLD analysis project Ga0209979, IMG submission 183114) | Deep subsurface microbial communities from Anholt, Denmark to uncover new lineages of life (NeLLi) - Anholt_01485 metaG (SPAdes) (version 2) | ecosystem: Environmental > Aquatic > Marine > Oceanic...
TCTGCGTTCACTCAAAGGAAAACTTCCGCTCAACTCCGGCAGGCGCACCCTCCCGCTCATTCGAGAACTAGCTGACTGCATCCTCTGAAGACAGACTAAGCGAATCTCAGCACTTGTCAATCTGGTTTTGGAGGACTCTGGTGTGGAAGATTTCTGCTCGGCGGATGAAAGCACAATCATTCAACATAACTAAAGAGGGAGCACAGCCTCAAGGCGGAACGACTAAACTGCCTCAAAAGGCAACATGCCCTGCAGGCTTCCATCCGCAAATGCCGGTTATTCTCCAGGAGGTCACCTGCTCCAGCATCTAGTTTAACAAAAGAGAGTCATTGGTTCGCCCCTCGCATCAAATACACCCCTCTATGAACCGTATTTTGAGCCGGCATTAACTTAGTTCGAATCTATTTTTTCTAATCGACCTTGCCTCAAGTGACGAGACGCAAAAACAGCTCCCTGAAACATTCCTTTTGACATAGGTCACTTTTTCACTAACATAGAAGCGGTCTACGTTCCTATTTTCGGGACAACTAACGTGTAGAAGGAGATAACAGATGACCAAGAAAACGATAGGCATGATCGTAGAAAAACAAATGAAGCGGCATAGAGCTGAAGTAGCTCTACTTTGGCTTATCGTAGCTACTGGAGCTTTTCTTATACCAGCAGGGATAGGTGTATATTCCAATGTCGGCAAGCTCCCCATTACCCAATATGTTTCCGCTGTTACTCCGAAAAACGTAGTGATAACTCAGGTGAGGATGCTGTATGATCTTACCAGGGGCTTGGGTATTGTTTATTCTCTCAGCGGTATCGCCGTAACAGTTCTTGCACTGAACAGATTATCTTTGACCAGGTCTGCATATAGAATGGCCTCGTTTACCAAGAAAGGAGAAGGTTAGGTAAGGAGAACCAAGAATAAGACCAAATAATAGGGGTGAATCAAAGGAGAAGAGAAGATGAACAAAGCTGGGCTAGCGGAGCAAGTATCCTACCAGACAAGTCTAGCAAAGAAAACATCCAGGCAAGTGGTTGATGCAATAACTTCTGTCATCACCGATGCCTTGGCTAGGGAAGAAAAAGTTACTTTGGTTGGGTTTGGCAGTTTCCGAGTTGCGGAAAGAAAAGCAAGGACAGCAAGGAATCCTCAAACAGGACAGACTGTACAGATACCGGCAAGGAAGGTTCCTAGATTTAAGCCGGGGAAGAATTTGAGGAAAAAGGTGAAGTGAAGGAGGTGGTTTAGATGCCTATATACGTGATGCTAACGACGTTAACCAGTGAGGGAAGAAAGACTCTAAAGGACAAACCTGAGAGGATAAAGGAAGTCAATCAAGAAGTGGAAAGAATGGGAGTTAGGATACTCCAGCAATATGCTGTCTTGGGCCCTTATGACTTTGTGAACATTCTTGACGCTCCAGACAATGAGGCCATCTCCAAAGTGGCGGTTGAGCTGGGTTCCAGAGGAACTGTGCAGACTACCACGCTTCCTGCTGTACCTGTCGAAGATTTCATTCAAGCAGTGAAAAGGTAATATCATTTGTTGGCTCGCTTGAATAGTAGTATCTTCATCAAACGAAGAGCTGGGTCTCGGTCACTGCACAGAGGCACTTCCGCGTCTTGAAATAGAGTACCTTCGTTAGCTAAAGCGGCCAGAGGTTGACTTTTCAAGGAGGACAGCATATATTCCTGGGTGCCAAGGTTAAACAGTGCCAGGCCCCGGTGAACTCATCCGTCTAAGGTACTGCTGAGCATTTGCACCTTCTCGATTCTCTTGCCGCAGTGACGGAATGGATAGACGCAGTGGACTTAAAATCCAATTCGGCACAATTCTAAGAAACAGGCATAATGGACGAAATAGGCGCTAGGTCTGTTTTTCATTAGTTTTTCTTTCCTCACCAATTTGTACTAATTTATACCATTTTGTACCGCACATGGACAGTATTTGGACACCAGACTTCAAAGGAGGTCAATTTAGGAATCTTCTTCATACTCTGAAACAGTTATCCAGCAAGGAATTGGAGAAACTAGGCGCCTGTAGTTCAGTGGATAGAACGTCGGCCTCCGGAGCCGAAGGTCGCAGGTTCGAATCCTGCCAGGCGCACCACATTTGTGCGCAATAGTCTAGCCGTGTGAATCGTTCTTCCGGCCGTTCTATCCAGGGTCTCGGAAAGACCCTGGCTGTTTTGCTTGTGGAAAGTGAGACATACATTCTTTTTCATCCATACTTTCCTTACCTTCCCGGCACTTTCAATCGTGCTATTAGCCATCGTCAGAATAAGCCGAGCCGAGGTTTACCACTATGCCTCTCGTTTCACTGGTAAGATGTGAGGATTACGAACCTCAGAGAGTTTATGATTCTGTAAAGGAAGCGATTCGTCTGATTGGAGGGATAGAGAAGCTAATAAGACCGGGTGACAGGGTTCTCCTCAAAATAAACCTTCTTTCCGCTTCCTCCCCTGAAAAGGCCATTATTACTCATCCTTCGCTGGTGGGAGCAATGGTAAGGCTCTTGAGAGAAAAGGGAGCTGTCACGTGGGTGGGAGATGCCTCCTCCACTGGAGGGATGGGATCAGATCTTCAGCGAGGAGATGCCTTTGATGTGGGCGGCATTCGGGAAGTTGTGGAAAAGGAAGGAGGCGAGATAGTTAACTTCACCCATCACGGATATAGGAAGATCCGGGTCCCGGGGGCCAAAAGACTTACCGAAATCAACTTGGCCAAGCCAGTACTCGAGGCTGACGTTGTGGTTTCTCTGCCGAAACTTAAAACCCATGAACTTACCTTTCTTACCGGGGCAGTAAAGAATTTCTTTGGATGTGTACCCTCGGCTGATCGTTTTAAGGCTCACCGACTGGGTAAGGAAAAGGAATTTGCCGAGGCGGTGGTGGACATCTATTCAGTTTGTAGATCAAGACTGGCACTCATGGACGCAGTGGTAGCTATGGAGGGGGAGGGTCCTTCAGCCGGGGACCCCACTAATATAGGAGCCCTTCTTGCCTCCTTTGACTGTGTATCCGTGGATGTGGTAGCTTCGCAGCTCACCGGTTTTAGGCCCGAGGAAATCCTCACCTCAGTAGATGCTATGGAGCGCGGGATAGGGCCCCAGGAGCTGGAAGAAGTGAGGACAGTAGGGGAAGAGCTGAAGAGCCTCATAAGGAGAGATTTCAAGAAGCCAGTTCTTTACCGAAGCCCTGCGGTTCGCTCGCTGCGTCGGCTACTCACCCCCCTGGGCATAAGTATTTTTAGAGTCTTCCCTCAAATTAGTGAGTCCAGATGTTCCCGATGCGGCCTGTGTGAGGAAAAATGCCCCGTAGGAGCTATCAAGCTGAATCCCTTACCTCTCATTGACTACAAGGAATGCATTCAGTGTTTTACCTGTCATGAGTTCTGTCCTGAGGGGGCCATTGAGCTGAAGCGCTCCTGGATTGCCCGCCGATTGCAAAGAAGATAGATACGTTCGATCTCACCCCACAGATTTACCTGCCTGCAGCTTCTTCCCTCAAGGGAACATTTCCCAATTTCCAGTGTCTAAATATGATGAGGTAGTGATCCTGAAAGCTAAGAGCAAGAAAGGAGGTGTTAAGTGAGAAAAAGATGGCTACCAGCGCTTCTTAGCGGAATACTGCTTCTTACAGGAGTGTCTTCAGCCCTTGCCCTGGATACTAAGCATAAACCGAGTATTGAGGAAAGAGTGCGCGAGGGATCAAGGTATCACCCATTTCGTCGGCCCCTGAGGGACAAGTTTGTCCCGTGGGATAGAGGATACTGGCGAGATCTTAAGTTAGATTTTGACAAGGAAACCCGCCATCTTTATCGCCAGCTCCTACGGAAAGAAAGAGAGCTGCGGGAACTTCTCCGCGAAAGCTATCCCGTTCCCCCCTCACTGTGGGTACTGGTGGTATTGGGGAGAAGATTGTCCCTTTTCTCCTTTTGAATAAATGCTATAATCGGGATAGCTCCATGCCGCAGGCTGGGAAGAGATTTTGTCTCGGGCTCATCTAAGAGAGGCATGATAGCGGAGACGGCAGTTTATGAAACCTTCCGATGAAGAGCTGGTGGATAGGTTCAGATCAGGAGACGAGGATAGTTTTCGCATTCTGGTAGAAAGACACTCCCCTCGTATCTTCAACATAGCCTGCAGGACAGTAAGGGATAGAAATCTAGCGGAGGATATTTCTCAGGAAGTCTTCCTGCGCGTGTACCGTTTTCTTGACGGCTTTAAGAAAGAATGCCGTTTTTCCACCTGGCTTTATCGCATCACTATCAATGTTTGTTTTAACGCTCAAAGAAAAAGAAAAGAGGAGCCGAAGGTGCTTATTCCTTCTTGGGAGGTAGCCAATGTGGGGAGCAATCCCGGTACCCCGCAGCTAGAGGATGAATCTTTTTCTCCCCAGAAGACTTTGGAGAAAAAGGAACTCACCACAAAGATTAAGTCTGCCATTGATTCTCTCCCTGGCGTTTTGAAGATGACCTTTGTTCTAAGGGAATTTGAGGACCTGTCCTACAGGGAACTGGCAAAGGTTTTGCGATGTTCTGAAGGGACCATTAAGTCGAGACTATGCCGGGCAAGAGAGACTCTTCGCCAAAAGCTTGAGACATACCTGAGCGAAGGGCTTTAGAGACTACTGGGAGGAAAGAATGAACTGCAGGAGAGCAAAGAAAAAGCTTTCTCCTTATATGGACCAGGCTCTTGGGGATAAGGAGAAACTAGAGCTGGAAAGGCATCTTGAGGATTGTTCTTCCTGTGCCCATATTCTTCGGCAGCTAGAGAGAATGCACAGCCTGGTTCAGAAGATACCGATGGAGAAGCCTCGTCCTGCATTTTACGAGGGTCTTTACCATCGTCTTTCCCAGAAGGAAAAAGCTCCTGGGGAGGGGCTTTTCCGGGTAAGATACCTCTGGCCAGTATTTCCTATGCTGCGCTTGAGAAGACTAGCTGCTACTGTGGCTATTCTTTTGGCTGTGTTTGGATCTTCATTCTACCTTTGGAGATCGCTCTCAGTTCCTGAGATAACCCTGAGGGCCTTCGACGAGGAATACCTTCAATCCAGGCAGATGATTCCTTTGACCGATGAGCTAATTCTCCCAATCTCTGATGAGAGGGAATAGAGAGAAAGGATTTCTCATGAACTTCAAGTCTCACCAAATTGTCTTTTTGAGTCTGTTCGTTTTCCTTTTTTGCACGCTGGAGTGGGTTTCCCCGACATGGGGGATTGAGCCTCATGAGATCCTCGGTCGGTCCCTGGAGGCTCAATTTCAGCTTGATCTTGAAGGCATCAAAAGGGCTGAGTTTCACACACGTCAGGAGGACTCCGTCCTTACCGCGCGCTTCATCCGTTTGGGACCAGATTTTAGTTACCTTCTGTATGTATCTCCTTCCGGGCTTAAAGGAAGGATGATTCTTGATGACGGCAGCTCCCGCAAGGACTATATACCCCATAAGAAGAAGCTGAGAGTTTACCCCTCTTTGAATTCGGGCCCCATGGAACAGGAGCGACGGAAAAACCTTGATCTACTAGCCGCCAACTATACAATCTCCCGGTACGGGGATGAATTCATCCTGGGTAGGCCATCCTACGTTATCTCTATCATCCCGAAGTCTCCGGGCAATCCTCGACTCGACATCTGGATAGATAAGAAAACCTATTTTCCCCTGAAAAAACAGAGATACAACGCGGAAGGGAAACTGATCGTCTCCTCTTCCTTTATTCCCTTTAGTTTGAGGAAAGAAGTGTTCAGAAAAAGGGTCTACCAGAGTGTTCGACGGATACGGGGAGAAAGAAAAGCTGCCTTGTCTCATCATTCCTACACCCTGGATGAGGTTGGGAGAATTGTAAAATACCATCTCAGGGTGCCTGAGTATCTACCTCGTGGCTATATTCTGCGGGGGGTGGGTCTGTTAGATGAGGGGAAGACGGTAAAACTAACCTATACCAATGGCCTGGGGGTGATTTGTTTCTTTCAAAGACCCAGGGTTAATATCAAGATGAGAAGCTTCGAAAAACTAAGGTTTGGAAATTTGGAGGGCAAGCTTAGAGCAAGAGAGGATGAAAAGACCCTTGTTTGGAACAAGAGCGGGATGACTTTTATTCTAATGGGGGACATATTAAAGAAGGAACTTAGCAGAATAGCCGAGTCCGTTAAGTAAGATCGGTTCTTGAGAAGGCGCTGTCAGGAGCTTTGCGCAACTTTGAGCCCATGGGACAGGTACCGCACCCGTGGTTGCTCTTTTTTTTCTATCTAATATAATACCGATGAAGGGTTTCAAGAGAGGCCCTCGGGCATTGAGACTATTGTTGTCTGAGGCGAGGGAAAAGGTGGAAATAAATGCCGGAGCTGCCAGAAGTAGAAACCATCAGGAAAGATCTGGAGGAAAAAGTTCGGGGCAAAAGGATAGAGAGGGTGATCATAAAGAATGAGAAATCGGTGAAGGTTCCCTCTCCTCGAGAATTCATTCAGAAAATGGAAAGGAAAGTGCTTGATGAGATGCATCGCAGGGGAAAATACCTCATCCTTGGCCTAGATTCGGAGGATGCCCTGGTTATGCACCTTGGCATGACCGGAAGGCTAATCTATTCCAAGGCCGGGGAGGAAATTGACTACAACCGGGTGGTTTTTCTCCTGGAGAACAATGCTCAGCTCAGCTTCACGGACATACGTGGTTTTGGCGGCTTGTGGTTCGTTCCTGATGGGAAATTTGAAGAAGTGGTTCCGACTCTGGCGAGCCTGGGTCCAGAGCCCCTGGAGACGGACTTTACTCTGGAGAAGTTCAAGCAGCTTCTCAAGGATAAAAAGGGCAAAATCAAGACGCTTCTGATGGATCAGAGCTTCATTGCGGGGGTCGGCAACGTGTATGCACAGGAGGCTCTTTTTCTTTCCGGGATTCACCCCACCCGCAGTCCTTCGTCCTTACTTGAGGGAGAAATAGAGAAGCTCTACCGTAACCTCGTACATGTTCTACGGGAAGCTATTTCATACCGCGGTTCATCAATCAAGAGCTATGTTGATCTGGCTGGCAGACAGGGCAGTTATGAGCCTCAGCTCAGGGTCTACGGGCAGGCAGGTTCGAATTGTCCTCACTGTGGACACGTCATAGAAAGAATGGAAGTGGGGGGAAGAGGGACTTGCTTTTGCCCACGGTGTCAGAAATGAAAGAGGTTTTACAATAATTCGGAATGTGAAGGAGGGTTTTCATGTCCAGGAAACTTACTAGTTCGAGATATCTCGCACGTCCCAGGAAAAAGGTTCTTGTTCTAGCTGTGGTGGCGGCTCTTTCAGCTGCTCTAGCTACGGGCTTTCTCGTGGGAGGAACCTCGTTTTCTGAGGTGAAGGGTCTAGAAGGGCCTATTTATGGAGAAAGTGTGGAATCTCATCCCATTGATCCTGAGAGCCTTCAGGGAAAGATCATCGCGGCAGTGGAGAGGGTGACTCCGGCGGTAGTAGGTATTAGTGGTAGAATTCGGGTGGAAACTCCTGCATATGGCCGAGGGAGCCAGTTCTTTCGGGAGCCTTTTGAAGATTTTGAAGATTTCTTCAGGCGATTTTTTGAACAGTTTCCTCGGAAAGAACAGAGGGAAAGGCAGCCTGTGGGCTCCGGGATGATTATCAGTAGTGATGGTTATATCCTTACCAATGCGCATGTTATTCGTCAGTTGGACAAAGACGATCTCTGGGTAACGCTGCCCGAAGGGCGGGAGCTCAAAGTAGAGCTTTTGGAAGCCCATGAGGAATCAGATATTGGTGTGCTCAAGGTTGAGGCCCAAGATCTGCCAGCAGTAACTTTGGGGCATTCCGAGGATCTTAAGGTGGGAGAGTGGGTCATTGCCTTAGGCTATCCCTTTGGAGCGACACTTTCTCAGCTAAAGAAAGAGTATGCGCCTACTGTTACTGTAGGGGTGATTAGCGCTACCGACAGGACCATACAGGCAGGAAGAGGAAGAGGAACGGCGACGACTTACACAGGTCTCATCCAGACCGACGCCTCTATCAATCCTGGTAACAGTGGGGGACCCCTGATCAACATCTACGGGGAAATTGTTGGAGTCAACACGGCTATCTTGAGCACCTCGGGCGGGTCCATTGGCATCGGTTTTGCTATTCCCATAGATAAAGCTAAGAGGCTCCTCGACAGTCTGGTTCGCTATGGTGAGATCAGACGACCCTGGATTGGTATCTATATGCAGGAGCCTACTCCGGAGCTCGCCGAGAAATTTGGAGTAGATAAAGGTATTCTGGTGGCAGATGTAGTAGAAGGGAGCCCCGCCGATAGGGCCGGCATTGAGGCAGGAGACGTTATACAGAAGGTAAATGGTAAGCCGGTTGACTCAAGTTTGGATTTAAAGGAGGAAGTCCTTAAGACAGAGATCGGTGAAGAGATCACCTTAACCCTGATAAGAAAGGGTGAGGAGATGGATATCACCTTTTCTACGGGTCAGGAGCCAGAAAAACTGGTTCAGATAACCGGAGAGAGCCTGAGCGAGAAACTCCTTGGAATTCAGGTTCACTCCGTTAATCCCGAATTGGAAAAGGAGTACGATCTTAGAGAAGGAGAGCAGGGAGTACTGGTCACCGGTGTGGAGCCAGGAGGCCCGGCGGCTCGAGTCGGGATCGATCCCGGCGATGTGATAAAGTCAGTGGTGATAGAATCAATCGGTGAAGTGAACGTCAACAGCGTTGAAGAACTTGAGGAAGCTATGAAAAACGTGAGACCGGGAGATGCACTGCGAGTTCGAGTGCGCCATGGGATATGGGAAATGGCGGTTTGGGTTCCCACTCGAAAATAATGCTCGTTTTGGTGGAATAAGCTCATCTTTTTGTATGAACAATTCTCTTAAACTGCGCATAGAAAATAACCTGAAGAAAACGCTTCAGGAGGCCAGGGACTCAGGACTTCTCTCCTGGAAGACCCTTCCTCCTGTGTTTATCAGTCAGCCCAAAAGGGAAGAGTGGGGGGATCTCTCTACCAATCTTCCCTTTCTTCTTTCTGGGAGGGGGGATCGTTCTAACGCAGAGATAGCCGAGATGCTCATTGCTTCTTTGCAAAAAGAGAAATTCCTCTCCCGGGTGGAGTTCGCCCCCCCCGGGTTCATTAACCTTTCTATCTCACCCAGCTACCTACACCAAACTGTTGAAAAAATTCTTACCCAGAAAGACGAGTTTACTCGGTTCTCATCTGGAGAAGGAAGAAAGGTACAGGTAGAATTTGTTTCCGCCAATCCTAGTGGTCCTCTTCATGTAGGGCACGGCAGAGCTGCTGCGGTGGGCGATAGCCTAGCAAATATCGTCTCCAAACTCGGCTACCAGGTCCAGAAAGAGTATTACATCAACGATGTTGGAGGACAGATTGAAAGACTTTCCCGCTCTGTCTGGGCTCGTCTTGAGGAGCTGCAGGGAAGAAAGGTATCTTTCCCGGAAGATGGCTACAAGGGAGACTACGTCATTGAAATAGCCAGGCAGGCAAAGGATGAGCTGGGTGATGCGCTTCCTGCGCCTGGGAAATTGTCCCCAAAGACCATGAAGCTTCTGGCTGATTTTGCGGTAGGAAAGATCCTGGACGGGATAAAAGAAGATCTAGCCTGCTTTGGAGTAAAATATGATAGCTGGGTAACCGAATCCAGTTTTCATAAGGGGAACCGGGTCCCGGAAGTCATCTCTGGCCTGAAAGGCAAAGGCTTCGTTTACGAAAAGGAGGGGGCTCTCTGGTTTAGGACCTCGCACTTTTTTGAGAACGAAGAGGATAGGGTGTTGAGGCGCAAGACTGGTGAGTACACGTACTTTGCCAGCGATATTGCCTATCATCAAGACAAATTCCAGCGGGGTCTGGATTGGGTCATTGATATCTGGGGAGCCGATCATATTGGCTATGTTCCCCGCATGAAGGCAGCTATTCGGGCCTTAGGATATCCTGAAGATTCTCTCAGGGTCATCATCTATCAACTGGTCAGTCTGAAAAGGGGACAGAAGAGAATCTCCGTTTCTACTCGCCAGGGAGAGTTCATTCCCCTCTCCCAGGTTCTAGAGGAGGTAGGCAGAGACGCCGCCCGGTTTTTCTTTCTCACCCGCACCTGGGATTCTCATCTCGATTTTGATTTGGACCTGGCCAAAAAGGAGACCCCGGAAAACCCCGTTTTCTATGTTCAATATGCTCATGCTCGCATCTCAAGCATATTGAATAAAGCTAGAAGTAGGGGGATAAAAATACCTTCTTCTTCCAAGGGGAAACTGGACCCTCTGGTGACCCCCGAGGAAAGAAAGCTAATGAGGGAACTCTGTCTTTTGCCTGATATGATCAAAGAAGCTGGGGAGAGCCTGGAGCCTCATAGACTTACCGCATGGCTCCAGACTGTAGCCAGTACCTTCCACCAGTTCTACACCCTTCACCAGGTCATTGGAGAGAATGAGGATCTTTCCTTAGCCCGCCTGCTCTTAGTTAAAGCCGTCCAAATTGCCCTTCGAGATGTCCTGAATCTGTTGGGAATATCTACACCAGAAAAAATGTAGATCGAGCTCAGGGTAGTGCAAGGAAGGCCTTTCGAAAAGTCTTTACAAGAAGGAGTAGGGTCAGGAAAGTCCTAAAAGCAGGGTAGCTATTCTGAAGTATATGAGGAGAGAAGCGATGTCAAGAACGGTAGCAATCAAAGGACCGGAGACAACGGCAGGATCAATCCCCAGGCGTTTGCATATGAGGGGCAGGACAGCCCCAAGGCAGGTAGCTGCGGTAACGGTAATAATCATACTGAAAGCCACCGTAGTTCCGAGAAGTGAGCTTCTCTGGAAAACAAGAGCTCTTACCAAGGCCAGGATGCCCAAACCTGTTCCCAGCATAGCCCCGATGAGAAATTCCTTTCTCACCACCCTCCATATATCTCCCATTCTTATCTCTCCTGTAGCCAATCCTCTCACCATGACCATAGCTGCCTGAGTTCCGGCATTGCCTCCGGAACCCATAATCAGGGGAATAAAGAAAGAGAGAGCTATTACACTTTCGAGGGCGAAGGAGAACCTCTGCATGATGAGCCCGGAAAGAAAACTGGTTACCACCAGGATTAGAAGCCAGGTCATCCGGTTCCTCGCTACCAGAGTAGGTCTCATAGACATATAATCCTCTATGTGCTCTCCCGCCGCTCCAAATTTGTACATATCCTCCGTGTCCTCTTCTTCTATGACGTCAATAACGTCATCCACCGTAATAATACCTTTCATTCTTCCTACATTGTCCACCACTGGCAGAGCAAGAAAGTCGTACTTGGCTATCTCCGCCGCCATGTGCTCCTGATCCATGTCTATGGGAATGGTAATGAGCTTGCTGTGCATGATCTCGCTTAGCCTGGTGGTCGGTTCGGCCATAATAAGCTCTTTCAAAGAGATAATCCCCACCAGGTGATTGTATTTACCCTCTATATAAATGTAATAGATCATTTCCAGTTCTTTTGCCGTTTTTCTTAGTTCTTCCAGAGCCTCTTGAACGGTCATATCCGCCTTAAGATGGGCGAATTCGGTGGTCATCCTCCCACCGGCGGTGCTAGCGTCATAGGTCATCAGCTCCCTGGTATCGCGAGCCTCCTCCCTCTCCATGATGGAGAGGAACCGGTTGACCATCTCCCCGGGTAGTTCCTCAAAGAAATCTGCCCTCTCATCGGGAGCGAGCTCATTAAGGATTTTGCCTTTCCGGGCTTCATCAATAGCTGCCATGAGAGCAATCTGATCATCTTTTTCCATTTTCTCAAAGACATCTGCTGCAAAATCTGTGTTCCACAGGGAGAAAAGCATCACCCTTTCCTTGAGGCTAAACTCTTTCAAGATTTCAGCTACTTCCACCGGTTCATATTCGTAAAAAATCTCCCTTAGTGCCTCCTTGTCGTTCGTGGAAAGGAATTCTCGAATCTCCGGTATTATCAGAAAGGCTCTGGACGTCTCCCTATGCACTTACTCTTTCTCCTTCTTTCATCTCAGAAGCTTATCTCGCATTCTGAAGATTTTCCAGTGTTTCATTTCGCTCAGTCCGTGTTCGGCTGCGAATAATAGTGATTGTCAGGCTCTAGTTTATTCGAATCCTATTCGTTGTCAAACTTAATTTGTGAGTTAGCATGCATACTTTAAGCATCTGTCTTGATTTGATTTTTCTTAGGAAAAATAATAGAATATGTTCCCAGAAGGCTTTTTGGGAGAACAATGCACCTTCATTCCGGCTTACCAGGGAAGGATAAGGGAGACTGATTTGTTAGAGGGGCACCTGTTCGTGCGGGACAGGAAAGAAAGATGAATGAGTGGGGCAAGAGCTCATGCGCGGCAAGAATGGAAGAATGAACTATAAAAGGATGAGTTTGACTGCTGCTTTCATTTACTCTGATCTGTACTATGTTAATCTGGGGGAGCACGTCTTTCCGGTGGAAAAATACCGTCTGGTCTATGAGAGGCTCTTCCATGAGGGATTTATCACTCCTGAGAACACTTTTTTCCCGAGTCTTGCTGAACGAGAAGATCTTCTCCTGGTTCATACTGCAAACTACCTCAAGGATCTGGATAATCTTTCTCCTTCCAGCAGCACGATGTTCTCGGAGCTTCCTCTCACTCGAGAAATCGTCCAAGGCTATAAACTATTTGCTGCGGGGAGTATTCTTGTCGCGGAAAAAGCCATGGAGAGGGGGATAGCAATACACTTGGGGGGAGGATTTCATCATGCCTTTCCCTCACGGGCTGAGGGATTTTGCTATATTAACGATGTAGCCATAAGTATTAAGAAACACAAAAAATTGAGTAGATTTGAGAAAGTTTTGATCGTAGATTGTGATCTTCACCAAGGAAATGGCAATGCCTTTATTTTCAAGAAAGATCCCTCGGTTTTTACTTTCTCTATTCATCAGGAACATCTTTATCCAATTAAGCAAGAAAGCGATCTGGATATCGGTCTGGCGGATTTTACTGGCGATGATGTATATTTGCATCTTCTTGAAGAAGCTCTTCGGGATATCCGGAAGAAGTTTAGTCCTGAGATAGTCTACTACCTGGCTGGAGCTGATCCTTATCGGGAGGATCAGCTGGGCAATTTGACGCTGACCAAGGAAGGCTTAATGGAAAGAGACAGGCTGGTCATTGGATCCTATGTCAAAAGAGGTATCCCCCTGGTCATTCTGCTTGCCGGAGGTTATGCTGTAAAAGTTGAGGATACAGTTGAGATTCATTGTAACACCTGCCGAATAGCAACGGCCTGCTCGAGGTAGGAATAGTTAACTGGGTTCGGCAAGGAAAAAGTAGAGCTCGTCCCAAAGAGCAATCTAGCTTTAGAATTCTGGTTCAAGGAGGTGGGGATGGATTTCTATTCAGTCATCAAAACAAGACGAAGTATGAGGAAGTATCAGCGAAGAGTTGTGGAAGAGGATAAACTGGAAAGAGTCCTGGAGGCAGCGAGAATTGCTCCTTCGGCGACAAATGCCCAACCGTTCAGATTCATCGTGGTGAAAACCCGGGAAGTGAGAGAAAAACTAAGGAGTAGCTACGATCGGGAATGGTTCTGGAGCGCTCCGGTGATAATCTGCGCTTGTGGTCTAAAGGGAGAGGCCTGGAGAAGGAGGGATGGCAGAAGCTACCTTGATGTTGATGTCTCCATTGCTGTGGACCACTTAATATTAGCTGCTACCGCCGAAGGATTGGGCACCTGCTGGATTGCTAATTTTGATCCTGAGGAAGCTAAAAGGGTCCTGGACCTTGCGGATGATGTGGAACCCATAGTTATGACACCTCTCGGGTATCCAGCAGCCTCGCCGGGTCCTAGCTCCAGGAAATCACTGGATGAGATAGTGAGGTTTATCTGAAGGTGGTGCCAGCGACGGAATGACCTTTGATCTGGGTTCAATCTGATCTGAGGAATAAGAGAACTAAGCTTGAGGAGCCGGTGAGTTGAAGAAAACCAGGAGATATGTCCTGAAGACGGCCGCCCCATTAAGGGAAACCAAAGTAGACTATGCCTCTGAGCTTAATCCTCAACAGCTGGAGGCAGTGACTGCCGAGGGTGGACCCATCCTCGTTATTGCCGGGGCAGGGAGTGGTAAAACCCGCACGGTGACTTACAGGGTAGCCTGGCTTATTGAATCGGGGGTTCATCCTGAGGGAATTCTCCTGGTGACCTTTACTAACAAAGCAGCCAGGGAGATGCTCCATCGGGTAGAAATCCTGGTAGGCGGCGAGGTAAGAAAAATATGGGGAGGGACTTTCCACCATATTGGAAACCTGCTTTTAAGGCGTCATGCTCATCTTTTGGGATATGGAAATAATTACGTCATCATAGACCGAGAGGACTCCAAAGATCTTCTGGATGTCTGTCTCACCGATTTGAGCATTGACACTCGGAAAAAAAGATTTCCCAAGGCAGTCATTATTTCAGATATCCTTAGTCTTTCCCTGAGTACCGAAAGAAGAATAGATGAAGTAGTAGAGGAAAAATATCCCTTCTTTGCCTCTCTTACTTCCACCATTGAGAAGGTGGCTGAACACTACCAAGCCCGCAAAAGAAAGCTTAACTTCATGGATTATGACGATTTGCTTTGCAACTGGAAAACTCTACTGGACAAGCACCCGGAAGTTAAAGATTCCTACTGCCGCCATTTTGCTCACATCTTGGTGGATGAATACCAGGATACTAACAAAATCCAGGCAGATCTCATTGACATTTTGAGCTCCCATCATCGAAACCTCATGGTGGTGGGGGATGACTCGCAGAGCATTTATTCCTTTCGGGGGGCAGATTTTGCCAATATTATTGATTTTCCCAAAAGATACCTCGATGCAAAAATCTACAAGCTAGAGACAAATTACCGGAGCAGTCCGGAGATTCTCCATCTAACCAACAATGTCATATCTAACAACAAAAGGCAGTTTCCCAAGACTCTACGTCCGGTGAAGAAAAATAGATCCTTGCCGGTAGTTGTTCCTCTGAAGGATGTTTCTCAACAGGCTGAGTTTGTGGCCCAGCGAATATTAGAACTCCGAGATGAGGACTATTCGTTGAATGAAATAGCAGTACTGTATCGTTCCCACTACCACTCCCTGGAAGTTCAGATGGAACTTACCAGACGCGGGATTCCTTATGTGGTCCGCTCGGGTCTAAGGTTCTTTGAGCGAGCCCATATCAAGGACGTGATAAGCTACCTGAAGGTTGCACTTAATCCGGTGGATGAACTTTCCTGGAAAAGGATTCTTAAACTCCTTTCTGGAGTAGGAAATGCTACGGCTGACAAGATTTGGCAGTATATTGCTTCGGCTGCGCAGCCTCTAGAATCTATTCAATCTGAGAAACTCCTCTCCCTTTTTCCCCGAGGCATTCCTCCTGAATGGAACGAATTTACCTCTACCATTGCTCGGCTCAGCGGTCCCAGTCTCAAAAAAGACCCAGGGGAGATGATTCAGAATGTTCTTCAGGGCGGCTACGGAGAATGTCTTCGAAGCAGGTATCCGGATTATGCGGAAAGGACAGAAGATATCTATCAATTGAGCAATTTTGCCAGCCAGTACAGATCCTTGAGAAAATTTCTTAGTGAGCTAGCTCTTCTGGGAACCGTGGAATCAGAAGTGGTGGTAGTCGGACGGGAGGAGGATGAGAAAGTCATCCTGAGTACAGTGCACCAGGCCAAGGGACTGGAATGGTCCGCAGTTATGGTAATATGGCTATCCGAAGGGCGATTTCCTGCGGCCAAGGCCCTAAAATCTCCTGAGAATCTGGAGGAAGAGAGAAGACTTCTATATGTGGCTACCACGCGGGCCAAAGAGGAGCTCTGTCTTTGCTATCCCATCATGGGAGGAAGATGGGCCCAGGCCCTTATTATGAAGCCCTCCCGATTCATCCGGGAATTGGAACCGGAGACCTACGAGGAGTGGATAATAGAAGAAGAGATTTCTCAGCTTCTGGAAGTTATGGAAGAAGGAGACTTTCCTTATAATCCCTGACTTCTCCCAGACCGGTGCTATTTCATGTACCCCAGCGCTCTTAGCCTTTTGTTAATCTCTTCTTTTTCCTTTTGAGAAAATACCTTGCCTTTAGAAACCCGAGTTTCAAGAAAGGCACTCAATTTCTTTCTCAAACTAATTATTCTCTCTTTATCAATTTTCTCTATGATATTGTTCTTTTCTTGAGAATCTTTATGTAAATCATAATATTCTTCAGTTCCCAGGATTGAATTCCTCATGAACTTAAAGTCCCCGGTTCTTATGGACTGTAAGGTTGATTCACCCCTCATTTCAAATAGATCCTCAGAATAAACCTCTCTACCTTCAGCTTCACCTTTCTCAATTACAGGTAACAGGCTTGAACCGTCGAAATCACATCCTTCGGTAGGAACACCAACTAGATCGAATAAAGTTGGAATTAAATCAACGGAGCCTACCATACCTTTAACTTTCTTTCCTTCAGGCAAACCTTTACCTTTCATAATCATGGCCACTTTTAGATCACAGTCATACATAGTGACATGCTGAGGATATCTTATGCCTCCGCTGCGCCAAGGAATGGGCTGAACAGGATGTTCACCAAGATTAGTTCCGTGATCACTCATCACCACGAGGGTTGTATTCTCACTTATACCTAATTCATCCAAAGTTCTCAATAATCTACCTATTAATCTTTTATCAACCATTCTTATTTTGGCATCGTAGTAACTAAATTCAGGGAACTCCTCTTCCTTTATTAGTCCCTTTTCAAGAAGCGAATGTTCTGAACCCTCATGAGTTTCGTAGAAATGTCCCCATACAAAGAACTCATCCTTATAGTTGCTCTTTAACCATGCGAAAAACTCTTCTACCCAATAGTTACCTACATAGAAAATCTCGTCACTAGTAGCACCTGGAAGAGTATGAAATATGCTTTCTTTCCAACTGGTCTCTTTCGAAGCTTCATTCCAGAAATCAAAGCCTTCTGCAAAACCATGTTTTTTTGACAATAGACCATTACCTGTAAAACCCGCCGTAAGATAACCATTTTTCTTTAAAATACTAGCAATTGAAGGTCCGGTTATATGACAATAAGGGTCTCTTATTCCATGCTTATTGGGATACTTTCCTGTAATTACTGAACCCATAGCTATGGGAGTAAACTCAGATGAACTAATACAAGTTTCAAATCTCACCCCTTCTTTGGCCACTTGGTCAATCGCCGGAGTACTTATCTTCTTGTAACCATAGCAGCTCAAATGGTCAGGGCGAACCTCATCCAAACTGATAATAATGATGTTTCTTTTTACCATCTTTGTTTCCTTTCCTGCGACATTGGATTCACATATATCCCAGCTTGCTGAAGCTTTCCATTGCTTTTTCTCTATCCTGTCTTGATCCGCCTCTTTCAATGGTATTTTCAAGGTCCTGTTCCCAGGTAGGTTTTTTCTATCCGCCGGCAAGGGGAAGGGTAATACTTATGCTGTCCGCGTCATTCACGCTATCTTCCAAGCGCAAAACTGCATCATCTCTAAATAGGAGAAAGTGATAAAAAGGGTCTTCAGTGTCTGAACTACGATACTTTTGAAATCCCGGAAAATGTTTGAAAAGAAGGGAGATAAGCTCTTTTGTAGTAATAGTTCCCTTCACGGAAATTTGGACCCGACTCTCTCCCACTTCCTCGGAAAATGGGGAATATAGTCTTATCTCCATATCGTCCTCCTCCTAAAACAAGATCTTGGAAAAAAGTGTTGGTTTACTGAGCGAAAAGGACTATTCTTTTGAAACGGCGCACACTAATACAAAGTTTATTTGCTAGGTTCGAGGAAGTCGCCTACATCAACATTGACTGCTTTGCCCAACCGCCTGATCTTATTCATTAAAACATCATCTAGAGGTATGCCCGCCGTAAGCCTTTCTTTTTCTGTTATGAACTCAGGCTCCCCCGGAAGAAGTACCTCAGTCATTCCTGTGGCCGGAGGACACCTTTTGATTTCTTTGATTATCCCATCCATTCTTGATTTGAACAAGTCTAGTGACATAAATTTTCTAATATCTAAGGATAGGAAGAAGTGTCCCGTCCCTTGAGGACTGTTAACATCCGCATAAGCCGGTATTACATAAGGACCATAGTTCGAGCCAGTGAGGATTCCACAGAATACATCAACAATCAAACCAATCCCATAGCCCTTGGGGCCACCGAAAGGGAGAAGGCATCCCTCCAGAGCTCTTGCTGGATCGGTAGTCATTTGTCCTTCGCTGTCCAGGGCCCACCCTTCAGGAATCTTTTCTCTCTTTTGCAGTGCCAGTCTGATTTTTCCTCTTGCGGCTGCACTGGTGGCCATGTCAAGCACGATGGGACAGCCCGTGGGCGTAGGAACCGCAACAGAAAAAGGATTGGTGCCGAGACAGGGTCTTTTTCCTCCCCAAGGAGCCACAAAGGGCGCAGAATTGGACATACAAACCCCGATCATATCATGCTCTAAAGCCATCATGGAGAAAAAAGCAGCCATACCAAAATGATTCGACCTTTTAACTGCCACCGACGCGATGCCGGAACATTTTGCTTTTTCAATCGACCTATCCATTGCCGTTGCACCAACCACTATCCCTAGACCATCATCTCCGTCCATAAGAGCCATCGAAGGTCCTTCTGAGACTGTCCTAATATTGGGATCGGGATTTATGCCTCCCATAGTGAGGCGCTCGACGTAAATAGGCAACTGAGAGATCCCGTGAGAATCGACCCCTCTCAAATTTGCTTTTATCAAGGAGGAAGCTACTATACCAGCATGCCGAGATTTGACTCCAGCAGCTCTCAGTATCCCACTGCAGCACCTCTCCAATTTCTGCTTAGGAATTCTCTTCATCATATGTCAAGCTCCCACCTGATTTCATCCTGTAGAGGTCTGATAATTATTTTCCCATCCTTGAATACCCCACCTTGTGCTGTCTTGATGGAACAACAGGCTGCAACAACGCAACTAAAGGCCAAGTTTTTCGAGAATTTGTGAGGAAGGAATGCCATCTTCAGTCCATTTGCGATGCTCATAATACTCAGCAAGCATCTCCCCCAGGGGGGGTAAGTTAGGACTCATTCCTTCTGCTTCTCGCCTCAGAGTGAGAAGACGAGCTGGTAAGGTGTCGTCTTTTCTACTTATCCCTAAACGATTGTTGATTAACCTTTTAAGATTAAATATTCTCTCCCCCGTCGTGAGCATCTCCTCCACTGTAGTCTCATTTCCCGTTACGTAGGTATACCAGTTTTTCAAATGAGTTAATCTCACTCCCCCAAACTGGGAAAATTTGCAGAGTTTAAGAGAATCAAAAAGATTCATGATATTCTGAGTTTTGGCAGCCAAAATTCCCTTCCCTTCCACTACTAAGGGTCCTGGGGGTGTATGATTAATCTCTGGCATACTCAGCCGACTCTCATAAACGTGAGTTTGACCAGAGGTGTGATGAGCTCCTCGACTGGAAGTAGCATACATTACTGCCAACCCATTAAAAGCTCTGGGATCATGAGCAGGCATTTCCAGCCCTTTGACGTGAAGAGCAAACTCAACAGAATTATGTCCAATCTCCTCAGCCGCCCTTCTGACTCCCTGGCCCAGCAAAGCTCCAATTCCTCTCGCCTCTCCGATCATTCTCACCATTTCCACCAAGGCATCTTCTTTTCCCCACGAAAGATCCAGGCCTCCTGCGTCCTGCCTGGTAATAATCCCCTTTTCATAGGCCTCCATAGCAAAGGCTATTACCGCACCTGTAGAAATAGTGTCTATTCCGTACCGATTGCATAATTCATTAGCCATGGCGATGGCTTCTAGATTATCGACCAGGAGACTGCCTCCTAGCATAGCCAGCGTTTCATATTCAGGTCCGCCCCCCTCAACACCAGCATACGGTCCACTAGTTATTCTTACTCGCCTTCCGCAGCCTATGACACATCCTCTGCAGTGATAAGAGCCGGTAAGAATTGTCTCTGCCATCCTTGGTCCACTGATGTTCTGCGCTCCTTGTTCCCACCGGTAGGGAACATGTTTCCAATTCTCAAGTGGAGTATCACCAATAAGCTCGGAAGGCACTATTCGTCTGGATGTTCCATATTTTGTCATCGATTCCATATTTTTTTGTAGAGAGGAATTCATCTCTCTCGCGGAATCCCGGAGTTTGTCAGGAGCATCAACTTCAATCTTACCTTTGCCGAGAGCGACAATTGCCTTGAGATTCTTTGAGCCCATTACTGCTCCCAGGCCGCATCTGCCTGCAATCCGAGCATCTGTACCATCGTGGACAATTGAAGCTAGCCTTACCATCTTCTCTCCGGCCGGTCCAATACTAGCAACAGTAGCTTTCTCATGCGTTTCCTCTCTGAGGATGGAATCTACCTCGTATGTATCCTTTCCCCAGATATGAGAGGCGCCTCTAATCTCCACTTTCCCGTTGGTGATCCATAGGTACACCGGTCTTTTTGCCTTGCCTTGGATTATGATGCCGTCGAACCCAGCGCGTTTGAGCTGATGGGCCCAGCTTCCACCAACGTCCGACTCGCCGAAGATACCAGTGAGAGGGGAGACGGATACTATCTGGTGCCTACAGGACGTGGGAACAGAAGTGCCAGCAAATGGGCCGCTCATAAACACTAAAAGATTCTCCGGCCCCAGAGGATCCGTGTGCGCGTCTGTTTCGTCGTAGAGAAATTTGGCCGCAAGCCCTGTCCCACCTAGGAATTTCTTGGTCTTGTCCTCGGCAAGAGGGACCTGATGTGATTCCTCTTGGGTAAGGTTCACCCTGAGAATTTGCCCAGCATAACCTCTCATCTATCTACCTCCTTGGGTAAAATCAACCTTCGTACCCTCCCACTCTTGGAGCAAACCTGTCATGCTGGCGGGGTAAGCAACTTGTAAAAGCCTCCAACCTTGAAATCCCAACTCACCAGGAATTAAAGAATCAGAGTTTTCCCAAGCCCCGCGCAGTCACAGCGAGAGAGCCTCATTTTTCAAAGAGAGAGTGAAGTATTCTTCCATCCATCATTGGTGGTATTTCCTGGCCAAAGATGTGCAATATGGTCGGGGCAAGATCTACCATTCTAGCTCCTCGGATCTTCTCGTCCTTTCTAATGCCTGGCCCCTTAACTAGAAGAATACCGGCAATATCTTCAGGAAGATAGGGGCCAGTATGGTTGGCTGTCCAAGTACCCCTGAATGTCTCAACGGCATCTCTTTTTGGATCCACCTCTCCATAGATGTCCGCCCAGCCAAGAGCGTAGCCCTTCTCAAACACAGGAACGATATCTGGCATTCTACGTAGGAAAGGACCGGACCAGATCTCTTCCTGGAGGAAAATCTTCTTGAAGATTTTCCTGCCATCTTCCGGGTTTCTTGCATCCCGCAGTTGGTTAATTATCGAATCCCTGGTCTCATAATAATCCCTGCCTCTTTGTACTGTTCCCAGCGGCTCTCGACCTTTCACATTCAGAAAGAGCCCCCGTCCATACCAGAAGGCTTTGGTCTTTTCCCAATCAATAGGTCTTGAGTCAGTAGATTTAGGGTGAAACGTACCTCCCAGAGGTGTCTCAACCTTTCCTTTGCCAAGAGTATGTAAAAGTCCCTGCTCATAAAGCCAGGTGTTTGGATGGAAAGTTCTCAAAATGCAATTTGTACCGTGGTCACTAAGGACGACAATGGTGGCATTTCTATCTAGCATACTCAGAATCTCGCCGATTTTCTGGTCAATTTTCTGGTAGCTCTGGTGGATAAGATCTCCATAGATGTCCGCCCCGCGGGCGTCGTACTGAGGACTACGAGGGTCATAGTATTTCCACATAATATGCTGGACGTTATCTATAGTATGTACGTAGGTCAACAGAATGTCCCAGTCCATTTGCTTCATACAGTATTTGGTGACTTGGATTTTGCTCTCCAGTCTCTCGTTCAGATCTTCCATAAAGGTTTCGGGATCCATGCCGTCCTCCGTCCGATCTAATATCTTATAATGTCCGATTTTCTCAGTGATCTCAGCCGACAGCTGGGGAGGATAGGTGTACGGAGTTACAGGAGACTGTGGGGAAGGCTGTACTGGAATTCTCAGAAGATCTATCCGATCTCCTTTGAGTTCTAGGAGCTTGAATTGAGTAATTCCTTGAATTGTGCGCCCAGGAGAGACAGGAAACTTAACATCTATCCAGTTGCTCCACTGTCCGCGACCCAGAGCTAGTTGTTTTGAGTGTTCCTCATCCAGAGAGACTATCAGTTTATCATTCATAGCACGGAAGTACAGCGGTTGTCTGATTCCCTTAGGACCTTCGATATCAGACTCATACCATTTCTTTCCCCCTTTCGGAGAAGAAACGAATTTCACCTCCAAACCATGGGATGAAGTCATTTCTCTGTTTGTGGTATAAAGGGAGGTTACTCCGAAAGTCCCCCTCAGATCTGTTGTGCCCATCCCTGAAATCATAATGCCATTGAAACGATCAGGAGGAAAAGTTCCCGGAAGATGCAAAATAGCCGACTTCACTCCTTTCTCTCCCAAAAGTTCCCAAAATGTCTTCCCATGCCGAGTCTTCTGGTAGGTCAAAATACCGTCCCCATCAGGGAAAGATGAGTGCATACACAACTCAAGGTTATATGAGTTTGGTTTTTTAGTGAATAGGTCCAAGATGCCATGCTTTGCAGGGTTAGTGCCGGTGCCAAAAGACGTCCAGATAACTGGAGAAACTGAGGGAATCGGGGGGGCTAGTCTACCAAAAACCCCGCTCTCCCTTAGTTTTTGAAAATTGGGGAGCATTCCTTGCTTTATGAGTCGTGAAAGAATATCAGGGTCCACTCCATCCAAGGCAAAAATGACCATTTTTCTTGTGGCACCTCGTAAACTGGCCAATTGAAAACCTCCATATAAGGATGGTTACTGCAATACTGCTCTCATCTTGTTAGCAGACGCCCCTCCAGAGGTCTCCCTCCTTTGCCGCTGAACATGCCCCCTTACTTTGGTCTTTCGGCTCAACACAGCGAGGCGCTTAGAGAAATCCCAATAGGCGGGGAAGAAACAGGGTTACGCTGGGAACAGTAGCCACCAAAGCAATTACCCCAATATCTAACAATAGGAAAGGCCATATGGATTTTAGTATCCCCTTGATAGAGGTCTTGGCGACTTCAGCTACAGCAAACAGACAAATTCCAACGGGGGGGGTGACAAGGCCCAATGTCAAAGCTAGCACCATCGTTATCGCCCACTGAAACGGATGAATGCCAAGGCCGGTCACCACCGGACTTAAAATGGGAGCAAACAGGATGATGGCGGCACTCCCAGTCAGCCACATTCCCACAAATAAGAGGAAGGCGATGAACATAAACATCAGTACATACACATTCGATGTAGTGCCATAGACAATGTTTTCTACTGTCGTAGGCACTCTTTCCAGAGCAAAAACATAGGACAGAATGCTTATTCCAGCTATGAGCAAGAAAAGCTTAGCGGAAGTACGAACCGCTTTAGCCAAAACTGTCTTCATATCGGAAACTCGCAAGGTGCGATAAACAACGAACCCTAGCAAAAGGGCATAAGCTACTGCCACTGACGCAGCTTCCGTTGGAGTGAAAATTCCTCCCAGAATACCACCGAGGATGATGACAGGGAACAGAAGAGCTAAAGCGGCATCTTTTAAGCTACGGAGGAAATCTTTCCAAGCAAAGACAACTTCATGGGTAGGATATTTTCTTTTCACGGCCAAGAAATGGACTATCACGGCGTCAGTAACGCCAAACAAAATCCCCGGTATAATGGCGGCAGCAAACAATCCTCCCACAGAGAGTTCCATTGTTGCTGCATAGAAAACTATAATAATACTTGGCGGTATAATGGGGCCCTGAAGAGAAGAGGCAGCGGTAACGGCAGCACTGAACTCCGCGTCATAGCCTTCTTTTCTCATGGCCGGAATGAAGACTGTCCCCAGGCTGGCAATGTCTCCCACAGCCACCCCAGTAATCCCGGCGAACAGCATACTGCTGAAAACATTCACGTGTGCAAGTCCTCCACGAAATCGACCAACCAGGAAATTGGCAAACTGAATGATCCTCCTGGCTACGCCTGCTTTGTTAACAACCTCTCCCGCTATTAGGAACAGCGGAATGGCCATGAGGATCCAGTTGTCTAGAGCATCAAAGATTCTCTCCGGAATCATACTCAGGAACAGAATAGGATCAGGAGAAAAGAACAAAAAATACAAAACTCCCGTAAATCCCATTACAAACGCCAGGGGAAGTCCCAAAAGCAACGTCAGTAAGAAAACCATCACCAATATTATCATGGCTTATGTTCCTCCCCTCCTGGTGATTCTTGTCCATATATCGGCCAAGAGATTAACCGTCATGAATAACCCACTGATTGGAAGAATCAGGTAAGGCCAGAACATACAGAGTCCAATCGAAGCAGACCTGATGTCGTACTGGGTTATCGCAGCCTCTAAACCCCACGCGGTAAAGACAATCAAAAAAAACAAAGTTATCCCCGCCAAAACAAGCTCAATGACTCTAGCTGCTTTTGGCGGGATCACTTCGATGACGAAATCCACGCGAAAATGTTTGCCCTTACGAACAACTACAGCGGCACCCAATAAGAGTCCCCAAATCATAAACAAGCGTGCAGTGGCCTCGCACCAGAATGGGCTGAAGTTAAATACGTATCGCAGAAATACCTGCGCCCATACCAAAATAACCATTGCGGCGATGAGGAAAAGGGAGGCCACTTCAAGTGCGTTATTGATCCGATCAAGACTTACTTTCATGAGCTTTCTCCCCTAACAGATCCGATGCATACAAAGGAGAGCAAAGGAACAACATGAAAATTGCCCCCTTGCTCTCCCTGTCAAAGCCTATCACAAGCCGAGCTCTATTTCTGCTTCCTCAATAGCATCAAAAAGTTTGTCCACCCATTCCTTGGTGACTCCCTCCAGTCCCAGGACGTACTCAATCGCCTCTTGTTGAGCTAATTCTTTGAACTGGTTGTACTCTTCATCGGTAGGATAATAGAACTCGAATCCCTCCTTTTTGAGAGCTTTCACTGCAAGATTTTCTTTTCGCCTGCAAATGCTGCGGTTTATCATTTGAGCAACCTTGGCCGCTCGGAGGACAATACCTTGGAGATCCGCGTCAAGCTCACTGAACCACTTATCATTGACACAAAAGGCTAGAGAAGCGTACATGTGCCGGTCCATTACCATATAGTTGGTAACTTCATGTAAGTTGAAGTCCACCAGAACAACCGGATTCTCTTCAAAGCCATCCACAACCCCGGTCTGAAGCGAAGTGTACATCTCTGGCCAGTCAATAGCCACAGGACTTGCTCCTAAGGCCCTTACCATCTCCATCATGGTAGCGACTTCCTCAGTTCTGATTTTGAGACCTTTCATGTCGGCAGGAGAATGTATAGGGGTCCCTGTGGTGACGAAGTTCGTGAAGCCACCGTTTTCCAAAAAGGCAAGCAGTCTTAAGCCAGTCTCCTTTCTCAAAGCTTCGCCCCATTCCTGACCAAAGGGTCCATCTAGCACTTTCCAGGCCACGTCCTCACTTTTGAAAAGAAACGGTAGATACAGAAGGTTTACCTTGGAAAAGTGGGGCTCCAATTTGCCAGTAGAAGGGCACAAGCCCTCCACGACCCCCTTCCTTACAGACACACTCAGCGTCTTTGCTCCTCCCAACTGGTTACTGGGATAAATCTCCACTATTAGCCTTCCCTGTGACTCGCCTTCAACGATTTGTTTGAAAACCTCATGAGGAGCGTAGTTGTAGCCCCAATCTTTTGGCGACATGGCCAGACCCAGCTTCATTACCTTCACTTCTCCAAAGCCTGCACTAGCTAAGAGAATAACTAGGCAGAAGCTAGCTAGCACTGTCAGTACCATTTTCTTTCTTCCCATGGTTGATCCTCCTTTTTTTCTTTCTCCGGCATACCCTAAGGCATCCGGGTCGGACTCCGTACTGGATTCCTACTTTCACCCCCTTTCGCATATCATTGTTTTTCCTTACCAGTAAGAATTCCGGGAGATCAATGGCACACTGTATGCCCCGGCAAAAATTAGCCTACCGGACAATCTCAGCAGCTCCTCTTATGATCTATTCTTCAAAATATCCCAGGCCGGTCAGTCTTTTCTTGATTTCTTCTTCATCTTCTGGTGAGCACACTCTTTCTTCCTCACTCACTAACGATCTACCCTCCATGTCGGCTGGAATATCAAGGCTCATCGATGTTAAGACCGTTGGAGCTATATCAACAAGAGAGGGGCCTGAGATTTCGCTTGAGCAACCAACGCCAGGCCCCATTAGAGCGAAAAACCCACAGGGTGCGTCGGTTCCATCATCTGGTCCTTTGGTAGTGTCATAGCCATAAATAGAATCATATCCAATCATTTCATTTGTACTCCAGTAGCAATTATCAAAGTGTACAAACAAATCAGGTCCGTACTTTGCATATCTGCCAAAATGAATATGATCTCGCTTATAGGTTCTTGTGTCTAGTTTCCTTCCATTCGGGTCCGTGATAGCAAGAATTTCCCTGCTCAACTCATCTAAAACCTTGTGATAATCCTTGGGATGAACCCTACCCTCGCTCTCTCTCCCCTTAACATTCAGATACACTCGCCCAGTATACCCTGTAGTCCAGGCTATGGTCTTGAGCCAGTCTATTTTTGCCTTACTCAGCGAAGTTAAACTGCTCGGCCTAGCAGAGACAGAGAGATATTCATTGTGGATAAGCCATTCGTTGAGGTTGATTCTTCCGTCCATTCGTTGTACGCTATAACTACTAAGAACGCCAAGGATAGTATTACTATCAATTAGATCCATAATCTCTCCTATGTTTTCGTCACAGAATCGATAGTGATTCTTCAAGCCATCCTTGTAATTCTCACTCGCAGTGTATCGCACATGATTTTCATCAAAGTAGCGGTAGAATAAATGAGCCATTCTATCGGTGCCCCTAATCACAGTAAAGACGAAATCACAATCTTTATTTGTTATGAAATGTTTTGTTAAGACGAATCTTTGTTTATCCATATCATAGATTCTTTTTATTGTTTCTTCTTTATCCATCTGCCGAAAATCTGTACCGGAAGGAGAAGCATCAATGAGATAGTCTCCAATTATTTTCTTAATTTCCTCCTTAAGTGAAGAAGGGTAGGTGAATTCACTCTCGAGGTCAGGAGTCATAGAGCAAGAAATGCTGTAGCCATTAGGAATTTCTGGAGGAGGATAGCTAACCGGAACATTTACCACGGCTACCTTTTTACCAAACTCAGATAGAATCTTATACAGGGTACCTGTTCTTTCATCTCGGACTCTTGAAGTTGCGAGCTCAGGTTCTCCATAGGAGTAATCTTTTCTGTAAGTAAAATCCCAAAAACCAAATTGACCAGGATTCTTGCCGCTAAGCACAGAGCTCCAGGTTGACGCAGCCGTGGGGGAGACACAACTTTTTACTTTCCCGTAACAAATTCCTTGCTCCATTATTTTCTTGATATTAGGTAACTCATCCTGCCATTTAGACACCAACTCAGGATTTAACCCATCTAGCCCTAACAGTATGACCTTTCTCTGTGTCATATCCTCTCACTCTTGCTATCTAATTTGACCCTCGAGTAATACTTCAATCTTTCTAAAGATAATATTTAGCCTTTCTTTTATTGATTATGTCTCAGCCAAGCCCCTCTCTACGTTAGAGAAGTGTTCTTCAAAGGCTGCTTTAACCCTCTTTGCATCCTTTGCCTTTATACCCTTGAGAATATTTCTATGCCAACGTAAAACCTGTTGGCGCGCCTTTCCAGATGTAATTCCCAATGAGGAAGCAGATTCTTCGCGAAAATTCCAGTATACCTCCACCAGATCTGTGGCTGTTTTGTTACCCGTGATACGTATGAGGGCAAGATGGAATTTCTTATCTATTTGGTGAAATTCTGACCCCTTATCAACCGTTTTTTGCAATAGACTAAAAATTTGCTCTAATTGAATAATTTCCTTACAAGTTATCTTTTCCAGAACCTTATCTATGTAAAAAAGCTCAATCGCCTTCCGCACTTCAAAAAATTCCAACATCTCCTTTTTGTTAATCCAGACACCGTGCGGCAGATTGCGAAAAAGTCTAGAAAAGTTAAATTCCTTTACGACTGTACCTTTACCATGCATGACTTCTACGATGCCAATTGTTTCCAAAATTCTCAGCGCCTCCCGAACAGACGACTTTCCACAGTTCAAATCCTGGGCTATTCTAGCCTCAGGAGGCAACAGGTCACCAACCCGAAGGCCACTTTGTACGATGTAGTTCCGAAGAGCCTCAAATGCTTCCACGGATTGACGCTTTCTCTTGGGAAAACTGGGCTTGAGCACCGGTAACCTCGTAGAACTTATAAGACATCAGTTATCAGTTATACTATATCTTAGCTTGCATAGCTGTCAAGTCCCTAGGGCACCTGCCATCCCCCAGTTTTTGGATAAAGGCTTGAAAAACAAGGGCCTGGGCACTTTTCGGGACAAGAATCCTATCCGAGGTTAAAAAAGAGGGCTGCGTATTCCGGTAGTGTTGCTTTTTTTGGGAGAATTTGATCCAATTCGTGCCAGTTGTGTTATAACTACCTGCTAACTCAAGAGGGGACTTGGCATTATGCCCCCAAATACGGCTACAGGTGAACTTAGGGAATATCCTGACTTTCAACATCAGCGGTAAGAAGGAGTTGTTGCTTCTCTCCCTCAATTGACACACTGGTTGCATCAACAAGAAGACAGCCAGTATATTGAGGAGCAAGCTTCCGAGCTACCTCCCCAAAGCACTGGCAATTGTTGCCCAGATCATTGACCCATAGGAATAGCTGATGCGGTCTAACATGAAGCTGTCTACCACAGCCCATGTTCAGCTTCTTGGCGAGCGGAATGACTTTTTCCTTCGCCTCATTGTCTACAAAGGAAAAGGGAACTTGCAGTACCTCAAATTCTCTGGTTATCATAGCCTCTTCGGCCGCGAGAAGATTATGAGCGTTGAAGGCAGGCGGGACTGAGGGTCCCCAAGATTTGACGGATTTTGAAATGGTGCTATATTTCGTGTGGAACTTACCGCATTACGGGTGGAAAAATTATTGCAGATGTCACACGTATACATTTCCAAGGCCACCTAGACGGGGGGAGGAATTGTGTCAGAAGAGAAAGCGAAGATCCCAGAGGAGTTATTACACAAGATCCAAAGGTTCCTGAGTTCACATCCGTCTGTCCGAGAAAATGGAATTTCAAAATAAAGACTACTCTCAAGATAGCGTTCGTGTCTTCGTCACGAGTTGTATCCTTGTTTTTTATGTACTTGAAGAAAGGAAATCTTGTTCCGGAAGACTGAAATGGAAAAAAAGTCACTAGAGTTTTTGGAAAGGTTATGTAACGCCTTTGGACCAGCGGGCTTTGAGAGAGAGCCCATAAAGATCACTCGTGAATACATCGAGGGCTATGTAGATGAGATAACCTATGACAAGCTTGGTTCCCTGGTCTTCAAAAAAATGGGCAAATCTAAGAGGCCTATCGTGCTTCTTCCGGGCCATGTAGATGAAATTGGATTTGTCATCGCCGGCATTAGTGAAGATGGATACCTGACTTTTGATACCCTAGGGGGCTGGTTTACTCAGGTCCTTCTGGGGCAAAGAATCAAGATCAGAACCGAAAAAGGAGAGATCGAGGGAGTAATTGCGGCAAAACCACCTCATCTTTTACCTCCTGATGAAAGGAAAAAGGTGGTGACGAGAGACAAGATGTTCATCGACATTGGATGCGCTAACCTCGAGGAAGCAAGGGAAATGGGGGTAAGAATCGGCGATCCTGTTAGTCCTGACTCCCGGTTTTCTCTGATAGAAAAGGTTGTCTTTGAGGAAGGGAAAAAGAAAGGAAAGGCGAAGCTGGCCATGGGAAAGGCCTTTGATGACAGAATAGGAGTTTTTGTGGCAGCAGAAGTTATTAAGATATTATTTGAGGAGAAAATCGCTCATCCTAATACTGTTTTAGGAGCGGCGACCACCCAGGAAGAAGTAGGACTTCGGGGAGCCAGGACCACGGCTTATCTAGCCAATCCTGATGTCTGTATTACTCTGGAGGTTGATATCTCAGGTGACGTTCCAGGAGTAAAACCTCACGAGGCACCGGCAAGAATGGGCAAAGGCCCATCTATTCTTACTTTTGATGCCAGCATGATTCCCAACCAGCCTTTAAAAGAAACCGTTATTGCCGTAGCTAGGAAGAACAAAATACCCTATCAGCTTTCCAAGGCTTCCGGAAGCGGCACAGACGCCGGGGCTATCCACATCCACGGGGTAGGGTGCCCCAGCCTGGTGGTAGGGGTTCCCACCAGACATATTCACTCTCACGTAGGTATTCTCAGTCTTGAAGACGTAGAGAATTGTATCAAACTAATAATAGAAGTGGTTAAGACACTGGACCAGAAAACGGTAGATGGATTTACCAGTGCGTGAATGATCTAAAGATTGGGAACTGTATATTGTCTCTCCCAGCAGGATTGGTACCATCAGGTTACCTTTGACCCAAGTCGAATCTCTCTTTGCGGGGTAATGAGGAGTACTCTATCTTGCTCTTTGTCCTGGGCAGCCAGGAGCATTCCCTCACTTTTTATCCCTCTAATGACAGCCGGTTGCAGATTCGTAAACACAATGCACAACTTGTCCTCCAGTTCTTCCTTTTCGTAATAGGGTTTTAGGCCGGCCACCAAGGACCTTTCTTCCCTGCCCAAATCTACCCTCAGGAGATAGAGCTTGTCCGCTTGAGGGTGATCCTTAACCTCCGTGATTCGTGCTACCCTGAGATCTAGTTTTTGCCATTCTGCGAAGGCTACTTCCTTCTCGTTCGACATTGTTATCCTCTCCTTTGAGTTAGTGTTGAACACTCTAATTTCTGTAGTCCATGGCTTTTCTTTCTTGGCCCCGATCGTTCCTCCTATTATCCATAGTGCACTTTGGCTATGAGAACTTTCCAGGTTCTGTGCGGCTGACCCCCGTGCGGTGCATATAAGCTATTTCTTATTTATTTTGGCCAGACGAGATCTGTTGAAATCCCCATACTTGGAAATAGAGATCAGTTTTTGTCTGTGACGTTAGTCTAATAGATCCAATGGGGCTGTCAATGTTGACTGCCGGCTCGAATCTGGTACTTTGAGGGGGTGATGGAAGAAGGCGTTTGGTATGAAGAGAAGGTCACGTTTCGTTTGCCCTGCGAGCGCTTTTCTCCTCCAGTCTGGCGACTCACTTTGCTAGCTTTAGGGGGTTAGTAATGAAAGAGAGTAGGAAATATCTGGAAACTTTGAGAAAGGCAGATTTAGAAGTATTTGAATCAAACATAGGCAAAATAATAGAGGCTGTCTGTGAGAACCGGGGCTTACCTGATAAGGTAGATACCTGGATGTGGGAGGAAGTCCAGATTCTGGCTATTCTCATCAAAGAAGGTAATCTCAAGGAAGTGAAGGTGAAGGGGACGAACTCTGGAGAGATAGCTTTTGAGAATGGTTATCGCGTAAGAAGAGAGATCGTTCGGACTCCACCCGACACAGCCTATACATTAGAGCTTGTTGACGGGGAGGGCAAGGTAGTGGGGGAAGAGGTGTATAGACAGCTTCATAGCTGTCGATAAGAAACTACCACACTTTCCTTGGACAGGCGAGGCCAAGCTGTCTCTGGCAGTCAAAAAACAGTTTCTTCAGGGTAGGGATAGTCCTTGTAAAGGAACAGTTGCCCGAGAGGGAAGGGGAACCCTGGGAGAAAGGAGTGGGCAGTGACAAAGATGGAGGAGCTTGCCAGGAAAGCTTCTTCTTGCAGCGTGGATGAGTTTTGCCATCTCATCCGTGGAGTAAACTCTTCTCTCAGAGAGGAGAAATCCAAATCTCTAAGGGGCGCAGTAAAGAGGGAGGGAGGTCTCGTTTACCTTCCATCAAAGGGGAAAGTTTTGGTGATTGGTGATTTGCATGGGGACCTCGACAGTCTCGTTTTCATTTTGAAGTCCAGCAAGCTGTTAGAGAGACTGACACGGGAAAATGATGTGTTCGCTGTTTTTCTGGGTGACTACGGCGACAGAGGCTCCTATCCTGCTGAAGTCTACCACATAGTTCTCACCCTCAGGAGCATCTTCAGGGAAAAGATCGTAATGCTCAGAGGGAATCACGAGGGACCTGAGGATATGACATTTCGCCCTCACGATCTGCCGTACTTTCTACGAAGGAGATTTGGGGAGGGGTGGCGAAAGGTCTACGGCGAGTTGCGCCAATTATTTGATCTTCTCTACCATAGTGCTGTGGTAGAAGGAAAATATCTGATGCTTCATGGGGGTCTTCCAGAAAATGTCAACTCTCTTTCTGATATTGCCTGGGCTCATGACGCCCACCCGGCCAAGAGTTATCTGGAAGAGATTCTATGGAATGACCCGGGGGAAGAAGAGATGAGCTCTCCTTCTCCCCGGGGAGCGGGCAGGATCTTCGCTAGCAAAGTAACTAACACTACGTTGGACCGGCTTGGAGTAAAGACTCTGATCAGAAGTCACGAGCCATGTGATGGGACAGCAGTGCAGCAGAAAGGGAGGATACTTACACTTTTTTCCCGGAAAGGTCCTCCATATTATAATTCTCAAGCGGCCTACCTGGAGATCGATTTGACTAGAGAAGCTGTGGATGCCTATGAACTGGCCAGGCAAGCTCACCATTTCTGAAGCTGGGGGATCCCTAGGGAATCGGGAGTCTTGTCCTCGAACATGAAAAGGCCCGCTGGTAAGGAGGGAATAATTTGAAGCTTGGAGGAAGCTTGGCTCCGGCCCATATCATCTCCGAACCTGTGACCCTGGACTATCTGGCTAACTCAGCCAGGCTCAGGGAATTTTTCCCGGCTCATTTTACTCAAGGCAAACGCCGCCGTCGATTCAAGATGAATAGAGAAAGAGTGGTAAAGTGTCTTAAGGACTACAATGAAAAAATGAATGCGCCTTCCAGGGTAATGGAGAGCATTGACAGTCTTCTGGACGAAGATACCTATGTCGTGGTCAGCGGTCAGCAGCCAGGAGTCTTTAGCGGGCCGCTCTATACCGTTTATAAAGCCCTCTCTGCTATTATCATCTCCGATAGACTCTCGCACGACGGGCGAAGATTTATTCCGCTTTTCTGGAATGCATCCGAGGACCATGACCTGTCCGAGGTAGACCATATTTACCTTATGGAAAAGAATAAACCCTGCAGGATTAGCTACTCTATCAAAGGGGCCTCAAGAAGCGCCTTCGAGGTTAAGCTAGATCTTCGGGAAATAAAGAAGGTCCTTGAGAAAATAGAGGAAATTACCCCCCAGACCGAATTCAAAGAGGATATTCTTAAGAATCTGGAGGTTCTGGCCAGGCAGTCAGAAAATCTGGGAGATTTTTTCTCCCGCTTGCTTCTATTCTTTTTCGGACATCATGGTCTGGTACTCATAGAACCCAGGATCCTGAGGCCCCTAATGATCCCTCTTTTTGAGAAAATGATCAAGAATCCTCTGCGATCTACGGAGCTTGTCAATCGGGCCGCAGCCCGACTCAAGAAAAGGGGATACTCTCCTCGAATTCACAAGACACCCGATCTTTGTGGTTTTTTTCTCAAAAGAAAGAAAGTTACTTACAATGGGAAGTTTCTGGTTGGCGGGAAATCCTTTTCTTCTCGAGAACTGCTGCAGTGGCTGGAGGAGAAGCCTTTTGACTTTAGTTCCAATGTGGTGACCAGACCTATCACTCAGGATTATACTCTCCCTACCTATGCCTATGTGGCTGGGCCCTCTGAGATAGCCTATTTTGCGCAGCTGGGGGAGGTGTACCAGGAATTTGGGATAGAGATGCCTCTCATCTACCCTCGCTTCGGGGCCACCATTCTGGAGAACAAGGTGGCAAAAATCATCAAAAAGTATGGTCTTGGCATTCCGGATTTGAGGTCTCCTGCCTCAGGGATTAAGAAACTGCTGAAGGAGGAATTGGGGCCTCTCTTTGAACGTGCTAGAGATGATGTTTCTAAGGTCTTGTTGCCCATGGCAGAGACTGTCGGCCAGATCGATGAGACACTAGGGGACTCCTTCCAGGCCTCCGAGAAAAAGATCTTCAGGGAGATTGATTCTTTGGAGAAGAGGGCTGTAAGGTGCTTGAGAAAACAGAACTCTCTTATGGAACTTCAGATATACAATGCAGCGGAGAATCTTTTTCCTCTGGGAGATCTACAGGAGAGAAAAATCAACTTTTTGGAGTATCGCATAAAATTTGGCCACGACTTTGTGGAAGTAATTCACCGGGAATTCTCCTCCTCGAACTATGGCGAGCACAGGATCATCACCTTTCCTGGCTAGTGCGCCCTTAAGGAAAAAGCATATCAACAATGGTCTTTGGGACAAGGAAAATGAAGATCGGGATTATTTGCTATCCCACATACGGCGGGAGTGGTGTCATCGCTTCTGAGCTGGCCGTACAACTGGCTAGAAAGCATGAAATTCACCTCATCTCCTACGCTGCGCCGGTAAGACTGAATATGAAAGAACATGGTGTCATCTTCCATAGGGTCAACGTTCGCTCTTATCCTCTATTCGATTACACTCCTTACACTTTGGCTTTGGCTTCCAAGATCATAGATCTCACAAGAAGAAAAGGATTGGAGCTCGTTCATGCCCATTATGCTGTCCCTCATACCAGCTCTGCTTATCTGGCCAAAAGAGCTCTGGGGAACGACGTAAAGATTGTCACTACCCTTCATGGAACAGATGTTCATCTGGTAGGGCTGGATCCCTCCTACAGCCCTATTGTTGAGTTCAATATGCAGCACTCTGATGGACTAACAGCTGTCTCAGAGTTCTTGAAAAGAAAGGCTCTGGAGGAATTTCGCATAGACAGGGAAATAGAGGTCATCTATAACTTTGTTGATCCGGAGAAATACAAAAGAGAAGCTCGGGATGAGAAAAAGGAGAAGCTCGTCTGTCATATCTCCAATTTCCGAGCGGTGAAAAGAGTAATGGATGTTGTCCGGGTCTTTGCCAGGGTGGTCAAAAGAGTTCCCTGCCGACTCTATTTAGTAGGGGAAGGACCTGAGAGATCCTCCGTTCAGGAGCTGGTTAGCCAGCTGGGCCTGAAGGACAAGGTGGAATTCCTGGGTAATATGCAGGATACCTCTCGGATTTTGGGGAGATCGGACCTTTTTCTTCTGCCCTCAGAGCAGGAGAGTTTTGGGTTGACAGCTCTGGAGGCTATGAGCTGTGAGGTCCCAGTGGTGGCCACCAGGGTAGGGGGTTTGCCGGAGGTTATCCGTGATGGAATGGATGGCTTTTTGGCGGAGGTAGGCGATCTTGAAGCTATGACGCGCTATTCAGTGCAAATTCTTAGAGATCATGCATTGAGGAGGAGACTGGGCTCTGAGGGGAGAAGGAGAGCCCTGGAGAGATTTACTCCCCAGAGAATTGTTCCTCGATACGAGAGTCTTTACCAGAGAGTCCTGGGAAAATAAGGGCCCAGGATAAGCGGCTTTGCGAGAATTCACTCAAAGGGAAAAAGGAGGCATCCCACAGGTACTGAGGGACTCGGGGGTAGTTTGAAGGACAAAAACAACATGAGGGAAAACAGTTCCGGCAACCTCAGCTTGATAATGGCCTCTCACGGTCTTGTTCACATTTTCTTCATTAGCCTGGCTGCCATTTTGCCCCTGATCAAACTGGAATTTGGACTTTCCTACACCCAGATAGGGGTATTCACCTTTGCTTTGAGTGTTATCGCCGCAGGAGCCAGCGTCCCCATGGGATTCATCTCCGACCGGGTGAACAAACTTCGTCTCATCTCTTCCATGTTTTTTCTGGTGGCAATTGTGGCCAGTTTTTTCGTGGTGGTGAGGAGCCTTACCTTTGTTTTTCTCCTCCTTAGCTTCTTATGGCTATGTCTAAGTGTTTTTCACCCCAGCTCCATGGCTTATCTTTCCTCCCGCTTCCCCAGTAAACGTGGGGAAATATTTGGGCTTTATGAGCTGGGGGCGAGTTTGGGTATGATTGTGGCTCCCGTGATAGCCGTGTGGGTGGCATCTATCTGGGGATGGAAATCTGTATATGGAGTTTATGCCCTGCCAGCTGTGTTTGTGGCTGTGGGAATTTACAGAATAGCTGGCCGCGAGGTGCCTTCGCGCCAAAATGGACACTCAAGCCTGGGGGAAGAATTCTTGCACGGCTTGAAGGAAATCTTGGTCCATCGGAGACTGAAGTTCATCTATCTGATAAGCGGTCTTTCTGCGGTTATTTTTGGCAGCGTGGCATTGTATCTTCCTATATTTATGGTGGATGTTCATGGATTCCGTGTGCCTCAGGCAGGCTATGTGCTTACCCTTTTTTTTCTGGGGGGCGCCCTGGGTAGAATACTAGGAGGAAAATCTTCGGACCGGTGGGCCAGGAATAGAGTCATTGCGTTGTCCTTTCTTCTTTTGATTCCCTTTCTCATTCTGCTTTCTTTGACTAGAGGAACGCTTATTCTTGTTGTTCTCTCATTCGCCGCTGGACTTACCTCTCATATGGTTATGCCGGCGGTTAGCGCCCTTATCGGGGACAATGCGCAAAATGAAATAGGTCTTTCCTATGGTATACACTCCCTGATGGGATTCGGTTTTGCAGCTATATCTCGCCTGGTAGCCGGAATTCTTGCCGATCTTTGGGGAATTCCAGCTATCTTCTGGCTGTTAGCGGGGGTATCTTTTCTGGGTGCGGTTTGCAGTTTCCTCTTGCTTGAGCGAAACGACTTCTCTTGACCGTACTATCGGTGAAATCGAGGTTAGAGATAATCACGATGGGTGCCATAGCCATGGTCATTATTGGACTATTTGTGTTATTCTCGGCTGGTGTAACGCAAGGATTAACTGGTTTTGGATTCAATTTGGTTTCGGTTCCCATATTAGTAATCTTTCTTCCACCAAAGATAGTTGTCCCAGTGACTTTGATTAATAGTGCCTTGACTAGCGCGGTCATAGTGTTTAAGGCTAGAAAATGGGTAGACGTGAAAAGGATTTGGCCTCTGATGATTGCTGGTATAGCCGGGATGCCATTTGGAACCTACCTGTTGATAGTTTTAGAAGTTGGTGTATTGAAAGTGTCCATTGGCGTTGTTATTGCCTTATTCGCTGTAGCTTTTTTGGTAGGGTTCACGAAGAGAATCAAAAATGAGAAATTGGCTTTTGCCCCAGTAGGGTTTGTCAGTGGACTGTTAACTGGGAGTATGGCAATGAGTGGTCCACCAGTCATACTGTTTTTCACAAATCAAGGGATAAGTAAGCGAGTCTTTAGAGCCAGCATAGCTGCTTACTTTATGGTATTGACTTTAGCAACAATCCCGATTTTCGCTATTGGGGGACTTATGACTCAGGAGGTCATCACCTATACGATTCTGTTCATGCCCGCCGTGATCATAGGTGCGCTAACTGGGATCGTGGTAGCGCACAAGGTGGGGGAAGGATTATTCAAGAAAATTGCGCTAGTTCTGGTGATATTGGCTGGTTTACTGGCCATCGCTTCTGGTTTAGGTGTGTTATGATTTGGTCAGATGCATGGAGAAGTATTGAAATTAGATGAGCGGCTCCTAGAGAGTGTTTTGTACTTCGTACGAGAGGGCATACATTGTGCTGCGCCTAAATCAAGCGCTTACGGCAAAGGACCATTTGGCTTAGCAGCAGTAGCGGGCTAGACGGCTGAATAATGTAAGGAGGAAAAAAGATGGACAAAAAATATCCTATTAACATATGGATTAATGATGAAAGATACGAGAAGCTGCAGGAAACCGGTCTCGGTGATATGGCAGAAGATGTACTAGCCGGCATGAAGGTCCTTAAGGTGCAATGTACAGAGGAACAGAAGGACGAGGTTTTGAAGCTTTATCCGATGGCGAAGTTTGACAGTGCCACGACCCAAAGCATTGAACTTCTCCCACCAGAGGTAAAGCATAAGATGTTTAGTTTAGTCATCAAAAAGAGAAATTTGGATATCGTAGAAGAATTCTTAGAAGGGACTAAACGAACGTAATTGCGGCCGCTTCGAGAGATAAGACTGGCTGGCAAGAAAGGCAAGAACTCTCTCTGCCGAGCAAGCCATTATCCCGACCTGGGCGTAGGACTTTGAGAATAAGAAGGAGGTGGATGTCATGGCAAAGAGGAATATCATTGTTATCAGCCTGGATGAGGTGCGTCCCGACCATTTGAGCTGCTATGGTTACAAGAAAATAGATACTTCTGTAACTCACCAGGTAGCTAGAGAAGGAGTAAGATTTGAAACCTGTATCAGCTCATCCGACTTCACCCCAGTAGCTATGGGAACAGTAATTACTGGAAAATATCCAAATAAGCACGGCGTAAGAGATGCTTACTGTCATATAACCGGACCTTCGATTGCTGGCATATTGAAAGAAAAAGGCTATGTAACCAGTGGTTTTGTGGGTAATGGTTTATTAGCGAAAAAACACGGTTTTGCAGAAGGGTTTGATTTCTGGAATGAAACTTCGAAGGAGACCAGTTGGCTAGAAGTTCGATATCCGGGCGCTGAGAGGGAGGAAATCTTCTACGAAGGAAACTACTGGCTGGAGGAGTTCTTCGAATGGCTAAAGGCGAACTGTAAGAGGAAATTCTTTATGTGGGGACATCTCTATGAAACTCATGAGGGGTCGGAGCGCTCACTCCTTGAGAAGGGACTGATAAAGGAAGGTGAACTTTCTGAATTTAGCTACTACGATGCTAAAATAAAAATGGCTGATGAGAAATTGATAGGTAGATTGGTTCAAACTTTAAATGAGCTAGATATAAGCGAGAGCACAACCCTGGTCGTAATGAGTGATCATGGAACTAATCTTGGCGAACATCCTGTTGACCCTGTTCCTTGGCGAAAAGAAGGGAAAAGATATCCTCAACATACCACTATGTACGACCATGATCTAAAGGTGGCCATGATTATTAAAGGTGAAGGCTTACCTCAAGGGAAAAAGGTGAGAGGCATGGTGCGTTCGGTTGATCTAATTCCTACTCTATTAGACTTAGCCGGTGTTCATACCGAAAAGTACGGTTTTGATGGAGTAAGCCTGCTCCCTGTGATTGAGAAGGGTGAAGCCAGAGGAGGAGAGATTTACTCCGAAGATATATTTGAAGCAAGAGGGAGAGGGGTCCTTCAGTCTTTGAGAACCGAGGATTTCAAGTTCATAAGGAACTTGACTCTGGCAACTGAAGAATACTATGACTTATCTAGAGATCCTCTGGAAAAGAACAACATAGTAGATAAAGTTGATGAGGAAACACTAATTGAGTTGAGAAAGAAGCTAAACGCTTTTCTTAGAAGTCAGGTTTCTGAAGGCAGGGCATTCTCTCAAAAGGAAAAGGAAGCTATTGACCAAAGATTGAGAGCATTAGGATACATAGAATAAAGAGATCTGTTAGCTCGGATGAAGAGAAGCGAGAACATTTGATGGACCCTCAGGAGGATACCCTCCGAAGTTGTCCTCCTATTTAGAGACTACAGGAGAGCAAGATGAAGAAAGTAGTAATCATCGGTCTGGATGGGCTTAATCCAGATTTAGTCTATGATTGGAAGGACGAGCTTCCTACTATTAGGAAGCTCATGAATAGAGGGATACATGGAAGGATCAAAAGCACTGTTCCTCCCACTACCGCCGCGGCCTGGACGAGCTTAATGAGTGGGAAGAATCCTGGACAGTTTGGCTTCTGGGGTTCCACTTACAGGGATGATTATTCCTATGGAGAGCCGAGACTGGTTAATTCGCAAAGAATCAGGACAGATACTCTATATGATATTCTACCTCGTTACGGAAAAAAAGTGGCTATCATCAATGTCCCCGTTACTTATCCGCCTTTGAACATTCCCGACGGTTTTTGCGTATCTTCTGTGGCTCTAGATGTTAAAGGCGGGCTTACCTATCCTGCAGAGTTAAAGGAGGAAATCACAAAAGTGGTTGGCGAGTATCTCACCGATGCTTGCGAGGTGGAAGCTGACTTTGCTCAAATGGATAAAGATAAGGTGTTAGAAAGAATCTACAAGATGGATCAACAGAGGTTCGATCTTTTAGGGCATTTTATCCAAAATAAGAATTGCGATTTTGTATGTTGTGTTATTACGGGGACGGACAGAGTTCCCCGCCTCTTCTATGGGTATCTTGACAAAAGTTACATGAAGTACACCCACGATTCCAAATACGAAGATGCTATCAAAAATCATTATAAGTTCTGTGACCACAATATTGGGAGGATTGTAGAGCTGGTTGATAAGGAAACTGTGATCATCGTTACTAGTGGCTACAGGGCCCAGAGACTAGATGGAGCAATCAACCTTAGCGAGTGGCTTATCCGGGAAGGATATATGAACTTAAACAGCCGGCCGAAGCAGCCAGTCCCCCTGAGCAGGGCAGATGTTAATTGGGCAAATACCAAAGCCTGGACTGTAGGCTGCACCGGGCAAATATATCTTAACCTCGAGGGAAGAGAACCCCAAGGGATTGTACCTCCTGAGGGCTACGATGATCTTCTGGATGAGATAGGCGAGAAACTTAGAGGAATTTCTGACCAGAAAGGAAAAAGATTTGACACTATGATCTATAAGAGGAAAGATATTCACTTTGGGGAATACGCCAATTTGGGCCCTGATCTTTTTGTTTACTTTAACAGTTGCCTCTGGAACAGTAGCGAGCTAATAGGTTATGATTCTATTTACTCTTACCAGGCACCCGAGGAACCCGATGATACAGGACAGGGCCCATATGGGTTTTTTGCCATGGCTGGTTCCACGACCCCCAACTCGGGTGAATTTTCAGAGGCTGATCTTCTGGATATTGCTCCAACGGTACTGCAATTAATGGAGACTAGCATTCCACCTGATATGGAAGGGAAAGTGCTGGTAGAGAAGAAAGAGAGAGTTTATCCTGAGGAAAAAGAAGAGGAGATTAGACGAAGGCTGCAGGGGCTGGGTTATTTTAGATAATAGGGGTAGGAATGAAAAGAAGCTGCGCAGGCAAAAAATCAACGGGAGGAGCAAATGAGCAAAGATTTTCTCGCCAGGAACAAAAAGAGAATATTTATGGTGGGAGTGGATGGTGCAGATCCCCACATATTAAAGAAGCTCCTAGATGAGGGAAAACTACCAAATTTTGAAAAATTGGTCAAAGGTGGAGTATATGGTGACTTAGCCACCACAATTCCTGGGGTCTCACCTACTGCCTGGACTTCTTATGCCACAGGTACAAACCCGGGGAAACACGGAATTCTGGGCTTTTTCGCCAAAATGCCAAATTCCTACAGGCTTAGATTGTGTCTGCATGACTCAGTTCCGGATGAAGATGGCATAAGAGCCTACAAGAAGACGAGGTGTGGAAAAGCCTTCTGGGAACTACTGAGTGATGAAGGAAAGCAATGTGCTGTCCTTCACCTACCGGCTACTTTTCCTCCGGATGAAATAAACGGAGTTATGATTTCTGGTATGGGAATACCTGACCTTAGGGAGACCTTTGGTATAACCACCGTATATACGACGAGGGATATCTCATTTGCTGGCGTGGAAACTAGGCTGATCAACAAAGGAAAAGATGGATGGATGACTTCAGAGATCGGGGGTCCGGTGGAAACGCAAGTTCCACTATATTTTCGTCGGGAGGGTGAGAAGCTTAAGGTATCATTGGACAAAGGTAGATCGTCGAGTCTTGTCATGGGTGTTGGTGAGTGGAGTAAGTGGGTACGAGTCTGCTTCCCAATTCGAGCGGAGCGCACTGTTGAAGGAGTCTGTCAGTTCAAACTCTTGAAGTTGGATAGCGATGAGATTAGGGTTTTAAGAACTCCTGTGCAACCTTCCCCTTACGCCCCAGTAACCCCATATACCTATCCTAACCAGCTTGCCCGAGAGATAGCTGAGAACGTAGGTCATTATAAGATCCTTGACCGTACCGAGGATGGCCTTGATGATGATACCTTTCTGGAGGATGTATGGCAGAGATTGGAGACAAAGACTCAGGTTACCAAATATCTTATGGGCAAGTTAGACTGGGATCTTTTCCTGACCTATTTTCATACTGTGGACAATGTCCAGCACGTGACATGGAAATATTACGACCCTGAAAATCCCAAGCACGACCCGGAGCTTGCAAGAACATACGGTAAGGTTGTCGAGGAAAGCTACCAGAGAGTGGATCAGAAGGTGGGCGAAATCTTCGATCTTCTGGATGAAGATGTGACTATCATAATCTCAAGTGACCATGGAGGAACAAGCATCCTGAAGACCACCCATCCCAATACCTGGCTCTATCAGAACGGTTATATCAAGACTCTGAAGAGGGGCAAAGTTGACATACCCAAGGGGCTAACATATCATCCGCAGGCGGAGGATTCCCTTCCTGTCGATTGGGCAAATACTAAAGCTCGAGCAATAGGATTCGGCGGAATCTACCTGAACGTCAAGGGTAGAGATCCACAGGGTGCTGTAACACGAGGGAAGGAATACCTTGAGACCAGGAGGGAAATTGCCGAAAAGTTGATGGAAGTGAGGGATCCAGATACAGGTGAAAAGATATACAAGACAGTTTTATTCAAGGAGCAGATTTGGAATGGGCGTTTTGCAGATCAGGCAGCGGATATGACGCCTATATTAAAGAAGGGATACGCAGTTGCCTGGGAGGATGTCTATGGAGAAGTTTTGACCAATACCCCTTTTATTGAGCTTTTCCGAGGGAATTGGTCGGGTAACCATACTGGGCCTTACCTACCTAAAGATATAGCCGGCATATTCATAATGAAGGGTCCTGGAATAAAGAAAGGGGCGGCCTTAGACAATGTCGAAATGGTGGACATAGCCCCAACTGTGCTGCACTTGATGGGCGTGAGGGTTCCAGGAGATATGGATGGCAAAATATTGTCCGATTCTATGCGGAGCAAATAGAGAAAACATCACAGCAAACCCTAAATTTTATGGAGGATTTGATGATGTCTCAAAAAACATTCTTCGAGGGAATTGAGGTGAAACAAAGAGAAGAGAAGCCTAGAGAGAAAGGTCTTACCTGGATGATCGATTGGGGCTTGGGACTACTCTCACAGGAAGATACCTTGCGGATTGCATCTCCTTACATTGACCTTGCAAAAGTTGCAGTGGGCATTTCAAGAATGGTGTCCGAAGATTTTCTAATAGAAAAAAACGCTCTGTATCGTCGATTTGAGGTAGAACCGTTTCCGGGAGGCATGCTCCTTGAGTTAGCTATACATCAATACAAAAAAAGGGGGAAAGATGCTCTTGACGCTGCTGGAATTTATTACCAGGAATCTCGGCGGGTGGGTTACACGACAATGGAGGTTTCGGATAATGTGATTCATATTACGCCTCAAGAAAAGAGAAGACTCATCTCTCTAGCAGCCGAGGAGTTCCACTTTAAAGTATTAGGTGAGGTAGGAACTAAGACTGAAATGACTGAGGCTGATAAGATGATAGCTGATATTGACAATTGTCTGGAAGCTGGGTCTTGGAAGGCAGTTCTGGAAGCTGCCGAGTTTGTTGATCGAGAGCAGGGTGGCCTCAGGTTGGATCTTGTAGATGCGGTGCTTGAAAAATTTCCTTCCGAGCAATTGATTTTCGAGATGCCAGGACCATGGAATTCCGGGACCACTCTTAGCGGAACCCATGACATGAAGATGTACTTGATTGAAAATCTTGGACCTGAGGTAAATTTAGGTAACATATTGCCTCAAGACGTAGTTGAGTTAGAGACTCTTCGCTTGAATCTTGGAGTAGGAATGAAGTTAAAATAGCGGGAATCATAGTTCCTCAAGTATCCTCTGGAGATAGGGTGAAAAACAAGACCCAAAACTTCCTCAAAAGCTGTCAGACTGAGACTCATTGTCAACTCTTCAAATCTTATTAGTGTAGCTTGACAAGAAAACAAAGAGTGCTAACAATTACCAACGCAGCCAGACCCTTTAAACGAAGCTAGATTCTTGACAACCAAAGAGCCAAAAGTACGGCCGCAGGGAGGTGAGAGAGCAGGTACGCCGTTAGGCTGGGTAAGAGAAAGCTTCTGAAGGAACAGGGGCTCAAATAGTCAAATTTCCTTTTCGAAGCTTTCAGGGAAAAAGAAAGAATCTGGCCAAACCGAGGAGGCCAAAAAATGAGGAGATTTCTAGTAGTATTAGTGGTGATTGCTTTGATGTGCTCCGTAGGAAGCTTGGCAGTTGGAGCCCAGGAGTATCCCACCAGAGCGGTAACCGTAATCATTCCATGGTCAGCCGGAGGCATGACCGATGTGAGCTGCCGTATACTGGCCAGGAAGATGGAAGAAGTATTAGGCCAACCGATCGTTATCGTAAATAAGCCTGGTGCCAGTGGGGTAATTGGGCTGAGGGCCGCATTGAGGGCGAAACCGGATGGTTATACTCTATGTGGAGCAGCACTGACTTTTGCGTTGACTGCCCCCTATTTCCAAGGAGCAGAACCTTTTGCCATTGAAGAGATGGAATTCATAGGCGGCCATATGCCTCAAGAACGGGTGTTATTTGGCCAAATGGATGCACCCTATAAAACGTTTGATGAGTTTCTTGCTTTTGTCAAAGAGAATCCTGGGATAGTGACAGTTGGGGGCGCCGGTGCTCAATGGGCACTTGAGGTCATGAAATCCATAGCTGTGCACGACGGGCTGAATATGAGATATGTCTTGTTTGGTGGCGGTGCACCGTGTTCAGCGGCTATCCTTGGCCGTCATGTAACTGTAGCTGAAACTGGTGTGGGGACCCCGGCGTTTCAAGCTGCAAGAGAGGGTCAACTAAGATTGGTGGTAAACTTAGGTTCCGGAACCGTCCCTTTTTTCCCTGAAGTAGAAAACATCAAGCAAAAGGGGTATCCATTCACAACAATCGTCGAGTACGGGTGGGTAGCTCCCGGTGGTACTCCAGAACCTATTATGAAGAAATTGGAAGATGCCCTCAAGATAGCTGTGGAGGATCCTGAAGTTGCTGAGAGCATGAAGAAAATAGGTCTGACCCCTCGATTTATTAGCGGGGAAGAACTCAAAAAACGCTCTGAAGAGGCTCTCAACTCGGTTCCCGAACTGTTGGAGTACAACAAAGCTCTTGGCTAAGACTCTCCAGATGTACAAGAAAAAGAGGAAAATGGAGGTTTTCCTCTTTTTCTATTATGTTGTTTTTGGATCTATAAAATGAAAACCGATCAAAAGATTGGATTGGTAATACTAGCTTTTTGTGTAGCAATGTGGTTTTTCATAATACCCAATCAATGTGGGGGCAAGGTGGAATCGCTTTTTCCAAGGTTCGTAACTGTTTTCATGGCAGTTCCTGCCTTTTTTCTCATATTGAGTCGGAAAGATACCTCAAAGGAAATCCCGCATAAGGCACTGAACAAGAAAGGGATAGTCCTGGTCATTGTAATAGCTATCATGTTTCTAATCTACATTTTCATGATCAGTTTCTTGGGTTACTTTGTATCTAGTTTTCTGGCCTTAGTTGCATTTATGCTATCCTTCGGAGAACGGGATTGGAAAAGGATTGTTTTTGTCCCCGCCATAGTTATGTTATTCATTTATTTCCTCATTCACGGACTCCTAAATTTTCCTTTCCCAAAGGGAATGATTTTCTAGCTTTCTCTCGTAAATGATAGGTATGTTGAGAGGTCTTTTGTGTTCGGAGATATTCTAGCCGGTTTTGGTATGGTTCTTGCGTGGGACAATTTACTAGCCGCCTTCTTTGGTGTGACCTTTGGGATGGTCATAGGGGCTATACCGGGTCTTACGAGTAACATGGCTATTTGTCTGCTGCTTCCGTTTACTTTCTACCTGAATCCGATAGCCGGCATTGCCATGCTGATGGGACTTTCCAAAGGAGGTAATTTTGGAGGCTCTATTCCCGCCATTTTGTTTAATATCCCAGGGACTCCTCAAGCAATGGTTACCACTCTGGATGGTTATCCGCTGACACAACAAGGCAAAGGTGGCAAGGCCCTGAAAATGGCTCTTTACGCATCTACTATGGGTGATACCCTGAGTGATCTGGTCTTATTCTTCCTGGCAGCACCAGTAGCCATGGTTGCCTTGAAGGTAGGACCACCAGAATATACCATGATAATTCTTTTTTCACTGGTAGTTATCAGCATAGCAGCAGCTGAAGACCCAATCAGGGGGATCTTCGTGACAGGACTTGGCCTGCTTTTCGGGATAGTTGGACTTGATCCACTCCGTGGTACCCGACGTTTCAATTTTGGTTTGATTGAATTAAGTGCGGGGTTTCAGATCATGCCGATGGTAATTGGTTTGCTTGCATTCTCTGAAGTTCTCAGGCAAATAGAAATAGGGGTAGGCCGAAAATTTCCAAGGCGTCCAAGGAAGAGCAATTCGAACCAGTCCAAAAAATCTAAAGATCCCAATCATCGTGTTAGCCTCAGTGAATTCAGGAATTGTTTACCAACAATTTTTCGTTCAACAGGAATAGGTTCAGCCATGGGCGCAATTCCAGGTATTGGAACTACTATTGCAGCTTACTTGAGTTACATTGCAGCCAAAAGGGGATCTAAACATCCAGAACGTTTTGGAAAAGGTGCCCTGGAAGGTATAGCGGCCTGTGAGTCAGGAAATAATGCAGTTGTGGGACCAAACCTAATTCCCCTAATTACATTGGGTATACCAGGAAATGTAGCAGCAGCTCTTATATTAGGCGGTTTTATGATAAAGGGGCTAACTCCGGGTCCAATGTTTATGCAGCGAAACGCTCCTATGCTTTATGCGCTATTCACCCTGTTAATTGTGAGTAACATATTTACATTTCTTGTAGGTAACATCCTTCTGAGATATGTCAGGAGGCTAACGGAAATGCCTAAATCGGTTCTATATCCGGCAATTTTGATTTTTTGCGTTCTTGGTTCTTATGTTTTCAGTAGCAGTATGTTTGATGTTGTAACGATGTTTTTCTTCGGTGTACTTGGCTATGTCCTGGCAAAATTAAGATTTCCCCTTCCTCCTATAATTGTGGCCTTCTTTCTAGGGCAGCTCTTTGAGACAAAACTTCGGCAGTCGCTAATTATCTCCGACGGAAGTATCTTGATCTTCTTCACTCGTCCGATTTGTCTTGCATTTTTTGTTTCGACCATATTTGCGGTGATATTTTTGATTAGACTCAGGAGAAAGACAAAAGGCTGAATACATTGCCTGTATTTGAATTTCCCAGCTTTCGTCTGTCCTGCAATTCGTTCAGGAAACCCCTCTCATCTCGACGCTATAGCTACCACAGTTGTCTCTTAAATTGAATTACTCGCAGTATCAAAGCACAAGAAAAAACAGAATGTAACAGGAGTGAGGTGAAAATGAGCTTTATAGGGCATGGCGGAAAAGAAATTGTTGAAAGAGTAATATCATCTCAGGGGGAAGCAAAAGAGAAGATTAGAGGATTAAGGCGGGTGGCTGTTACTGGACGAGTGGCCAGAGAGTGCATTGACATTGCATACGGCTTCTTTACTCCACTGGAGGGTTTTATGGATAAGGCGGATGTAGAGGCAGTATGTAAAAAGATGAGGTTGGCGGATGGGACAGTCTGGTCTATCCCCATTGTTTTTGACATCGCAAATGAGGAAATCAGAGAGAAACGAATCAAGGAAGGAGATATCATTCTTCTCACCTTCAGGAATCGAGTCCTGGCTACCCTGGAAGTTGGGGAGATGTTTAATTATGACAAAAAGGAAATGGAGCAAGCTGTATTGGGCACAACTGACATACGACACCCCGGCGTTAGAATGTTTAATGAGCTAAAGGATACCTTTGTTGGTGGAAAACTTACACTGGTAAACATTCCTAGGTTTAACCCACCCTTTGACAGGTTCTGGTACACCCCGAAGAAGCTGCGGGAGGAATTTCAAAAAAGGGGTTGGGAAAGGATAGTGGCACATCAGACAAGGAATGTACCTCATGGTGGCCATGAATGGTTAATGAAGGGGGCTTGGTTTTCTGCAAATGGGGAGCTGCCGGTGGAAAGCTTACAAACGGGGATACTGGTGAATTGCATAATTGGACCTAAAAGAACAGGCGACTACATAGATGAAGCTATTGTTTTGTGTCACCAGAAACTAGGTGAGGCCAAGTATTTTAGAGATGACATACATATGGTTTCTATTGCCTTATGGGACATGCGATATGCGGGGCCAAAGGAGGCCGTTTTTCATGCCATCTTAAGAGTGAACTTAGGTTGTACTCACCATATGTTTGGTAGAGACCACGCTGGTGTGGGAAGCTTTTACGACCCATATGACGCCCACAGGATACTTGATCAGATACCGCAGGATAACTTGCATATTAAGCCAATCCGCCTATTAGAGTGGTGGTACTGTCCTGTATGTGGAGAGGTAACTTACTCTGGGCTGTGTGGTCATCACAAAGAAAGGCAAAAATTCAGTGGCACTATGATTAGAAGTATGGTACAGGATAGGGTGAAACCCACCAAGCTTATCTTCAGACCTGAGGTATTTGATATGCTCATGGAATGTGCGGATAAGCATGGATTTGAGTCTCCCTTTTGCACGGAGGAATATCTTACCAAGAGACAGCCTGTATTTGAACTTCCAGATTTGTAGCCTCTTTCTGGATTATGATCGAGCGCTGGGTGGTAGGGAAATGGCCAGGTGCAGAAAATGGTCGCGATGATTAAGAGAGCTGTTCTGGCCGCGACATTCATGTTCCTGACGAGCGTGGCTGTTAGTGGCTCCCCGGCAGCCCAAAGACTGGAAGAGGTTATATCCAGACATTTTTTGCTAAAAGAGGGGGGTCTTGTTTCTGTTACCAATCCCAGAGGCAATATCAAGATCCAGTCCTGGGGGAAGGACTATGTTGAGGTCGCAGCCACCAAAGTAGCTGAAGGTTCTAACGAAGAGAGGATGAACAAAGCTTTAGAAAGGATGAAGGTAGAATTTGTTGCTACTCAGGACAGCCTTCATATGAAGACGGACCTGGGAGAGTCGAGATTCAAGACCTTTTTTTTGATCGATAGAATATGGAGTTTTTTCTCCAATACCCGGGCATGGGTAGACTACCAGGTGTGGGTGCCTTCCGAAGTGAGCGTTCTCACTAAGACCGCCAGCGGGAATTCTTCTATTCAAGGTATCAAGGGCGACGTCAAGTCAGAGGGAGTGAGCGGCAAAGTGGAATTCTTTTCTATTCGGGGAGATATAGAAGCGACTACCATCTCGGGGGAAATGGAATTGGCTGAGGTAGAAGGGAATGTTAACTTGAGCTCCCGATCGGGCAACATGTACCTTGATCAGGTAAAGGGGTATGTTTTCGCCAGATCCACCAAGGGAAAACTCCAGATGAATTCTGTTGAAGGTACCATCAGAGGTCTCACTGTGAGCGGTAAGATAGTGATGAGGAAAATCAAGGGAGTTGTGGAGCTCGCAGAGACTACCAGGGGAGACATAGAGACTGAAGTAGTTGAGGTGGCCGATGATTGGCTGGGGATGATCTTTTGTTCTGTGAGTGGAGATATTGAGGTGAGTTTGCCTCGAGATCTGGGGGCTAACTTAGGAATTAAGACCGTCAGCGGACGAATTTCCTGTGAGTTCACTATATCAACCAGGGGCCAGTTTGAGCCAGGGACTCTGGGCGGACCAATCAACGGAGGAGGCCCTCTGTTGGAAATTGAAACTACCGATGGAGATATTTTCGTGCGTCAGATATGAGATAGCAGCCTCAGAATAGGCATTTAGCCCACCTTAGCACTTGCCACTTTCGTTATCATTAAGGATCGTATTATGGGTAGAGCCTTTTCACTGTATCCAACATTCAGGAAGAAAGGATTCAGAAATAGAAAATTTTGCTTCCACCGGAGAGTAGTTAACTGAAAGGTAAGGAAATCCAGGAAGTAATTTGAAAGGAGATACCTAAGTTGCCTGGAGTGGTAGATGCCCTGACTCGCTCGGTAATGATAACTATTTTCGTCTTTGCCATGATGTTGATGGTGGACTGCATCAACGTACTAAGCAATGGACGGATGGAGACCTTAATTAAAGGAGGTAGGTGGCGCCAATATGCTGTGGTCTCCTTTTTGGGAGCAACTCCCGGGTGCCTGGGAGCATTTATGAATGTTTCGTTCTATGTACACGGCCTACTGACTTTTGGAGCCATGGTCGGAGGTATGATCGCTACATCGGGCGATGAAGCTTATGTTATGTTGAGCCTTTTTCCCGGCAAAGCCCTTCTCTTGTTTGGTATTCTTTTTGTCCTGGGCATTGGTTTTGCCCGATTAACGGACCTTATCGTTCCCTTTTTCAAAATAATACCGTGCCAGGAATGTAGACTCCAGGAGGTACATCCAGATGAAAAATTTGCTCTCTTGAGGCCATTGGTGAGGAGTTTTTCTCGCGGCTCTTTTCTTCGGATAAGCCTTCTTTTCATGTTGGTCCTTTTTCTCATAGCTATCGGCACCGGGATAATAGGTCCAGACGTCTGGGGTGGGGAGAAGATAACTTTTCTCATCCTGCTAGTTCTGGCTATTATAATTATCGCCAGTGTATCCGATCATTACCTGAAGGATCATATCTGGTCTCACATTCTTAGAGAGCACCTTTGGCGAGTTTTTCTGTGGACTTTCTTCGCTCTACTATTTATCGATATTGGATTTGGATATGGGAACCTGGCTGAGTTTATTAAGTCTCACCCGGGCTGGATACTAGTTATTAGTGCAGTTGTGGGTATGATTCCTGAATCGGGACCCCACCTTGTTTTTGTGATGATGTTCGCCAACGGCATGGTTCCTTTCTCCGTGCTTTTTACCAGTTCCTTTGTTCAGGATGGCCATGGTATACTCCCCTTGCTTTCTTATGCCCCCAGAGATTCGCTCATCATAAAACTGTTCAACCTTATTTTTGGTTTGGCTGTGGGGTTGGTTCTTTATTCCATAGGTCTGTGACCTAGTTAGAGGAAAATGGAGAACTACCAATCGCCCGCACTTTTTTTGACAGCGGCTCTCTCACCGAGTCTATGGATCAAATGGGGCAAAGGAATGGCCTGAGACATCTTGCTACTTTCGATAATGCGGGAGGCATAGTTTTTGACGAAAACTGTTGAATTGATTGCACTTTCTAGAACTACCTCGTAAATTAGAGGATAAAAGATGCTTAGTAAATTAACACGTGCCTTAGATGCAAAGCTCAAATTGTTAGAGAAGGAAGGTAGATTGAAGGGAAAAGAAAAAGTCATTGTTGATACAGTACCTTCTCAAGATAGATTTGGTAGAAAAATAGTTATGGATGATGGGGGCACTCTTTTCAATTTTGCATCAAACAGTTACTTAGGTATTTCTAGTGATCCAAGGTTAGCTAAAGCTGCACATGAAGCAGATCTAAAGTTTGGAGTGGGTCCCGGTGCGGTGAGGTTTATCTCTGGAACACAGGAGCCTCATATTAAATTAGAGAAAAAACTGGCAGAGTTTTACAAAAAAGAAGCTGCTATGATATTTAACTCTGCCTATGCTGCCAATTGTGGAATTATTGCTCCCTTAGTGGATAAGGATACCTATATCATAAGCGATGAGTTAAATCATAATAGTATAATTATGGCAATAAGATTGGCTGGGGTTCCAAGGGACAGAAAAAAGATCTATGCTCACTCTGACATGGATGGGCTAAGGAAGTGTATAGTTGAATCTGTGGGCAGTGGAAAAAAATTAATCATAGTAACCGATGGTGTATTTAGTATGAGGGGGGATTATGCTCCCCTGCATGAGATGGCGCACCTGGCTGAAGAGTTTGATCCAAAATTTGAAGAAGGAATTATAACAGTTGTGGATGATTCACACGGAATAGGGGCCTTTGGGAAAACCGGAAGGGGCACAGTGGAGGTTACCCAGGAAGACAAGATTGATATGATAACAGCGACACTAGGCAAAGCCCTGGGGGTAGACGGTGGCTTTATTGTATCCAATGAGAAAGTTGTAGAGTATCTAAGAGAGACTTCTCCCTTATATGTATATTCAAATCCAATAAGTTCGGGAGTGGCAAGTGCTGCATTGGAAGCGTTGGAGATTCTGGATAGCGATGAAGGACTGAAACTCTTGAAAAGATTGAAAGATAATACTGAATATTTCAGGAAAGGCATAGACCAGATCGGTTTCAAAACAATCGAAGGGATTCATCCCATCGTTCCTATCTTAATTGGCGATCCAACCAAGGCCAGGCAAATGGTTTCTCATTTATATCAAAGAGGAATCTATGTCGTAGCTCTAACTTATCCTGTTGTTCCAAAGAGTCAGGATACTATAAGAGTTCAGATACAAGCCTCGCACACAAGGCATGATCTGGATTATGCACTTAACTCATTCCGAGAGGCAGCGAAGAAAGGACGTATTTTGGGATGAGAGCCACTTCCAAGTTTGAACTAATACCCGTAGGTTCAGATTATGAATCTATATTGCCGGAACACGGGGTACCCGATCCTCTTCCAGAAAAAATGAAAGCATGGGTTACCTATAAGGGAGGAAGAACTGTTCTAGAAGACCTTCCTCTCCCAGAGATGCTACTCGATGATGTTCTAATAGAGCCTTTATGGATTTCCATATGTTCCTCTGATGTGAGCAAATTCATAGATTTAGCTGGTGATCTGAACAAGGCAATATTTGGTCATGAATTTGCGGGAAGGATTGTTGGTGCTGGCAGAAATGCTAATAAGGCTCTCATTGGCCAGATAGTTGTTGTTGAGGAACATTACCCCTGCCTGCAGTGTAGTCTATGTTTACAGGGAAAATTTGATACATGCCAAAATCAGGGTTTTCTTGGCTGGCATAAATCTGGAAATCCAAAAGATTGGATAAGAAATGGAGCGTTTGCAGAGTTTGTTTCTATGCACCAATCCTGCGCAAAACTAACCCAGGGTATAGAGAAGCTAGATTTCTTTCCCTCACTTGCAGAACCACTTGGAAATACAGTTAAGATGGAAAGAATGGTTAGAGAGAAATGCGGCAGAGTACCTGAAACTCTGGCTATATGGGGTGGTTGTGGTGCTCAGGCGCTGTACATGGTTCCATATTTCAGCGGCAAGGGTGTTAAGAACTTTGTCCTAATTCATAGAGGAAAACCAGCTATGATGTATATGAAAAGCTGCGTAACAGATCTAGATGCTAACTTTTACTTTGTAAATTCTGAAGATGAGCAAGAGTTAAATCGGCTAAAAAAAGAGCTTGGACAAGAAGATGGATTCGTATGTATTGAACTGACCGGACAGGAAAAAGTCCAAAGAAGAGTAGTAGACTATGCTTCTCCAAGGGGTAAAATATTTTATTATGGTCTTCCTGAGGCAGGAAAAAGAATCATGATTCCAGGTACCAACATAGACCTTTACACATTTGTAACTGGTAAGGCGGGAATTGAAGAGTTAGACCTTAATGGCGTCAAAGGATTCAGGGTAATGGGCAGGGATAGTGAATCATGGAAGGAAACGATTGAGAGGCTAAAAACTAATGGGCAGCTAAGGAAAAAGGTTATGAAGCCACTTGTCATGGCAGGTACGACAGAGAATATTGGCGATTTAGTTGATTATTTAATTAATCATGGCGTTAGATATGACCAGGATCCATATGGACCAAGACCGGCAAAATTTGCAGTTTTTAGTGAAAGAATGGTCAGGAAACCATAATAAAAGAACGGCCAACCTTCTGGGTTATTTTTCCCTTGAGCGCATATCTTTTGTTCGTTTCTCCTCGAGTTCCCGTCAAGTCAAGGAGTACGAATCCAAATTTGGGTTGCATTTTACAAGACTTATTTCGGTGGGTTGACACGACGAGCAGTTTTGATATTATAGATGATGACACATTCATATATTAGCTGAGCGAGTAAGTGAAACAGCACCTGGAAGTCTTCAAGGCCCTTTCTGATAAAACAAGAGTGAGAATACTGCTCCTTCTCATGGATAGGGATCTTTGTGTTTGTGAACTTATGTTTATTTTGAAAATGGAGCAGTCGAGGGTTTCCCATCAACTGCAGGTATTGAAAAATGCTGATCTGGTAAGAGACGAAAGGGAAGGGAAGTGGATGATATACTCAATTTCCCCTGCTAAGAAGAGCCTGGTACTTGCTCTTTTTGATAAGCTGATTCCACAGTTAAACGATACCCAGGAGAGCCAGGTGGATAAAAAGAATCTCAAGATCTGTCTGGAAAAGGATATTAGAAGAACGTGCGGTCTGGTTTAGTTTTTTGGAGCCAAATATGAGCGAATGATAATATGTTCATACTCTCTTGTCTCTTTTACCTCAGTGCTGCTGAATGAGATTGTCTTGATGCTAAATTGTGGAGGTGGAAAATGGAGGCCAAAGAAAGAAAACTCGGTATCTGGGAAAGGTACCTGACTTTATGGGTGGTGCTGTGTATTGTCGCGGGAACCCTTGTGGGGAAAACGTTTCCTATTGTCTCCGAACTTCTTGCCAGATTGGAAGTGGCGCACATTTCTATACCCATCGCCATCTGTCTTTTCGCCATGATCTATCCTATCATGGTTCAGATAAGTTTTGGTGAGGTGAAGAAGGCTGTCCGATCTCCCCGTCCCATTCTTCTTACCCTTATCATGAACTGGGCCATAAAACCGTTTACTATGGCTTTGTTTGCCTGGCTATTCCTTCGGGTAGTTTTCTCGCAATTCTTGGATCCTAGCCAGGTGTATCAGTATCGAGCGGGACTTATTCTACTGGGCGTTGCCCCCTGTACGGCCATGGTCCTCATGTGGAGCTATCTTGCCCGGGGGAATATGGCTCACACTCTGATAATGACCGCCATAAACTCTCTCAGCATGGTCATACTGTTTGCTCCCCTGGCCACGTTCCTTCTAGGCATTTCGGGGATCTCTGTTCCCTGGAAGACCATAGCCTTGGCGGTAATTATCTATATCTGCACTCCTTTAGTGGCCGGATGGATTACCAGAACACTGGCTATTAGGAGTAAGGGGAGAAAGTGGTTTGAAGACAAGCTCATACCTCCTCTGGGCCGAATCGCCATAATTGCTCTTCTTGTTACACTCGTTGTCCTTTTCACCTACCAGGGCGAGAAAATAATCAGGCTTCCTGCTTTGATAGGTATGATTACCGCGGCGATATTTGTCAACATTCTGTTGATTTTCGGAGTAAGTTATCTTCTGGCGAAAGTACTCAGACTCGGATACCAAGATGCTGCTCCAACCGCTATTATTGCCGGAAGCAACCATTTTGAGGTAGCCATTGCTGTTGCTACTACCCTGTTTGGGGTGACCTCTGGAGCGGCATTGGCCACGGTGGTCGGAGTCTTGACCGAGGTTCCCATAATGCTTTTCCTCGTCTGGCTCTGCAAAAGGACACGGGGCTTCTTCTCCTGATCTACCTCGGCCTAAGAACCGGTTCGCGGAGCAATTCTAGAGCAAGATCGGCGAAGTTCTTCAGATCCGAGGATATTTCCTAGATCAAAGCTTATCACAAAGATTGCTATCTTCAGCTAATTCTTTCGGATGAAATTGGCACATTTGAACATCAAAGCATAAAGATATAGCAATGTGGATGTTCATTCTTTCTTCGGGACTCCAGGCACTCTATGGGTATCTTTCAGCTCATGTTTTAACCTGTCTTATCCCCGCTTTTTTCATAGCAGGCGGCATAAGCAGTATGGTAAGAAAAGAAGTCATTTTGAAGTACTTTGGACCTTCTGCTAGCAAAGTCTTATCCTATACTGTAGCCTCAGTAGCAGGAACAGTTCTTGCCGTTTGTAGCTGCACTATTTTGCCTCTTTTTTCTGGAATATATACTGTGGGGGCAGGAATAGGGCCCGCGACCACCTTTTTATACTCAGGTCCAGCTATAAATCTTCTTGCCATCATCTACTCTGCCCGACTTTTAGGAGTTGATCTAGGTATAGCAAGAGCAGTTGGTGCAGTTAGTTTTTCTATAATTATTGGTCTTATAATGGCGCAGGTTTTTGAGAAAGCAAGAAAAGAAAAAGTAGAACTTTCTCTTGCAGCTGACCCGGAGAAAGTTGGAAAAAGTGGGCTGGTGACTCTTTTCTTCTTTGCCGATCTGGTAGCCATACTGGTTTTGGGGGCCTGGGGAAGGTGGTGGATAGTAGCTCTGTTATTGGTTATTTTGGTGATTTTGTTGAAGATCTGGTTCACGAAGGAAGAAACTCTGTCCTGGCTCTCATCAACTTGGCAGTTCGCGAGACTTATTTTGCCCTGGCTGACATTAGGGGTATTTGCTGCCGGCATAATTAAAGTAGTTCTTCCCCCTCAGATTATTCAGACTTGGGTAGGAGGTAATGCCTTAAAATCTAACCTCGTCGCTTCAGTGGCAGGAGCCTTAATGTACTTTGCCACGTTAACCGAGGTTCCCATATTGAAAGCGTTTCTTGATTTAGGTATGGGAAAAGGTCCTGCCTTGGCTTTACTGTTAGCAGGACCGGCATTATCCCTGCCCAATATGCTGGTTATAAGAAGTATCATGGGAACAAAAAGGTCGTTAGTCTATATAGGACTTGTAGTTATTATGTCCACTTTCATCGGAATGATTTTCGGAAACTGTATTTCTAAAGAATACTAAAAAGACAAGGGGGCTGTAGGTATGAAAGTACAAATTTTTGGAATAGGCTGTCCCAGGTGCAAGAAACTCGAAGCTAACGCCAGAAAAGCGGTTGAGGAGATTGGGATTGAAGCCGAGATTAAAAAAGTGCAGGACATAAAAGAAATTAGCAAATTCGGAGTCATGATGACTCCTGCCCTTGCCATTGACGGCAAGGTCAAATGTTCAGGTGAAATAGCGCCCGTGGAGAAAATCAAAAAATGGCTCCAGGCGGTAGAATAATGTGAGGCAGGCTGTCTGGTCTTGTTATCAGGAAACCCCTACTGCATTCAGAGAATACAGCCTATCTGATCCGGGGGCCTGGCCGGATGAACCTCTGTGTGGTCGTATTACCTGGAGAGTTACTCGACCCGAAGCCGAACCTAAGGATGAGGAGGAGCGCAGGCAGGTACAAAAACTAAAGAAGATGATGGCCGACATAAAGAAGCGAGCCGCGGGCAAAAGGCAACAATAGGGCTTAGCACATTCACGCTCTACAGAATCTCGACGTGGAGTACGATAAAGAAGCCAGGAACTATTTTATCATCCAAGCATGGAATTGCTAAGGTACAGATGTGAGGAACCAATAGTTCAAAGAAGGTCACACTCAGATGAATATGAATAAACAAACGTTGAGGAGCGTTGCAGTTCTTGTGATAATAGCTGCTGTTGTTCTAGGCAGCATTCTCATCAATAAAGTTCGGCAGTCGCGCATATCGAATGAGCCGAGAGTGACCGCACCAGCGCCTCAACAAAAGACACAAGAAGAGACTAGTCTACCTGAGATGGGGGAGGACATGGCTGAGACCGAAACCAAGAGTGTTCCGTCGGAGGCGAAAAAGATGGTGATACTCGCGACGGTTAACGGAAAAGTCATTACTTCGGAAGAGCTTGATCGAGAGCTGGAAAGCCTTCTTCCTCAATATCGAGGGACCTTTGAGGAGAACAAGGAGGCGTTTCTCAATCAGCTCATTACAATGGAAATCTTACTTCAAGAGGCTGAAAGACAGGGATTGGAAAATGAAAAAGAGCTTCAGGAAGAAATTGCAAAGAATAGACAAAGGAGAAAGAATATTCTTATTGAGGAACTGATCGGCAGGATAACCACCGATGTCAAGGTATCACAGGAGGAGGTAAGAGCCCTCTATAAGGAGGTGAAGGCAGAAATTCCCGGAAAGTCGTTCCAAGAGGTAAAGGCTCAATTGAAGAGTTACCTTATCCAACAGAAACGACAGAAAAAGCTGGGTGAGAAGATAGAAGAGCTACAAGGGGTGGCAAAGATCACCAGAAACCAGGAGTGGCTTAAAGCCCGACGATTAGGCGCTATGGACAATCCACTTGATAGAGCTCTTAGGAAGAGTAGACCCGTAGTGGCTGATTTCGGACGTGGCATTTGTATACCCTGCAAAGAGATGAAGCCCATTCTTGAGGAACTGGCTGCTGAATATGAAGGAAAAGCAGCTATTCTTATCATTGAAATCGATGAATATAGAGCACTTGCCAGGCGCTACCGCATAAGACTCATTCCCACACAGATATTCCTTAATGCTGAGGGAAAAGAAGTCTATCGTCATGAAGGATTTATGAGTAAAGAAGCTCTAAAACAGAAACTCGAACAGATAGGAGTTGAATAGTGCTCGGGAATCTTGTAGGCAACCTACATCAGATTATTCAAACAAGCCATTGGCTCGCCCCTTTGGCTGCATTCTTAGGGGGAGCTCTCACTGCTTCCAATCCGTGTGTCCTAGTTATGATTCCTCTCATGATCGGGGTTACCGCGGGAAGTCAAGAAACTAGAGGTATCGCAAGGTCACTTGTTTTCTCTGGCCTTTTTGTGATCGGTCTTTCTATTACCTTCACCATTCTGGGGATTATCGCTGCCCTCGGTGGGAGGCTCTTCGGTGATGTAGGTGACTATTGGAAGTACATTGTTGCACTCGTAGCCCTTGTTATGGGAGTCCATTTACTGGGTTTTTTCCAATTTCGCTTCTCGATACCTATGAACACGGAGTTCTTGAAAAAAGGTAACGTCCTCAGCTCCCCACTGCTCCTAGGTATACTTTTTGGAGTGGTTTCGACTCCATGTGCCGTTCCTATTCTTGCGCTGCTTTTGACATATATTGCTGCCAAGGGGAGCAGTCTATTCTATGGAGGCATTCTACTACTTCTTTATGCTCTGGGACACTGCGTGCTCGTTGTTGTTGCTGGCACATCTATAGGAGCAGCCAAAGCTTTGATAGAGTCAAAGGGAGGCAGAAAAGCTAGCTCGATATTAAAGAAGGTAAGTGGCGTTTTGGTAATACTGGCTGGTCTCTATTTTCTGTTTTTGTAAAAAAATAGAGGTTATGGAGGAAATAATCACCATATTTAAAGCTTTATCAGACCCTACCAGGTTTAAGATATTTTTCCTCTTGTCCAAAAAAGACTCTTTGTGTCAACGCGCTCGTAAATCTCCTTCAAATCTCCCAACCTGCAGTTTCCCAGCATCTCAACGTTCTTAAACAAGCCGGTCTGGTCAGGGCCAAGAGGAAGGGCTATTGGATCCATTACTCAGTCAATAGACGAAGAGTAAAGACGTTCCTCACGGGACTCAATTCCTTACTGGGGAAGGACAGACTTCGAAAGCGACAGCCCTGGCAAAACTCACCCGAGAAATATCACTCTTCCCATTCAGGGCTTTAAGTTGATCTCCACCTGGTGGCTACTGGGAATTCTCTCCGTTATCGTTGTCGTAATTTTGCGAGAGAATAGATTTGCTGCTTACCACTTATGTACAAGACTTGGGATACCCAGGCAAATTCAGTTCTATTTGGCTTTCTTCTTTCTCCGATACAGCCAGAAATTAACTACAGCCCCAATCCAGAGAATGATGGAACTATAGGGAGTCCAACTACAGAGGGCATCGTATCCCAGCGGGGAGATCTTGCTTCCCCATAGTGAAGTAGGAATAAGTACAACAAATCCCAGGATAAATAGAATCGAACCAACCCATAACCTCATTTTCCTCACCTCCTCGAGCTACTGGTAGATTATCTTCTCAAGCCTTACACCTACTCAGGAAAATTTTTCCTTTCAACCCCCTCTTTTGCAATAATACTATAGGAGAGGTATTTTTGTCAACCTCATTGTTTCTCGCTGCCCCTGCCTTCAGTGAAAAAAAGGTATTTCAAGAGTTCTTCCAGCAATTAGGTAGGAAGTCAGTGTCAGTTCTTTCTTAAAGGAGAATCGGCAGCGAAACTTGGTGAGAAATAAGAGGAGAAAAATCCACTTGCTATTAGTGGCATTTGACGGAACTTCCAAAGTGTAGTAAAGTAGGGGCTGCAGACATCGGGAGTTCTCGCTGAATAAATCAGACATGAGCAATGTCAGGGGGTGCTTGTATTAAAAGGGGCATTAAATGAAAAATGTTATCTTGCTGACACTGGACACATTGAGAAAGGATATCCTGGGATGCTACGGTGATGAAAATGGGCTAACTCCATTTTTTGATTCTTTAGAGGATAAGTGCATCAGGTTCACAAGGGCCCAGTCCGTTGGGCCTTACACACAGGCGTCATTTCCGGGTATTCTTACATCTTCTTATTACCTTGAATATGGAAAGGAGAAGAAACTTTCCCCAAAAAGAACCTTGATTTCTGAGGTGCTCCAGAAAGCCGGGATTATGACGGCCGGGTTTCATTCAAACCCATACTTAAGTGATTATTTTGGTTGGAACCGGGGTTGGGATGTCTTCTATGATTCTATGGATGAGGATGTTTCCCCGGAAGTTCCCTACCTGAAGGGTAATGAGATAAACAGCAAAGTAGGGGAATGGCTGTCATCGCATACTAGGGGGCGAGAGTATCGGCCGTTTTTTCTATGGCTGCACTATATGGATGTCCATGAGCCCTATATTCCTGAGAGAAAATATATTGATATGGTCGATCCCTCTATCAATCTTACCCGAAATGAGATGTTCAATCTATTCAAAAATGTTGTCCTAAAAAGGGATATGCCAGATGAGAAGACACTAAAGCTTCTAAAGAAGCTCTACCATGCTCATGTCAGGGAGATTGATGGCTACACCAAGGATTTTTTTGATCTATTAGGAGAGCTTAACCTTTTGCGAGATTCGGTAGTCGTTATAACCTCAGACCACGGTGATGAGTTTGGGGAACACGGTGGTCTTTCCCATGATGGTAAGATGTATTCCGAGCTTATAGATGTCCCCCTCCTTGTTTACGATTATGACAGAGCCAGGGGAGAGGTTCATAATGCCCTGCTTAGTACTGTTGATATCCCCCCCACTATAATTCATCTATTTGGCCTCGAGCCAGTAAGGGACTTTGAGGGGCGTTCTCTTCTTCCTCCTGGGGATTATGCTGAAAAGGGATGTTTCGGTGAAGCTATTGGCAAAATAGGTCACAAGGAAAAGGACACAGATAAACCAGTGTACTTTTACAGGGTGAATGATCTTAAAACAATATACCGAGAGAGTGGTAATATCTGGGAGATGTACAATCTCAAAGAGGACCCAAAAGAGGTAAAGAACATAATTGATACCTCATCCGAGGCACGGCATATGAAGGAAAAACTCAGGTCAAGAGCAGAAAGACGAGCCAGGGAATGAAAGATTAAGCTTACCTAACGAGGAGGATCAAAGATGAACGAAGAGGTGAAAAAAGGGTGTACAGAATTAGTTGAAAAGTCGAAAGCGGTTGTTCGAGAGGCATTTGAGAAATTCAAATCCTCCGAGATGGCTGTCACCTGGACGGGTGGTAAGGACAGCACTACAAATCTATGGATTGTCCGTCAGGTATGTCTGGAGGATAATATTGACCTTCCGCAGGTTATAACGATTGACGAAGGTGATGCTTTTACAGAGATCACAGATTTCTTGATAAGGATCTCAAAAAAATGGAACATAGACCTCGAATGGCTTTGTAATTTTGATGTTCTCAGGTGCTGCCAAAGCCATTTAGGCAATACTGTTAAGGTGAAGGATCTAAACGAGCGAAATCAAGCTGAGCTTAAGAGAATTGGGTTTGAGGAAGATTCATTCACATTTGAAGCAGAATCTTATGCGGGTAATCACCTGATGAAAACGGTTGTACTCAATCAATTCATTCAAGAAAATAACATAAAAGCTTTGTCCATGGCTCTTCGAAGAGATGAGCAGGCGGCAAGGAAGCATGATGAGTATTTTACAAAAAAAGAAGGTGGGCACCTAATGCCCGAACACACTAGAATATCTCCTATTTTGCATTTTTCGGAAAGGGATATATGGAATAACATTAGATTGCATAACATTCCCTATTGTTCACTTTACGAGATAGGCTACCGCTCCTTGGGGGCAAGAGCTACCAGCAACCCAATGGCAGTTGGCGTGCCCGCCTGGGAACAGGACCTTGAGCACACACCTGAAAGAGCTGGCAGAAGGCAGGACAAAGAAAAGACCATGGATAGGCTACGGAAGCTAGGGTACATGTAGGTCAGTTCGAACTCGGCAGGTCCTGAAGCATCTCATTCTTAGAGTCTATCAAGCTCTTAAAAGGGGTCGCATTCTTCAGGGATACATGCGGTAAAGAGTGCGAGGGAAGGGTATAACCTCGCGAACGTGGTGGGTGCCACAGAGCCAGGCCACTGTTCGCTCTAGCCCTAGTCCAAATCCTGCGTGGGGCACCGAGCCATAGCGCCTAAGATCCAGGTACCACCCGAAGTCCTCCCGGTTAAGGTTCTGCTGGGCCATGCCTTTTTCAAGGGCTTCAAGATCATCTTCCCTTTGGCCACCCCCAATTATCTCGCCATAGCCCTCAGGGGCTAGCATATCGACACACAAAGCCAGATGAGAATCCCGAGGATCTTTTTTCATATAGAAGGCTTTGGTCTGGGTAGGAAAGCGGTGGATGAGGACCGGCCTGTCAAATTGAGAAGAGATAATAGCTTCATGGGGTGCTCCCAAGTCTTCCCCCCATTCAAAGCTAACCCCCGAGTCTTTTAGAATTTGCAGCGCCTGAGCGTAGCTCAAGCGGGGGAAGGGCAGGGCTACCTTTTCCAGCATTTCTGTATCTCTTTCTAGAATCTTTAGTTCTTCCTTCCTCTTTTTTCGCACCTCTTCTACCAAGTTTGCTACCAGCTCCTCTGCCAGCCGCATGATGTCATCGAGATTAGCATAAGCTATCTCCGGCTCCACCATCCAGAATTCTGTCAAGTGTTTTCTTGTCTTTGATTTTTCCGCTCGAAAGGTTGGTCCAAAACAGTAAGCCTTCCCAAAAGCCATAGCAGCCGCTTCCACGTAAAGCTGGCCGCTCTGAGAAAGATAGGCTCGGCGCTCAAAATAGTTGACCTCGAAGAGACTGGATGTTCCCTCGCAGACGCAGGAGGTGAGAATGGGAGCATCTACCAGGACGAAATCCCTGCTGTCAAAGAATTGCCGGATGAGCCGGATAACCTCACTTCGAATTTTCAGTTGGGCATGCTGCTTCTTGGAACGGAGCCAGAGGTGCCGGTTCTTCAGAAGAAAATCAGAGCCGTGACTTTTTTTACCCAGAGGGTACTCCCCGGCTAATTGAAGAATCTCTACATCTTGTATGGCCAGCTCGTATCCTCCGGGTGCCCTTGAGTCCTGCCGTACCTTTCCCGTAGCAATGAGAGAAGACTCCTGAGGAAGCCGGCTACACTGACTAAAAAGATCCTGGTTCACATCGTCCTGGGACATAATGCCCTGGACAATTCCTGTTCCATCCCGGATGAGGAGAAAGTGTAGTTTTCCTTTGGAGCGCCGGTTATAAAGCCAACCCCTGATGGTGACTATTTCTCCCAGATGGTGGGCTAGTTTATCAACAGTGGTAGCCTGCATGGACACCGCCTTTTTTGGTTAAGCAATCTCCGAGATGGTTACGATCCTGCTCAGAGGCTTATCTTTCTCTCAATAATCTAATCGCAAGGGAGGCAAAAGTCAAGGAAATCTAAGCAGGCTTTTGTTTTTCTAAAGAGGCAAAGGGACTCTGGTAATATCGAGGAAGATTCAAGGAGACAAGGTAGGTTCTGGTTGACTTTTGACTGATAATAGGTGATATTTTACTAAGAAGAGTCGTCCATATTTTCAGCTCTTCATGCGAGGCGCAAAGTGGCCATGATGTCCCTGAGAAGTTCGCTGGAGCAGGCAGCCCTTAGTCTTTATTATGGTGAGGATAGTCGCAAGCATGCTTTCGAGAACTCGCTTGAGTCAGGTGAGGAGCCTTTTTGAATCTTGACGCAACTCCCGAGGAATGAGGAGCGTCTCTTAAGAGGTATTCTATGGAAAACAACCATATTCAGGAAGCCGTAGGGATACTCCGGCGAGCCGTACAGCGGTGGAAGGCTCCAGTGGTCACGCGAGTTTCTGGATCCCCACGAAATCCTTTCAGAGTTCTCATTTCCTGCATCTTGAGTCTTCGGACCAAGGACGAGACCACACATTCTGCGGCCAAAAGACTTTTTGAGCTAGCTGATACTCCAAGGGACATGCTCAAACTAAGCTCTGAGAAAATAGAGAAGGCTATCTATCCAGTTGGATTCTATAGAAACAAGGCCCGAACTATACTCGACATCTCCGAGCGGCTTGTGAAGAGTTATCACTCGCAGGTTCCCGATGAGGTGGACGAGCTATTGAACTTCAAGGGAGTGGGAAGAAAAACGGCCAACCTGGTAGTTACCCTGGGTTATAGAAAACCAGGGATCTGTGTGGACACCCATGTTCATCGCATCTCCAATCGCTGGGGTTATGTTAGAACCTCAAGTCCCCCGGAAACGGAACTTGCCTTGAGGAAGAAACTTTCCCCCGAGTACTGGATTGAATTTAATGACCTCTTGGTTACACTGGGCCAGAATCTTTGCCATCCTCTCTCACCCAGATGCAGTCTCTGTCCTGTCAGAAAGTTTTGCAATAGGGTAGGGGTTACGAGGTCTCGCTGAGTCAGATAGCTCAATTCGCGAAGCTCGAAAGACGAAATTGACATATAGCCCGTGGTTTGATAGGAGGCAAAATAGATGGAATTGCCGCTCAGTTATTAGTACGGAGAAGGCAATATGCCCGGGATTTGCGTCAGCAAGTTTGGTGAAGTGGACCAGGAAGCTGTTGATGAGCTCCTCAGTGTCATTAACGGTAGCTACGAGAGTTTGGGATCTCCAAAACGAGACCCCGTCAGTATATGGATATATGAGAAATCCAGTGGTGAAACTTCTTTCTTTGCCACCCATAGCATCTGGAGGGGAAAACCGAGAATTACCATTTATTCTGACCAGATTAGCCAATATCCCAAAGAGGTCTTTGTGGCCGGGATCCAACGTCAAGTAGCTCACTCTGTTTTGCATGGTTCAATAGAATTTTATCTTGTCAGTCTGCCGGACGAGCTAAGGGAGGCTGCAGTCAAGTACAGATTTTCCCCACGTTATACCAATAGTCTTCTCTACCAAACGGCCATGATAGCCAAGGAGTACGAAGTCACTAACTTGCTGCAGCAAAAGGGCCTTTTCAGAAATCAGGTGGCTTACTCTAAGCACATTCTAAAGATCACGCAAGAAGACAGGCTAGCCTGGGAAATAGCATTAAGAGACCCACTTTTAAGAATTGTCTACATTCTTTCGGTAATAAGAGATGCCAGCGGCGGTGTTCCCCTGCTCAGTGTTCGCAAATTTGGCAGTGAGATTAGACAGGCTATCGAAACCCGCATAGCTTATCTTCCTCCTGATTATCGAACCATCATTCGAGGAATGGTCTATGACAAAATACCCCTCCTGGGTACTAATACAGCGGAAAACATTACTCTCGTTAGCCGGACAATTTCTGACGACATTCTGGAAGGTGAGTTGAAGGATATAGAGCAAGGATAGGCTACCCTTCCATCAAAGTCAGCACCAGCCTATTGCCAGAGGGGAACTTATGTGTAATATATGTAGTTATAAAGAAAATGTACGGATCTAACTGGGAAGGGAGGTGATAAATCATGTGGCAGTGTTGGACTAGTTTCGGGTTAGGCCTCTGGCTCGCGGCAATCAGCGTTTCCCTGTCTCGTTTCCCCCTCTTTAACACCATCGATGATTTCCTCGTGGGCATCGTGGTTATCATCCTGGCCGTGTGGAGCGGGTTGAGAAAAATTCTCCCTATGTGGGTGACCGTGGCACTTGGTGTGTGGCTGGTTATTGCGGCATGGACCCCTGGTATTAGTGGAAATACCATTCCTCATCTAACTAATGGACTCATAGTCGGTATTTTAATTATGGTATTCTCAGCCTGGGGTGGCAGCAAGAAGGTGGAGGAAGAGAAAGAGATAGAGGAAAAGGGAGAGGAAGAGGTAAAAGAGGAGAAAAAAAAGGAAGAAGAGCCAAAAGAAAGGCCCAAGGAGGAAAAGAAGGAGACAAAAGAAGCCGAAAAGAAAGAACCACCAACCGGTGAGGGAAAGAAGACATAGGTTATCTCAATGCCCTCTCCTGGCCAAAGAGACCAATCTCGAGGAGGAAGCATGAATAGAGAGGCTATTTTTCCCGTTCTCTCAAGGTGCAGGGGAGGGCTTCATCAACTTTGTCACTGTCACCAAGACGAACCATCTAAAGAGAAGGCTTTTGAGGGGTGGGAGGCTAACTTGACGATAGGGAGGTTGAGTCTTTCCAGAGCCATCCCTCCACCTGGACTTTGATCCAGGCTCCCCGATCTTCAAGAACCTTGAGTTCAGCTCCTTGAATTAATTCTCCGATCTTCGTCCCATTGGGGGAGAGACGAAAGTTTTCCCTTACCGCTCTGACAGTCCCTGTAGCCATAGCTTCTGGTTCTGGCCTACTTTGGCTTGGGCCGCTGGGAACTCTGGGTATGGAAAGATAAATCACTAGCAGCACCACCAGTAGGATACCCATTATGCCTGCCAATAACAAGCTGCTTTTGTTTGCCTCCCTGAAGCGCTCTTTTTCCCACCGATTTACCTTCATTCGGACCTCCTCGTGCTTTACGGTCTCTTACTTCCCCCGCTCTTCTTATCCTACAATTAACGGCAAAACTGTCAATATTTCCGGGCAGGGGCTGAAGTTGACATATCTCAAGAGTATGTTATAAGGACAGTGAATTTGGCACTAATACCAAATAGATATAGCGAGGCAAACTAACAATAGACTACCGTAGGAAAAAGCCAAGGAACATTTTGAGATGGATCTATTCGCTCGAGGTGAGGAGAAAGGCGTAGAAAAGCAGAGTCCCTTAGCCGACCGTATTCGGCCAGAGAGTCTGGAAGAATTTGTGGGACAAGAGCATATTGTAGGAGAGGACAAAATCCTGCGGAAAATGATGGATAAGGACAGATTATCCTCTTTGATATTCTGGGGACCCCCTGGCTCAGGAAAGACCACTCTGGCCCGAGTTATTGCCCGCGGCACTCATTCCCACTTTGTTCAGTTCTCCGCGGTAGCCGCCGGGGTGGCAGACGTAAGAAGGGTGGTCAAGGAGGCTCAGACTAGACTCCAGCTTTATGGAGAAAAGACCATCCTCTTTGTGGATGAGATTCATCGCTTCAATAAAGCTCAACAGGATGCCTTCTTACCTTATGTGGAAAACGGAACTGTTATTCTAATCGGTGCCACTACAGAGAATCCATCTTTTGAGGTCATCGGGCCCCTTCTTTCCAGGAGCAGAATCTTCACCCTGGAAAGACTCACCCCAGAAGAAGTCCGCAGGATCCTTGAGCGGGCTATGAAAGACAAGAAAAACGGCTTGGGTCAGCATAAAATAGAAATCGCCCCGGAGGCTTTGACCTTAATTATTAATGTCTCAAATGGGGACGCGCGGGTTGCATTGAATGCAGTGGAGATAGCTACTGAAACAACCGAGCCCAACTCACGAGGTATCCGTCACATCGACCTGAAGACATCTGAGGCAGCTCTTCAGAGCAAGGCCTTGCTATATGACAAGGCGGGTGAGGAGCATTACAATGTCATCTCTGCTTTTATCAAATCTATGCGAGGATCTGATCCGGATGCTGCTCTTTACTGGTTGGCTCGTATGGTTGAAGCAGGGGAGGACCCTCGGTTTATTGCGCGGAGAATGATTGTCTTCGCCTCTGAAGATGTAGGGAATGCGGACCCTCAGGCTCTGCCAGTAGCTACGGCAGCAGCTCAGGCGGTAGAGTTTGTTGGAATGCCCGAAGCCCAGATAAATCTAGCTCAAGCAGCCACTTACCTCGCCTCTGCCCCAAAGTCCAACGCATCTTACCAAGGGCTTCTAGCGGCCAAGGAAGATGTAGCAAAGACCTTGAACTTGCCGGTGCCTCTTCACCTTCGAAATCCCGTGACGTCTTTAATGAAAAGGTTGGGCTACGGTAAAGACTACAAGTATCCCCATGCCTTCCCTGGGGGTAAGGTGGAGCAGGAGTATCTTCCAAAAGAACTCAAGAAAAGAAAATACTATCGTTCCTGAGGTGATTTGGGCTTGCTCAATATTTCTTGTACCCGAGGCCAGTCTTCCGGCTTCATCCTGGATTGGAGTTTTTCCACCATTTCTTTCTGTCTCATTCTCCTGATCTCCTCTTCTCCTTCCAAAGGAGGCAATGCAAGGAGTTCCCTCAAACGCTTCGCAAGCTCCTCCACAGAGTCCTTCTCTGGTGGGGCCTCAGGAGGTACCTCAGGCTTCGGTTTCTTCATTGGTGAGATTGTTTTTTGATAAGCCAGCCAGAGCACTCCCCCGAAGAAACCCAACGTCCCCAGCATCAGGAGTCCTCCGAGGGGGCCGAGTTCTTCCTTCCCCTCTTTCCCTGGAGTCTTGGAATCTGCTTTCGTGCTTCTCCTTTTCCCTCCTTTTTTCCTGGGAGGCGTCTCATCTTTCATCATTGTTCTTTGTCTCCTTTGACGGGTCTCCTTTTTGTAGAGATAGTTCCTTGTTCTCTAGAGGGACGCTCCTCATTTGCCGCAAATAATCCTTGGCCTCATTATATCCTATTGCTGGATCAAAATCAAGCTGAAGGAATTGGCGTCTTTCTTTTTCTTTCAAGCGACTCTGAGTTTATCCCGTCAAAAGAAGGAGCACGTTGACGGAACACTCTTTTTCTGCTATAAAGACCGTGCAAGATAAGACTCCTTAATTGAGGATCTAGATTGGTGTATGGAGGCTGCATCTCATGCATCTAGCAGTGGTGGGTACGGGAAGGGTAGGGAGAATGACTCTGCTCGCACTGGCCCATGAATTCTGGATAAAAAAGCTGACCCTGGTTGATGTGGTTCCCCGTCTGGCAGAGGCAGTGGCAGAGGAGATTCGACATACCATAGCCAGTACCCGAATTCCCATGAAAATCTTTGCCTATGATCGGGATGAAGCTGTTGAGGGATCTGATATGGTTTTGGTAACTGCAGGTTTCCCGCGTACGCCGGAAATGAAGGATAGAACGGAGTTGACAGCGGCGAATGCCAGGATGATAAAAGAGCTCGCAGAGGCCCTGGGCCCCAGGAATCCTGAAGCTAAATTCGTCATTGTTACCAACCCGGTGGATGCTATGGGAACTCTTTTTAAGAAGGTCTCCGGGGCCAATTGGGTTATCAGCACGGGGACAAACCTGGAAAGCCAGAGATTCTGCTCAGAGCTCTCCAAACAGCTAGACGTTCCCATCACTGCTGTGACTGGCTTTGTAGGAGGCGAGCATGGTGCCGATGCCGTCCTTCTCTGGTCGACGGTAAAGGTCGACGGAAAGCCCCTGGAGCAGTATCTGAACGGCACCCAAAAAACACTGGACAAAGAAGGAGTGAAGGAATCAGTAAAAGAGATCTCCAGGATGATCGTTCAGGTATCCGGAGGTACTCGGCAGGGCCCAGCCTCTTCCTTCAGAGACATTCTTCGATCCGTAGCTCTGGATGACAACAGAATACTCTCGGTGGCTGCTCCCTACAAGACCCGTGAGATACCGGAACCGGTTATGGTGGGCATCCCCTCCATGGTGGGAAAGAACATTGGCCCAAGCCTGGAACCTTTTCTCACCAGGGAGGAAAGAGGGGAGCTTCAAAAAGCGGCGAGCAAGATCTATGGAACTTATCAAGAGGCCCTGGCATCTCTTTAGCCCTCCGGCCCTCCTAAAGGGACAAAACATATGAGCTTTTATGACCTTATCCTGAAGCGAAGAACTATCCGTCGTTTTAAAGACAAAAAAATTCCTTACCAGATACTTCAAAGATGCGTTAATACAGCAAGAGTTGCTCCTTCGGCAGCGAACCTACAACCCTGTGAGTACCTTATTATTGATCGTGAGGATCTTCTGGATAAGGTTTTCTCTACCCTGCATTGGGCGGGATATATTTCTGATGGGACTCCCCCGCCTGGCGAGGTCCCCAGCGCCTACATTATTATTTTGATAAATGAGGAAATCAAGGCAAATAAATATCGATATGATGTTGGCTTTGCTGTTGAGAATATGGTTCTAACAGCACTTGAAGAAGGTATTGGTTCCTGCTGCTTTGCTTCCATCGATAGGGATGATTTGAGGAAGAATCTGAATATTCCAGAAAAATACCTTATTGATCTGGTAGTTGCCCTGGGCTATCCCAATGAGGCTCCTGTAGAAGAAGAACTCACGGAATCGGTGAGATACTGGAAAGATGAGCATGGGGTGCTTCACGTACCCAAGAGAGACCTCACAAGCATACTCCACAGAAACACCATCCCCCCACAGTAATCGTATGCCCTTCTTCGACCCCCCGACGCTCGCATAGTCCACTTTCAAGAAGCCACCAGCTTTTCACGAGACCTCGTCTTCGAAAGAAAAAGAGAGGGGGAATGTGGTCGAATTGATCCAGGAAGGAGAAAACGAAGGGAGGACAACAAATGAAGTTCGGCGCCAACACTTTCATCTGGGTATCACCTTTCAGCTCCAAAGATGTTGATATTATCTACAAAGTGAGAGATCTGGGGTTCGACGTAGTGGAGATAGCCCTGGAAGACCCTTCCCTGGTGGACCTCAAGGGAGTCAAGAAGGCTCTTGGCTCTACTGGACTTGAGTCTGCGGTCTGCGGTGCCTTTGGTCCCACCCGGGATATAATCAGTGACGATCCGTCTATCCGGAAAAATGCAAGAAAATACATAACCTATTGCATTGATGCATGCTCTGAGCTAGGCTCGCATATATTTGCCGGACCAGTCTACTCTGCAGTGGGGAAAACCCGCCTTGTTCCTGAAGAAAAGAAAAGAGAGGAATGGAATCTTTGCGTGGAAACTCTTTGCGAGCTGTCTAATCTGGCCCAGAAAAGAGAAGTGGTAATAACTGTAGAGCCTCTCAATCGCTTCGAAACCGATTTTATTAATCTGGCTGAGGATGTGGTTCGCCTGGCGGAAGAGGTGAACAGTCCCAGCTTGAGGGTGATGCTTGATACCTTTCATATGAATATAGAGGAGAAGAACCTAGGGAAGGCTATAAGAGAGGCCGGAAGGTATCTTTACCACTTCCATGCCTGCGAGAATGATAGGGGAACACCTGGCTCAGGCCACATTGCCTGGCAGGAGGTAGCCTCAGCCATCAAAGACGTTGGCTACAATCGCTACGTAGTTATAGAGTCATTCACTCCGGGGGTGAAAGAAATTGCAAGGGCTGCCGCCATCTGGCGAAAACTCGAGGTTGACCAGGACACCCTTGCCAGGGAAGGACTTAAGTTCCTTAGGAATCTCCTTCAGTAAACAGGCTTCTTAATGGACCTGGGCTGTGATCGTTGGCTGGTTAACTCTAAACGCTAGGTAGCAAAAGGATATGCATGTATGGGAATAGGGAAGGTGTGTATGCAACAAAAGATATTATGAATGAAGCTCACAAGGAATACGATTAGATAGCTTATCCCGGTCTTTCGCTAAACTGAAACACCGCGAACTGATCCGGGAGGGAGAGACTGTAAATGAGAATAAGCTGGGGAAATCTGGGCATTGTTATCGCTCTGGTGGTATTGGCGGCAAGCATTTTCTTTGGAACCTTGAGGATCTCCCAGACTGTAACCATTGGCTTGGAAAGAGCGAAAAGGAGCATGGAAGAGACTCAAGAGGAAGTCACTCAAAAGGCAAGGAAGCTCACTCAAGATCTAAGGCAAGAACTGAGACGGGACGCGATAGCCCTCATTTATGCCTTGAGGAAGGCTTCGATGGAGGATAGACCAATTACTAAAGAAGATCTGGAAAAGGGAGATCAATTTGCCGACATGCCTGTTGTCCCTAGCCTGGAAAGGCTATCGAGTGATTAGGCTAGATTTGCGGTAACAGACATGTGGTGGCAGCCTTTTCTTTGGAAATGAGATAATTCTTCTGGCAAGAAGGGAAGCGGTGATAAGCATTCAACTAGCTGTTAAGACGGGATAGATCGTAAATGACGACAAGGGGGGATAAGGAATGCAAACCAAGGTAGGAAATACCAGACTTACCCTTACCCGGGGAGATATTACCACGCAGGAGACCGAAGCCATTGTCAACGCAGCTAACAGTAGTCTTCTGGGAGGAGGCGGGGTGGACGGAGCTATTCATCGAGCAGGTGGTCCCGAGATCCTGGAGGAATGTAAGAGAATTCGAGCAAAGCAGAGTGGGTGTCCTACCGGTGAGGCAGTTATCACTACGGGAGGGCTGCTCAAAGCCAAGTACGTGATCCATACGGTTGGTCCGATATGGCGAGGGGGAAATCAGGGTGAAGAAAAGCTTCTGGCAAATGCCTACCGGAATTCTCTTTCTCTAGCCAAAGAAAACGGTGTTCGGTCCCTCTCGTTTCCCTCTATCAGTACTGGCGCCTACGGATATCCCATCCAGGCTGGTTGTCGCGTAGCTCTTTCCACTGTGCGGGATTTTGTTGGTGAGCACGATTTTGAAGAAGTGCGGTTTGTCCTCTTCTCTGATGAGGATCTTAGGAGTTACGAGAAAGCCTGGGGAGAAATAATCGCAAGTTCCTGAGCTCGCCTTCCCGTCCGTCACGCGGACTGCTAGCGGTTCGCGTCCTGCTCTGCTCCCCGGCGGGGCGGGGACTGGACGTTGTTAGAAATCACCCTGTAGAGTGCGGAGGAAGGTGTCTATGTCCCGGTCTACGATCTCCGAGCCTGACCCCCCAGAATCTACCCCCACTCTTCTCTTCTTTCTTCCCCGATCAGGCTCCGTGTGATGCCTGTGACCGTCACATCCACGCCACTGTTCCTTCGCACTGTAGCGGCCGAGTCACTGTCTGGCGTCTCTCAGTTGGTGCCATAGTCGGTCTTCAAAACTAGGCGGGAGAGACAGTGGGAGAGTGAGTGCCGACCCAGTCTATGAGCCGTAAAGCATCGGACTCTACCCCGTCTTTGGTGCTGGCAAGAATTACCGTGATTAGCCTCTTACCTCCCTTGTTGGAAAAAAGCACAAGGCAGTGGCGAGCATTACGCGTGTAACCGGTCTTCACACCTCTCACATAGTCATATCTAAGCAGCTTGTTGGTATTAGAGATCGAAAGCTTCCTGCCATTAACCACGATACTATCTTTCCTGGTACTCACTATTTCCCGAAATAGATCATTCTTCAGACAGTACATGGTAATTAGCGCAAGATCTCTGGCTGTTGATTTGTGCTTTGGGTAGGTATAGTCGAATCCAGTTGGATTCTCAAAATGAGTATCTTGTGCGCCAATCTCTTTTGCCCTCTCGTTCATGAGCCCAACGAAATCGTTCACGCTTCCTGAAACGGACTCTGCGAGTGCCACGGCTGCGCCATTGTGTGAAGAGATGAGGGCCGCTTTCAAAAGGTCTTCGAGGCTTACCTTATCGCCCTCTTTGAGAGTAAAGGGAGAATACCTCGTGCCTGACGCTCTCTTTGAGATTCGTACCTTTTTCGAAGGATTCTTGGTATTCTCTAGTGCAAGGATGGCGGTCATCATTTTGGTGGTGCTCGCAGGATATGTGAGCTTATCCGGGTTCTTTTCCCATAACACATTCCCCGTATCGAAGTCAACAACGATTGCTGACTTGGCCGCTACGCGGACTTCGTCTCCACCTCTTGTTTTCTCGACCGCAGTCTGCGTGGACTCTGTGGCCGTGCTGAATATAGCGCCGACTGCTCCGTAGCACTCCGCGATCCAAGTTGAGAGAAAGAACAAGGCAGCTGACCAACCAACAATGGTGAGAAAGAACGCTATCCTAAGGATGCTGTTGCAGTGTCCTTTCGGCCTTCTATACCCTCCCGCGGTCAACATGTGTATCCTCCTTATCTGTATAATACCAGCTGAGAACCAACAGACAAGGAAGATCGCCGTGCGTTCTCCATCTCACTCCGTATGATCGATGATGTGGGACACTTCATTTTACGGGTTGCCCGCCGGTCAAGATGACCTGCCCCCCTAGAATCGGTCCAGTTATTATGTTAGACTAGGGATCGAAAAAAAGGGGTTGAAATGGCCAGAAGAAGCTACAGACCTGAACAAATCATTAACAAACTCCGGGAAGCAGAAGTTCTCCTCAGTCAAGGCTCCACCGTGGGTGAAGCTGCCAGGAAAATAGGAGTTACAGAGCAGACTTATTACCGCTGGCGAAGAGAATACGGTGGCATGAGGATTGAGCAAGTCAAACGACTCAAAGAGCTGGAAAAGGAGAATACTCGGCTGAAAAGATTAGTAGCAGATCTTTCGTGAGGACAATGACATCCTGAAGGAGGCATCCCGGGGAAACTCCTAAGCCCGCCCAAGAGACGTAAGATAGTAGATAGAGTCTTGAAGACTCTTAAGGTCTCCGAGAGACGGGCATGCCGGGTCCTGGAACAGGCTAGGACTACGCAGAGACATAGTTCACATATCAAAGGTGACGAGGAAAGATTAGTAGCTCGTATCATTGAACTCCCCAACACGATATGGTAGGTATGGATATCGCAGAATAACGGCACTACTCAAACAGGAAGGTTGGAAAGTAAACTGCAAGATGAGTGGAGAGAATATGGAGAAGAGAAGGTCTGAAGGTACCACAAAAACAGCCAAAACGGGGCAGGCTCTGGCTGACTGATGGATCCTGCATCTCACCTCAGGCCGGAATACAAGGACCATGTGTGGAGCTATGATCTCATGATGGCAAGGACAGCTGAGGGAAGGACATTCAGAATACTCACTATTATCGATGAATACACCAGAGAATGCCTGACGATTCTTACTCAGAGGCGGATTACTTCCGAGGATGTTATCGAACAACTATTCTATCTGTTCATATTCAGGGGTACTCCTCAATATATTCGCTCTGACAACGGTCCTGAATTCACCGCAAAGGCAGTGCGCAGATGGTTGAATGATCTCGAAGTCACAACACTCTTCATCGAGCCAGGGAGCCCTTGGGAGAGGAGGATATATAGAATCATTCAATGGGAAACTAAGAGATGAGCTTCTTAATCGGGAGATATTTACCACACTGATTGAGGCGAAGATACTCATTGAAGAATGGAGGAAGGAATACAATCAAGTAAGGCCCCATAGTACCTTAAACTACCGGCCCCCTGCTCCCGGGGCCATCGTTCCGTTGACTCTAACTTAACAAGTGGTACTATTAATGGGGGCAGGTCAATCACCGTTGTTCCACTTGATACCCTTGCGGAGATGGAGTGTCCAGGTCATGAGATCCTCGCTGGCCTCCCATCTCTCCAACAGCCAGGGGTGGGTGACGTTGTTCTGATCGGTGAAAGTCAGATACTCAGCTATATGACGCGTCCAATTGGAATTCGCTACCCAAGAGTAGCGTGCAGGGTGATCGATGCGCCCTAAAGGTTGGCCGGTCACGCGCAGGGTTCCGCCACGCTGGATGTCCACCGCACCAGTCTGACTTATGGCTCCTATAAGAAAGAGCCCCCCGAGCACCACAACAGCAAGAAATAACACCGTAATCTTCTTCATCTCTTCCTTACCTCCTTTTTGAGTTCAAGGCTCTTTATGACGGCCTTTCACTGTGCTTTGCTCCATAAACATCACCTCCTGTATTTATCAATCGCAGGGATATTGAGGAGTCCAGAGCCCAATTTTGTCCGAGTGAGCATTGGCATATTCGTAAGACCGCAACCTCCCTTCTTCAGTTTCACCCTGCGTAAAGCACCCAAGCATAAGTTCCGCCTTATATCATACCATAAACAATATTGTTAACAATATTGGGAGATGGATGGGCCAAGAAATCGTTACCAGAGGGACCTTTCGTGGGGAATAAGAGATGAGGTTGAAGACTTTGGTAGCAGTGCGGGGATTCGGTCAAAAGGATTTCTTGTATTCTTCAATAAGCTTAAGATAATGTGGATAAGAATCTGCTATCAACGTTGGGGTAAACTGGGTCCCCTCATTGGACGATTTTCGCAACTTTTGTCTCACTAGTGAACTAAATATCCTCCTTCAAGATTACGGCTTAGTCAAAGCCTAGCTGGATCAATTCCCCCACCTTATTGTTCTCACCTTGACAGTCATGCGTATTTCTCTTACAATCCCACCCATATAGAGACATATTACCCAAAACTGGTAGAGGACTGCCAAGTAGAAGGGATTTCTTAAGTCGTTAGGCTCAGAGCATTGACTCTCACAGGGAGGCGTTGCTTTATGAGAAACCAACACGAGTCCTTCAGTTACTTCAAATCCAACCATACTACTCTACTCCCTCGTCCAATCAAGCCTGGCAAATCCGAATCGATCACGGAAGCTGGCGTTCCTCTCTGAAGCACACTCCTAGGCTCCAAAAAAAAGACGCAAAATTAGGCAAAATAGGAGGCTTTGGTCTTCTCAACGAAGCCCAAAGGGCAGTGACGACGTTTGCTCTTCTACTCAGTACCTCTTTGCTCTTAATGGTACTAATTTAGGATGAAGCTAGAGGAGAGGGGGGAGGACGTCCCAAAGGACAGCAGGACAAATAGGTAAACCCCACACTTAGGACATAGCATATTTTGAAAACTTGAGGGATGCCGAGTTATTGAGGAAGTCTTTCAAGGCCAGGTCTCAGCACTTTTCAATCTGTTTGGTGTGGGTAGATTGAGATTATCCGAGTCTGGTGATGGATCTGGGTTTGACCGATAACCCCTTGCGTGTATGCAAATCCCTCTGAGGGGTGGTTTCAGCAAACTAACGCTTTTGCAAGAATTCTGTCAGGGGATACTATTCATCGTACGTTGCCAGAAAAGAATATCTAATCCCAACAGCCCCATTGAATTCAAATCTCGTCCTGGGGCCCATATCGAGTACGGCAGCAGATTCAACGAAAATATCTAAGGGAACTTTCTGAAAAATGTAGTTTATCCCAAGGGGAAAACGGACTCCAATTCTAGTCTCGTCCCCAACAATCTTGATCCGTCCCCCGACGCCATAATAGGGAGCAACTTTGTCCGTTTCTACTTGGAATAGATCGAAGTTGTGAACCAGATAATCTCCCCGGAGGTGTAGTCTACTCTCCTGGCCAAACGACCAACCGATCGCACCGTCTACTGCAGTTGTACCACTGCTCCATTTCTTGAAACTAAAGCCGGTCGGTTCACCTATGATAATACCTATACCAAAATCCCTATCCTGGGCTGCTGTAATGGTACAAAAAAACAACGTCAGCAGTAAGGTGAGAACCACAGCTAACCTAGCCATCATCAAGCCTCCTTTTTTGAATCATCGGAACTAACAAGGGACATGCCAACCCCACTCACCACTAATCCGACAGCCATCTGATTACGTCTGCTGTAGATAGGCTAGGCCAAATCTCGGCACTTGTCAACCAACTTTTGCAGAAAACAAGAATGACGATATTTTTCCCTGTCAAAATTCATCTTTTAGTGAGTAATCTTTCTGACATTTTTGCCTTGACATGGATACCTTCCATAGTATAATGGATGCGGGAG
>Ga0209979_1000276_pt1 | contig 77285 bp, 74 predicted proteins | sample AnhtaG_FD_183114 | JGI IMG/M metagenome (GOLD analysis project Ga0209979, IMG submission 183114) | Deep subsurface microbial communities from Anholt, Denmark to uncover new lineages of life (NeLLi) - Anholt_01485 metaG (SPAdes) (version 2) | ecosystem: Environmental > Aquatic > Marine > Oceanic...
TATTCGTTAAGGGTACCAGCCAGACCCTTGTCAACGCTATACAACGATTCTCAACACTAGTGCTGCAGAAGTCCCTAAAAGAGGGATTCTCCCTCTGTGTAACTGAGGCCTTGTGGAAGGAAACACCCGTAGTGGCCGCAAATGTAGGGGGGATTCCCATCCAGTTGAGGCAGGCGGAAAATGGCTTTCTAGTCGAACCTTATGATACAAAAGGGTTTGCCGATAAGGTCATACAGCTCTTGCAGGATCCGGACATGGCAAAACAGATGGGGAAAAGGGGTAAGGAAATTGTAAGGCAGAATTTTCTGATAACAAGGCTCCTTTTGGATTACTTAGATTTGTTGAACGATTTACTGTGGAGGCGTAGTAGAAGGACAGATTAACGGTAGCCACAAGTGTGAGAGCCCCGATTTCTATTTGGATTTGGTTATTCAGCGGAGTCATGAAGTCTCGATCTCGATTGCCGAGTTGATGGTCGGGGTGGGCGGACTCCAACCGCCGACCTCATGGTCCCAAACCATGCGCGCTAACCACTGCGCTACACCCCGTTCTTCGAAGCTAATCCGGGACCTTTTGCCCCCTTTCTTTTCAAAAAGTTATGCGGTGTGCAGCATCACATATCAGCATGCACCTACAATAGCAGATGGGCTGAGGGTGTCAGCTAGCGAACTCTGCATGTCTGCCTTCGCCGAGCTGTACCACAAGGAAGGGATTAAGTCACGCCTCTGCGATATGCGTTGGGCTCGATGTCGACTTCCTCGCCAGATGCCGTGCGACAGTATTTGTACCTGTCCTTGTCAAGATTGGGAGGTTAGGTTAGTTTTAGGCAAATTGACAAGAACCGAGAGATGGCGTAGACTCGGTGATGTCGTGTGTGACAATTGGATCCGTAACATGCGGCTTATCTATGGGGGCGATGAAGCTTGCATCGAGTTTGGTCACCGGATGCAAGCGGAGCCAATGGTGAAACCGACCTCGCAAGGTCGGTTTTTCTTTGTATGCTGGGAAGGGGGGTGGTAACCACTGCTAACTATCAGAACAAGTGCAGGAACTGCCGCTATGCCCTGGGTCGAGGGGCGATAAGGCAAACGCTTAAAGGAAAGGAGGTGATCAAGAGATGAAGAAAGTATTAGCGATAGTTTTGGCCGTGGCGGTGCTGGCGATGGGCTTGATCGGAGCCTCGGTGGCGCAGGCCGTCGCCACTACCATCGACAAGGATATGGCCTCAGGCGACTTTGACCTGGGCGATCACATCTCCGTGACGCTCGATGTGACGGTGGCCGAGGCACCGGCGACTGTGGTGGACATCTTGCCCGAAGGGCTCAGCTACATTCCCGGGACCTTTGAGGTGAACGCTGTTGCGAAGGTGCCGGATGTCGCGGGACAGGTGATATCGTACCAGCTCACCGCTGTTGGACCATACACCATTACATTTGATGTCCAGGTCACGAGCGTTGAGGCTGAAGAGGTCGAGGACCTGACCAATCGGGCCGAGGTGAGAGACGCTCTGGGTGCGCTGCTCGACTATAGCGAGGTCGACGACATCGACCTGCTGCCCTACGATTGCTTCTACAAAGTGATCGCAGTGGGCGACACGGATGTGCCAGTCGAGACAGATGTGAGCTGGACGCTCTGGCTTGATGTCGGAAACTGCCCCGATGATGAGATCGATGTGATGGAGAACGTGGTCGTCAAGGACAATCTGGGCGGCGACCTCGAGGTGGACGGTTGGTATATCGGGGAAACCACGGACTCTCTTCCGGGTGCTACAATCAAAGTTAAAGGCAAAACCGAAAAGGCGCAACTGAAGTGGGTGGTTGGGACTTTGACTAACGGTCAATGGTCCAACTCAGACCTCGTGATCTCCACCGACGTCAATACCGGCAGGGGGACTGCTAACAACCCTGGCAACAGTGGCAACAACCAGAAAGACGGTTACCAGGAGTACACCGACGAGGAGTGTAGCGAGCATGACCTGAACTCGGGTGCTACACTCAAGTTCATCGATGCCGGTGAAGGCGGCACCGGATTGCAGCTCAGCGCCCATACCCTACCGATAACGGTGATGGCGCACGTGGATCCCCATACATGCGACTAACGGTATCAGGCTGGATTGCGCAAGATGAAAAGGGGACGTCTCCGACCGAGACGTCTCCTTTCTTCTACCTCGCCAGGGGGCTTGCGACAAGTTTATACCCGTCCTTGTCCAGATTGGGAGGTTAGGTTAGCTTTAGGCAAATTGACAAGAACCGAGAGATGGCGTAGACTCGGTGATGTCGTGTGTAACAATTGGATCCGTAACATGCGGCTTATCCATGGGGGCGATGAAGCTTGCATCGAGTTTGGTCACCGGATGCAAGTGGAGCCAATGGTGAAACCGACCTCGCAAGGTCGGTTTTTCTTTGTATGCTGGGAAGGGGGGTGGTAACCACTGCTAACTATCAGAACAAGTGCAGTAACTGCCGCTATGCCCCCGGTCGAGGGGCGATACGGCAATCTTAAAGGAAAGGAGGTGATTGAGAGATGAAGAAATGGATAGTGATCGGACTGGCACTGGTTCTGGCGCTGACGTTGGCCGTAGGGTCGGTTCTGGGCCAGACCGGCGTACGAGCATCCAAAGCCACGGCAAAGGTGAGTGAGTTAACCCTAATCGAGTGGGCCCCGGAAGCACCAAGCGAAACCCCTCCTGGGGAAATGGATGAGAGTATACCCGAGGAGCCTTACGACAGAGGCTGGGCGACAATCCTTACCCAAAATATCAAAACACCCCAGGGCAAGGATCTTTTCATTGATGTCTCCCTGGAGACCGGGCTTTATACTCGAACTCTGGTCAAGAGCAAGCGAAATTCCGCGGAAGACCAAGACTGGGACAGCTCCATGGCCCATGCTAAGGTAATGGTGCGAGTGGGCGTTGACGGCAACTATGCGACAGTACCAGTCGGTGAGGAAGAGCAAGCCGGTGTCGCGTTCCCGCGAGCGGTGACATTCAACGAGAGGGAGCAGACCTTATCGGCGAAGTTCATGGGCATATTCACTGGAGAGTGCTTCAGCGTCGATCCAGTTACCCATGAGGTCACCATCGACTACAACTGTCTTGAGCCTGAGGAACTGGACCTCATCCTCGACACCATGTCTGCCAACTCGTTCAACTTCGTTGCAGCTGACTTAACGTACAGTGGCGAGCATGTTATTACCGTAGAGGCGAGAATTATGGCAAATGGTGCAGCAGAAGAGGGTGAATACGAGGCAATGGCCATGGTTGGCCAGGGCTCCGTGACTATTGAGTTAGTCAGAATGGTGAAGGCTGAGGACTACCTCGAGCTAGAAGAGTAACTACCGCAGGGTAACAATACACAGAGAGGGGGCTAGGGCTTTGCCCCAGCCCTTGACTGACCAGACTAGGAACGCTTGATCAGGATTGTCTTGCCCTTGTGCGCAAGACCTGCTTGAAAGGAAGAGGGGATGTCTCTCTAGAGAGGCATCCCCTTCTGTATTCCAGCCCGCCGGGTGTCTTGCCACGATGTTTGTACCTGTCCTTGTCAAGATTGGGAGGTTAGGTTAGTTTTAGGCAAATTGACAAGAACCGAGAGATGGCGTAGACTCGGTGACGTCGTGTGTGCCAATTGGATCCGTAACATGCGGCTTATCTATGGGGGCGATGAAGCTTGCCTCGAGTTTGGTCACCGGGGGCAAGTGGAGCCAATGGTGAAACCGACCTCGCAAGGTCGGTTTTTCTTTGAATGCTGGGAAGGCGGGTGGTAAGCAGCGACAACTACCAGAACAAGTACAGAAACTGCCGTTATGCCCCGGGTCGAGGGGCGATAAGGCAAACGCTCAAAGGAAAGGAGGTGATTGAGAGATGAAAAAGCTGATTCTAATAGCAATGGTGGTCGCTTTGGTGGCAGCCGGAACAGGTGTCGCTCTGGCAGGGAACAACCTTAACGGTAACGGTGCTCCTAAAGGCGAACACTTCAACCTGAACATCATTGGTATGAAACACGAGAAGACTGAGATGGATTCTGTCGCAGGCGGGCATGTCATCTTTGTCGAGCTCGTAAGCACAAAAATGGGTAAAGTTCGTGTAGCTACTGACATTAACCTCGCAGCAGCACCTGCGGGAGAGAGCTTCGCAGTTCTCGACAAAAATGGCACAGACGGCGAAGCCGCATTTCAGTTGCCTGCGGATGTTGCCACGACTTACACCGTCTGGGTCCGCGCTTTAGGCAAGCCCGGTGGCGAGGCAGACGTGATGACTTGCGCCTGGGATCCGGTCGAAGAGGAGTATGTCTGCAACGCGAATGAAGTGGAGCTACGTCGTAGCAAAGGGCAGCAGAAGTTCCGTGATGTGACTAGCGATCTGCTCTACATAGACGACGTGCCTCTTTTCGACCCGGTGTATCAGGACTACTTCTGGAGTTACTCAAATAAGGGCCTCAAGCTGGCTCAGCTCCGTTTCTATCCGGTAACAGACTAGCTAGAACGAGGGAGGAAAAAAAGGGCTGCTTCTTTGAAGAGACAGCCCTTTCCTCATTTCTGGCAAGTAACAATGCACGCCTTGATGGGAGACCAATCCAAGCTTGTCCGGTGACAGAAGTAAACTGTGGACGCGGTTGACTTGGCGGGATGGAAATGGTAAAAGCATTGGAGATGGGCCAAACAAAGCACAGAGTGGATATCCTGGGGAACCGCTGGTTGACGTTCGTGTTCCGGCTAGCTCTGGGAGCAACATTTCTGGTCTTCGGTGCGAGCAAACTCGCTGACCTTGCTGGATTTGCCAATACAGTCGTTGACTATCATGTTCTACCCGAATCGTTGGCACGCGCGTACGGGTACGCGCTGCCTCCGGTAGAGGTGGTAACTGGAATATGCCTCATCCTTGGACTTGGCTTGAGGTTCGCGGCGCCAGCGGCGATCCTCATCATCGCCAGCCTCATCGCGGGAACCAGCGGCAACCTATACTGGGCGGAGACCGAGGTCCGCAGATGTGGCTGCCTGCCAGGCTTGGAATGGCAGCTGGGAGCCGGTCACCTGGTGGCGCAGGTGGTCATGCTAGCCATGGCAACACAAATCTGGCTTCACAAGGGTGAGCTTCTTAGCCTTGACGGCAAGCTATCCAGGGGACCGAAGGGGTTAGCCACCTCCCAAGACGAGAACTGACGGAGTCTGTCCACCCTATATGGGGACATTTCAGCTCAGCGCGAGACACTGCTGGTGTTGTCCGACCCTGGAGGTTATCCTATGGGACCGGATACTTCCAACCAGCCCCCACTTCTCCAGTAGCCTTTGGCAGAAGGTTCCTTTTTTGCCTATTGCCTTCAATTGCCCCTTAGCTTCAGCAGATTGACCAGATTACCCTTTTTAGCACTCCTTTTCTTCGGCGAAATACGTGGCAGGTGCGCCGCGTGGGCGGGAGGCTTCATCGGGACGGCAATTTTGCAGTACACCTCACTGTTTTCCAGTTCGGCTGCCGGACATCGAGCTCCGGGCAAGAGAGGTTACTGTACGAAGACAGAATAAACACCACGTGGGAGACGAAGATAACCTCAAAGGGTGAGCCAAGCGAAGCGCAAACACGCCGTTACCTATTGAGACTGCTGCTGACTTGTCAATCAAGGTTAACCGGTTCTCTGCAATTCCGACACCTTTGCGCCCCCCTGAACAGCTTGTAGCCACAATGGGGACAATAGTAGCGTTTCTCCTCCTCCTCCATCCATCTCTCGGTTCCAAGCTCTCTCCAGGTTGGAATCGCACGCAATATCACCCTTTTCCCGACGGGAAGGGGGAAATCCTCAATGAACTTGCAAGGGAAATCATTGCATTGATGACACCCCTCGATGCCTTTTTCAATTGCACAAGACTTGATGGGACAGGTACCACAGTATACGAAAGGATCGTCGGAGAGGCATCCTCTGCACCTGATATCATCTATGCCTACGCCATAGACCGTCGTCAGCCTCTCCTTGAACTTGAGGTTGTTATCTCTGTGTGCGATATATATGCCGCAGACACCGCAGTATAAGCCACAGGGAGCTGCAAGCTTCTTCTTCTCTTCCATTACACCCTTCCTATTTCAGCACCCGTCCCCTGAACAGAGTCTTGGAGCCCGCCCAGCACACCAGGTTGAACACCAGCCTGTTTACAGGCATAGGTATCAGGCCCAAGCGCCACTGTATAAACTCAAGGATGATACCTGCCTGATCAACAGTATCCAGATACGCATAATCCACTGTGAAGCCTGTTTCCCTTATGGTCCCTCGTTGTAGTATACCAATACCCATCTTTTCGCAGGCATCCAGTCTCTTGTCCAAATCCCGGACCATAAAACCCAGATGATGCACCCCCTCTTTGGATTCCTCCACGTGCCTGAGATGGATACTTTCACCTTCTACAACCTGAATAAGCTCTATCTGGACAGGGCCCATATATGCCAGAGCTATTCTTAATACTGGGTGTACCTCTTTTCCCTGCTGAATACAAGGATCAGGCCTCTCATCCAGTAACATCCAGGGGGACAAGCCAAACTCATCCATACAATAGGCGATCGATTTGTTCATATCGGTTACCACGCAACCAATCTGCCCTACCTCTGGAAGCCTTAGTTGTTCTCTAACAGCATCCGGTATCATTTTCTTCGCCCCCTCTACAAGGCCCAGCGATAGATAACCACCTGTTTGTCCAGATTCGGGTACTTGGAGGAACCATGGAACGCTACGCCTCGATTTCCGAAGCTATGGTCGGGGTGGGCGGATTTGAACCGCCGACCTCATGGTCCCAAACCATGCGCGCTAACCAGGCTGCGCTACACCCCGTTTTCCCGAAGCCAATCTGGGGCCTTTCGCCTCTTTTCCCTCCTAAAATAGGCCCTCGCCTCCCAACACCAACCCTCTGACGAGCAGTACGATGAGCGTATACGGAATCCAACCAACAAGACATGTGCCAATAGCCCGCCACGTCGAGAAGTCGAGAGCTTGCCTGACCGCAATTACCCCTGCAATAAGCACCCATATGGATACAGCGAAAGCGATTATCCCTCCGATAAACGGTATGAATAAGAAGAAAGTAAGTACCCTGGGAGAATTTGAGAAACCGATAGTCCGCAGCAATTCTCCATATGTAGCCGAGGTCTCCGGGCCTCTGAATAAAGTAGTGCCCACCCAGTAGGTGAGTAGAGACCATAGGAGCCACCCAAATAGGGTTGTAGCTAAACCTATTAGCAGCATCCAAAGGAACCACAGACCACCCTCGACACGCACGCCGGCAATACCAGCCCCGATACCACTGGCTACACTGGCTATGAGCACCGCGACAAAGGCTTGCCCATTAGCCGTCGTATCTGCCTCCACCTCCTCATAGAGGTCAACCTCCAGTCTTGAAGCCCGTACCATCCTGTTCAATAGAGAACGTTGAGTTGCCATCTTCGCCTCCTTTCGGCTTCTTTCTCTTCTTGTAGTCCAAGCTAAGAACTACCCGGTCATGCCCCAGCATGGTGGTACCCCTGGCGGGACTCGAACCCACGCACCTGGCTCCGGAGGCCAGCGCTCTATCCTCTGAGCTACAGGGGCCCTCAATGTATAATACTATTCCCTCACCAAGCTTTCAAGCGAGCGCTCTGCTGTCAGCTTTCAGTTCTCAGCAAAACGCAAAAGCTGCGACCTTCTTAGCCGAAAAAACTGAATGCTGAACGCTGAATGCTGAACACTTGCGTGCTATCTAAGAGTATACTCCTCCCCAGAAATAGCTACTTTCCCCTCCTGGACAAGCTTCCTAAGATGAGCCAGGACCTGCGTTCTGGCCAGCTCAACCAGACGTCGATCCAACTCGGGGTAAATCTCGGCTACCAGTTCTGTTACGCTCCCTTTCCCCTGTCCCAGGCAGGACAAAACCTGCTGCTCTCTCTCCAGGCGATGAGCGATGAGCTCCCTAATCTTGCGTTCAGCCTCTCGTACTAGCGGACCATGCCCGGGACAGATCAGATGAATTCGGTAGTTCAACAGTTTCCTTAGAGAATCAATGTACTGTGCCATGTCACCGTCAGGAGCATCAATAACAGAGGTGCCAAAGCCTACGATATGATCCCCGGTGAACAAGACTTCCCCCTTCTTCACGTAGAAACAAATGCTGTTGGCAGTATGTCCCGGCGTGTGAATCACTTCCAGGCGAACACCGCCAATGTCCACGGTATCTCCATCATCGACCAGGATGTCCGCCGTCACCCCATAGTTCTCCGACTGGTCAGCGCCCGAGGAATGAACGGCAATTTGAGCACCTGTCGCCTCTCTAATACTGCGGCACCCCCCAATGTGATCAGGATGGGGGTGAGTAACCAGAATATATGCCAGCCTTAATGGAGCCAAAGCCTCTATATACTCGAGCTCCGTTTTAATTGCCTCTCTATCGTAATGTCCCGAATCTATAAGAGCAGCTTCACCACCAACCACGAGATAGACGTTCGGTGCATACATCCCCATAAACCCGCTGGTGGCCACTGGAATCGAATGAATGCCAGGCGCTATTTCCATCTCTATTTCCTTGCTAACCTCATACCACCAACAAAGCAAATCGATTCATCTTGGACGAGATAAGGGGGCCGGTAACGGCCTGGGGCTCATTGGAGCAGGACGAAAACTGCTGCAATGAGTAGCTCTACCTGGGGAGGAGCAGCCATCCGCCCTTACTCATTGGCTCTTGAGACCGATAGACTGAGCTCATGAAGTTGATTCATTGATGCTCCCAAGAAATCTTCTGAGGCAATATCGACTACTGGCGCCCCAGCCGCCTTAGGGCCCCTGGCATTTATCTGGAGGATGTTATTGGGAGTCGCTTGCTTCCCTGGGCTCAGGAGAATACTCCAGCTTTCTTAAGCTCGCGGAGCTTCTTCGATATTCCCTGCTCTTCTATGAAATGTGTAGTATAATCTCCCTTTTTGAAGGACTCATTGTCCAGGGCTACCATATGAAATGGGATATTTGTTTTCGCCCCCTCGATACGATATTCCCCAACAGCCCTCTTCATGGTCGCAATAGCTTCATCACGGTCCCTGCCCCAACTCAACAGTTTAGCAATCAAAGAGTCATAGTAGAATGGCATGGCATATCCCGCATATACTCCACCATCAACCCTGACGCCAAAACCGCCAGGGGGATCGTAAGCTGTAATTGTGCCTGGGGCCGGCATGAAATTCATAAAAGGGTCCTCAGCGTTAATCCTGCACTCTATGCTCCAACCCCTGAGTTTTATGTCACCCTGGGTGTAGCCAAGCTCCTCACCAGCGGCAATCCTTATTTGTTCCTTAACCAGGTTAATCCCGGTGAGAAGCTCGGTGAGGGGATGCTCCACTTGAAGTCGTGTATTACACTCATTGAAATAGTATTCACCGGTGTCCATGGAGTAAATGAACTCCACAGTCAGCGCGTTCACATTGTTCAATATCCTGGCGATTTGAACCGCGGTAGCCCCCATTCTCTCCCTTAACTCGGGGGTCATTATAGGCGAAGGTGCCTCCTCGATAAGCTTTTGATACCTTCTTTGAACGGAGCATTCACGATCGCTTACGTAGACGGTGTTGCCCTTTCTGTCAGCCAGAATCTGGAACTCTATGTGCTTTGCCCTGGCAACGTATTTCTCCAGATAGAAAGCTGGCATACCAAAAGCCTCACTGCCCAACGACTTGGCGTACTCCATCGCCGCCGCCAACTCGTCCTGGCTCTTAGCCACTTTCATTCCTATCCCACCGCCGGCACCACTGGGTTTGACAATCAGAGGATAACCAATGCTCTCCGCGATTTCGAAAGCCCGGGACATGCCGCTCTCATCCTCGATAGCACCGTCAGACCCGGGTGTAACAGGAATCCCTTTGCTCTTGAGGAGATCACGAGCCTTATGCTTGGGCTTCGCCGCGTTCATGGATTTGCTGGGAGGTCCGATAAACTCAATACCACGAGCTTCGCAGGCTTCAACAAACTGAGGGTTCTCGGCTAAGAAACCATATCCAGGATAAATAGCTTCAGACTCAGACTGCTTAGCTATATCGAGTATTTTTTCCATGTTCAGGTAGCTGCCACTGGGCTCCGGGTCTCCCAGACCATAGGCTTCATCAGCATGCCTTACAAACAAGGCTTCGGCATCTGCATCCGAATAGACAGCGACGGACCCTATCCCCATCTCTCTGCATTCTCTCACTGCCCTCAGAGCAATCTCCCCCCGATTAGCAACCAAGATTTTCTTAAACATTATTCTTTAACCTCTCTCCTTAAGGAGCATAAGCACCTTAGTCTTCCTCGATAATAATCAAAACGTCTCCGGTTTCCACCGTCTGTCCTGCCTCAACCCTAATCTCTACAACCGTGCCATCCACCGGGGATAATATTGGATTCTGCATCTTCATCGACTGCAAGATGCAGAGCTCACCGTCCTCCTCCACCGTGTCGCCAGCACTGACGCCAACGCTAATTATCTTGCCCGGTATAGGAGCCTCAATTATCTCCTGAGCCATATTCAGTTATTCTCCTTCCAATTTAGCCTTCTACTCTCAGCCCCAAGCTCCCACACCCGAAGGCAACAAGTTTCTAGTTTATAGGGAGCGCCAGTTCGTGTCAAGATTCGTACTCGGCACTACGCTGGTGACAGATAGTAGGTGCCCATCCCTGAGCACTGCCAGGGATGGGCACCTAGATGCCTTCCCTTGATCGAACCGACCCGGCACCAACTATAGAGGAATTAGGGAATGCTTCCTCCAGGGTCTTGCTGGTTCTAGCTTCCTGGACAGCCTGCTCAGCGTGTTCACCAGGATCGGTCTCGTTTCCCTGGGATCAATGATGTCATCGGCCCCTTGAATACCTCCAAGATGATAAGGCGTGCCATATTTGTCATGTATGTTCCCCATCAATTCCCGCCGCAGCTCCTCAGGATTCTCTGCAGCCTCTATCTCAGCTTTGTAGAGCGCATCCGCCGCCCTCTCAAATTCCTCTATTCTGACGTCGGCGGTAGGCCAGGCATATACCGCATCGCATCCCATACGCTCGGTGCCCATGACTAGACGGCCTGCGCCGTAGCATCTTCTTACATAGACCGTGATCTTGGGCACTGTTGACTCGCAGATGGCGAATACCGGCTTAGCAGCATTCCTCTCTAACCCGTCCCTGCTTTGCTCCTGCTCCAGGCTGGGCAAGAACCCCGGAGTATCCGCCAGGAAAATCAGCGGTATATTGAAGCAATCGCAAAATCTGATGAAACGCGCTTCTTTGTCCGAGCTGTTCACATCGACACAACCATCCCCGACTGCAGGGTTATTGGCCACGATTCCTACCGTCTGTCCCGCTAGGCGCGCAAAGCATATTATCATATTGGGAGCGTAGAGCGCCTGCAACTCAAAGAAGTGTCCCTTATCCACGATGGAGGAAATCACCTCGTGCATATCATATGCTTTAGACACATCCGTCGGCACAAGATCCAGAAGCCCTTCATCGGTACGCTTGGGATCGTCCCCCGTATCTACTACGGGTGGTTTCTCCCTCCAATTGGACGGTAGAAAACTGAGGAGCTCCCGGCAGTTGTCTATGGCTTCTTCATCGCTGTCGACGAGTATATCGCTGGAGCCTGTGACCTCGGAATGTAGCAGTGCTCCCCCGATCTCCTCTTCGGTTACATCAACGAAGGTGACTGCTTTCAAGATAGGAGGCGAGGCTACGGACATGAAGGCTATGTTCCTGCGCATAATGACGAAGTCGGCCATTATCGGGGAATAGGCTGACCCGGCATAGCACGGACCCAGCATGAGGCTTATGTGAGGCACTACTCCTGACATCAGCGGTGGGTAGTACATGAACCCACCCCCGCCACCGACCGGGCTGCCGCGTACAGGCACCTTGAATCCTGCTCTGCCGAACAGATCGTGTATTCTGATGGCACCCGAATCAATCATCCCCACCATGGGAATGCCTTCCTCCATGGCTTTTTCCATTGTCCTGGCCACTTTGCTATTCTGAATTGTAGACTGAGTGCCGGCCAGCACGGTGAAGTCATGTGCATAAGCATAGACATCCCGGCCACGGACCTTACCACAGCCAGTGATCACAGAATCGCGTGGAAGCTCCCTGTCGTCGATATCGAAGCCGGTCTTCATCGGCTGCGTCCATATCCCTATCTCCTGGAAGGTCCCTGGATCGAAAAGCTTTTCTATCCTCTCCCAGGCTGTCAGCTTACCCCTGCCGTGTTGCTTTTCTATATCGGCCTCAGCACCCCCAGGTTCCAGCCTCTTCCTGCGTTCCTCCAGCTCCTGAAGCTTTTCTCTCATATCGGCCATCAAATCCCTCCTGAATCATAAGTGCTCAGCCGTCAGCCATCAGCGTTCAGTTTTTGTATGAGTCTTACAAGCATACTCTTGCCTCGAAAACAGGCTTTCTTCCGTTCGCCCTGAGCCCTTCGGCAAGCCTTGGCTAAGCCCAAGGCCAGGGCTCAGGACAGGCCTATCGAAGGGCCGTTCATGGTTCGACAGGCTCACCACGAACGGCATCCAGCCCTCTCAATTCTCATGATTCGTTGGTGGGCAACCTGCCACAAGGGCTTACTTCCGTTACTCGGCTATTCAATGCCTCGCTAAGTCCTCAGCGATCGGTGAGTCGCTGAGTGCTGAAAACTGATAGCTGAACGCTTACCCTGAATCATAACCGTATGTTTTCGTGCTTGCGTTCCGGCCTTCCCTCGTGCCTCTTCGCCAATGTCCTGAGTGCCTTTATGAGGAAAGGCCTGGTATCCCTGGGGTCTATAAGCTCCTGCGCCCACTCGCGCTCCAGCGACTGAAATTTCTGCTGCATTTCTGCAACTCGTTGCGCCTGCTTTTTCTCTTTTGCTGAGTCGTCTTCAATAGCTTGAAACTCCCTCTTGTAGATGATGGATACTGCGCCTTCTGCCCCCATCAGCCCACGCTGTACAGTAGGCCAGGCAACATCGAGGTCGCCTCCCAACGTTGTGCCCGGCATAGCTAGCTGCCCGCCTCCGTAGAGCTTTCTTATAGCGATGGTGATCTGAGGCACGGTGGCCTCGACATTGGAGAACACCAGCTTGCATCCGTGTCTGATCAGACCTCTGGTCTCTTCATCAACGGCTGGCAAGAATGCGGGGGTATCTGCAAGCCAAACCAGGGGTATGTTGAATGCGTCGCAGAATCTGGCAAACCGCGCCATCTTGTCCGCAGCATCCAGTGTCAGGCAACCACCCATGGCTTGAGGGTTGTTAGCTATAATTCCCACCGTTTGTCCTGCCAGCCGAACGAACCCTGTTATCAGGTTGTTTGCCCACTGGCGCTTTAGCTCAAAGAACTCTCCGTTATCAGCTATCAGGGAAATCACCTTGTGCATACTATATGGCTTTTCCGAATCGAAGGGAACCAGGCCTAAAAGCTCCTCTTCTCTGCGATTGGGGTCATCTCCAGTATCTACGACTGGGGGTTGTTCCGCGTTATTCGATGGCAAGTAGCCCAGCAGCTCCCGGCAACTCTGCAGGCACTCCTCGTCGGTCTTAGCCAGCACATCGCAACAGCCGGTACGCCGGTAATGCACCGAGGGGTCGCCCACTTCCTCCGCTGTTTTGTCCTCCGGAGGTGGCGCCACATGCATGTAGCTGGTCTTCCTCACCATGAAGACGAAATCTGCCAGAGAGGCGGAGATCGCCATCTCGCCAACACATGGCCCCATGACCAATGAGATCTGGGGAACCACTCCCGAGCCCATCGTCTGGAAGTAAACCATCGCTTCAGGGGAGTAGAAACGATAATACTGAATAGCATCCTGTACTCTGGGTCCCCCGGAGTCGATAATACCCACGATGGGGACTCTAGCATGTATGGCCTTTTCCATGACCATAGCTATCTTTCGCGCATGTATGTTGGCCAGCGTCCCACCCAGCACAGTGGCATCCTGGGCCCATACGTAGATGGGGCGGCCGTTCACATCACCGTACCCTACTGCAACGGCGTCTGCTGGAGTATCCTCCTCGTCGATAGCAAACCCTGTGGCTAACGGCGTTCCCCAAATATCAAGCTCCTGGAAGGTGCCCTGGTCCAGGAGCTTCTCGATTCTCTCACGTGCTGTTAGCTTTCCTTTCTCATGCTGCTTCTCTATCTCAGCAGCGCCACCTCCCTGCTTCAGCCCACTCCTTATTTCATCGATCTCAGCGAGCTTCCGTTTCATCAAGTCCAAATCTTCCATGCTCCCTCCTTTACGGGCACAGAAGAATTTTAGACTCTCTTGAAACCATCGTCAAGTCTGGAAGCCAAGGTCGACTTCCCGCAATCCATAGGCTATAATCTGCTGAGAAGGCCAATCGAGAGCGCTTTTGCCAGGAGGAGACGAAATTGGGGAAGGACGACCTGCTTCAGGTGACAGACAAACCCATAGCCCCTGAAGAGGTTATCGCTAAGATCAGGTGGGACGAATGCGGTGCGTTAGTGACCTTCACCGGCAGAGTACGCGGGTATTCCGGGGATAAGCGCGTTCTCTCCTTGGAGCACGAAGCCCCCAGGGAGGTAGCGGAGAGACTTCTGAGCGACATAGCCAAGGAGATAAGAGAAAAGTGGGACTTGGGGGAGGTGGTTTTTTGCTACCGAACAGGTCCGGTTGCAGCGGGAGAGACCACACTGGTTATCGCAGTTGCAGCCCCCCACCGCCCAGAGGCTTTCGCTGCCTGCCAATATGCCATCGACCGCTTTAAGCAGACAGTCTCAGCAAAGGAGATTAGGGAAGACGGTGAATTCTGGATCGGTGGAAAGAGTTAGACTCGAAGTAGACGGCCTTCGCCTCGTGGCGGAGGTTTACCTACCCGGTGGCCAAGGCCCTCACCCCCCGCTTTGCATCTGCCACGGCGTCCCCGCCCGAAGAACCCCAGACCCCGCGGACAGGGGCTATCCCTTGCTTGCCGAGAGGTTTTGCAGTCAAGGGTTTGTTGTCCTCATCTTCAATTTCAGGGGCACGGGCGAGAGTGAGGGCAATTTCGACATATTGGGCTGGACGCGGGATTTAGAAGCAGCGATTGACTATCTGTGCCAGCACGATATGGTGGATAAATCACGGCTGTCGGTGATGGCATTCAGCGGCGGAGCGCTGGCCTCGGTTTATTGTGCCGCCAAGGATAGAAGGATATCCTCAGTTGTCACCTGTGCCTGTCCCGCCCGATTCTTCGACATCTCAGAGTTCAGCAGAGTCGAGGAATTCCTGGAGCACTGTCGCCAGGTGGGCATCATCAGGGACAGCAACTTTCCACCATCTGCCGATGAATGGGCCGGGGGCTTCGAGGTGGTCAGGCCGCTCAAGTGGATACACGAGATCGCCCCTCGCCCGATTCTGATAATCCATGGCGACAGCGACCAGACCGTCGACCCTAGCCACGCTTGGGAGCTTTACCACAAGGCTGGGAAACCCAAGGACATCGCTATCATCGCAGGCGGGGAGCACAAGTTGCGCCTTAGCGAGCCAGCGATGAGCACCGCCCTGTCCTGGCTGAAAAAGGTCAACGGCCTGGCTGAAAAGGTCTGATGCCTGCTGCAACAAGCTCGCCCCGAAAACAGGGCAAGGTGCTTCTGGTCAATCCCAACCAGATGAAGCCACCTGTAGCCCCTCTCGCGCTGGACTACCTTGCTCATGCCCTCAAAGCAAACCGATTCCAGGTAGACATCCTCGACCTATGCTTTGCAACCGACATTTCCCGTGAAATAGAGGATTACTTTGCCAGCAACCAGGTATTAGCAGTAGCGGTCTCCTTGCGCAACACCGACGACACCGTCTTTGTCACTCAAGATTTCTGCATCGCCAAGCACAAAGAGATAGTCGACCGTCTAAAAGCAGAAACCTCCGCTCCCGTAATACTGGGTGGCTCCGGATTCTCGATCATGCCCCAGGACATCCTGAGCTACTACGATCTCGACCTGGGGATTTGGGGAGAGGGCGAGTTATCACTGGCGCTGCTCACCAACAGAATCGCGGCAAATGAGGATTACAAGGACGTGCCCGGCCTCGTATACCGGAGCGAGGGCGAGTTCTACACCAATCCTGCAAAGTACCTCGATTTAAGTCGCATCTCCACACCCGAGCGAAGCGCGGTTGACAACCACCGCTATTTTGTCGAGGGCGGCATGGGCAGTATCGAGACCAAGAGGGGATGCCCCAAGGATTGCATCTACTGTGTCGACCCACTGGGCAAAGGGAAAAGGCTTCGGCTCCGCTCCCCTCAGAGCGTCGCCGATGAGATCGAGGCTTTGCTCGACATGGGCATCGACCATCTCCATTTGTGCGACAGCGAGTTTAATATTCCCGAGCAACATGCCCGCGACGCATGCCTGGAGTTGGTAGCACGGGGGCTGGGTGACAAGCTAAGGTGGTATACCTATGCCACTCCTGCAGGTTTTTCCCAGGAACTAGCGGCTTTGTTCCGAAGGGCGGGATGTGCCGGGATCAACTTTGGGGTGGACAGTGGCTGCGACCGCATGCTCCGCTCACTGGGACGGGACTTCTCGGTGGAAGACCTGAGCCAAACGGCTGATGCCTGCCGCAAGGAGGGTATCGTATCCATGTACGACCTCCTTCTTGGCGGGCCGGGCGAAACCAGACAATCGCTGAGGGAAACCATCGAAACCATGAAAAGGATCTCCCCAAACAGGGTGGGGGCTTCCATGGGGGTACGTGTCTTCCCACAAACCAAACTGGCAGAGCTAGTTCGCAAGCAGGGCCCGCTGAACAAGAACCCCAGTTTGCACGGCTCTGTCTCAGGAAATGATAGCTTCTTTGCGCCAATCTACTATATGTCCTCAAGCCTGGGCCCCGATGCCTTTGAGTACCTCGCCAAACTTGTCGATGGCGACGAGCGCTTTTTCTTCTTCGGCACCGCGTCAGGCGCCGATAAGAACTACAACTACAACGACAACACCGTCCTGGTCAATGCCATCCAGGCGGGATACAGGGGAGCTTTCTGGGACATACTGAGGAGAATAAGCGAGGGAAGCTAGTGGGATACCTCCTCCCCAGGGTCTGGGCTTCATCGTGAGCTCAGCCGAACGGGGTGTCCTACCAACAACAAATCATAATGTCCAAACTCGAAATCCTAAACAAATCCAAAATCCAAATGACCAAAATTCCCCGATTTATCGGGGCAGTATTTGTATTTTGAACATTTGGTATTGTTTAGAACTTAGGAATTAGTGTTTAGAATTTCTTGTTAGGTGGGTTGGAAGTCTGCAAAGCGAGGTGCAAAGACATGAAGATGAAGTTCAGCAGCAGCGTCGAGATCGACGCTCCCCCAGAGAAGGTCTGGGCGTTAGTGAACGAGCTTGAGGAGTGGCCCCAATGGATACCATCCATAAAGAAGATCGAGAAGCTCTCTGAAGGTACTTTGGGAGTTGGCTCACAGATCCGTGTTACAGCCAAGTCCACCATCACAATCAAGTTGCTGATGACCATCACCGAATTCGTCCCCGGCCAGCGCGCCGTTATGCAAGGAAAGGTCCTCGGCACCAAAATGACACGCTACTACACCTTTGAACCTGTTAATCACAGGACGAGGCTTACCGCCGGCGGCGAGGTCTCAGGACTCCTGGCGTGCCTGGTTCGCCGGGGTGGGCAGGCTCTGTCAGAGGAGATCGTGCAAGCGGCAAAAAGGAAAATCGAGGGAGAGCGTTAATCGAGAGACGAGATACTTCCTGCCGGGGGTCCGTGGATATCCCCAACTCTTTGATCCACCCTGCCTAGAGGCTCTGATGTCTTTGTGCAGCAATGTCTCGTGTTCTTAGCTCAATATCGGTCATCTCCTGGCGGGCGGACCGATCTCTAGGCTGGCTTGGTTGCTGTCAGCAGTGAGTATCCAGGCAGCCTCAGGAAATCAGTTCGACGGGTATTAGTAAATCCAACATCCTCAAGCCAACCTTTTACCTCGTCATCACTATAGGCTTGTCCCCTTGGCGTGGCTACCAGCATGTTCAGGGCGAAGAGCAAGCCAAATTCGGATTCTTTCTTACCTTTATAGCTTAGCACTTCAGTGATCGCTATGACGCCCCTGGGGTTGAGCGCAGCATGAACTCTCTTCAAGATAGCCAGGTTAGCCTCTGGAGGCTGGGCGTGCAATAGGGCAAAAAGGATAGCGATATCGTAGCCAGTGCCAATGTCATCGGTGATACAATCGCCTACCTGGAAGGAGACCCGGTGGCTCATGTTCTCCTGGCTGACCACCTCCCGCCCAATCCCCACCGGTCTTTCCATGTCAATTACTAGAGCGCCGAGTTGAGGATATTGCCGGCAGAATTCCACAGAATAGTATCCATGTGCACCTCCTAAATCAAGCAACTTCCTTGGCTGGGAGGGCACCTTGACTTTGGAAACAATCTCCCTGGCACAGAAGACAGCCCCATCTTTCATGCCCAAAGTAAAGTTGCGCTGAACCTCAGGATTTTGGCTGCAATAGTCAAACCAGTTGATCGCTGGCTTGTCCGTCCTCACCGCCTCTTCCAGGTCGACCCATAGCCTACTAAGATCGTCAAGGTGGCGGAGGAAGTTTCCAATATAGCTAGCAGAGCCTTCAATCAGCCATTTGTGAGCTATTTTGGCATTCTGGTAGCTGCCATCCTTCCGCTTCAAATAGCCAACTGCTACCAAGGCCTCGAGTAACATAGAAAGGCTCTGCTCTTGACCACCAAGCTCTTTGGCTAGCTCGCATGCTGACATTGGATGCCTTGAAAGCTTATTAAACACCCCCATTTTGTTTGCCACCAAGATGACTTTTGCTCTGGCCATTAACATGCCTGCATCGTAGCCAGGCTTAGGGGCGATCCCCAATTTGATTATGATGCTCTCGATTAGTGTCATCTTCGTTGCCTCCTCCTGTAGAAACATAGTGCACATCACATTCAACGATTTTGCTTAGTGCCTCTCGAGCGGCCTTGCGAACGAGCCAGTGTTCATCATCCAGTGCCGAAATGAGTGGTTCCACAGCGCGCGTACCGCAATTGCCCAGCGCACAGGCGACAGCCTGACGTACTAGCCAATGCTCGTCCGTGAGAGCCGACGTGAGCCCTCCCACCACGCGCCCGTTGGCAATATTTCCTAAAGCCTTGGTGGCCGCTACGCGTACATACTTGTCCCTGTCTCGGAGTACTGAGATGAGCGGCTCAGTCGCTCGCTCATCACCGATTTTGCCCAGTGCCTGGGCAACGGCCTCACGCACGTGGGCACGATTGTCCAAGTGCTTATTCTTAAGGGCCGAAATGAGTGCGGGGGTTGCCCGCTCGTGGCCGATTTCGCCCAATGCCCTTGCGGCCGCCGCGCTCACGCGCTCGTTCCCTCTGCCATTAAGCGCTGCTACCAACATCGCAAAGCTCCAATTCGACATTGGCTTGTCGGCATCACAATAAATCGCTTCGTCGCAGTCCAGGTCGCCGAACCAACGCTCGAAGGTTGTATTGTGTAACGAGAGAAGAACTAAGTTGCCGACCAGTAAGTTGGCATAGAAAGCCTTCTGGGGGCACCCTGTGAGACAACGATAGCACCGTATGCATCGACCGTTCAGTACTGGATACGGTTTCAGAGCTATGTTGTCCATCGGACATTCATAGACACACCACTGGCACTTGTCACATCTGGACGGGTTAAGCTTTGGCTTGGACATCACTAAGCGCACCAATGGGTCCGGAGTGAATAATCCCTCAAAGTCGTACAGTCCCCATCTTTGTTTGAGCGCATCGGGGCGGCTTTCGGGCGCCGGGCCCGCACTTCCGGCCGACACGTGTTCGGCCACCGCCATCGCGAAGCGTTGAGCCAGGGCCAAATCTTCCGAATTGGGGCGCCCAGGATAGCGTCCAATGAAGCAGGGGGAGGGGTGGAAGCATTCACCGCGGATCAGTGTTCCGCCTACAACTTCCGCGCCTTTACGGCGCAGCAGGCGAGTCAGGTCGAACAGAACTTTGCCAGGCGCCCCCCCGGATGTAGCGAAGACAAACGCGCGCCGATTGTCCAGTGCAGGCAAACCGCGAAGGAAATCCTTGATCGGCGTCGGAGCTTGTCCAGTGAAGCAGGGACTGCCCACGCCGAGGAGGTCACCCGTGGCCACATCTTCGGGACTTGCCTTCTTCAGAGCAACGGTTCGTACCGAGTGCCCCAGATCGCGAAATCCCGACGCCATAGACTCGGCAACCTGTCGCGTGTTGCCGGTCTGAGAGAAGTAGACCATGCTCACGTCCATCTCGCACCTGGACGGAGAAGTCGTGACCGGTTAGCGGGAATCGTCCGCCTCTTCATGTTACGCTCAAAAGGCACTGCTCTTGGATTAAAGCAGGAAGATTACATCGAGTATAACAGCCACGTTGAAGACCCACAACCAGACCGTGGCCTTGAGAAAAGTGCTGCCACCCACTGCTGGCGTCGGTTCCCTGACGAACTTTGCAGCCAAAGCTACCAGCCACAGTCCTGCAAGTGTTGAGCCTATCAGATAGATGATACCAAGTTCCGTGTAGAAGAATAGCGCGAGCGACATGGGAAGTACGAGGAGCCAACTCGCGAGAACTATCTTTGAGGTAGCCGGGATCCCATATCTCAGGGGCATCGTTGGAATCCCGAGTCTCTTATCTCCCTCCACATCTCGGCAGACGCCGCTCCAGGTGAATCCAGGCTCAAAGAAGAGATATATCACTGTAAGGAGGACAGCCGCCAAGGTTAGATTTGGAGTATATATATAGAATACGGCGATTGGCATAAGAGCTACGCCTACCACAACCAAGAGGTTGGAGAAAAGTGTGTTTCTCTTGCCCCATGCTGAATATGCCAGGATGCATAGAAACATCACAAATACCACGGCAAGGGCGCGGAAGCCCAGATAGAACCAGATCGACATGCTAGGTATACTGAGTATGAGCGCGTAAGCCAGCAGGGTTTTTCTGCCAATGCCATGGTTTGCTGCTTTGTCCAGTCTTATCGAATTGGCCTTGTCAACCTCGTAGTCAAAGTAATCGTTGAGAGCGTAGCCACCCACCACTCCCAAGAACGTGGCGGGAATAATCAGGAACAACTTCCGGTAGAAGTCCGGGTCGGAGAACATAGAGCCCTGGAAATCACCGTAGAGAGCTGAGGCGAAGATCGCCATGCCTGCTGCCCAGGGTATGGCAACTATGCTGACCACAGGCCTGAGGGTTATGACAAATCCTCTGAGCTTTCCAACTCGTGCAGCAGTGTTCATCGCCACCAACTCAATTCAGCAACAAGCTATTCCCCCCCCTTATTATGGCATATTACTTCCGATTCTGACTTCCGCCAAAATGCTTGTCCTTGTAAGCGAGAATAGCCGATTTACGATCCACCATGGAGCCATTAGTCAAATGAGGTGCAGTCCAGTCTAGGGCAACCCTCTTTCTGTGGAGCAGCGTTCCGAAGAGAAGTCCTTTCGCAGAAACAAACCCTAATCTCCAAGCCTAGAATCCCAAACAAATTCAAAATCCGAATGGTCGGAATTGAAAACGTCCGCAGTATTTGTTATTTGTCTTCGACTCTGAGGCTCAGACCCAAAGGGAACATCTGGTATTGTTTAGAATTTGGGAATTACCGTTTAGGAATTCTCCTCGTGGCATCATGCCGATTTAGCCTTCCTCATTGCATTGCCAAGGTAAACACCCAGCAACGAAAGGTCCTCCGTGGGCAGATAGTTCTCAGCAGCGGCATCGAAGAGGATGTTGGCCGAGGAAGGTATCCCCTCCTCGCCCTGGTAGAATATGCAGGCCATGGTGATTTTAGGAAGCGCCATGAATTTGAAGGCGGCGTCGCCGGTGCGCGTCATCGGGATGCCCCCCAGAGCCTCACCAGCCCTCTTGAATGCCTCAACGTCCTCGCCAAAGGCGCGGAGCAGGGGATTTATCGCCATTTGAATGAATCTACTCTCGAACAGGGATGCGCCGGGAAGCTGTCGGTAAGCTATCCACTCGTCGGCCACAGAGACACCATTGGCCTGCAACAGATAATGCAACAGGATAATCTCCAGCCACTGGGGGACTGGGGCTGAATTGCCTTCCTCAACCACCTTGATCTCTGGATAATATACCAGGAAAACGCGATTGAAGAAGGGTATCCTGAATCTGCTGCCATCGTAATCCGTGCCGCTCTTCGAGGCGACGGCGTAGGGGCTGATCCCCTTCATCTCATCAAGAGCCTTTGCCAAGGCAGCATCGTTAGCCATCTCCACTTCCTCCTCTCAGTATATCCACCAGAAAAAACGAAGGCAAGCACTCGTGAGTACGGTTCCTTGACATAGCTTGGTGTGTAAGTTAAGATTTGCGCTGAGCCCCAAGTCGAGGAACATTTATGCCCTACAGCGCGCTAATCTACCACAAAAGCGAACACCTTGTCTGGCTCACTCTCAACCGGCCTCTCGTCAGCAACACCATAAACCTCGAATTGGCAAATGAGCTCGGCGACGCCTGCCGCGAGATAAACCAGGACGAAGAGGTCAGAGCAGTCATCATCACGGGAGCCGGCCAGACATTCTGCTCGGGTGCTGACCTCAACGAACTCTCCTCTTTCACCCCAGATGAGGCAAGACAGAGGAACCCGGCGAGCCTGAGCTCAAGGGCAGTGGCTGCCGTAAACTGCCCGGTGATCGCTGCCATCAATGGAGACGCCTTAGGCGCTGGCCTGGAGCTGGCACTGAGCTGCGACATCAGGGTCTCGTTGGAGAACGCTCGATTCGGCTTCCCCGAGACCTCCTACGGGCTCATCCCCGGTGGTGGTGGCACCCAGCGCCTGCCGCGGATCGTGGGCAGGGGGAAGGCGAGCGAGATGATCCTCATCGCTGAGCCTATAGATGCCGGGGAAGCTTATCGCATCGGGCTAATCTCTAAGGTTGTACCCGGTGACAAGCTCGCAGATGAGGCCAAGGAGATAGCGAAAAGGCTGATCTCGCGAGCGCCCATCGCGGTACGATATGCCAAGGAGGCGGTAAATAAGGGTATGGACATGACCCTGGAGCAGGGGCTCAGGCTGGAAGCCGACCTTTCGTTTCTACTTCTGTCCACCGAGGACCGTGCAGAAGGCATCAAGGCTTTCCTGGAGAAAAGAACGGCGCACTTCAAGGGAGAATAGCTATGTAAAACGCATTAAATGTTAGCGCATGAACCGTAATTAAGCATCAAACAAATTCAAATATCAAAATGCAAAAGGAAAGGTACAAGGCAAAATCCAAAATGGGTAGAGTAGCGTCGTGACTCCTGTCACGACGAAGGATTCGTTGCCACAGGAGTGGCAACGCTACGCTTGAGCTTTAGATTGCCATTTTGCTCTTTTATCTTTGAGTTTTGACATTGTTTAGAATTTCCCAATGAGCGCCTTCGAGACCATCATTTACCAGAAAAGGGACGGCGTCGCATATATTACCCTGAACCGTCCCAATGCTCTAAACGCAGTCAACATCAAGATGCGGGACGAGCTGTACGAGGTGCTGCCCGCAATCGACGATGATCCCGAGGTGCTGCTGGTCATCCTCAAGGGGGCCGGGGAAAGGGGATTCTCCGCAGGGGCGGATATCACGGAGTTTGGCACTGTTCCCTCCCAGGCCATCGGCCGCCAGGTGAGATGGGAACGAGACCTCTGGGGGCAGTTCCTTAGCGTCTCCAAGCCCCTCATAGTAGCTATCCACGGTTTCGCCCTGGGAGCGGGGGTGGAGATGGCAATGTGCTGTGATATCAGGATTGCCTCCGAGGATGCAAGGTTCGGTCTGCCCGAGGTGGGAATAGGCATGGTCCCCACGGCCGGGGGTAGCCAGACCATGCCCAGACTGGTGCCGCTGGGCATGGCGGCAGGGCCCATACTGACGGGAGAGACCATCAATGCTACCGAAGCCCTCCGCATAGGCCTGGTCCATCGGGTAGTGCCGCGAGCCGACCTTAGCTCCTCTGCCGAGAACGTAGCGCATAAGCTAATGTCCCGTGGGCAAATCGCTGTCAGGTGTGCCAAGGAGGCGATAAAGCGCGGCCTCGACCTTGCCTTGGACCAGGGCCTGGAGATGGAGGGTAAGCTATTCGCTATGGTGCTTAGCACAGAGGACGCCAGGGAAGGAATCAGGGCTTTTGGGGAGGGCAGAAACCCCCGGTTTACTAATCAGGCAAAAGGGGTAAAATAGGGGAGGGAAATGGACGAAATGGGCGGCAAAACGCAGGAAGAGCTCATCGGCGAGCTTGCAGACCTCATAGTGCAATCGCAGCGGGTGGTGGTGTTCACCGGTGCGGGGATCAGCACCGAGTCGGGACTTCCTGACTTCAGGGGCCCTGATGGGCTCTGGACGAAAGTCGACCCCGATGATTTCACCTATCAGAAGTTTATCAGTGACCGGGAGACAAGAAAGAGAATCTGGGGACTGCGCGAAGCCCTTGGATTCGGTTGGGAGGACTCCCAGCCCAACCTCGCCCACTACGCCGTCGCCGAGCTGGAGAAGCTCGGCAAGCTGGACTGCGTCATCACCCAGAACGTGGACGGGCTTCACCAAAAAGCGGGTAACTCCGAAGATAGGGTTATCCAGCTCCACGGCAACATGCAGTGGGTAAAGTGCCTTACCTGCGGCGACCGTCATCGCTTCGAGGAGGTAGAGAAGTGGGTCGCAAGCGGCGTCGAGGAGCCGGAATGCGTACAGTGCGGCGGCATCTTGAAACCGGATGCCGTCTTCTTCGGTGAAGCGATGCCAGTGCAGGAGACTATGGAGGCTGAGAGGCGCTCCCGCATGTGCGACCTCTGTATCGTGATCGGGTCCTCGCTTGTGGTCTATCCCGCAGCGCTCATGCCCCAATATGCCCTGAGTTCCGGCGCCAAAATTGCAGTAATAAATGAGGGCGAAACTGGAATTGATCACGCTGTCGATATTCGCATCTGGGCGAAGGCTGGCGAGGTAATGTCGGAGGTAGTGCAGAGGGTTAAGAAAAGGCTCGGCATTGACTAGTCGACCACTGAAGCAGGAGGTAGAGGGATGAATACTACAGAGTTCCTCATGATAACCAGCTCCATCGTGCCTGACAGGCCAGCGATAACCTTCGAGGGCAAGAAACATACCTACGCAGAGCTCAGCGAGCGGGTAAACAGACTAGCGAACGCCCTTGCCGGCCTTGGGGTAGCGAAGGGCGACATGGTGGCGATTCTACAGGTCAACTGCAATGAGTACGTAGAGGCCTATAACGGCGTAGCAAAACTGGGTGCAATCTTCATCCCGCTGAATTTCCGGGCCAAGAGCGACGAGCTTGAATACATGATCAACAACTGTGAGGCCAAAGTTCTACTTGTTGGCGAGCGCTACGTCGAGATGGTGAACTCCATACGCCCCCAAATACCTCAGGTGAAGCATTTCATCTGCCTGGAGAGTAAGCCAGAAGGCATGCTGAACTATGAGGAGCTGCTGGCTTCAGCCTCTCCCGAAGAGCTATTCACCGAGATCGATGATGACGACGTCACCATATTGATGTACACAGCAGGGACCACCGGCCGGCCCAAAGGGGTGCCTCTAACCCACAACAGCTTTTCGACGTATGTTCTGGGCAATGTAACCCCTGTCGACCTTGAGATAGAGGAGACCAACCTGCTCACCGTGCCGCTGTACCACGTCGCAGGAATCCAGGCTGTAATGGCTGCTACCTACGGGGGCAGGACTCTGGCCATGATGAGGCAGTTTGAGGTGAAGGACTGGATGAAGACGGTGCAGGAGGAGAGGGCCAATCGCGCGATGCTGGTGCCTACTATGCTTAAACGGGTTATCGATGATCCCGATTTCGACAAATACGACCTTTCCAGCCTCAAGGTAATAACCTACGGCGCTGCCCCGATGCCCTTCGAGGTAATAAAGAAGGCGATAGATGTCTTCCCCGGGGTCATGTTCATCAATGCCTTCGGCCAGACAGAGACTGCCTCCACCATAACCACCCTCGGGCCTGAGGACCACGTAATCACGGGTACCGACGAGGAGAAGGCCAAGAAGCTAAAAAGGCTGCAGTCATCTATCGGCAGACCCATGGAGGACGTGGAGATCAAGATAGTGGACGAGCAGGGCAAAGAGGTGCCAATAGGCGAGGTGGGCGAGATCCTGGCCAAAGGGCCCAGGGTCATGAGCGGCTACTGGAAGGATGAAGAAAAGACGGCCAAAGCACTGACCGAGGACGGTTGGCTACGCACCAGCGATAAGGGATACCTGGACGAAGAGGGCTACATCTATCTGGCAGGACGGGGCGACGACATGATCATCAGGGCAGGCGAGAACATCTCCCCCGAAGAGGTGGAAAACGTACTGTACGCCCATCCCAAGATCGATGAGGCTGCCGTGATCGGCATCCCCGATCCCGAGTGGGGACAGCAGCCCAAGGCGATAGTGGTCCTCAAGAAGGGAGAGACGGCAACGCCGGACGAGATAATGGAGTTCTGCCGTCAGAGGCTTTCCAGCTTCAAGCGACCTCGCTACGTAGCCTTTGCCGATGAGCTGCCCCGCACCTCCACCGGCAAGCTGCTGAAGAGAGTGCTGCGGGAGCAATACGGAGAAGCAAAGAACTCCTGAGCAAGAATAGCCTCTGACCGTTAGTCAGGGTGTCGAAACTCTGCCCTTGTCAGGCATTTCGGCACCTTGATTTTCTCATCTTTCCCGCAAACTCATCCGGATGGCACCGATGAGTTTTTGCCCGTGCAGGGTGTAATTACAAAACTGGAATTGAGTGTGAGGTTGGCTAAGGTAAAAAGATAGAACCACCTGGTTACCTAGACAGGGTAATTACTAACCAACAGTACAAGTGAGAATCTCCCCAAAAGACTGGTGCACTACAGGTTATTTATTGTGTTATCATCATATCAACCCCAGGAACCAATGGATTGGTAACAAATGAAATGAAAACCCTACCATTAAAAGCGTTATTGTTGACTCTGTGATTCCGAATACGTACAATATTAATATGGCGTGTGACGTAAAGGGGCACTAAGAGAAGACAAATTAAGGAGGGAATCGTGGAAGATGTTGAGAGATTGCTGAAGACTTCCATGGGTGAAATCGAGAGGCTGCTGAGTACAAAGACTGTAGTTGGGGAACCGATCACTGCTGAGGGCAACACCATTATTCCCCTGGTCAGCTTCGGATTCGGTTGCGGCGCTGGTGGCGGTTCTGGCAAAGGTGATAAGGAGGGGAAAGGCGAAGGGACTGGTGTTGGTACCGGCGGGGGCGGAGGCATCAAGCCTGTTGCCATTATCGTCGTCAACAAGGACGGCGTACAGGTAGCACCTATTGTTGGAGGCGTCGCTACTGTCTTGGAAAAGGTTGGTGAAGTCATCGGCAAGGCAATCGAAAAGCGCGGGGAGAAAAAGAAGGAAGAATAGACGGCGTGTGGATCCTTGCAGTAGTCTTAGGGCCACTTCTATTCTTTGTTGTCCTGCTCGCCGTACCTGTTGATCTTGTTTTCTACATCGAAAAGGACATGGCTTTTTCCTCAAAGGTGCGTGTGGGCTGGATGTTCAACTTGGTTGGCAAGGAGATAGGGGGTAAGAAGAAGCGGGAGAAGAAAAAGCCAAAGAAAGAGAAGAAGAAAAGGAAACGGCGTATCAAGCCCCTTATCGCCATGCTCAGGGCCAGGGGCTTCCTGGGAAGGTTAGTGAGTTTCGTCAAGGATGTCCTCCGAATCTCACACATACGCGAGTTAAGGGCAGATATCCGGGTCGGGCTGAGTGACCCAGCAGAAACCGGCATGCTCTTTGCCATAGTCGCACCTGTGATAGCCTATCTAAGGGCCTTCACATCGCTAGATGTTAGGATTCAACCTGAGTTCGATCAGACGGTATTTCAGGGTTACTTCAAGGGAGATCTGAGGATATTCCCAATTCAACTCCTAGTCGTTTCAACCCGCTTCGCCCTTTCACCAGCGACTATGCGGGGAATAAAGGCAATGGTGGTGGCTCGACGAAAATGAAGGAAGCACGGGTTGGTATACCGACTACCGTAGGCGAAATAACCATAATCCCTCTTGAGGAAGTAGGCATACATCATGACAGCAGCGCAGGCGGGCTTTTCATTTATGTCTCCAAGGAACCCATTGGGATCGTGATAAGCTCACCCCAAGGGAAACGGGCGATCAATATTCATGGACAGCAGGTGCCCCTTGAACACTATGTTCAGTCCATTAAGGGGCTACAAAGGGTTCTGGATACTTTGTAAGCACAAAGTGATCGCTTTCTCCTCACACAGGATACAGAACCGCACACGCGTTCTCGGGAACATGTGGCCCTGACCCCCATCGGGGTGGTTGATTCAATCTAAGCTGAAACTGAGGTCGCTTGCCTAATCCAGCTTCATTGAACCAAAATAGGGATGTATGTACTCTACTAACGTAGCTTCAGATGAAGTGGTGCTACCGTTTTTCCTCTAGTCTGAACGGCGGTGACGTCTTCTCGCTCCAACATATCTTGGGCCACACCAACCTGGTGGCAACGATGAACCCTTGTCCGTGCAGAGTGTAATTACAAAACTGGAATTGAGCGTAAGGTTGGTGAGAGCAAGAGGAAAGCACCTCCCAGTTACCTTATCAGGGTAATGACTAACCAATGTACAAAGTAGAATACCCCTAAAGGATTGGCGCACTACAGATGAATTCTCTGCTATAATCACGTTGATCAGAAGAACAAATGGATTGGTAGCAAGTGAAATGAAAAACATCCCATTGAAAGCGTTAATACTAGTCCTGTTTTGTGCTGTCTTGTTGCTCTCCTGCCAGTCATCGTATACATACCAAATACCAGAGCAGACCACTGATGGTTGGCAAACTGCGAGTTTGGACGATGTTGGGATTGATGAAAAGACGCTCGGTGAATTAGTTGAACGGATTCACGACAATACCTATCAGAACATCCACAGTGTCCTAATCGTCAAAGATGGAGAACTTGTCTTTGAGGAGTACTTCGGTGGTTATGAATATGACTATCAAGGCGATCAATTCTGGGGGGAATTCACTGAGTATGACATCGCTACCATTCATAATCTAGCTTCAGTCACCAAAGCTATTACCTCTGCTTTAGTGGGAATTGCGATAGACAATGGTTTTATTAAAGACGTGGATGAAAAGGTCTTTGCTTTCTTTCCTGAGTATTCTCATCTGAATGATGAGGAGAAAGATAGAATCACTTTGGAACACCTGCTTACTATGACTTCAGGCTTAGAGTGGAACGAAATGGATGTATCAGTAGCAACGCGTGATACAAAGAATGATCTCATACAGTTGTTCTTCGTGCCTGATCCAATTGAATATATCCTGGCAAAGCCTGTTGTTGCTGAAGCTGGAACGAGATGGTACTACAGTGGTGGCGACGTTAATTTGCTTGGAGAAGTCATTAAGAAAACTACAGGTTTGAGAGTAGATGATTTCGCTGAGGAATACCTGTTCACGCCTCTGGGCATAACTGAACATGAGTGGGAATACATAACCCCTGACATTGTCTATACTTCTGGTGATCTTAAGTTACGTCCAAGGGATATGGCGAAATTCGGTTATCTGTATTTGAATGACGGCGTCTGGAATGGCGAGCGTGTTGTTTCTAAAGAGTGGATAGAAGATTCGACGAGAGAGTATATCGCAATTCCACATGCTGGGTGGGCGCAAGAATACGGCGACAGATACGGTTATCAATGGTTCCTTAAAACATATTATGTAGATTCAACGCCTTTTGATTCGTTCATGCGAGATGGATGGGGAGGACAGAGAATCACCGTGTTCCCAGATTTAGATATGGTAGTTATTCTTACTGGTGGAAACTACGCAACATACGCACCAGTCAACGAAATAATCACTCGTTATGTGTTGCCAGCCATTCGTTAACCTGAAAGAATAAAGGTATTGGCGCCGATGAACCCCTGCCCCTGAATCTACTATGTAAACATTCATTCCGTGCTGAGTTTGAAGTGATAGTCTGTTGCAATACCTCAGCCTATATTACCGATTAATGCGTGAGTGCAGATTCAGAAGGATCGCCTGTCGCGAACCGCTTATCGTTAGCTGCGAGTTTCCTTGCAATTCCCCTCCCCTCGGGGGAGGGGATTAAGGGGAGGGGGAATTGACCCGCATTCGCCATCTCGGCACCCTGACTTTCTCATCTTTCTAGTCTCTTGGTAACTTCTTTGTTGGACTTTCAATCAGCCTTGGATTCGTCACTTGAATTCCCAGTTTTGCAAGCGTACTCTGGCGTTTATCATAGGGCCAGTGATACAGGAACATGTTCTCCACAACCAATACGGCTAACAGTGTTGAAGAACAAGGGTTCTTCCGAAGCTCTGTATGCAAGTCTACGATTTCGTTGGCGGGAATCCGACGAAAATGGTCGAGTTTTATCGATGTGTCAATCAGTCTTATCGCTGTTGTGGAACGTCTGGCTAGCACTCGCTTGTATGTTTCTTTCAATTCCTCTGAGCCTACTGAATATGATATTAGCTTGACAACTGCGAAGGCAAGTGAAACCGGAATGATAAAGAGAAGTTTTCTGACTCTCTCGGATACTTCGCACTCATCTTCAATTCCATATGCATCTGCAATGAACTGCCCCAGTTGGTCCTTAAAGGCGTCCAAATCCTCTTCGATCATTTCGAAAAGAGCCTTCAGCGCTCTCAAACCGACAGAGTAACATTCGTCTGCCAACTCAAGTTTGGCTTCCTTCCCAAGACTAGTGGGGAAGTTCCTTAGTATTTGCCCAAGAATCTGGACTGTTTTGAAGGCAACGTTCAATTTGAGTATAGGATCTAGACTGGAAAGCTCCCCAACAACCTCAGTGTCATATGTTGCATCGGCATCGTCGGCAATAGTGCTTACCTCGTCCCTAGCTCTCAACAGTTCTTCACTCGTTTCTTCCACGCTCTTCTCTTCAATTAGGAGTTTTGGTTGATCAGGGTGTAGCACATTAATGAATGAAACATCTTCGTCAAGCTCACAGATAGACTTTTCCGCAAATATATCTCTCGCATTTCCTAGTATAGCTTGATAGATCAACGGATCCCTTGACAGGTAACATAAGAAGATCACAATGTTTGCATAGTCTTCCCTAAACACGTTCTTGGTCATTGTTTCTATTCTCGCTTGGATATTTGGCCCTTCCCTCTGATCTCTTAGGTAGTCTCTCATGTATCGGGCTACGAAATAGTGATAGAGGTAGGCGTACTTGAAAGTATAGTAGCCATCCAAGTGAGCGAGTACATTTACTTGTACCAGTTCAGCCGTCAGGCGCCGGGAATCAACCCTTATGTCGTGCTTCTCATAGAAAATCTCTTCCACCTCCGTGATTTGGTCAGCCGTGACATTTGGTAACGCCCTATCGAACAAATAGTATGCCAGTGCAGATAGGAAGTCGTACTTCTTTGCCAGATCGTCAATTCGCGCTGAGCTTTTTGCAATGGCGCTCGTAATCACAAACTCATATAGGTGACCATATGAACCAGAGGCGGTCTCCAAAGGCACTCGCGCCTCGATCGTCTGCAATATCGTGAGAACAACAAATGGATTCGATGGTAGAAGTCTCACTGCAATAACTCTGTTGAGATCATTCTCGTAAGTTCTTACTTCATAGTCCAGATCGGTGTCAGAAAAGGTATATTCCCGACCTAGAGAAAGCCATTTTCGAATAAGTCTGCGTCGTAGCACATAGCCGAACTCCGCTATTTGGCAATGAGTAAAAGATACCAGAGATCTATGAACACCGGGTGCAACTTCCTCAACTTGGACAAGGTGCGTACCTGTCACCATTACTCGCTCAAACGTGTTTTGCACAAAATCCAAGAATATACTCTTACCCTTATGATTAAGCCTAGACTTGTCAAAATCATCAACTAGCAGCACCTTTTTGTTCTTAGGCAACTGCTTATACTCCTCTAGCATATCAACCGAATACTGACTGGAGAAGCTATCGTAGATAAGCTGAGAGATTCTATCGTGCTTGGGTGACGTAATTGACTCGCCAGTTACAAGAACGGGGACGAATCCGCGAAAGACCAATTCGGCATAGAGCGCTTTCAGAAGCGAAGTCTTGCCAGAGAGATTTGCCCCAATCACTACCAATTGCTTGGTATTCAGCACATAGTCAACAACGTTCTCGCCTGCGATGGTCTTGTATGGTACCCCTGCTGCGGCGTCTCCCAGCACAATTTCTGTTAGCCCAGGGTATACAAAGATGTGGGATAGTCGCAAATGACCCACGTGTCGATGGGTGAATCCTACTCCTGGATCGTCCAGAGATTCTCTGAAGGACTCACTGTTCTCAAACCTTGGCGTGAGCGATTTACTCGGATGTAAAGGTCCCCACTCCGCTGAAAATCTGGGCAGATAAATTTCGCCGCTCCAATAATACTGAAAACGCTTGTGGACACCTCCCTGCAAATCGACTATCACACCATTGAAAGAACTCTCTTCACTATCCTGCGGTTGCAGAATGCCCCCTTCCATGTAATCACTAATCTCACCCGTAATCCTCGTTACAGTATACGAGTCCAGATCGTGTTCGTGGCCAGTGAGAACTATGTCGGCGGTTGTTTCAATATGTCTTCTGAACGCCCTACCGTTCTCTGGCTTAAACCAGCCATATGGGTGGTGAAAAACCGCACAAACCAGGTCACACTCCCCCTTACCTTTGCAGATCTTCTCGAGAGGAAAAACTACTCGCCCCCGTTGCTCGTTGCGTTGCGACATCCACGCTGTGTTGTAACAACTGAACCTGATGTTGCATTCGCCGACAGCAAAGTCTCTTTCGTAATAAAGCTTCTCACCAGGAGTAGAACAAACTCCCGGCACCAACGCTCTGAGGAACTCGAAGAACTTCTCTTGCTCCGAAGTAAGGGTGTCAATAACGGAATCATCTATCAAGACGTTCTCCTTCTCAGGTATTCCCGAGATCAGCATTTGACGAGTTCCCGAGATTGCCTCCAAGTCACAGTCATGATTGCCTGGCACGACGACATATTCTATTCGGTGCAAAATGTCCAGCGCCTGAATCTTATCGTGTAGTTCCGCAAAGAAGGTATACGCCTTTTCATATTCTCCTGAATTGCCCGAAAACGCTACGTCTCCAGTCACCACAATAAAACAGTCCTTTAGGTCGGGGCACTCGGAACACCAAGACTGCAATACCCCACTTATCCCGTCCACTCTTTCAAAAACAGCGTTTTCGTCTTCTCTGAAATGAATATCGCTTAAGTGTACAATCGCAATTCTCATGAGCGACGCCTTTCTCCCGCAGCCGTGTAGTTCGTCGATGGTGCTATTCGCTGTATCATCGCGGCGTATGTCTAGGGGAATATTACCCTCAGTGCGCAGTCAATACGTATGTCTTATGCGCCAACAGCAAGTATACCAGAGAACAATCATCGTGTAAATCCCCTCATATCGGTAACGATTGTCTCAGGCAAGTAGTTTCTTACGCCCCAGTCTCTATCTGGAGATTCTACTTCTACATAGTGTTCAGACATTACGAGGGTTAGTCAGGCAAGCGAGCAATTGCCCGCTCACTGTGGATGTTATCATCCACAAGTAGCGGGGAACTGAATGCTCAGTGCAGATAGCTGAGCGCTTATCTTACAACAATCCTGCCTTTCGGCTCCGCCATCACCTCGCCAATTATCGCCGCCTCCTCTATACCCTCTTCATGCATTCTCTCCAGCAGCGGTTCCGCCTCCGACCCAGGCAGGGAAATCAGCAGCCCACCTGAGGTTTGAGGGTCGAAGAGAATGTCTGACATAAACTGAGGAACGTTATCGCCGAATTCGACCATGTTGAGGCGAAATTCCCTGTTTCTGTGCAGCCCACCCGGGATCATACCCATCTCTGCCAGCTCTTTCGCCTCGGGGAAGAAAGGAACATCGGAAGAGTGGATCGTCATGCCGACGTCCGATCCTTCTATCATCTCGCAGGCATGTCCCAGAAGTCCAAAGCCGGTCACATCGGTACAGGCGTGAACCTCGGCGCTCATCATAAGCTCCGCTGCCTTATTGTTGAGGGTGACCATACACCTTACAGATTTGGCAACCGCTGCCTCGTCCGCCACCCCTCCCTTCAAAGCAGTATTGATTATCCCCGTACCCAGGGGCTTAGTCAGTATAAGCCTATCGCCCACTTTGGCCCCGGTATTCAGAACCACCTTTTGGGGATGGACAATCCCGGTGATGGAGAGCCCATACTTCAGTTCCTGGTCTTCCACGCTGTGCCCGCCCACCAGGGTCACACCCGCTTCGTGCAACTTGTCCAGCCCCCCGGCCAGGATTTCCCTCAGAACAGACATGTCCATCGTGTTTACCGGGAAGCAGACGATGTTCATGGCAGTCAGCGGCCTACCGCCCATAGCATATACATCGCTCAAGGCATTGGCAGCAGCCACCTGTCCGAAGGTATAGGGGTCATCGACAATCGGGGTAAAGAAGTCTAAGGTCTCGATGATTGCCAGATCATCACTCAGTCTATACACACCGGCATCCTCGGCCCTCTCCATACCCGCGATCAGGTTTGGATCGGAGATGAGAGGCAACCCTTGCAAAGCTTTAGCTAGGTCTCCCGGACCTATCTTGCAAGCTCAGCCTGCACCGTGGACGGTCTCGGTAAGACGCGGCCTAGACACATCATCCATTCTACGTGCCTCCATTCAGATCTTAGAGAGTGCTGGAATAGTCTTAATCAACCCCCACCAATAAATTCTAAATACTAATTTCGAAACTCTAGACAATACCAAATGTTCCAAATTCAAATGCTGCCCCGATAAATCGGGGGATTTTGTCTATTTAGATTCTGAATTTGTTTGGGGGTTCGAGCTTGGACATTAGGATTTGTTTCTAGGGGAGTTCCCCCGCCCGCTTTCCCTTCTACTTACCAGACGGACTGAGGGAGAGACGGAAGCCGTCCTCAACCTCCTCGACTTCCACAGAGTATCCTCTGCCCTGGGCCAGCCGCGATACATTCTCCTTGGAAACAGCGGTCTCCACAAGCACGGTCAACGGTTCACCCGGATGCTCGTCGATAGCCTTCTTGGTCTTAACGACCGGGATGGGGCAAGAGTAACCGCGCACATCGACCTCGATCATTGCTGGCCTCCCTCAATATAGCATACTCCGCTCCATTGGCAAAGATGCTCCTTGAATACAACAGGAAATTGCTCGACGATCCGCCAGACCCTAGTGGCCGGTGTGGCTCGGGCGTACTCACCTGCAACGCGGTTGGATCTGGCAGCAATAATGGCCGCTTCGTGCGGTTCCAGGCCAGCATAGGCAAAAGCGGAGACAAGACCAGTGATGGTATCACCAGTTCCTCCAATGGCCTCCAGCGCAGGCACATCGGGCTCGGCAATGGTGGCCAGTATCTCCCCGCCGCGAACCACGTAATCAGTTGCTCCCTTGACCAGCAGCAATTTGGCTGCGTCTTTATGTTCATAGGCAGCAGCGATCAGTTTCGGGGTCTGCGCTATGTCGGTGTCGAATAGATGCCTGGCGATATAGGCGGGGTGGGTAGCCTCAGGGTCGGCAAGGAAGGCCATTTCGGTGGCATCCGGGGTGAAGATATCAAATTCCGCCGCCAACCCTGCTGCCTTGGCAGCGTACATTGAAGCAGCATCGGCAATCATCACCAGCCTCTTGCTGCACTTCTTGACGGATTCGCAGAGCCTCCTCGTTAACGCCATATCGGGAAGGCAGTAGTGCAGGGCGAGCACCTCCGGGGAAAGCCCAGCTACCTTTTGGATCAGATACTCGTAAATCTCCCGGCTGCCACTGCCCTGGCCCGTGTCCCCAGCAACTAGAACCTGGGGGGGCTCCAGCTTTAGGTACTCGGTGGTAACCAGCGCAGCACTGATCATAGCCCCAGTGCCCTGGGTGCATGGTATGCGGTGGCCATCGACTATCAGAAACTCTCCCTTAGCTCTGACCTTCCCCATGGTCAGAGGTAAGCCTTTAACCGGGACAGTCCCCGCAATGAGCATCACGGCTGGCTGCCTCCCCGCCAGAGATTAAGGCTCTCCTCAAGAGCCCTGTCCAGCATCAAAGCGCAAAGGGTAAAACCAACGTCCTTTGGCCGGGGCGCTTCGGTTAGCTTCTTGCCGATCATCTCAGCATGAAGGTACGGGATGTCAGGGCAACCACCACCTGACGTATTAACGATGATGCCGCTCTCCTTATCAAAAGCGAGCTTCATGTTAGCTGCCATGACCATTATCCAGTCGCCGAAATCGGTTACCTTAACGATCTCCAGAAGCTCCGAAGTGCCTACTTTAAGTGGGACAACACTGACATACGGCGCATCTTTCTCCCTGAGCAGCCGCTCGATGCCGGGCTGTTCCACCAGGTTTATCTCTACTGCCAGGTCGCAGCCCTTACGCAACTCAGGCGGAGGAGCGACCAGCCTGACAGCGTAGTCTGCTTTCTTAAGCACCCTCTCTCCTCTCATAGCGTCATGTACATCCATGAATAGCACCAGCCCTCCACCCTCGAAGGATTGCTTTCGCCGTTTAAGAAATGCCATATAGCCCCCCTGGCGCTATGTCGCTCTCTCCCTCATCAAGAAGCCAACGGCTAAACAGAAGACCAGCCCCACTATAACAGCAACAACGCTGTTGTCTCCAATCCCGTTGGGGCTTGCAGTAGTGAAGAAGTTATGCGCGATCGCTGCGCCGACAATGAGCCCCAGGACGGTTACCCCGGCATCGGTGTCGCCTTCCCCGGAAAGGATGAGTTGACGCAGGGGGCAGCCGCCCAGCAGCGTGGCTGCTAATCCAACCAGAGCCATGCCGAGGAAGTTCCACAGGTGATTGTCGTGAGCCACCGGCTGCCCGACGAAACCCCAATCAATGTGGCCCAGGGCAGCGTTGGCGATTATCGCTCCGATGAAGAAAGCCGCAATCCCACCGAAGAGGTACGTGTCCTTGACCATCATGAGGTCTCGCCAGCCGCCGACGAAGCACATCCTCGTCCTCTGAGCCAATACCCCGACGAAGAGCCCAACGAGCAGCGAGACCCAGAGAGCAGCGTGCGCTGCGCCCGGCCCCTCCGTGCTCGCCAAGATGAAACCAGGTGTAAAGATGGCCAGCAGCAGAACAGCGAACATCAACAACGGCATTGCCCAGCCGGCCGCGGTATGCGCCTTAATGGAACGGCCCAGATTGAAGCCATTTTTGAGGAACAGAATGCCAATCGCTGCCCCCACTACAATACCAGCCAAAGCGGTGATACCATTGAGGTCACCTCCAGCGAGCCGCAGCAGAGCGCGAACAGGACATCCCAGGAAGACGAGCGCTCCGATCATGATAAAAGCACCCAATAGAAATCTAATCAGTGGAGAGGACCCGCCCCTCGCTCTGAACTCGCGGAAGGCGAAGGCAGAGGCGATCGCTCCAAGCACAAGACCAACGATCTCAGGCCGCAGGTATTGCACCTTTGCAGCGCTATGCAAACCGAGTCCTCCAGCGATATCGCGCAGGAAACAGGCAATGCAAATGCCCATGTTCGGTGGATTGCCCCATTTCACCATATAGGCAGCCAGAACCCCGAAAATGAGTCCAGTGATTATGATCAATGCTCTAGGCGTCAATAATCGCCGCAAGGTTCCTGCTCTCCTTTATGGCCCCCTTTTCTAAAGGGGGGAGGAAAATATGGGCAACGATAAGCCCGTCGAGGGAGAGAAGCTTTATGCGAAACCACGCGAAAGACTACAACTAATAGAATTCACGGACTAAGGTGCCCACCTAGGTGTTGCTTAACTGTCACCCATGCTATAAAATAACCAAAATTGATTTTACCATAAGCGAACTTTTGGCACAAGATAAAGAATGCTTATGGATTAAGGGGAAAGGGGGCCATGAACCTCGACTATTTAAGAACATACGTGGAGGTAATCAAGCTAGGGAGCTTCTCAGAAGTAGCCAAGAAGCTATCGATCAGCCAGCCCGCTGTATCCTTCCAAATTCAGAAGCTGGAGCGCGATCTTGGGCTACGTTTGATCGACCGGGGACAGAAGACGATCACCCTAACCGATGCCGGAAAGCGCCTGCTCCGTTTCGCTGAAGTAGTTGAGCGGGAGCGAGCAAGTCTGGCGCGCGACCTCGAACAACTGCGCGAGGAGGTGACAGGGAATATAATCATCGCCGCCAGCACTATCCCGGGCGAAGTCCTTCTTCCGCCTATTCTCGGCGAATTCCAAGCATTGCACCCTACCGTAGGGGCTCAGGTGGAAGTCTCCGATTCTATGACTGTAATCTCTAGAGTACAAGAGGGAGCCTATGACGTGGGGTTCTCTGGCATTGCGCCCGAAGGCAAGGAGCTGGACTATTTCAAGATAGCGGAGGACGAGATCGTGCTCATTGTGTTTCCAGAACATCCCTTCGCCCAGAGGGAAGACGTCTCCTTCCTGGAGCTGGAAGGAGAGCATCTAATCTTGCGCGAGGAGACCTCAGGCACACAACAAAGCCTCAAATCACTTTTAACCAAGGCCGGACTTAGCATCGAGAAGTGGTCACCGAATCTTGTTTTGGGCACAACTCAGGCCGTGGTCTCCGCAGTGGAGGCGCGTGTCGGGATCGCCTTTGTATCAAATTTAGCTATCAAGAAGAGCCTGGCCCTTGGTCTGGTCAAAGAGGTCGCCGTTGAGGGGTTGAAGTTGAGACGAGACTTCTACTGCATATATCGCCAGGAAAGGGTGGTTTCCCGCCTGCTCGGCGAGTTCATCGCCTTTGTCCAGGCAAAGGCATTGCAAACATAGCCCCGTCCCCCAGCGGTGGTGCCACCTTATGAAGTTCTTATGGCAGCCCCATCATCTTTGCTGTGAATCGGTTGACTGGATTAGCAAGGGTTAGTCCTCCATCAACGACAATTACCTGTCCTGTTATGTAGCCCGCTCCCGGGGAGGACAGAAAGGCCGCGAGCTCGGCGATATCCTCAGGTTCACCATACCTAAGCGCCGGTATTTCCTTATCAAAATCGGGCGAAGCATCGATTAGCAGTTGACCCATTGGCGTTCTTATGACCCCGGGTGCGATCGCGTTGACCGTGATCCCTCGGTAAGCAACCTCAAGCGCCAATGACCTGGTAAGAGGAATTATCGCTCCCTTCGCAGCAGCGTAGTGGGCGCTGAAAATTTGGGCTTGAACTCCATCTATTGATGAAATGTTGATTATTCTGTCACCTTCTTCCATAGACTTAACAACAGCTCTCGAAAAGAAGAACGTACCATTGCAATGAACCTCAAACATCCTTAGCCATTCCTTTGTTGTCACATCGGCAAGGAAATTGCCCCCAGCAATGCCCGCGCAGTTAACCAGAATACCTGCTTTCCCCAACTGTTCTTCCGTTTCCTTGACCGCCTGGCTTACCTGCTCCTCTTCACTAACATCGCATTGAATCGCTAGAGCCTTGCCGTTTGAAGCTTCGACTTCTTTAGCTACCGCCTTCGCCCCTTCCAGGTTTTTGTCGATAACGGATACCATCGCTCCTTCTGCCGCAAGTCGCAGAGCGATAGCCCGGCCAATGCCCGAAGCAGCCCCGGTTATCAGCGCTACTCTACCAGCTAATCTTCCCTGCATAGTTTTCCCCCTCCTTCCGCAGTAGATTTCCATCGGCAGCCACCCCTTATACGGCTATCCGAAGTAGGGACGCAGTCTGCGTGCCGCAAACTTCCTAAAGAGTCCAGGAAAGGCGCCACGAAATCCAATGAGAATCTTGTCGCTAAAGAGTATAAATGTCTCGAAGCGCTCTTTTTCTATAGCTCCCCTGATGCTCTTGGCAACTTTTGCCGGCGATGTCGTACCGTGATCGCGATAATACTCCCCTAATCTGTCAAAGACAGCGTCATCAAAGATTCCTGTGCGTGTGCCCCCAGGTAACACCACGCCGACGTGGATTCCCTTGTCCTTCAACTCAAAGTATAGCGATTCCGAGAGAGCATAGATGGCAGCCTTACTTGCAGCATAGACATTGGTTCCGGGCACAATCAATTTGCCACCGACTGAAGACAGATTTATTATGACACCTCTCCCTCGTCTTTGCATAATTGGAACAACAGCTCGAATAAGATTAGCCATTCCGTAGAAGTTAACACGCATCTGCTTGTCAAATTCGTCCGGAGACAAATCGTCAAAGAATTTCACTATCATTATGCCAGCATTGTTAACCAGAATATCGATACCACCATAGCGCTCATCTATAGCCTGGACCAGTTGCTTGACCTGCGCCTCATCACTTACATCGCACACCTCCGCCGTCGAAGCCGAAGTATACCTGCGGACTTCATCCAGAACTTCTGCTAACCTGTCCTCCTTAATGTCCACCAATGCAACAGTACAACCATGCCTTGCCAGTTCGATAGCAGTCTCCCTGCCGATACCACTTGCTGCCCCAGTAATAACAGCCACTCTACCTTGTACATCCATTTCCGAACCCCCTTAAGCTTTTCTTTGGGTAGCTCGCTCCAGATCCCCCACGAGACGGGGAACTCAACGCCCCCGTATGCGCTCAAAATACCCAGCCAGAAACATAGCGGCGATAAGTGCGCCCACACCTACCATCAAAACGTCATGAGTGAAGCCAAGGCAAAACTCGTCCACCCCAAAGATAAGCGCGTAGCCGGCAAAGAAGTTGACCAGCCCCCAAACCGCGTTGACCAGCGGGGACGACTCCCCAACACCGGGCGGCGAGGCGAAGGGGCTTTGAAATCTCTTTCCAGCTATGCCGCTCACGAAATGGGGCACGCCGTTGGCTAGGAAGGCGCCAGCGAAAAAATAAGCCAGATAAGCATACCAAGCCATGTATTCCTCCTACCTTACTCCAATGCAGTAAGATAACGCGCTTGAGATGTTTGCGTGCATTCTACTACCAAGTATCAGAACGGTCAATGACAACAGGGGTAACCAAGGGAGATATGCAAAAGGCTTTCACTGACCGGGCATACAGTGAACGCAATTGACACATGCCCCGTCCTTTGATAACCTGAACCTGAGGGCTGATTAGCATAGCAGGTTTTCGCTGCTTCCTCGTTGCGCAACCCGAGCGCAGCCATTGCCCATCAACTGAGGCCAGATTGGTACAAGAAGTGTCGCTGTGACCGATACCGCAAGCCTGCCGCTGTTTCTCCTCTCTGTCATCGCCATATCTCTCACAGGGGTTATGATGCCAGGGCCGGTCACGGCTGTTACAGTTACCAAGGGTGCCCAGCGCAAAGAGGCAGGCGCCCTTGTCGCCATAGGTCACGGCTTGATCGAGATTCCCCTGATTTTGCTCATCTACTTCGGTCTCGCCCACTTCTTGACCTTTACCGAGGTGAAGATTTCCGTTGGCCTGGCAGGGGGAGCGGTACTCATCTGGATGGCGCTGAACATGTTCAAGAACAGGCCCTCGGTCTTCAGCGAGCACAAGGAACTGGCCCACAGTTCTATAGTCGCAGGAGTGGCAACGACTGCTGCCAACCCCTATTTCTTCCTATGGTGGGCTACAGTTGGCGCTGCGCTGCTGGTAAGCGCGCGTGATTTCGGCAACGCTGGCGTAGCTGCCATGGGCGTGACGCACTGGCTCTGCGATTTCGCCTGGCTTTACCTAGTCTCATGGGCGGTTTTCAAGTCGAAGCGCCTGTGGACTCAAAGGGTAGACCGCTTAGTATTCGGGGCATGCTCAGCTATCCTGGCCGGATTTGGAGCCTGGTTCATTTTCTCCAGCATTGACCTCGCTATTTCCACCTAACCGCGGCCGAGGATCACTTGAATCCAGGGATTAGGGTATACCTATGTACTCACGGGGGAAAGCTGAGGGGGAATCTGCACTGCTCTCTCACGAGCTGCTTCCCAAAGCTGCTGATAGATAGGCTGCTTTTCACTGGAGAGAGCGAAGGGCGAATCCGTGGAGAGTAAAGTATTTTATTGGCTGGTACAGGGCAGCCCGCAGAGGTATTGTAGCGCAGAAAGGAAATCAAAACAAAGACACTGGAGGCAAGAAGGAGTTATAATAGCAACTGTCTGGGAGTAGGACGTTCGATTTTGAAGTGTCCGTTATTTCTTGGGCCAAAGTGTCCGCACCTTTGAGGCAGACGAAAACCTAACACTAGCTGCAGTTCCTGCTTTAAGAATTGAATGTCACATGTTTCCGATTTCCGATAGCGACCTCAGAACCCGCAGCCGTCCCTTCGTCAACGTGACCCTGATTGCTCTATGCGCCGCCGTCTTCATCTACGAGCTGGTGATCGGGGAATCTCAACGGCTTATCTTCTTCCACGAGTTTGGCGCCATACCCGCTGAACTAGCCCATGGCATTGACTATGCGTGGCTGCGGACGCCCACAGGCGGGTTACTTGATATCGCCTCCCCCATTCCTAACTGGGCAACCATGTTCACCTCAATGTTCATACATGGAGACTGGATGCACTTCGCGGTTAACATGCTTTTCCTATGGGTATTCGGTGATAACATAGAAGACCGGTTCGGACACTTTAGATATCTGCTCTTCTACCTTGCGGCTGGTGTAGCAGCAGTCTGGCTCCAAATTGCAATAGATTCCTATTCTGTGCTCCCAACCATCGGCGCCAGCGGCGCCATTGCCGGAGTTCTGGGAGCCTACCTTCTTCTATTTCCCTACAGCCGCATTAGCACAGCCATCGTCTTCTTCTTCATCACCATTGTCCGAATCCCAGCCTTCTTACTGCTCGGTTTCTGGTTCATGCTCCAGTTCTTCAGCGGCCTTGGCTCACTAGGCCCTTCGTCGCAGACAGGCGGGGTGGCATATTGGGCTCACATAGGCGGGTTTCTACTCGGCATCGCTGTGGTCATTATCTATAAGCTCACCACCCGCCAGAGCAGCGGGCCAAGAGGGCCTCGGTGAGGGGCGGGGAAAGGGCTTGAGGTGCCACAATACTGGCGGGGTAGGCGGCTTTAGCTGCCATTGCTCCTTTCATATCTGCACTGAAGGGAGGACAAATTGGCTATTGCGATCTTATACCGAGAGGAGTTGAAGGAATATGACTTCGGGCCAGGTCACCCCTTCCGGGGAGACCGTTATCCCTTATTCCATCAGTTTTTGCGGGAGCATCTGGCCGAGGATGATAATTACCGCGTTATCAAAGCAGACTGGCCAAGCGACCAAGATCTGCTCCTGATTTGTCAGGAGGATTACATTACCTTCACCAAAGAGTACTACAAGGCTGCCAACCTGGGTTTGAGCTACCCCGGCCCATTTTCTCGATTTCACAGCGGAGATAACGCAATTGTAGGTAAACCGGGTAGGCTAGAGGAGGCAGCCAGATTGGTTGTCGGGCAGGCCAAGACAGCTTGCGACCTGGTCCAAGAGGACAAATTTAGAAAGGCTGTCTCCATTGGCGGTGGATTACACCATGCCAAACCCTCCTATGGAGAAGGATTTTGCCTTTACAACGACGTCGCCTTCTCTGCAAGGTACTTAGTGCAAAAGTACAAGCTGCAGAGGGTACTAATCTTAGACACCGATGCCCATGCCGGTAATGGAACCTCGGAGTATTTCTATAATGATGCCAGAGTTTTGCTAATCGACCTCCATCAAGACCCGAGTTTTCTCTATCCCGGGACCGGTTTCGCTCACCAGACTGGCTCCGGCGATGGAAGAGGCTTCAATATCAATGTTCCAATGCCTATTTATGCTGGTTACGATTCCTATAAATTGGTTTTCGAGGAGCTGGTTCAGCCAATAGCTGCGGAATTCCAACCCCAGATCATCATAAGAAATGGCGGCTCAGACCCTCATTTCAGCGACGGGCTGACCAATTTAGGATTGCCCGTAGAAGGCTTCAAACTGATCGGGGAAAAGGTCAGAGAATTGGCAGAGCTTTGCCAGGGCAAGGTTATCGATCTGATCGCATCCGGTTACAATAGAAGTGTTCTGCCCTATGCATGGCTAGCCTTGATTTCTGGTCTGGCGGGCTTAAAAACCAGGATGGAAGAGCCGGAGGGAATCCCCCAGAGGTTCAGACAAGACCCTTCCTTAACAGAGACTAAAATGGTCATAGAAGAGGTCAAAGGGAACCTCAGGGATTACTGGGGATGTCTGAGATGAAACCCTCAAGGGGGGGGGATCGGCCGTTCCCCCTCCTGGAACCCCTCACCACCACCGGTCCCTCTCCTGATAGGTCTCAATGAACCTCTCGATGGAACGATCATAGGTCCTCTCCACATCCTTAGGGAAAAAACATGCGGGCAGTTCACCCGACTGCCAATGATAGGTAAGGCACTCACAGCAAATGCCCTTCCTGCTGCACGGCTCGTAGGTACAGTTGCAACTTGCCTTATTCTTCTCAATGCTGCACTCTCTCATATACAGTCTCCTTTGGCGATGATACTTGGTAGACCTCCCCTGGTTGGAAAAATTGGCCCTGCTTGCCCCTAACCATCAGGCCGTGGTGGTATGGGAAATCAGTCTCGCCATTTTGTCACGACTCGGCACCCTTGTCAACGAGAACTGGGCAACAGAGTGGCACTCGTTTCAATCCTTCCCTTCTCATGCATTGACAAAAGTGTAGCAGCGTGTTAGGACAATGAATGAATATTTACTCAACATATTAGGGTAGCAGATGGGGACACGGCAGATACTAGACGCTGCACTCGCCGTCTTCTCAAGGAGGGGCTTCGGCGAGTGCTGATAGCTAACAGCAATCCTGGGTAGCCTGGAAAGGAGGGCAGGGTGACAAATAGTCAAAACCAGCTAGCGGTTGAAACCCGCCAATTGGTCAAGAGGTTTGGCGATTTTACAGCGGTCGATCATCTGAATCTCAGAATCAAGCGCGGTGAGATGTATGGCCTGCTCGGTCCCAACGGCTCTGGCAAAACCACGACCATCAAGATGCTCTGCGGCCTGCTCAAAACCACCAGCGGAGAGGCGCTCGTTCTCGGCAAGCGGGCTGGCGATCCCTCCATCTTGCCAAGAATTGGATACATGCCGCAGGAGACAGCGCTGTATCTGGATTTGACCGTGCACGACAACATCAGACTCTTTGGCGAGATCTATGGCATGGGCAAGGCAGACATCGAGCGAGGGGAAGCCAATCTACTCCGATTTATTGACCTAGAAAAATGGCGGAATTCCACTATTGCCAATTTGAGCAGCGGCATGAGGCATCGAGTATCCCTCGCCTGCAGCCTGCTTCATAATCCCGAGCTGCTGTTCTTGGATGAACCAACCGTCGGCATCGACCCGGAACTGCGGGCTTCATTCTGGGACTATTTCCAGGCACTGCGAGCAAGAGGCGTGACCGTACTCATCACCACTCACTACATGGACGAAGCCCACCATTGCAGCACGATTGGACTTCTAAGGGAAGGCCAGCTCATCGCGGAGGGAACTCCTAGTGAGGTCACCGAATCGGCAGGGGTCCAGTCGCTTGAAGATGCCTTCCTGGCATTGGCTCGGAGAGGGGGTGGTGATGAGGTTTAGCAGGGCGTTTGCCATTACAAAAAGAATCTTTAGAGGGCTGAGGCACGATCGGCGGACGGTGGCGCTCATCGTATTTGCGCCGATTCTGGCGATGTCCATCTTCGGCATTGCCTTTAGTGGGGACGTGACTGACGTCGGGGTAGTGGTTGTAAACCTGGACGAGGGCCCTCTGGCAGCAAGAATCGTCTCCAATCTGGATGAGGACACTTTCGACATTCGCTACATGGAGAGTGAGAAGGATGCCATTGAAGAGGTCGAGAATGGCGAAGCATGGGCGGCGATCGTCTTCCCACGGGATTTCACCACGAATGTCATGGCGAAATTGCAGGGCGGTTCCGTTGCTGGCGATACCACCATCAGCGTCAAAGCTGATAAGAGCAATGTGAATGTTGCCACAGCGGTGATGAGAGCGGTGGCGGATGCCGTGATGGCGACCATGTCCCAGCTTGGCAGGGAAATGCCAATCACGATTGATGATTCCCCGGTCTACGGGAAAGGCGTGGAATTTATTGATTTCTTCGTGCCCGGCATCATGGCCTTTGCCGTGTTTATGTTGACGACACTGCTCACCCTGCTTTCGTTCGTGGGAGAGCGCACCAGCGGCACTCTTGACAGGCTCAGGGCATCGCCGATGAGGGAGAGTGAGATAGTGGTCGGTTATGCTATGGCCTTCGGCATCATCGGAATGTTGCAGGCATCGCTGCTGTTGATCGTGGCCACGCTGGTCTTCAAGATCACTATCGTGGGTAATCCGTTTCTGGCATACATAGTCGTGGTCTTGCTGGCAGCGGTCAGCGTGAGTCTGGGGATACTACTTTCCAGCGCGGCCAAGAGGGAAGCCCAGGCAGTGCAATTCATCCCTTTTATCATCTTACCCACCTTTTTGCTCGCAGGCATATTCTGGCCAGTGGAGGCAATACCCTCGGTTCTCAGGCCGCTCTCATACCTGATACCGCCGACTTACGCAGTCGAAGCCATGCGCTCGGTAGTGCTACGGGGATGGGGACTGGAGAAAATCTGGCTCGAAATCGTGGTGTTGCTGGCATTTGCGTTGGTGTTCCTGGCGGTGAGCGTCAGGTCTTTGCAGAGGGAGAAGGGTTAGGGACCCCTGTTTCAAAAGCATAGATAAGCAAGTTTTCTTCTCCACCGCTTGTTTTGACATCCCACGTAGGGCTTGCTAACATTGAGTCCACCACCTACAGCATTGTTCCCCCGAGCTAGCCTTACCCAAGTCAAGAAGTGCGAGGAGCGAGCCATGCAAATGGGATTCTACTTCGATCAGACCAGGTGCACCGGCTGTTATGCCTGTGTGGTCGCTTGCAAAGACTGGCACGACGTGCCAGCGGGACCAGCCAGTTGGCGAAAGGTGGAAACCATAGAGCAGGGCGAATTCCCCGATTTGTTTGTTGCCTTCCTCGCTACCTCTTGCTACCACTGTGCCCAACCCGCCTGCGTTCCGGCCTGCCCAGTAGAAGCTATCACCAAAAGGAAAGAGGATGGTGTAGTCGTAGTTGACCAGATTAGGTGCCTGGGCAAAGACCAGTGCGACCTCTGCTGGCAAGCGTGCCCTTACAAGGCTCCCCAGTTTGGAGCGGAGCAAAACGCCAAAATGCAAATGTGCAACTTTTGCCTGGACAGGCTTGAGGAGGGAAAGAAGCCCATCTGCGTAGCCGGATGCCCAATGAGGGCCTTGGACTCAGGCCCTTTGGAAGAGCTGAAGACGAAGTACGGCGACGTTAAGGAAGCAGAAGGCTTCACCTATTCCGAAGAGTTGAGACCCTCCGTTCTTTTTAAACCGAAATTCAAAGGCCCATCCTCTTGAGGCAATGGTGGCTGTAGCAGAGCAACGGATGGACAGTGACGCGAAATCGCCACTAAGCCTACCCTTCCTCCTCCTTCAGCAGATCGCTGAACACCTCAGCATGGTACACTTCGTGATCCCTTATCCGAAGTAGAAGCTTTTTCAGGCCAGGGTCTTCGATCTCCTTGGCGGCGCGATCATACTCGGCTGCTACCTCCTGCTCGACCTCGATATCTGCCCGAAGCATATCGCCCGTCTTCCTGGATTGGTCAACCTCGGTGTGCTCGATCCTTGGGGTGCCCCCGTCATCAACCAACTCCTCAGAGAGCCACCCCAGATGCTGCATCTCGTTTATGGCCTGATCCTGCAGTTCCTCCTTGACCTCCTCACTGGGTGTCATATAGGAGTGAAGAAGGTATTGAAGAATTACGGTGTACTCGTGCTCAATGCCCCAGTCAAGGATCCTGGTGACTTTGTCCTGCCGGGTACCTCTTTGATCCTCAGCAAATTCCCTTTTGGCCTTGTCCACAAAGTGTTCAAATTGACCCCGATGCGCTTTCTCATCGGAAAGAATACGTTCAAGCAGCCGTTTTATCTTGGGGTCATCTATAGCCTTTATGTGCTCCTCATACAGGGCAATACCCTCTTCCTCCTGCTGCACGTCATTCCTCATCCAGTCGGCAACTGCCTCGCCTCCGGTGCGCATATCCCCCCTCTTGATGGTGGGAATACCGCCGAGGCTGACAATGGTCTCGGCAAGCCAATCAAAGTGGCGCATCTCTTCCCGGGCGATGGCCTCGATCTCGCATGCCATCTCGCCCTCACCCATGGCATAGGCATGCGTCAGATACTGGATGATAGCCGCGTGCTCGCCCTCCAGGTCTTTGTTCAGCATATCGATGATCTTGTCACTCATAGTTACCTCCTCAATAGGCGCTGCTTACACCCATCGTTTGAGTACTATACAAGATGGATTTAGGTTTAGTCAATAGGTCTAAGCAAGACATTAGACCAAGGAACATTTATAATAGAAAAGTGGGAGAGCAAGGGTACCGGGGTTGGAGGCCACCGTTATCGCCACTGCCGAAGTGACCCACGACCTAGATAACTCCTATGTACGATGATATAAACACTTGCTAGATAGATAAATCCTAAATACTAATTCCTAAATCCCAAACAATACCAAATGTTCAAAATACAAATGCTCTAAACGTTTCGAACTTTGGTCATTTGGATTTTGAATTTGTTTAGGATTTCGTGCTTCGCATTTCGTGCTTAAACACAGTTCAAGCGCAACTACCTAGCGTGTTTTATGCAACATAACCATGCGGATACTCGTTGTCACCCAGGGACCCTACGGCGAGAGAATAGCGCGCAACCTGCGCGAGCACATGCCCTCCGGCTGGACAGTCGAGGACGTAGCTTTACCTAAGGCTCTGCCTGCCCTCATCGACGACCCAGATGACTTCTTGCCTGCGGCGATACCCCCGGCCGACCTTCTGATCGCCGCTGGCAAGTCACCCGGGACTGCCCAGCTCATACCCAATCTTGTCAGCCGCTCCAGCGCTCGCTCTGTGATCGCTCCCATAGATAACAGCGCCTGGCTGCCCCAGGGCCTTGCCAACCAACTGAAGAGAGAGCTAGCAGAGATAGGCATTACTGTAGTCTTCCCCAAGCCGTTTTGCAGCCTCACCGAAACCAGCTACGGATACCGCGGCAGCGCTCAGCCCTACAATGACGAGCTTATCTCCGCATTCGCCCGGCATTTCGGCAGGCCCAAGCTGAAGATCAAAGTCAACCCCAAAACCAGGCTGATAGAGCAGGTGGACGTGGAAAGAAACTCAGCCTGCGGCTCAGTATCTCACGTAGCCAGGGAGCTGATTGGCCTCTCCGCAGACGAGGCTGACACTAAGGCTGGCCTCATCCTGCACCACTACCCTTGCCTCTGCTCGATGAACCAAGAGCAGATCGACGACAGGCTTTACGACACCCTGATGCACGTTAGCGGCTACATAATCAATGAGGAGGTAGCAGAGCAGGTTAAGCCCTTCAAGACCCCTCCCCAATACCTCACCCCCAGCGAGTACCTGGATGACAAACAATAGCGGGTCCACCTGCCCCTGCCAACCGGTGATTTCGCCAAAGAAGGAGAAGCTGAACGCATGAATGTGATTGAGGCCTCTCACATAACCAAGTCCTTCAAAGGCGCCAGGGCGGTAGATGACATATCCTTCAGCGTAGGGCAGGGCGAGATATTCGGCATGGTTGGACCCAACGGCGCTGGCAAGACGACTACCATACGGATGCTCATGGACATCATAAAGCCGGACTCAGGCAAGATAAGCATCCTAGGAGAGGCCGTTAAGGAAGAGACCAAGAACCGAATCGGCTATTTGCCAGAGGAAAGAGGGCTCTATCGGAAAATCACCGTCACCGAATCCCTGACCTATCTGGCAGCACTCAAAAACTTCAAGGGAGGTCCGGCAAGGGATAGAGCCACAAAGCTATTAGAGCGGGTAGATATGCTGCAACACAAGGACAAGAAGATAGAGGAACTAAGCAGGGGAATGGGGCAGATAATCCAGTTCATCGCTACCATTCTACATGACCCTGATCTCATAGTCCTCGACGAGCCATTTGCTGGCCTTGACCCGGTAAATACCGAGCTCTTGAAGCAACTCATCCTAGAACTAAAGGGCCAGGGCAAATCGATCATCTTGAGCACTCACATGATGAACCAGGTAGAGGAGCTTTGCGATAGATTCCTGATGATAAACAAAGGTCAGGCCGTATTGTATGGCAGCCTGGCTGAGATAAAGTCAAGATTCAGGAACAACTCCATATTCCTCGAGTGTAACCGTCTGCCAGAGGAGCTGCCGGGGGTGATCGGAAGCAAGAATCACGGGAAATATGTGGAGCTCTTTCTGGATGGAAAGACCTCGCCTTCGGAGATACTAGCCGCACTGGTTAACGGCGGGATCAGCGTTGACCGATTCGAGGTATCAACCCCGTCGCTGAATGAGATATTCATCCAGGTGGTGAAGGAGGGGCAATGAAGAAGACGTTGACCATACTCAAGCACGAGTTCAAGCAAACCCTGAAGAGAAAATCCTTCATCATCATGACGCTGGCGGTTCCCCTACTGCTGGTGCTGGGATATGGGATATATCAAGGGGTGCAGCATTGGTACCAACCCGGCGAGCCGGAGGAGATAAAGATCGGCTATGTGGATGAGGCTGGAGGGTTTGACCAATACACCAGTCAGCTTGGTATCACCTTCATCCCTTACCCAAGCGAAGAGGAGGCCAAGGACGCCCTCCTCGCCAAGGAGGTCGAGGAGTACTTCGTGATCCCGACTGACTATCTCTCCAGCGGGTTCATCACCAGATACACCCTGGAGAGGGAACGAAAGGTTCCCGCTGAGACCTGGCAGGGCATAGAGGGCTTTCTGCTCTCCAATTTGCTCGCCGGAGAGGTGAGCAGTCCCGAGATATTGGACAGGGCCAAGACCCCAATGCTAATGACCTCATTCCAATTAGATGAAAGCGGAGAGATAGCCCCAAGTCAGGACGAATTCACTAGGTATTTCCTGCCAATCATTTTTGCTTTGCTATTCGTGTTTGCCCTCTTCTTCTCATCAGGGTTCCTGCTTCAGAGTGTCACCGAGGAGAAAGAGAACAGGGTGATCGAGATCATCCTCTCCTCCGTGTCATCAAGACAGCTTCTTGCGGGCAAGGTGCTGGGGCTCGGAGCCGCCGGGCTTCTCCAGATAGCCGTATGGCTCACAGCCATCAGGGTTTTTGCCGAAGTAGCTTCGCTTAACATCCCAGCCTTGAGTGATTTCTCGATTTCGTCGAGCCTCTTGATCTGGGCTGTAGTCTACTTCATCCTCGGCTATCTCCTGTTCGCTGCCCTATATGCCGGTATCGGCTCGCTTGGCTCCACTGCCCGGGAAGGGCAAAGCTGGTCAGGCATCATAGTCATGCCCGCCATACTACCCATGGTGCTCATGTCCTTCATAATCAACAACCCCGAGAGCGGCTTATCTACGGCGCTCACCCTCTTCCCACTCACCGCACCGATAACAGCGATGATGAGGCTCCCTAGCGACGCTGTGTCTGCCTGGGAGATAGCCGCAAGCCTTCTTATTCTGGCAGGATCGGTTGTCCTGACCATGTGGGCTGCCGCCAAAGTATTCCGTGTGTTTCTCCTGATGTATGGCAAGAGGCCAGCGTTGAGGGAAATCGTGAGGTATGTCAGGGAGGCGTGAGTACCTGACCTAAAGTGCCACCAGCGAACAAGCTCAGCAGGGACAGAAAATCTGGGCGTCCCCCATTACCAGGCTATGTTGTTACTAGATTATTGCAGCGATTTCACCAAAGAGCTCAGTTAAGAAGCCTAAGACATTGTGAGCTATCGACGAGATGCTACCCCAGAGCACTTCCTGATCTTGAGCCGCGATGTTGCCTTCTCCGTTCCCCAAGCCGAAAAATAGCTCCTTAACCAAGCAAATACCGTCCACAATAGCTCTTGCCAGTTGTTCCACTTCAACCTCCCTCTCACTGCGGTTACTCGTCTACATCGTACCTTAAGTAATAGGCAAACAACAATCATACTCATTTACTTTTCTAATGAGCTAAAAGCTATACTTACGTAGCCTCAATCCATCATACTTTCGTCATCTTACTTTGTCCTTTTGCATATGCTGGCACCCGATACCATCCCATACGCCCCCGCTACACGGCTCCCCAAATAAGACGAAAGCCCCCATACAAACGCCGTTCCTTAATCCAACCAAATTAACCTTGGCCCGATAGACGGCTTGGATGGAACCGGAGTTAACCCGGTGAATGCAAACGAACCGATTCAAGCAGACAGAGAATATAAGGATATCAAGACGGGTTTTCCTGAAAATGGTGTGAACTATAGTTGAAAGAAAAGTGAGACTGACCCCGTTCAGATACATAAGTAATGCATCAAGTATAAGAGGGATGTATGATGAGCGCACAATATCGGGGTCCATGAGCCTTTAAAACTGAATTGTTCGTTCTGACTTGAATTGTAAGATACTTGTAAGCTCTTCGTAATTTCTGCTTAATACATACGTAATCATTCTTAATCCTATGCGCGTACAATTGCCCCATGATCAGATATGATCTTAGCCCTCTTGCGGGGAAGATCAGCACACCTGTTGACGAACATAGGTTAAGAGACCCCATCACAGTGGGACCTCCGTCAAGCACTGATTTGCCTGACACGATCTAAATTACTGGAATAGTGGAAAGCAAATCAAATAAAGGAGATGATGGGGTCACCAATCATATGAACGAGTACAGGCAGTTGACATTTAGGAGCGAGGGGATTACTATTGGCCACCACATGGCACTGAGTATGGCCTCACTTAGACTTTCGAGAGTAAGCCATGCGTAAAATAGTTGTAATGATAGCTGACAGCAACCCATTTTCCCGATCCGGGCTACGGCAGACATTGTCCGAGCAAGATAGCCTAGATATACTAGGGGTCATGGAGTGTGATCCAGGTCAAGACGGTAAGGAAGCAATGACACAAATTGCAGAGAACTCGCCCGATGTCGTGCTGCTAGATATCGACTATCCCTCCCTCAGCGGGCTTGAGCTAAGTAGAAAGATCATCCGTCATTTCCCAGGGACCAGGGTTGTGATGCTAACTGCCAATCCTTATGACAACGATGCTGAACTATTCGAAGTTATCAAGACTGGGGCGGTGGCTTACCTGAGGAGTAGGCACTGCACTGCGAAAGATTTCATCGAGACGATAAGACAAGCCTCCAATGGTGAGTATCCCATAAATGATAGTGTAAACAGCAGACCCAAGGTGGCCGACCGCGTACTGAGGCAATTCCAAGAGATGTCGTCGATGGGAAGACCCTTGAAAGACATAACCGCTCCCCTCACCCGTAAGGAGTTACAGGTTCTGACATTTATAGCCGAAGGTAATTCAAACAAGCAAATCGCCAACCTCCTCGGCATCAGCGATCAAACAATTAAGAATCATGTGAGTGCCATACTTCGCAAGATAAACGCCAATTACAGAGCCCATGCTGTGTTTATAGCAATACGCGATGGCTTGATTTCCATTCAATCAGGTCAGGATGCAGGCCATCGAGAAAGTAGCTCCCCTCAAAGCCACGCCATTTAAGGAACCGCTGACAGGCTAGCGGTTGGGCCAAACTCATGACTCGCTCCTATTCCTCACTGCAATCAGAAATTGTAATCCCCAACAAGAAAGCTGGGTATCTATGGAAGACACCCAGCTTCTTCTTTAGAAACAATCCCGATACCTATGTGACAGCTTTAACTCTTCCCTATTCGGAACATCTTGGTGCCACATACCGGGCAAACGCCCTGTGTCGCCGGTTTTTTGTTTTTCATGGTTATCGCCCTGGCATCCTTCATCTCCCGTTTAGCACGGCATTTCACACAATAGGCTTGCATAGCACTCCCTCCTTCTTGATTGGCAAGGATAAACCATTCCTGAATGAAATGTCAATAGTATGAGTGAGCTTTTTTGCTGCTAACCTACCTGAATTGCTCCCCGGAAATATTGCAGCGATTGAGCTTAGAAGAGACCAACGAGTAAAGCCTGGTCAGCCTACAAACCGGGGGGCGCTTCAAGAAACTGGCAATTCCTCAAGATGAGAGGTGTCATTAAGAGTGAGAAGTTGTTTATTACCACCGGCAACTCTAACTGTACTTAACGAGGCGTTACCGATCTCGAGCCTGCGATAAATGCTATTGGGCACTCCAAGAACGTGTGCCACCAATATCCTAACAACAACATCATGTGTCACAATCACCGCCTGGCCACCCCGGCTGGCAGCCAATACTGTCTCAAACGCCCGAACAGCCCTCACAGCTACCTGCCTGAAGCTTTCGCCATTGGGCATACTGAGCTCTGACGGATCGGTCTGCGACTCCTTCCACAGTTCCGGCCACCTTTTCCTGATTTCGTCCTCATGCTGTCCTTGCCAGTCACCAAGCTGAATCTCGATCAAGTCGTCCAGGGCTTTCACCTCGAGGCTGTGAGGTTCAGCAAGAATCTTCGCAGTAGTATAAGCTCTCCGCAGGGGACTTGTGTACACCGACCCAATGGCCAAACCAGCCATCCTGGAAGACAATCTACTTGCTTGCATATAGCCCAAATCACTAAGGTCCTCATCAGACCAGCCACTGTAGAAACCAGTGGCATTCGATGTGATTTGCCCGTGACGGACTAGATAAACGGTCGTCGTCATTCACGCCTTCACTGGGAACCAATAGAATCCCCTCGCTGCTACCCCCTTCCCCCCGAGCTAGAGAAGCCTTCTCCTTTGACAACTGGGGTCACTTGACGCAGTTCTGAGGTGAGGCAACCTGCCTCATGAGCTCACGCCTCAGGTAGAGCTGCTTGGAGCACAGCTCCCGCTCGAAGACCCTCTGGCAAATACGGAAAAAACTCGCTGCGGGCTCTTGGCCCCACACCTAGGACACCCTATCTCATCGTCTTTATCATTCATGCCCCGCCGGAGCTCAAACCTCTCGCCACACTTTGTGCACTCGTATTCATAGACCGGCATGCCTCCTTACCCCCTTCATTCTCGCTTTTTCTCGCCACTCAGTATTATAAACAAAACGAATCGCGTACCCAAGCTACTGAATCGTGATGATTTCCCCCTGAAGTGATTCCTCGATAACGAGAATTCCATAGGTTTTGCGGAGTGCTGGAAACCTGCCCATGGCACTACCAGGGTTGAAAAACAGTATTCCACCAACCGTCTCAATCTTAGCTATGTGAGTGTGCCCATAAAGAACGGCATCCACTCCGCTAAAGCGGTCCTTGATCTTCTTATGTATCCCCCACGGAGCTCCCCAACCGTGAATAAGGCCCAGCCTTTTGCCGTTTGCCTCAATCACCTCTTTCTCCGGCAGCTCTGCTCTAACCGACGAGGGATCCATGTTACCAAAGACGCCTCGAAAATCGCCCAACCCCCTGAGGCCATCCAGCAACTCCTTGCCTGTGTAATCTCCAAGATGGATTATCAGGTCTACTTCTTTCAAGCCGTCTACCAATTTTGGTGGCAGTTGGTCAATCTTTGATACGTGGCTGTCAGAGACTACACCTATCTTCATTGTACCCACGAGCCTTAGATATACCTGCCCACTGCCTCCGCGATGGGCCTTAGCTCGCCCATCAGCCGCTCAAAATCGGGGATGTTCAACGACTGCAAGCCATCGACCAACGCCTCCTCCGGGTTGGGATGGACTTCTATCAGAAGCCCATCCGCTCCGGCTGCTATTGCAGCCTTGGCCATGCTCGGCACATATGCGAAGTGTCCCGCAGCGTGGCTGGGATCTACGATGACTGGGAGATGACTAAAGCGCTTGACGACTGCGATTGAACTGATATCCACGGAAAACCGAATGCTGTCTTCAAAGCTTCTTATTCCGCGTTCACACAGGATCACCCGCCGATTACCCTGAGCCAAAAGGTAATCGGCCGCTGTCAGCCATTCCGTGACGGTAGCAGAAAAGCCTCTCTTCAACAGGATAGGATGTCTCAGCTTGCTCAGCTCCTTGAGGAGTGCGAAGTTCTGCATGTTGCGAGCCCCGACCTGAATTATGTCGGCATGTTTAGCTACAATCCCTATGTTTTGGATGTCAACGACCTCGGTGATGACAGGAATGCCAAGATCGGATTTGACCTTGGCCAACATGCTCAGAGCATCGTGTTCCAGCCCCTGGAAGCTGAAGGGTGAGGTGCGAGGCTTGAAGGCGCCACCTCTAACGACTGCAGCCCCGAATTCTTTGACCGCTTTGGCGGTCTCCATAAGTTGCTTCTCGCTCTCCACAGCGCAAGGGCCGGCCATAATTACCACCCTCTGCCCCCCGATCTCGACGCCAGACACATTTATTTTGCTAGCTCGCGGATGGAATTCTCGTGAGGCAAGCTTATACGGCTTCATTACGCGGGAGACGTTCTCTACTCCTGGCAAAACGGCGAAAACGTCGGTTTCCGTCTTGCCTGTATCGCTGCCCAGAATCGCCACCACCGTCTTTTCAGTGCCTATGTTCAACTGCACCTCAAAGCCCAAAGCGTGTGCCCTGTCCACCACATGATTGACTTGCTCCTTTGTGGCACCCTTGCTCATCTCAATAATCATCTTATGTCACCTCACAGGTTTGGAGTCCTTACATTCAGCACGATTGTAGCAACAAATTGACGCCGATACAACCATTCTAGCCTGAACCAAGAACCCCACCCTCATCCTATGAAAAAGCGATACTGAGTGCGGGGCCGCACTCAGTATCGCAATTCCAAGGTGATTTGCTATACAGTCAGTCTAGGCTGCCTGGTAAATGGCCTCCAAATCCAGGTGCTGCTCCAAAATCTGCTCCAGCCTCTCCGCCTTTTTCTCGTTGTGGAACGTTGCCTTATCGAAGACCCCTTCTAAAGCCTCCATCGTGCCAGCGGTGTCCCCTTCCACCAACACTATCGGCACCTCAAGCTCCAGCGCCCGGCTGAGGATGCTGGGCACCGGCTCCATGTTACCAGTAAGAACGAGACACGTGGTTGAGGTCTCAAGAGCCGCCAACTGAATGTCGGGACGGTCGCCACGGGTGATCACCGCCTTATTCGGCTTGAGAGTCAGGTACGAAAGCGCAGAGTCAACGGACAGCGCTCCCACCATCAGGCTCTCCACCAGCTCATTGGAACGGTCCTGAGAATTGAGTATGCTGCCCCCTACATGCTCGGCAAGCTCGCCAACGGTGACACTGCACAACGCACGATCCTCGGGCAACACGCCCAGAACCTTGACACCGCTTTGCTCCAGGGATGGCACGATCTGGGCTTTTACCGACTCCATCCTGCGCTCAGGCACAGCATTGATAACAACGCCGAGGAGGTTATCGGCCAGCATCTTTGCTGCGGCTACGATTTGATCTCCCTCAAGGTCGCCCTCATAGCCGACGAGGAGTATCGCCTTGGCTTTCAGCGCCTCCACGATTCGACCTGCTACCCGTGCCGCGTCACTCCCCGCTTTGAAACCGCTTACACCCTCCAACAGGACCACATCCTTGCCCCGGGAAACCTTGGCATAAGCTTCCTCAATCTCTTTGAGCCAGGGAGGCTCTTTTTCGCCCACTGTGGCTGCCAAATCTTTCACGTTAAGGGAAACCGGGCAAAGTGACTCGACCGGCTCCTCCAGAGCCAGAAGCTGCTTCATAAACTCAGCATCCCTGTCACTTCCCTCAGTGCGAGTGGATACGGGCTTGAGAAACCCTATCCTTCTCCCCTCCGCCTGAAGCTTCCTGCCCAGACCTGCGCAAAGAGAGCTCTTTCCCACAGCCTCCCCCATAGAGGTGACATACAAAGCAACCATCAAAACCTCCTTCGTCCGCAGATCGAATTACGCCTTCCCCAATCTCGCCTCGTAAAGTATATCACATCCTCTCCTCAAGGCAACGCCTGAATTCGAAAAAAGGCTGCCCTTCTGGTAAAATGCTCACAGCACCAATATTGAGGCTCATTGGTGAAAGGAATACCAAATGAAAAAGATATGGGCACCGTGGAGAATCGAGTACATTCGAGGGGGGAAGGAGAAAGGGTGCATCTTCTGTCAAAAGCCGAAAGGGAACCGGGATAGACGGAACTACATTCTCTTCAGAGGAGATAGGAACTTCGTTATCCTAAACGCCTATCCCTATACCCCCGGCCACCTGATGGTAGCCCCCTACAGGCACATTGCCAACCTGGATGAGCTAACCAACGAGGAGCTATTTGAGCACTTCGACCTGGTGAGAAGGAGTTGCAAAGCGCTAACCGAGGCATACTGCCCTGATGGGTTCAACATCGGCATAAACCTGGGCAGGGTGGCTGGGGCTGGAGTCGAAGATCACGTCCATACCCATGTCGTCCCCCGTTGGAGTGGCGACATCAATTTCATGACGGTGGTATCCGATGTCAGGGTGATACCACAAGCTTTGGACGCAACTTACGCCGAATTGACAGAGAAGATGACCGGCAGTAAAACTGTTCCTCACGATTGACAATGCGTTCGCTTCAACCCTAATCCGTGAGTTCAAATTCTCTTTGTCATTGCGAGCCAAAGCCCTGAGCAAAGCGAAGGGGCAGCGAAGCAATCTCAGAGCTATTTCAGGGATTGATTCGTCACTACGCTCCTCGCAATGACACTTGGATTCATGGGTTCATCTAGGAAGCCACCCACGAGGTAAGCCTTTCAATTCCGTATTCACAGATTAAGGTTCAAAGGCAACCTTTGCGTATTGGGCTGATTCGGTTTATACTGAAATTAGTAGGGCTTAACAAGAATGCCAGAGCAGAGTGCCATAGTCCTTGAGCCTGCCAACGACTTTCTTTTTTTTGTTCAAAGTCACACCGGGGAAAACATTGCTTCCTGCTACCAGTGTGGGAAGTGCAGCGCAGGCTGTCCCACCGCCTACGCCATGGACCTTACCCCGCGGCAGGTCATGCGGGGGGTCCAGCTCGGCCTCAAGGATGAGATACTGGATAGCTCGGCAATCTGGCTTTGCGTGAGTTGCCAGACCTGTTCCTTGAGATGCCCCCGAGAGATTGACATCGCCAAGGTGATGGAGTCCCTGCGGCTATTCTCCCAGGCTGAAGGCAGGCCGCCCGCACAAAGGGAGATAGCGGTGTTCCACAGCGCCTTCCTCCGGCAGGTACGCCTCTTCGGTCGCCTTCACGAGGTCGGGTTGACAATCACCTACAATTTGCTCAGCATGCACTTCTTCAACAACATTAAGCGTCTACCGGGAATGCTTGCCAGGGGGAAGCTAAAGCTCATGCCCCAAACAATGAAGGGAGCGTCAGAGGTCAAGCAGATCGCCACACGGGTGAAGGAGCTAGAGAGGAAGTCGAGCTAGCGTTGGCACCAGTAGAATCTAATGTCGCCAAGTCCATTGCAGAACGCGTCTATTCTTACTACCCAGGATGTTCATTACATGCCACGGCGGCAGAATACGATGTCTCTGCGCGGCTGGTATGCCAAAAGGTAGGTATTGAACTGCGAGAACTAGAAGACTGGGTCTGCTGCGGTGCCTCAGCAGCCCACTCCACAGACCACCTACTGAGCCTGGCCCTCCCCGCCCACACCTTAAAGCAAGCTGAGGAAAAGGGGCTTCCACTGGCTGTTCCCTGCGCCATGTGCTTTTCCCGACTGAAATTCACCCTTCATGAACTCGAGAATAAGGATACCCTGGATCTTGTTAGCCGCGCCATCGGCAAAGAGTTGAGCACCGCTGTCACCGTCAAGCCAATGCTCCAGGTGTTGGCGGATGAGAACATCTCCCTTCCCATCGCAAAGCTTCTCATTGGGCTGAAGGTAGCTTGCTATTATGGCTGCCTTTTGGTTCGCCCCCCTGAGGTGGTCGGTTTTGACGATGCGGAGAACCCGCAAACGATGGATCGCCTTATGGAGAGGCTTGCCGCTGAGGCTATTGATTGGGGGTTGAAAACAGCCTGCTGCGGCGCTGGCGTGGCCTTCGCCCGCTTCGACATCGTCCTCAAGCTGTCTCATCGCCTTATCTCCCTCGCACAACGAAGCGGCGCTGATTGTATCGCCGTCGCCTGCCCGATGTGCCACGCCAACCTTGACATGTACCAAAAGGATATGACGGCAAAGTTTGGGCAGAAGACTGAATTGCCTGTCCTGTACTTCACTCAGCTAATGGGGCTCGCTCTGGGCTTCTCGCCCAAGGAGCTTTTGCTGGATAAACACCTAACCGACCCGCTACCTATGCTGCGCAAGAAAAAGCTTATCTAGGAGGAAGGGTGTCCCGAATAGGGGTCTTTATCTGCCATTGTGGCACCAACATCGGGGGCGTGGTTAATGTCCCCCAGGTGGTTGAAGCTGCTAAGCGTATGCCTCTGGTGGCCTATGCCGATGAAAACAAGTACACCTGCAGCGAGGTAGGTCAGGCATCGATCCGCGACGCGATAAAGGAGCAAAGACTGGACCGGGTGGTGATCGCCTCCTGCTCCCCACGAATGCACGAGAATACCTTCCGCAGGACTGTTGCCACCGCCGGGCTTAACCCCTACCTTCTCGAGATGGCAAACTTGAGGGAGCACTGCAGTTGGGTGCACTCTGATTCCAAGGATGCCACAGCGAAGGCCATCGACCTGGTAAGAATGGCCGTGGCAAAGGTCGCTCGTCATGAATCCCTTTTCCCCAAACAAGTGGGCCTCACCAAGCGTGCCCTGGTAATCGGTGGTGGCATTACGGGAATACAGGCAGCCCTGGATATAGCTTCTGCCGGTCATGAAGTGGTTCTGGTGGAGAAAGAGCCCAGTATTGGGGGGCGCATGGCCCAGCTAGATAAAACCTTCCCCACCCTTGATTGCTCGGCTTGCATACTGACCCCGAAGATGGTCGATGTGTCCCAGCATCCTAACATCACCCTTCTCACCTACTCCGAGGTAAAAGAGGTAAGGGGGTTCGTGGGCAATTTCGAGGTGGACATCCTGAAAAAGGCGAAAATGGTCGACTACGTGAAATGTACCGGCTGCGGCAACTGCTGGCAGGCGTGTCCCGAGAGGATACCGTCAGAGTTCGATTTAGGGCTGGGGCGGCGCTCAGTAATCTACATACCCTTCGCCCAGGCTGTCCCTAACAAGCCAGTGATCGATATAGCGAATTGCCGTTACGAGAGATATCTCAAATGGAAAGAAACAGAGGAAGGCCCAGAGCCACCCCAGTGCCGCATCTGCGAGGGGGTTTGCCCCACAGAGGCCATCGACCGGTCGCAGCGTGATGAGATTGTAACCGAAAAGTTCGGTGCCATCGTGGTTGCCACCGGCTTTAAGACCTTCGATTACAGTGTGTACGGAGAGTATGGCGGGGGAAGATACCCCGATGTCATAAGCTCGCTCCAGCTAGAGAGGCTTATGTCCGCAGCGGGGCCCACCGAGGGCGAAGTGCTCCGACCCTCTGACGGCGTCCATCCCAAGAATGTGGTATTTATCCAGTGTGTGGGATCGCGTGATGACAAGGTAGGGCGGCCCTATTGCAGCAAGGTCTGCTGCATGTATACGGCAAAGCACGCCGTCATGCTCAAAGAGCACGACCCTGAAGTCCAGTGCTATGTCTTCTATATAGATGTTCGCGCCGGGGGCAAGGACTTCGAGGAGTTCGCCCGCCGTGCCCAGGACGAAACAGGAGCAGTCTACCTCAGGGGAAGAGTCTCACAAATTTACCAGGAGGGGAAGAAGCTCAAGGTTTTGGGCGAGGACTCACTCATGGGGAGGCTGGTGGAGATCGACGCCGACCTGGTTGTGCTGGCAACGGGGATGGAGCCCAGCGATAATGCTGACGTGATCGCCCAAACCCTCAACATCAGCTACAATACCTACAATTTCCTGATCGAAGCCCATCCCAAGCTGCGCCCGGTGGAGACCCAGACTGATGGCATATTCGTCGCTGGCACCTGCGTCGGTCCCCGTGACATCCCCGACTGCGTAGCACATGGCGGCGCCGCCGCAGCCAAGGCAGTAGTCCTGCTCAGCCAGGACAGCCTTACCACCGATCCGCTTACCTCGTTTGTTGACCCAATGAAGTGCGTCGGCTGCTTCGCCTGCAAGGAGGTCTGCCCCTTCAACGCGATTGAGGAACAAATCACCAGGGATGGGCGCACCATCTCCTCGGTCAACGAAAGCCTATGCAAGGGCTGCGGGCTCTGTGTGGTAGCCTGCCGCCCCGGGGCGATCAACCTGCGCGGCTTCACCAACCAGCAACTGCTCTCGGAGGTTTTGACGCTTGTCGGCAGATAACGAACCCCTGATTATCGGCTTCCTGTGCAACTGGTGCAGCTATGCCGGTGCGGATATGGCCGGCACCAGCCGCCAGGCCTACCCGGCCAACATCCGTATTATGCGCGTTCCCTGTTCAGGTAGGGTTGACCCCTTGTTGATTGTCAAGTGCTTTGAGGAGGGCGCTGATGCCGTCCTGGTCGCTGGCTGCCATCCTGGAGATTGCCATTACAGTGAGGGCAACTACTACAGTCGCCGTCGCTTCGCACTGTTGAGAGAGCTGCTTGATTTCATGGGTATAGAGAAGGAACGGTTTCGAATAGAGTGGGTCTCGGCATCAGAGGGAAAGAGGTTTGCCAAGATCGTCTCCGACTTCACCGAAGACGCGACCAAGCTAGGGTCGAGGAAAGTGAGCTGATGGGAGCAGACTTCACTCAGCAGATTAGAGACAAGGCCAAGGAGCTTCTCGAAAAGGGCACTGTAGAATGCGTCATCGGCTATGAGACCGGTAGCGATGGCGTCAGCGCGCGCCCCGCTTTTATCCATGATCCCGCAGAGGTCGACCGGCTTGTCTTTGATAACACCTGCAGCCACAACCTAGTAAAGTATCTCCTCAATAAGAAAGGTAAACCTACTGCTGTGGTGGTCAAGGGCTGCGACTCGCGGGCTGTAAATCTCCTTCTCAGCGAGAAGCAGATCGAGCGCAACCAGGCATTTATCATCGGCGTAGTCTGCCCCAGTGTAGTAGAGTGGGGCTGGAACAAGCGCAGCGAGCAGATTCAGAAACGCTGCGACTGGTGCCGACAGCACACCCCTGTAGTCTATGACTTCCTGGTGGGTGAGCCTGTGACCGAGGAGCCTCCTCCTGATTTTGCCGACGTCGCGGAGATGGAGGCCAAGACAACGGAAGAGAGAGCCGCTTTCTGGCGGGAACAAGCGGAACGGTGCCTTCGCTGCTATGCCTGCCGCCAGGCCTGTCCCGGCTGCTATTGTATTGACTGTTTTGTAGAAGAGCTCGACCCGGAATGGGTGGGGATCAGAATAGCCCCTCAAGAGAACTTGATGTGGAACACCATCCGTGCATTTCATCTGGGGGGGCGCTGCATCTCCTGTAACGAGTGTGAGCGAGTCTGCCCGGTCAACATCCCCCTCAGCTTGCTCAACAGAAAGCTGGAGCAGGAAGTGCTCAGCTTATTCGACTATCGGGCGGGCATGAGCGATGATACCATCGCGCCCTTAATAACCTTCAGAAAAGACGATAAACTGGGAATAGGGGAATGACGAAGATTCTAGGGAAAAAGGAGTTGGAATCCTGGCTCAGCAGCATCATGAAGGACCGAACCTTGGTCGCTCCCAAGCATGTCGACGATCTCACCCTATTCTCTCCGGTCCAGTCGGTGGAGGAGATTGCTTTCAACTATGAGAATACAAACCTCTCACCCAAGGAGCTGTTTTTCCCTAGAACCGATACCCTGTTTACTGTCGAGCGGAAAGATAGCGAGATGGAGATCACACCTGCAGTAATCGAACAGGAGACAGTCATCTTTGGCATCCGCCCCTGTGACGCCTGGGGGATTGCCACACTCGATGGCCCCTATCTAGACGATCCCGCCGATTCCCTCTGGGCTCAGCATCGAGCCAAAACTACCATGATTGGGCTCGCCTGCACCAAACCGGCACCTCAGTGCTTCTGCACCAGCATGGGCAGCGCTCCCAATGACTCCTCCAACGTTGATATACTGCTTACCGAAGTAGACGAGGGCTATGCAGTGGAAACGGTTACCGCAAAGGGCGAGAGGCTTCTCCAGGGAGTAGAACTGAAGGAGTCAGACGTGAAACCCTCAGTGCCTTCCTGCGATACCGATGTCCCTGCTGAAGGAATTGTCGAAGCCACACAAAAGGTGTTCGATGACCCCTACTGGAGCCGGTTAGCAGATCGTTGTATTCATTGCAACATCTGCGCCTATGTCTGTCCCACCTGCTATTGCTTCGACGTACGGGATCGCACGGATAGAGGAAAGATAGAGCGGATACGCACGTGGGAGAGCTGCCAGTCAAAAGGATTTACTCGCATCGCCGGCGGCTATGACCCCCGTGCAGATAAGGGAACCCGCCTCCGCCAGCGCTTTTGTCACAAGCTGCTCTATTTTCCGCAGCAGTTCGGGCCTCTTGGCTGTGTGGGTTGCGGCCGCTGCGTAACCGCCTGCCCGGTGAATATAGATATCAGGGAGATCATCTCCGATCTCCAAGAACTAGGAGCTAAAGTTGGTCAAGGAAGCAACTGAAAAGGTAATTCCAAACCCTTTTGTACCCTATCCAGCTACACTGAAGAGTGTCATCGACTTGACCCCCGACGTCAAGCTTTTCACCCTGGAGTTGGATAGGGGCGAAGACGAGTTCGACTATAAACCGGGGCAGTTTGCCTTCGTCTCAGCTTTCGGGGTGGGCGAGTGTCCCTTGGGATTGACCTCAGCAGCTCACCGCAAAGAGGGCCTGCAGTTCGCGGTGAGAAGGGTGGGATCTGTCACCAATGCCCTTCACCAGCTCGAGCCCGGGGCCAAGACAGGGGTACGAGGCCCCTTCGGAAACTTCTTCCCCGTGGATGACTACAACGGAAAGAACATCATCATTATCGGCGGCGGCATCGGTTTCGCCCCGCTGCGCCCTGTGATCAATACAATCCTTGATAATCGAGACGGCTACGCCGACATCCTGATCCTCAACGGGGCACGCACTCCTCAAGACCTTTGTTTCGCCGCTGAGTTCGACGACTGGGCGAAATCCCCACGGACCAAACTCGAACTCACCGTTGACGCTGGCGACGAGAATTGGAACGGCAGGGTGGCGCTGATCCCCGATGTTGTAGCAGAGCTCGAGCCTTCGCCCAAGGATGCCATCGCCATAATCTGCGGCCCTCCGATCATGATCAGGTTCACTCTCACCAAGCTGAAGCAGCTAGGCTTTGCTAACGAACAAATCGTGACCACGCTTGAGGGCAAGATGAAGTGTGGTTTGGGCAAATGCTTCCGCTGCAACGTTGGCGACAAATACGTCTGTAGAGACGGCCCCGTCTTCACCTTCGAGCAGATCTCCCAGTTCATAGAGCAGTTCTGACCCAATCTACGTCCCACCACAACCACTGCAGACCTGGTCTTCGCAGCATCTATGCCCAGAAGGTAAGCTACAGTGAATCCTGGATTTCCAACCATCCCACTAGTTAAGTTCCAAAGCCACGGTAGATCTCTTTCAAGGTTGCCTAAGAGGAAAATGCATATTGATGCTAGCGTGCCATCATAGCACCAACTCGTAGCGGGATTTGTTAGATGCCTTGACAACCTGCGAGCAAGGCTCTAGCATAGCCATCAGTGTCGATATGAGGAATCACGGACGAAGGGAGGCAGCAAATGACCATCCCCAACTTATCCTTAGAGGGCAAGGTAGCTGTCGTTACCGGCGGAAGCAGGGGCATCGGCAGGGCGATCTCCGTAGGATTTGCTGAGGCAGGCGCCGACGTGGTGGTCGCAAGTCGCACCATCGCCGATCTAGAGAAGGTGGCCCAGCAGATTGAAGCGCTAGGCCGGCGTGCGCTCGCGGTTGAAACCAATATCGCTGTAAAAAGCGAAGTGGACAATATGGTGGCAAAAACGCTCGAAAAATTTGACACCATCGATATCCTGGTCAATAACGCAGCCATTAACATCATGCGCCCCCTCATTGAGCTTCGCGAGGATGGCTGGGACAAGGTCATGAATGTTGGCCTCAAGGGGTATTACATGTGCAGCCAAGCGGTAGCAAAGGTGATGATGGAGAAGGGAAGCGGTAACATAATAAATATCGCATCCACCGGTGCCGTGAAAGCAGCCCCAGGCCTAGGGGCCTACAGCATCTCAAAGGCCGGCGTGGTCATGCTCACCCAACTCCTGGCTGTCGAACTGGCCCACCATAATATTCGCGTCAATGGCATCGGGCCGTCGCTGGTCAAGACAGCGTTCAGCCAGCCAATGTGGAGCAACCCCGACGTGTTGAAAGCTATAGAGGCTAGCACCCCGCTCAATCGCATCGCTGACCCTGAAGATATCATGTCAGTGGCCCTTTTCCTCGCCTCAGACGCTTCAAGCTATATCACAGGGCATACCATATATGTCGATGGTGGCATCCTGGCGTAAGGCTCAACACGAAGCCAAATCTTACAACGGGATAAGAACGGGGAGCAGACGGTAGCGGCCAATGTTGCCAGAAACGAACCGACTCGATAAGGAGCTCCTCTAGAGCGATTCGTTTCCAAATCGCAATTCCATCTCTGCATCGGCACAGCCGTTTTGGAGCGGCGGCTTCGCGGTATTCAGGAACATTGGAAGATGAATAGGCCATGCCAAAACTCACCTGTATACTCAACATGTAGCCTAATATGAAAGGGGGGGGTCTCATGGATTATCGACGGATGACCGCACCCTGTGGATTGGATTGTTTCAATTGCCCAGTATATTTAGCACGCGAGGACGAAGGGCTCAGAACAAAGATTTCCCAGAGAATGGGTATTCCTGCTGAACAGGCAAGTTGCCAGGGATGTCGCAACGAAAAGGGAACGATACCTTTTCTCAATATGAATGAACCATGTAGTGTCTACAAATGCACCGAGGAGAAAGGTATTGATTTTTGTTATGATTGCTCTGATTTTCCCTGTGACCATCTTCACCCGTATGCGGACAAGGCATCCCTGCTACCGCACAATACCAAGGTCTTCAATCTGTGTCTGATTAAGAAGATGGGTTTGGAGACATGGGCGGAAACCAAGGCGAAAAGCGTCAAGAGTACGTATTTCAAGGGAGAGTTCAAACTATAAACACTTCCTGAGGGATGGAAGGTAAAATAGGGTTTTGGATCTCGGATGCGGAGATGGCATCCTAGTCCACGAGCTTTTGAGGCTCGATGATTCCAACCCACCATTATTCACTCAATCTTCTCTACGAGGCTGCGCAGATTCTGCTCGTCACGCAACCTGACGGGGAAAACCGTAGGTTGTTTCTCAAAGCGTGGCACGTTTACCGCGAAATCACTGGGGATGACCCCGGTGGGACAGATGTTAAAGCACTCCCGGCAAGTGGGGCATGTCTTAAGGGCTATCTCCGGGAAGAAGACCACCTGTCGCTCGGTGCCCCTCCCCACGAAGCCAAGGGCATTTGCCCCTTTCACCTCGGCGCAATAGCGCACACACAGGCCGCAGAGTATGCAGAAGCTCGGGTCTCGGTCGAGCCTGGTACTATCCACCTGGTATTTCTCGGCCAGCTCCTCTTTCAGACCAGGGGAACGGGACCGCAGTAGCTCCAGGATCACCTGGCGAATCTTCTGCAGCCGAGGAGACTCCGTCTCCACTACCAGCCCTTCCTCCACAGGATAAACGCAGGAAGCTACTATTCTTGATCTCTCGCCTTTTTTAATCTCCACGCTGCAAAGGCGGCAAGCGCCGTAGGGGGCCAGCCTATCATCGTGACAAAGGGTGGGGATCTTGATCCCTGCCTGCTTTGCCGCCTGAAGAACGGTCGTTCCCTCCTCCGCCTTAACTTGTACTCCATCTATCTGCATACTAACCTGTTTCACTGTTCACTCCTCTTCTCGCGAGTTACATCTCTCCTCAACGGTGGAGGCGGGACAGGCTCCCCCGAGAGCTTTGTCACTGCACTGAAGCGGGTGGGACAGAGGTCAAGGCAAGTGCCACACCTGGTGCACTTACCTTGATCGATCACATGGACCAGCCCCTTGTCGCCAGATATCGCCCCAACAGGGCAGTTTCTCAGGCAAATCATGCAAGCCTGGCATTTGTCCGGCTCGATATAGAAGGAGATCAAATCCTTACAGACCTTGGCCGGGCAACGTCTCTCCTCTATATGAGCCTCATACTCATCGCGGAAATACTGGATTGTAGTCAATACGGGGTTTGGGGCAGTCTGTCCCAGCGCGCAGAGTGAGGCATCCTTGATGACATCGGACAGGTCCTCGAGCAAAGCGATGTCACCCTCCCGCCCCTCACCGCGTACGATTCGCTCCAGAATCTTATGGTAATGCCGCAACCCTTCCCGGCAGGGCACGCACTTGCCGCAGGATTCATCGGTAAGGAAATTAACGAAGTAGCGGGCGACATCCACCATGCAGTTATCCTCATCCATCACAATCATCCCGCCGGAGCCCATCATGGCGCCCACTTTGCTTAGCTCATCGAAGTCAACCGGCTTATCCAGGAATTGCTCCGGGATGCAGCCACCTGAAGGCCCCCCAGTCTGAACCGCCTTAAACTTCTTGCCATTCAGAATGCCGCCGCCGATGTCGAAGATTATCTCCCGCAGAGTCGTGCCCATGGGGACCTCGACCAGCCCCGTATTGTTCACTTTGCCCACTAGCGAGAATATCTTGGTTCCCTTGCTGCCCTCCGTACCGATGGAGTTGTACCAATCAGCGCCTTTGCTAATCACGAGAGGCACGTTAGCCCACGTCTCGACATTGTTCAGATTGCTGGGGCTGCCCCAAATTCCGCTGACCGCAGTCCGGATATACTTGGGCCTTGGCTCTCCAACTCTGCCTTCGATAGCGCTCATCAGGGCGCTCGACTCTCCAGAAACGAAGGCGCCGGCACCCCGTTGAACCTCGACAGTGAAATCGAATCCGCAACCCAGGATATTCTTCCCCAGAAGGCCGTACTCCTCAGCCTGCTTAATGGCAAGTATAGTATTCTCAGTGGCCAGGGGATACTCCTGTCTGACATAGATGAAGCCCTTATGGGCTCCGATAGCATAGGCGCCAATGGTAAGGCCTTCCAACACGCTGTGGGGGTTTCCTTCCATAAGTGATCGGTCCATGTAGGCGCCAGGGTCGCCTTCATCACAATTGACAATCACATATTTGGTCTCTCCAGGAGCATCACGGGTGGTCTGCCATTTCGCCCCTGCCGAGAAGCCCCCGCCGCCCCTGCCCCTAATATTCGCCCTCTTGACTTCATCCAGCACCTGCTCGGGAGTCATATCACGCAAAGCCCTGGCCAGAGCCTCATAACCACCAATAGCGATATAGTCATCTATGCTTTTGGGATCGATAAACCTATTCTTGCCGAAGACAATCCGGGACTGATACTTGTAGAATGGTATTTCCGATTCCTTGACTGATTTCTCGCCCGTCAGAGGATTTTCATAGGTAAGACGCTCGACTATCTTGTTCTGAACCAAGGTCTCGGAAACAATTTCAGGCACATCCTCAACTCTTACCCGCAGATAGCAGATTTCCTCCGGGAAGATAACAAGGACAACACCCCTCTCACAGAAGCCGTGGCACCCCGTTGGCTTGATATCCACCTCCGCCCCAATCCCTCGCTGTTTGACCTCCTCCACGAATGCCTGGAAAACTTTCTCACTACCGTATGCTTGACAACCAGTCCCTCCGCAGACAGTAACCCTGGTCTTGCTCGGGTCTCTCCCCGAGGTAATACGTTTTCTTAGCTGCTCCAGGTCATCTAACGAATCAATTCTCTTAGCCACTAAACTCTCCTTACGGGCACTCATTCAAGAGCTTCTCAAGTTCCGGAGTCGGCGGGTTACTATGGTATTCCCCGTCTATTACTATCACCGGCCCTAAAGCACAACAACCCAGGCAGTTTACCGTTTCGAAACTGAAGCGCATGTCTTTTGTGGTTTCCCCGGGGCCTATGTTCAGTAGTTGTGATGCCCTGTCTGAAAGTCTCATCGCGCCACGCACATGGCAGGCTGTGCCCGTACAGACTCTGACCAGATGGCGCCCTCTGGGGACAAGGCTAAAGGCCTTATAGAAGGTAGCGATCTGATATATCCGGTTTATCGACACCCCGAGTCGCTCACTCAACCATAGAAGAGCTTCCTTGGGAAGCCAGTTATATTCCCGCTGAATCTCCAGAAGGATTTGAATCAACTGACTGTCATCTTTGTTATGCCTATCTATGATCTCATCGACCTTGCTTGCTACTGCAATCACCTTTCTCATCACCTCCTCGTGCCCCTGTAGGTCAACATCTCGCGGCTTTGCCGCAGCAGGTACGGCTGAACGGCCTGCCAAAGACTCCAGGCCACTCAGAAGGACCTCCGTCTGAGACCTATAGCCATGAGTCTCCCTAAGCTCGCTCAGGAGCTCCTCTTGTGCCTCTGTCATTCGAAGCCCGATAAACTTCGACTTTTTGGATTTACCCTTCATCTGTTTAACAGTTTAACAAAAACTGGCAGACATGTAAAAACAACAAGGGGCGTAACGCTCAACTTGTATTGAAATAATGCGTGGGGTATAATGAGAGATTGGCGAAAATCGAGGCTGGATGGTTAATGGCCAATAAGCGCGACTACTATGAGATTCTGGGCGTCGACAGGAACGCCTCCGCGGCCGAGCTCAAGAAGGCGTTCAGGAAGCTGGCGATGCAGTGCCATCCTGATCGCAACAAGGATCATGGGGCTGAGGCGAGGTTCAAGGAGATTAATGAGGCCTACGAGGTTCTCAGCGATCCTGAGCAGCGTGCTGCCTACGACAGATTTGGACATGCCGGACCCCAGGGGTTTGGTGGTCGAGGTTTTGAAGGCTTTGACTTTGGAGGCTTTGGGGACATCTTTGAAGCCTTCTTCGGCGGTACTGGTACAGAACGACGTGCTGGGCCGCAACGAGGTGCTGACCTGCGTTATAGCCTCACTATTTCCTTTGAGGAGGCAGTTTTCGGCTGTGAGAAGGAGGTGGAAATAGTACGAACCGGGGTGTGCTCGGTTTGTCGTGGTACGAGAAGCGAGCCAGGGAGCCAACCTGAAAGATGCCCTGTCTGCAATGGCACCGGGGAGGTGCGCCGGGCTCAGCGCAGCATATTTGGCCAGTTCATAAATGTAACTGCCTGTAGCCAGTGTCGTGGTGAGGGCAGGATCATAACCAAGCCTTGCACTAACTGTAAAGGGCAGGGGAAGGAGCGCAAGGTGCGCAAGGTCGCCGTTAAGGTGCCTCCCGGCGTCGATGAAGGCATTCAGATCAGACTCAGCGGCGAAGGGGATGTTGGTAGAAACGGAGGTTCCCCGGGGAGCCTTTATGTTACTCTCTCGGTGCGAAAACATAAGTTCTTTGAGCGAGATGGTGACCACATCCTGTATGAATTGCCGATAAACTTCGCTCAGGCGGCTCTGGGAGACGAGGTGGAGATACCAACCTTGGATAATGGGTTTATCCTGAAGATACCCGCCGGCTGTCAGAATGGCAGGATCTTCCGCCTCAAGGAAAGGGGTGTCTCCCACCTCAGTGGTCATGGTCGCGGTGACCAACTGGTCAGGGTTCACGTGGTAACGCCCCAATCTTTGGATGACAAGCAGAGGAGGCTATTCAAGGAGCTGGCGAAAAACCTGGGTGAGGCAACGCTGCCCCACGAGGACAACAAGAGTTTCTTCGATAAGATCAAGGATAGTTTCGGGGGTGGGCTCTGAAATTAAGCACTAAATCCGATGTACGAAATCCTAAACAATATCAAAACTCAAAGATAAAAGAGCAAAATGGCAATTCAAAGTTCAAGCGTAGCGTTGCCACTCCTGTGGCAACGAATCGTTCGTCGTGACAGGAGTCACGACGCTACTCTACCCATTTTGGATTTTGATATTTGAACTTGTTTAGTGCTTAGAAATTAGTATTTAGGATTTCCCCTCATGTACCGCTTTTTCCTCCCCAAGGATTGCATCACCCAGAGCACGGTTGTTATTAGCGGGAGGCTGGTTCACCGGCTACGTAACGTGCTTAGGCTGGGGGCAGGGGATCACATTGTTATCCTTGACAACAGTGGGCAGGAGTATGAGGTGGAACTCAGAGCGGTTGGCCGCGGGCTCGAGGGAGTGATCATCCACAAGGCTGTGGCTGCTGGTGAGCCTCGAACCAGGATCACGCTGTACCAGGCGCTACTCAAGGGAAGCAATTTCGAGTTCGTTCTCCAGAAATGTACGGAGATCGGTGTGACCGGCTTTGTCCCCATGGTCTGCGAGCGGTGTGTGGCAGGCGAACCCGACAGTAATCGGCTTGGTCGCTGGCAGAGGATCATCCTAGAGGCAGCGCAGCAATCCAGACGAGGCAAGCTGCCCGTTCTGCATAACCTGACCCGGTTCAGGGAGGCATGCGACTTGGCAACAGGAGTTTCCCTGTTGCCCTGGGAGGGGGAAAAGGTGAGGGGTATCGGTGCTGTCCTGAGGAGCCTTCCCAAAACTGAGAACGCCACCGATGTCAGCATCTTTGTCGGCCCTGAGGGTGGATTCTCCGCTCAGGAGGAGGAATTTGCCCGAACTTGCGGAATCCGGCCTGTAAGCCTGGGGGAACGGATACTGAGGGCTGAGACGGCTGGCTTAGTAGCGGCTGCCGTCACACTCTACGAATTCGGCGAGTTCAACACTAGCTCCTAGAAAACAGCAATAATGCGGTCTCGCATTGAGTTCCTCTCCCTCGACGCGACAGGCTTGCCGAAGGATGAGGGTCAAATCTTGTCCCCCTCCCTCTAACTCCCTCCCGCCAGGGGAGGGAGAACCGTTTAGTATCTTGCGAGATACTATGCGCAATCCCTCTCTCTGCACGAGAACGGTTCACTCTATTTCCCTACCTCTGAAAACAACGAAACTCGTCCCCGCCATCAGGCCCCCCAACTTGACCCCCGCAGGCACAGATGCTATACTCAAACGCGGCCCTCACAGCTTCGCTGGTTGAGGTATGAGCAAGAAAGGAGCGCCAGAGAATGTCAGGATTTGGCTTTAGCGAGGAACAGGAGACTCTAAGGGAAGAGGTAAGAAGATTTGCTCAAAAAGAGCTTGCTCCCGGGGCATTGGAGCGATCCAAGATGCAGCCAGCGGAGCTGCATGAAGCGTTGCACGACATAGATCAGCAGATAGTCAAACTGGGATGGACAAAGATTAACGTGCCTGAGAAATATGGGGGGTATCCATTGGGCCATGTTGAAATAGGCATCATCCATGAGGAGGTACACAAGGTAGACCCCACTGTAGAGGCCGTCGGCGGTATGGAAGCAACAAGTGCGCTCCTGCAGACGCTGCCGCAGGATGTTCAGGACGAGTGGTTCCCTCCCCTGATCAGCCGTGAGAGAAGGCACTCCTTCGGTTTCACCGAGTCCGCTGCCGGCACAGATGCCGCCGGTATTGTAACCAGGGCTGTTCGTGATGGCGATGATTACATCATCAACGGGGAAAAGACCCCTCTCCCCGGCGCTACCATAGCCAGCGCGGTCTCGATATCCACTAAGACCGACCCCAGTGCCGGATTCAAAGGGATAAGCCTGTTCTGGGTGCCCACCGACCTCCCCGGCGTAACCATAACTCACCTTCCCTGGATGGGCAACGCGGGATTGCACCCCAGCTTTGTAACCTTCGATGACGTGCGCGTCCCAGCGAAGTATCGGGAAGGTGAGGAGGGTATGGGTTTCTACACCGTCATGGGCACTCTTGACTGGCTCCGGATTATCGTTGCCCTGACATGCCTGGCCAGAGCCCAAGCATCACTGACCGATGCCATAGAATGGTCCAAGGAACGCAAGGCATTTGGCAGACTCATAGCCTCCTACCAGGGAGTGTCCTTCCAGATCGCCGAGCATCATACCATGATCGAGGCGGCGAGATTGCTCTGCTACCGGACGCTGTGGCTCAAAGACCAAGGGAAGGCTCACACCATCGAGTCCTCCATGGCCAAATGGTTCAGCGTCGAGGTATCGGTGCAATGCATAAAAGACATGATGGTGATAATCGGCCATCCCGGCTACAGCACGGAACATCCCATTTCGATGCGGCTGAGGGATGTCCTCGGCTACCAGCTCGGCGACGGCACGCCGCAGATCCAGAAGATGATCATCGCCAGGCTCATGATCGGCAAAGCAGTCGTCGGATAAACCCCTGATTCGACATTACAATTTGTAGGGGCGTTCAATTGAACGCCCCTACTTTATTCCCACCCATCGACGGAGGGCCACCCTGGCACCCTTTTTTGCCTCTGAATTCTGTGCTACAATAACCTATTAAGCACTTTCGCTGGACGGAGTCGTTATGCCATTGGATGCCATAATCGTCAGGGGCGCTCGCGAGCACAACCTCAAGAACATCGATGTCACCATACCCCGGGACCGGTTTGTGGTTATCACCGGCGTCTCCGGCTCGGGTAAGAGCTCCCTGGCCTTCGATACTATCTACGCCGAAGGACAGCGCCGTTATGTCGAGTCCCTCTCCGCCTATGCTCGCCAGTTCCTGGGCAGGATTGAGAAGCCTGACGTAGACTATATCGAGGGGCTGAGCCCTGCTATCTCCATAGACCAGAAGGGGGCCAGCCGCAACCCGAGGTCTACCGTAGGCACTGTAACCGAGATCTACGACTACCTCCGGCTGCTCTTCGCACGTGTTGGCCACCCGCACTGCTCCCAGTGCGGCCGCGAGATATCGCGCCAGACAGTGCAACAGATCGTAGATGCCATCCTCGAACTCCCCCCGGGCACCCGCTTCTTGATCATGGCGCCGCTTATCAAGGACCGCAAAGGGGAGCACCACGGAGTTTTCGAGGACTTGAGGAAGGCAGGGTACGTCAGAGTTCGAGTTAATGGCAAGATACACGACCTCTCCGAGGAATTCGACCTCGACAAGAACAGGCGACATACCATAGAGGCTGTTGTAGACCGGCTGGTCATAGGAGACGAGGAACAGACTGGGCGCATCTCCGACTCTGTAGAGACGGCGTTGAAGCTCGGTGCCGGGGTGGTGCTGGTGTCAATTGTGGATGGGGAGGAACTCCTTTTTTCAGAGCATTTCGCCTGCATCCACTGTGGAATCAGCCTCGGCGAGATCGCACCACGAACATTCAGCTTCAATAGCCCCCACGGAGCCTGCCCGGCGTGCACCGGACTAGGAGTAAAACTCGAGATCGACCCGGAACTGGTCATCCCCAACAAGCAACTAACCATCGCCGAGGGCGCTGTCCGACCCTGGTCCCGAACAGGCTCCGTCAGTTCCTGGTATGCCAGCATGCTTGAATCCGTAGCCCGCAGGTATGGCTTCTCGGTCCATGTGCCGGTTAAGAACCTCACTGAGGAACAGCTCAGCATCATCCTCTATGGTAGCGGCAACAGGCTGGTGCCCCTGAGGCATGAGACCCAGCTCGGACGAATCTATCAGTGGGACACCTTCTTCGAGGGTGTAATCCCCAACCTTGAGCGCCGTTACCGGGATACCGAGTCCGACTACGTACGCGGTGAGATCGAGCGCTACATGAGATCCAAGCCATGCCCCGTCTGCAAAGGGCAGCGACTCAAGCCCGAATCCCTGGCGGTGACTGTCAGCGACATAAATATCTCACGGGTGACCTCAATGTCTATCGAGCAGGCCCTCGAGTGGACCAAGAAGCTCGATGGCTCAGCGGACGATGGCCATCAACCCGTGCTTAGCAGCAGAGAGCAACTGATAGCGCGCCAGATTCTGAAGGAGATTCGATCCCGCCTGGGTTTCTTGATGAATGTCGGGCTAGATTACCTTACACTGGACCGGGTAGCAGGCAGCCTCTCCGGCGGAGAGGCGGAGCGAATCCGCCTGGCGACCCAGATCGGAAGCGGGCTCATGGGGGTGCTCTACATCTGCGACGAGCCTACCATCGGCCTTCATCCCGTCGATGGCTCCAGGCTTATCGAGACCCTGAAGAGGTTGAGAGACCTGGGCAACACGCTGCTCATCGTCGAGCACGACGAAGCTATGATGCGCGCTGCCGACCATATCATCGATATGGGGCCGGGCGCTGGCGAACACGGAGGACAGGTAGTGGTCAGTGGGACTCTACATGACGTTATGTCTAGTACCCGCTCGCTCACCGGCCAGTATCTAAGTGGCGCTAAGGAGATCCCCCTCCCCAAGAAGCGGCGCAGCAACTCAGATAAGTCTCTGCTAATCGAGGGGGCAAGACAGAACAATCTCCGTAACATCAATGTTCAAATACCACTGGGGCTGTTCGTCTGCGTCACCGGCGTATCGGGCAGCGGAAAGAGCACCCTGATTGACGAGATCCTGCACAAAAAGCTCTCCCAGATCCTGTACAAAGCGAGGGACATGCCGGGTGAGTGCGACGGCATATCAGGCGTGGAGCACATCGACAAGGTGGTGAATATCGACCAGTCCCCTATTGGGCGCACCCCCCGCTCAAACCCCGCCACCTACACCGGCGCTTTCACCCCCATTCGCGAGCTCTTCGCCACCGTACCCGAGGCACGGATGCGGGGCTATCCACCGGGACGCTTCTCATTCAATGTCAGGGGAGGGCGCTGCGAGGCCTGTGGCGGCGAGGGCTACAACCATATCGAGATGCAATTCCTCCCCGACGTCACCGTCCCCTGTGAGGTGTGCAAGGGCAAACGCTACAACCGGGAGGCACTGGAGATTCGCTTTAAGGGGAAGAACATCGCCGAAGTACTCCAGATGAGTGTCGAGGAAGCATACTCCTTCTTCGAGCACTTCCCCGCGATCAAGGCCAAGCTATCCACCCTGAAGGACGTGGGATTGGGCTACATCCGCCTGGGACAGCCCGCCACCACCCTCTCCGGCGGCGAGGCGCAGCGGGTGAAGCTGGGAAGCGAGCTTTCGCGTCGCTCTACAGGCAGGACGCTCTACATGCTGGATGAACCCACCACCGGTCTCTCCTTCGAGGATGTGGCCGCCCTGCTTCGAGTGCTGCAGCGGCTGGTCGATGGGGGAAACACGGTGATCCTCATCGAGCACCATCTTGACCTGATCAAGTGCGCCGACTATATTATTGACTTGGGACCAGGTGGCGGTGACCGCGGGGGCTGGGTAGTCGCTACCGGGACACCGGAGGAAATTGCCAGGGTTAAATCTTCCTATACAGGCCAATACCTGAAGAGGCTGCTTCAAAAGCACCACGACAGGCTGGAAATAGTTCAAGCAGGGGGAGGCTGAGGGATGGTCAGAGACCTCAAAATCCTAAAAAACCCACATGGGTGACTGCCCACCAATAAATGATGAAATTTGTGAGTGCATCCGACCACGGGTAGGCCGCCCGACGTCGGGCAACCTACCCAGCCAGCAATATAAGTCTATTTTGGGAATAAACGACCGCCTCTATTAAGTGCTACCGACCTTCCCCCTATTGCGCAATACCGAAGGCATTAGGCCACCCCGAACAGCGAACCCTCTACTTCCTCCGCACCGGAAACGTGACCTCGGTGAGAAGCTCCTCAGGAGGGGTCTCCGCAGGGTTGCTCAGATAGACCTCTGTAGA
>Ga0209979_1000278_pt1 | contig 76903 bp, 61 predicted proteins | sample AnhtaG_FD_183114 | JGI IMG/M metagenome (GOLD analysis project Ga0209979, IMG submission 183114) | Deep subsurface microbial communities from Anholt, Denmark to uncover new lineages of life (NeLLi) - Anholt_01485 metaG (SPAdes) (version 2) | ecosystem: Environmental > Aquatic > Marine > Oceanic...
ACGTTTGAAACAAAAATATCGTCAGCACCGAGGTCTGGTTAAACAACACCATGATTCATATTTCACATGGTATTTACACCTCTGTCCTCGGTAAAAAAGCAATACCTTTTGAGCATTATGCCCAGGATGAACCCTCACCGTTGACTGTTTGGTAGGGCGCGATGCAGGTATCCCGCTCGGACGAACCGAATCGTTTTTTTGGCACAAAAAAAGAGGGCGAAAGGATTCCCAACAGAGAGGCCAATGGATGGGTCAACGGATGAGACGGATAGGTCAGCGGATGAAACGGATAAAACGGATTAACGTAGCGGGTGGAAGGCTTTCCCAGACGGGTCTCCGTAGTCTTCCACTTTGGAAACCTAGAGGTTTTCAAAGAATCAGAGAAAGTAAGAGCCACCGAGCGGGCTCGAACCGCTGACCTGAGGTTTACGAAACCCCTGCTCTACCAACTGAGCTACGGTGGCAAAAAAACGGAGAATAATTGATAAAAGGCAGGTTAGCAGATACCAATCCGAATTTGGATCCTGTGGATCGTCATGGCGCGGAGTAGCTACCTTATTTTTTGTATTTCTCCAGGTCCTGCTTCTCCTTTTCCTTCTGTCTGAGCACGGTAAGTAAAAGCCCTCCGGCACGCGGGTCCAGCCTGTTCAAAATATCATATTGAGCCATGGCCTTGTGGGGATATCCTTGCTCAGAATAGGTCAAGCCCAGGTAAAGGTGAGCGGTGGTATCCAAAGAATCCGCTTGAATAGCCTTCTGGTATTCTTCTGCCGCTAAAAGAAAGCAAGCTTGACTTATTTTGGAGAAGGTTTCGGCATCGACGGTGTCAGCTTCCAATTTGTTTTGATATTCCTCTATCAGCTTAACCAGCTCGTCTCTGTCCTTGAAGGGGAGTTGTCTTAAAGTGTCGGGCAGCCAAAAGGTCAACCGATCCAATTTCACCGCTTTTCCCCAGGCTCTCAAACCTCTCTCGTAATAGAGATTCCCTAAAGCGGTGTAAATTTTGGGATAGTTGGGATTAATCCGGAGCACTTCCTCATATTCCTTAATGGCGGGGGTATATCCCTTTAGAGCGTGATAAAGAGCTCCCAGGTGATAATGAGCATCAGCATGGTTGGGATCGAGCTGAATGGCTTGCCTAAATTCTTGAAGTGCTTCTTCCGGCTGACGTTTTTCAAAATACTGAACTCCCAGATCAACATGTTTTTTTGCTTCATCCGTTTTCTTTCCGCATGCGCCAGCAAAAAATAGAAACAGACTCACCAGCACCACCGTTCCTGCCCATCCCAAAATACTTCTCTTCTTTTCCATGTTTTTGTCTCCTTGTTAACTTTTATATCTGTTCTCGGCTATCCGGGCAACTATATGGCAAAGGTGAACTTTTGATTCACCTCTCAGATTATATCAAATTTTTGTCCTCAGTATCCATGGGAAATAACGGTGAAGACCTCAGGTCTCAAAGCTACATTAAATTGAACTTATGCCGCCCCGCAGAATCGAACTGCGCACACACGGATTTTCAGTCCGTTGCTCTACCAACTGAGCTAGGGCGGCAACTCCTTACGCTTTTTCTCTTACAGGAAACCTGTTATCCACCTGATTTGCTACTGTGTCCAAATTGTGACTATCGAAAAACCGCAAAGACTCCACAACTGCTCTTTTATGAGACGGAAAAAGGTGAGCATATCTTAAAGTCATCTTTATTGTCTTAATACTATTTTACCTCTACATACGAAATTATATATAATCTCACCAATATCAGAAGTCAAGATTTTTTTCCATCGAAATCGGTTCAACTGATAACCCGCCCTTTCCTTCAAAAAATCAATGCTCTCTTCTTTTGCTCGTCCAGCAGTTTGAGTGATCTAACATTATCGCATAAGATTCCGGCACTCTGGAGTATTCGGTTTTGATCCCTCCAAGAGTTCTACTTGTCCTGTGCTCAAAATAGCTCCGCTCGTAGATAGCACTCTTTTAAGGGTTTTTTCTCCTTCATTTTCTCTTCTTGGTCTCCTTACTGAAGGGGGTCTTTCAGTTTTCTATTGGGTTTCAAGCTCGCTATTGGTTATAATCTTAAGTAAAAGAATTCAAAAAAGAACGCCTTATTTGGGCTCTGCCGCGCTTGGTAACGGAATACAATAGGAAGATGTTTCTTCTTATCGTTGGGTGCACCGAATTTGTGCCACATTGAAGTCAAAACAAGCCTGAAAAAACTGTTTTACTTTTGGTAAGGAGGCTCCCCAGGGAGTTGATCGATTAGACAAAATAATGTTCGGCGTTCTGTAATTTGTTTCTGATGCTTCGGGAATAGTCTCAATATCCCCCGCAGAATGCGGGGGGGGAATTCCCGAAGCTAATTAGCATCCCGCCTCTGGCGGGATGCATCAAGAAAATATGATCTAAAACAATCCAAGGAGGTAGCCTTTCATAAAATTACAAGCTAAACTTAGAAAGGAGAGGGAAAAAGTCCCCTCCTTCCTAAGGAGGGGATTTAGGGAAGGTTAGATTGATGGAAGATTGTGAGGGTTGCATTCATGCGACCGGTTCGCCTTGTTGTTGCGGGTACCCTTCGGTCTTCGCCATCAGGGCAAACCCTTACCCTGCAATCGCTCTGGTTCACCTAAAGGTGAACACTCCAATATTCTCTAATTAAAGAGAACTGAAGTACTCGTGGATAGATCTGGCGGCCCTGCGCCCGGCTCCCATGGCCAGGATAACGGTTGCCGCGCCTGTCACCACGTCCCCTCCAGCCCAGACCCTCTCCCTGGAGGTCTTGCCGGTCTCCTCATCAGCAACTATGTTTCCCTTCTTACCCACTTCCAGTCCGGGAGTGGTGGCGGCGATGAGCGGATTGGGGCTGTTACCAATGGCGCAGACCACAGCGTCCATGGGAAGAATGGTCTCAGAACCCTCTATGGGAACGGGTCTTCTGCGTCCAGAGGCGTCGGGCTCACCCAACTTCATCTTCAGGTACTCGATTTCCTTTACCCATCCGTTTTCATCTCCAATGTACCGAATGGGAAGGGTCAGAAAATCGAAGATGACCCCTTCCTCCTCTGCATTCTCTATCTCCTCTAAGCGTGCGGGAAGTTCCTGCCTGGATCTCCTGTAGATGATCCTGCTCTCTGCCCCCAACCTAAGGGCAGTTCTGGCACAGTCCATGGCCACGTTTCCTCCACCGATAACCGCGACCCTTTTGTGATTCTTTATGGGAGTAGAAAACTGGGGGAAGAGAAAACCCTTCATCAGGTTCATCCTGGTAAGATATTCATTTGCCGAATAAACCCCATTTAAATTCTCGCCGGGAACGTCCATGAACCAGGGAAGTCCAGCGCCCGAGCCGACAAACAGAGCATCGAATTCCTCCAGAAGGCTGTCTACGGTTCTGGTCTTGCCAACCACATAGTCGGTCACCACCTGGACGCCAAGCATTTTTAGATATTCTACCTCCCTTTTCACGATAGCCTTGGGGAGCCTGAATTCAGGGATGCCGTAAATCAAGACCCCTCCCATCTCATGCAGGGCCTCGAAGATAGTTACCTGGTGTCCTACTTTTATCAGATCTCCAGCCACGGTCAGTCCTGCAGGTCCCCCGCCTACAATGGCGACCTTTCTTCCGGTAGAAGGCGGAATCTTGGGCATCTCCAGTTTACCTTGTTCCGCTTCCCAGTCTGCCAGGAACCGCTCCAAGCGACCAACTGCAATCTGACCCCCTTTTTTTATCAGAACGCATACTTCTTCACATTGCTCCTCCTGAGGACACACCCGGCCACACATTGCGGGAAGACAATTTTTATCCTTCAGTATCCTGGTTCCGGTGGCAAAGTCTCTCTCTGCGATGCATTTGATAAACCCAGGGATGTCTATCTCCACCGGGCACTTTAAAACACACTTGGGCTTTTTGCACTGTAGGCATCGCTCTGCCTCTTGGACTGCAGTTTCAATAGCATACCCCAGGGCCACCTCGTTGAAATTGTGCCTTCGCACCTCCGGTGGTTGTTTAGGCATCGCCTTTCTATTCAAGTCCAGTTTTTTTCGCTGCGGTTCAGACATATCGTATTGGGTTAAATTTAAGATTCTTTTTTTATCTTCAGTGGCTTAAATTCTTGACAAGAATAAGTTACCATAAATCCGATGAAATTCACATTCTCAGGAATTCAACCTCCCCTTACTCCCCTCCTTGGTAAGGAGGGGATTTAAAGGAAGGTTCCTGATTTTCTGAACATTATCTACAATTACCTCCAAAACTCCATTGAGATTCTTGTAAACCTCCGCATTATTAAATCTTAAAAATTTGATCCCAAGTTGTTCTATAGACTCTTGTCTATTGCTATCGTAATATTCGGCTCCGTCCTTGAAATGACTAGTTCCATCGATTTCAATGGCTAATTTCAACTCGGGGCAGAAAAAATCGATCACGTAAGAACCAACACTATACTGTCTTCGGAATCTGTATCCCAATAGTTGTTTTTGTTTGAGTTTTGACCACATGATGACTTCCACCTTGGGCATGTTCTTGCGAAGAAGTCGGCGTTTTTCCTTTTCGGATGCTTTATTGTATATTTTGGTCATGTTCCTTTTCTTTAGTGATCCCTCCTTAATCCTCCCCTTACTAAGGGGAGGATTAAGGAGGGGTTAACCTCCCCTTAGTCCCCTCCTTGGTAAGGAGGGGAAATGTATCTCTTTTTTGAAACCTGCATCTTTTTAAGATTTCATGGCATGATCTTCACACCTGCTGGTTCTAAGCGGGATAACCTCCTCAGTGATGTATGTTTTTCTGCGCTGTAAGAGCTCGGCCCAGTCCACCTGGTGTCCATCGAAATCCGGACCGTGTACGCAAGCAAATTTTGTGGTGGATCCGACGGTGACACGACACACGCCGCACATTCCCGTCCCGTCGATCATTATTGGATTCAAGCTGACCACGGTTTTTATACCTAAGGGTCGGCTCACATCCGATCCTCTCTTCAAAAGGAAGGTGCAGCCGTTGATGATGATCCGGTTGACCGGCTCTTTAGATGATTTGATGATCTCGGTAAGTCTTCCCACGTGTCCTTTGTATCCTTTTGTTCCATCCCGGGTGATGTAGATAAGTTCATCGGAAACTTCCCTGAGTTTCTCCTCCCAGAAAAAAAGATATGAGCTTCTGGCTTCGATAACTATGATAACCTTGTTTTTTTTCTCCTTTAATGCCCGGGCAATCGGGAAAATGCTTCCGATCCCGTAGCATCCGCCAAGACATAGAACCGTGCCAAATTCTTCGATCTCCGTGGGATTGCCCAGAGGTCCCACCACGGTGGGGATGCTCACTCCAGCTTCAAGTGAGGCCAGTCTATCAGTGGTACTTCCTACGTTCTTTACAATGACAGTTACCGTCCCCAATTCTCTATCCCAGTCAGAGACGGACAGGGGTATTCTTTCTCCCTCCTCCTCGGCTCGCACAATCACGAACTGACCCGGCTTCATCTGGCGGGCGACATCCGGAGCCTGAAGCGTCAAGAGGTGAATGTTAGGCACAATCACCTGGATATCTATCAGCTTAAACATCTTTTTTCCTTATTCTCACTGGATGCGGGTTAGGTCCAACCAATTCGCCCTGGCGCAGTGTAACGTGCAGAGTTCCCTGCGGCTGCTCGCTTAGAATTCTTACCGGCCAGGTTCTTTCAAAGTGGGCTGAGGTCACCACCACCTCGTCACCTTGGGATATTTTAACTTTTCCGGCATCTTCTGAGTTTATGTCTACTGTACCCTCGGCAAACAGCTTTCTCGCTCCCTCCACCCAGGTGGAGAGAGGAAAACCCCGATAAGCATGCTCAACAACAGAAGTATTAAGGAGAAAGGGAAACTTTTTGTCTGTCTTTTTCGTCCTTGAGGATTTGGTTTGAGGACTAATCAACTCCCCTTCGCATATCAAGGAACCCGCTTTGCGTGTGGGACTATCAAAATCTCCAAATCTTTTTACCAAACAGGAGATCTCTTCATGAATCTCTCGAGCGCTGGAGAAATCAAAACCTGCCTTTCCCATCTTTTGAGCGATCCGGCAGAGTATCTCCCAATCGGGCAGGGCCACACCCGGAGGATCCACGGCTTTTCTTACCCGCTGGATTCGTCCCTCACCGTTGATGAACGTTCCGTCCACCTCGGTAAAAGCTGCCGAAGGCAGGACCAGATCAGCTTCATGCCAGGGATCCGGGGGATAAATGTTCTGAAGAATCAAGAAATCGCAAGGAGGCCTTAAGTTTGGGGGAACCTCTCCCATAAGGTAAAGCGCCTTTAACTTCCTATCCGATGAAAGTATCTCTCTGTTCAATCGAGAAGGGAGATGGGGAACGTCTGCACCCCATTTTTTCTCAAGATCATCTATCCTCTTTTTATCACTGGATGAGAACCCACCGGGCAGAAGTTCAGGGTAGGCTCCCATGAGAATGGAACCGAATAGATTGTTCTGAGCCGGTAAGGGGAGAACCCCGGCGCCAACATTTCGCGCCAATTTCTCGACGCTCTCAAGAATCTGTGGGCTTTCATCGTATTGCAGAAATTCTGTACCCACCAGGATCACAGGATCGGAAGCTCCTTTTAGCATTTTGGCAACCGTGGCAAGTTCGTCACTGAGACTTCCGGTCGTCACCTTTGATCTGGTGCGTGAAGTCCTTGCCTTCTTGTTCTCGGTCAGCTTCACAAGAGAATGGAGAAGATTAACTTCCGTGCCAGGAACTGGTTGGATCCATCTCTCGGCGATAACGGAGAGGCTGTGATGTCGGGGATTGATGCTGATAATTTTTGTGCCCCTTCCAATCGCTTTTCGGAGTTCAACACCCACCACTGATCTTCCAAACCTCATGTCCAGCCCGATACAAAGTATGACTGAGGCATCTCGGAGATCTGAAAGAGGAACACACATCTTCATAAGGTTCAGGTAAGCGTTGAATCCAGAGCCATAGAACACTCTTGAAGTGGTATCAATATTGGGTGAGCCTAAAGCGGCCCGGGCAAATTTTTGGGCCAGGTATAAATCTTCATTACAACAGTTGGGTGAGACAAGCATACCAAAGTCTTCGCCTGAGCAGACAGAAATTTTTTCAGCAGCCAACTCGATAGCCTCCTCCCAAGTGATTTCCACCTTGGTGCCGTTCTGAGTCTTATAAGGTTTCCTCAGTCGCTGGTAATTGCCTACCAGTTCGGTTACGCAGAACCTCCCCTTAACGCAAAGCTGTCCAGTATTTACTAACGGGTCTTCCGCAGGGAGACTGCCAATGATTCTGCCCCCCTTTACCTGCAGGCGCATCTGGCATCCTACTCCACACAAGGGACATATGGTGATCTGTTCTCGCTGGGCTTTACCATCCCATTTTCTGGCCTTTTCCGAGAGAGCCCCAGTGGGGCAAACAGAGACACATGCTCCACAGAACTCGCAGCCCGCATCGAGGTGAGTGCGTTCATAAGCTGGACCAATTACCGTGTGGCGTCCCCTCTGTTTAAAAGCTAAGGTATTGGCGGTGCGAATCTCCTGACACATTCGGATGCATCTTCCGCAAAGGATACAAAGGTTATAATCCCGGTCGTAAAAGGGATCATCTTTTTCCACCCGTAGGTGGCGATAATAGATGGGGTAATCAATATCCTTTACCCCCAGCTTCTCCACCACATCCTGTAGTTCGCACTGCCCATCATTAGGACAATACCGGCATCCAGTAGTCACGCCAGCTTTGCGGATGGTGCCCATGTAATCTTTACATTCATCCCTCTCGTCACAGATCAAGCAACTTGAAGTATGTTCGCTTAAGATCAACTGCAAAATCTCCAATCTTTCTGCCTGAACTTGAGCGGTATGAGTTCTTATTACCATTCCCTCCTCGACCGGGGTGGTGCAGGCTGTGGGGAGACCGCGCATCCCCTCCACCTCCACTATGCACATGCGACATCCTCCAAAAGGAGTCAAATCCTTATGGGCACAGAGCGTGGGGATGTAGATGTTGTTTTGCTCCGCTGCTTGAAGGATGGTCAGCCCCCTTTCCACCTTGAGGATCTGGTTGTCTATATTTATGGTTACTGTCTCATTTTGCTTGTTCATCAGGGGTTCTCCGCTTGGATCTGATGATGATGGCATCACCGGCTATGGCATCGAAACGGCAGATCTCATAACAGGCTCTGCACTTTATACATTTGGACGGATCAAGGTTGTGTGGCTCTGCCCTGGGTCCGGTAATGGCACTGGTGGGGCACACACTTACGCAACGCTGACATCCGGTGCATTTCTCGGGGATTACCCGGTATTCGATAAGCTCCCTGCAGACTGCAGCCGGACAGTGTTTCTCCGTAACATGCAACAGATATTCCGGTCGGAAGTAGCGGAGCGTGGTCAAAACCGGATTGGGAGCAGTCTGTCCCAAACCGCAGAGTGAGCCTCTTTTGACCGTTTCACCTAAAGTCTGAAGTTTGGACAGATCATCTGCCTGGCCATCTCCTTTTATTATCCTTTCAAGAATCTCCACCATATGTCTGCTTCCCACCCGGCAGGGGGAGCATTTGCCACAGGATTCCTTCTGGGTGAAGTCCAAAAAGTAGTGGGCTACGTCCACCACGCAGGTATCCTCATCCATCACGATCAGGCCTCCTGATCCCATTATCGATCCGGCTGCGGTTAGGGATTCATAATCTACCGGCGTGTCCAAGAACTCTTCAGAGAGGCATCCTCCTGAAGGCCCGCCCGTCTGAACAGCCTTGAATGGCTTCCTGGAGCCACCTCCTATGTCGAAGATGATCTTCCTGAGCGTCATTCCCAAGGGGACCTCGATGAGCCCGGAGCGGCGCACCTTTCCCACCAGAGAGAACGTTTTGGTGCCGTGGTTTCCTTGGGTGCCGTACCCCTTATACCACGAGGCTCCATTCCTCAAGATGTTGGGGAGGGTTCCCAGGGTTTCCACGTTGTTTATGATGGTGGGCATGCCATAAAGTCCGGCCACTGCGGGAAACGGAGGTCGGGATTTGGGCATGCCCCTTTTGCCCTCGATAGAGGCGATAAGTGCGGTCTCCTCACCGCAGACAAAAGCTCCTGCCCCCTCCTTTATGGTGATATCGAAATCAAAGCGAAAGTTTTGGATGTTCTTGCCCAGAAAGCCGTAATCTTTCATCTGGGTTATGGCTTTCTTTAAACGAGCGATGGCTAACGGATATTCCGCCCTTATGTAAATGTACCCATGGGAAGCCCCAATGGCATAAGCTGCGATCAGCAGCCCTTCCAGAACTGAGTGTGGATCGCCCTCTATTAGGGATCGATTCATGAACGCACCCGGGTCCCCCTCATCCGCGTTGCAGATCATATACTTTGCTTTCCCGGGGGAACTTCTGCATATCTCCCATTTCTTGTAGGTGGGAAACCCTGCCCCTCCTCTCCCCCGAAGCCCGGCTTCCTTGACCTCTGCGATTACCTTTTGGGGTCCTTTCCTGAAGGCGTTCATGATGCCTGAGTATCCTTCATTAGCTATGTAATGGTCGATCTCCTCCGGGTCTATGAATCCACAGTTTCTGAGCACCACTCTCACCTGGGGTTTCAGCATAGGAAGATCGAAGAACCTGGGAATTCCATTCGTGAATTCCGAAGTTTCATCTCCGAAATGTCCCACCGCAAACTGAAGGAGAGGGTCGTCTTTGATTAAATACGACTTAATTATTCTCTTGGCTTTTTCCGGGTTGACATTAGCATAGCTTATCCGGGGACGCCCCGGCAGCGCAATATCCATAAGTGGCTCCAGATAACAGGGCCCAATACACCCCACCTGGACAATTTTTGCTTTCAATCGGTTGTCTTTTAGAGTCTTCTGAACCGACTTTAGCACTTCCATGGCGCCAGCGGCCCTGCCGCAAGAGGCGGTGCCCAAATAAAGGACCGGAATTTTACTGGTTTCCAGTAAATCCCATTTCTTTTGAGCTTCTTTTCTTTTTTTCTCAAAGCTATTCATATTTATCCAAGGTCTCTTTTAAACGAATCACCGTCATCCGGCTGTAGATGTCGTCATTGATCTGGATCACAGGCGCCAGAGCACAGCACCCTAAACAGGCCACTCTCTCTAAATCGAATCGTTTGTCCTCGGTTGTTTCTCCCGGAGTGATATCGAGCTCCCTCTGGACCGCCTCGCAGAGAATCTGCCCTCCCCGCACGTGGCAAGCGGTTCCTAAGCAGACTTTAATGGAGTTTCTGCCAGGTGGGGTAAACCGAAATTGGGAATAAAAAGAGGCCACTCCAAAGATTTGATTCTCGGAGATTTTTAAAAACCGGGAAATGTGTTTGATGGCTTGTTCCGAGAGATACCCGAACTTTTCTTGAATGCCTTGAAGGATCGGGATCAGATCTCCTTCCTCACCTTTGAATCCAGAAAATATGCGGATATAATCTTTATTAGTCACGGAACGTCCTCCGTTCAGGTTCGGAAGGGTTCGTTTTTCTTTTTATTCTCCCTCCCCCTTTTGTGCCAGGAAGATACAATCGGTAAGTTTTGCCTCTCCTCTGACAAAATCCTCAGCAAAAGCCATGCAGGTGGGCGCTCCGCAGCAGCCGCAGTCTGTCTGGCGAAGCTTCTGATACACCCTCTCTCTCTCTTTCATTCTCTTGATAGAAGTTTCTAAGTCGGTGTCGAAATATTTGGTGGGACGAGGCAAAATCGGGTTTTCCAGGAAATAATATCCCTCTTTTAGCTTTCGGTCGATATCCTCATCATCGAGTGTTATGCGATTCTCATACTTGGCCCTTTGTTTTATGCTGTTGGTACGAGCGACATATGGGTTCTCTACGTTAAAGGCCCCGCCAATGCAGCCCAACATACAGGCCATAGCTTCCACGAAATCGACGTTTCTTAGGCGCGAATTCTCGATATCGTCGAGTATCTTCATCACGTGATCCAATCCCGAGACAGCCAGCCAATTCTCCATATCCACCGCCCGGGTTATCCCTCCAAGTGTAGCCCAACCTGCATTGAAGGCGAAATCCTTTGGCACTAAGCTTTGGTCGAACGTTTCCTTTATTGCCACGATCTGAGGGAGCAATACCGAGTAAACATCCTTTATGGAGACAGCTCCATCAAACCAGGATCTGGCCTTTTCAGCCGGCTGTTTGATGGAGACGATCTTTGCCGGGCAGGGGGCTACATAAATTATTCCGATATCCTCCGGTTTCAGTCCCAATTTGGCAGGCAGATTTTTTCTGACCTCCCGGGCGGTTACCTCCCTGGGCACGTCCAGCGGCACCACTAACTCCACCAGATCAGGATATTTGACCTGGATCAACCTGAGCATGGAGGGACAATGAGATGATATGAGGGGAAGCCGACCCTGGTATTTTTTCATGTGTTTAACCAAAGCCCGGGCCAACGCCGCGGATGAGGCACCGACGTCTACCACTTCGTCGAAACCAAGCTCCTTGAAAGCAAGATGAATGATGTAAGGATGAACGCTTGATTCGAATTGGGAATAGAGCACCGGGGAGGGTACCGCCACTTTGTATCTGAGGTGAGAAATCTCAGCAACAGGATCAGTAATCGGAACAATGGCTCCTGAGGGACATACTGATATGCAACTGCCACAATCAACACAAAGCTCTTCAGATATGTGCGCTTTGCCCCCTCTTACCCGAATGGCCTGGGTAGGACAGTGCCGCATACAGGTCATGTGTCCGCGACACTTGTCCAGATCTACTTTATGAGCGTGATAATACTGTGCCAATTTATCTTTTGTTCTCCTATTAAAAACAAGTGGTGACTGTAACGGCTTGCGTGTATTTGAAGTCACCGAAGGTAATTTGGGTGAGGGCTGAAAGCCCGAACCAGATGCACGCTGTTAGACGCAGTTGATAATCACATTGTTCCTTTCTTGCGAGCCGCACGTTCAACCATTCTGAGTAGCTTGTTTTCATGAGCAGGGTCAACAAATTTATTACCACTGTCTCTATAGTCTGCCCAAGTCTGTCCAGAAATATCGGATGGGGGTTTCGGGCATTTTTCCTCTCTAATAGGTAAGACTCTTACACCCCAAGTAAGTGCCACCCCCATCTCAAGCATTACATTTGGATTGAGATCTGATGTATCAAACACGGCAATGTCTGCTGATATGATGCTACGGGCGATCTCGTTGAAAAGATGCTCTCCATATCCGGCTGCAAGTGGCTGAAAGATAAGTTCAACAGGAATGGCGTTGGGTAACTTCTTATAGGCTTCCACTGCCCTTTGAAACATTTCCTTTACATTTTGTTTCAAGTTTTCTGTATCATAATAAGATGACTTAAATTGGAAACCAAAAACAACTTGCAATTGACCAGATCTTCCTTTTACCTCAGCAACAGTCTCCCAGTCTTCTTCATAAAAGCCATAAGGAGATCCAACGGGGATAGACGGACGCAAAATCTCCACTTCCGCAGTTCGCGAAATTGTTTTCTTCTCTGTCATGCGTTCATATTCATATCTACCCCTTGGAGTTAGAGTGACGCCACCAAAAACAAATGGTGTTGTTCCCAAATAACGTAACCATTCCACATAACCAGATTCCTCTAAAATAGTAACTGCATCATTTATTTCTGCAGGAGTCAGCCTTGTTAACTTTTGTAATTCAGATCCAGAAACTTCGATTCTACCCATCGAGTTACGTGATTTAGTAGCAAGAGTCGAAAGGATAATCGAAGCATTTTCCTGAATTGATTTAGCCATAACTATGCCTCCTCATTCATCAATTGCGTCTAACTCACTCATCGCTGCATTGGAGATATACTCCCGATTCGGCGGCATAGACGCAATGCGGGCAGACGCCCGCCCCCAGAGAATGTGTCTCAAAACCTCGTTTTTTGGGTAGCCGCAGGCTTTAGCCTGCGCATAAGTTATTGATCTTCAATATCGCTTAACGCACCCTAAAGGGTGCGGCTACCATTTTGAGCCTCCAAGGGGAGAGGCAATCCTTTTTAAAAAATCTTCAGATGAAAAACCTCATTTGCAGTGTAGTCCCCTTTCCAACCTCGCTTTTAATGTTCAGCTCATCTGAGTTTTTCTTAATGTTGGGTAGTCCCATCCCTGAGCCGAACCCCATGGCTCTCATCTCCTCGGTGGCAGTGGTAAATCCTTCCTGCATAGCCAAATCCACATCCGGGATACCCTTCCCCTCATCCTCAATCACCACTTCAATAAGGTTAGGAGTAACCGAGAGATTGACTTTTGCCCTCCGGGCGTGCATAACCACATTCATCTCCCCCTCATAGGTAGAGATGGCAACTCTTCGGACAAGTTTGGGGTCGAATCCAATTTTTTTCAGAATAGATTTCACCTCCGTGGATACCATCCCCGCGTTGGCGAAATCGTTCCCTTGTATGAAAAGCTCACGGCTGAGCAACATCTTCTCGGTCTTTTGCCCAACTGAACCGGTTTTTGGCCCCACCCCTCTCCCCCTCCTGACTGAATCTATCCTGATGCAGGCATCATACATGTCCATTTCCGTGGAGAGCAGAACCAGATTGTTTTCTTTGGCGAACTCCTTCGCGCCGTCTTTGGGTTTTTTGCCCCGAATGAAAACAACCCCCTTAAATTCTGCCATGTGGGCGGAGATGACAGCCTGTTGGGTTGCCAGTCCGGTAAGCAGAATCGAATCGGATCTGCCGAAGGCTAAAACGTCGCTCATCAAATCAGATGCATATATGTGTTCAACCACGGTATCGAGCCTATCTTCTCCCTCGATGACGGAAGCCTCCAGCGCATCTTTTATCATTTTTATCTCCACAATAGTTGCCTTCCCAGATGGGTCTCCGTGCTTCTGACGTCGACATAAACTACCCAGTGGCTTGGTCCGTTCAGACCCGCCTGTGAATATTTCTAACCGGCATCCGGATCAGCTATTTGGTCCCCAAACCCAACCCATAAAGCTTTCCCACCAGTTCAAAGGTGGGAAGTTCGCTGGACAGGATGGCAATATTATATTTGCTGGCAAGATCCACGGTCTCCTGCGGAACCTCTTTACCGCTGGTGATGACGATGGCGGAAACGTCCACCAGATTGGCTGCGGGAACGATGCTCTTATGAGTCTGGATTGTCAGCCAGAGATTGCCGGATTTGGCGCTGGCCATAACGTCGCTTAACATATCCGAGACGAAGACCCCATCCACGTCCCGGTGTTCGAACTTACTTAATGGTTTGAGTCCGATCTTTTCAAGTAAGTCTTGTGTAGTCATGAAAGCTCTCCTACTTGATTTTGTGGAATGAATTTATGTTGAAATCAAAACAGAGGTTTTCTGCCTTTTGGTGGTTCCAAGGAAAGCATGCCCACGTCGTGAATAAAGTCACCTTTGCATAAAGAAAGATCTTCGATCAGGTTAAAGGGAACAATTTTAATCCTGGAGCGGGACGTATCCCTTCTCTGGTTGAAATAGTCGGTGAGTATATCCAGCTTGTGTGAGGGGATGGGTTCTGTCTTCGCCTGAGGGAGAAAACCGAATGCCACCAGAATCCAGGTTCTTTGGGCTTCATATTTCTTTCGTAGAATTTCCACCTCACAATCGGGCAAACACCCGGTGCAGTGCAAAAGTCCCATCAGGTCATCGAACTTCTCCAAGTAGTTACACTCAGTGCACTGCAGGTCAAATCTGAATGATTGGGCGTTTTCTACCCGGCTCCAGAAATGGTCACCCTCACGATATTTATCCCCAAGGATGGGAACGTCTTCTGCGGAGAAATACGTTCTCAGGTCATTGCAGTGAAAGCATTTCTCGAAAACTACAAAACCAAACTGGACATTTGTCATTTCCCACTGATGTTGGCATTCAGACATTTTCATCTGCTCCCTGTTCTGAAATGGTTAGATAGGTACCTCACCATATTTTAATTCCAATGTTTGATGCGAAAGATATAATGGGCCCACAGCAACTCATTCTCTACTTATACATGCACCGTTTCGTCGCCTTGGTTTCCATCCGCGCCATAGATAATATAATTGATCGTTGCTATAACTCAAGCAAATTTTGAATTTTTTGAAGGATCCTTCTGTGAGGATCGTGCGGTCGTAGCCTGACTTTCGTTTCCCTCTCAATAGCCGTGGGATTTAAAACTTCGATCATGCAGATATATATTTCCAACTCACATTTGCTCATGAAGCCATCACAAAACACCATCATAAATAGAACATAACGCACATCCTACAAAAAATCAAGCGTAGATTTTTCCCCCAACTGGGAAAAAGGCGTAATGGACGCCGAAGATTAGCCATTGAAGAAACAAGAGAGAGGGCCAGGCACTGCCGTTCTGATCGCCTTACCCTCACTATGCCAAATTTGTGCCAGGTTCAAATCAAAGCAAGCCGAAAAAGCTATTTTCGTTTTGGTTTTGACGATTTTGATTTGTTTTGCCTAACTTTTGTGTAGAGGATTGATGTTTGCGAGGCTTGGATAAAAAAAGCGTCCCAACCGGATTTGAACCGGTGCTGCCGCCGTGAAAGGGCGGAAAAGAACAAAAAGAAAGACAACAGGTTACACAGTGACGCCGCCGAAAAAGCTTCTAGGCGGAGTAAATACAAGGAATTAAACGGAAACCATCCGAAATAAACCGAAGTTGGGTTTTTCTGAATTTAGGGTTGTTTTGACTTATTTTGGGCACAAATTGGGCACAAAATTCTTTGCGGGCTTTTCGAAGAAAAGTTTAGACTGCCAGTGTTCCTCGTGCGAGTTCATGCTTGCCGGAGTACTCAATCCATGACCATGCGGTACAAATTTACAAAAATCCTGAACCTTTATATATTACTTTCACAGTATCCTGATATCCCTCAGAGACTCTAGGGGAATTACCAAAAAAACTGGGATTAGGTAAAGGGGCTGTAGCAAAGACAGTGGCAAATAGCGTCCATAGAGACTACGTCTATGTAGACAAATGACGGGAAAATCCAACTGTCAAAAACTGTGATGCAATTCTGGAAGGAAAAATGAAAGACCTAAAGTATTTTTTATTTTTGCTTTTATTCTCATACTTCTTAATTGGCGCTTGCAAAAGCGGAAAGAACTCTCTTCCCAGGCGCGAATCGGGCACATCGGGAGCAAAGGTGCCTGTTAATGCGATTGTGATCCAGCCACAACTCCTCAACAACAGGATATTTACCACCGGAACCCTTCTTGCTAATGAGGAGGTTGAATTGCGGGTTGAAGCACCAGGAAGAGTTACCGGCATCTTCTTCGCAGAAGGTGGTAAGGTAAAAAAGGGTGATTTACTGCTAAAAATCGATGATCGCGAACTGAAGGCACGGCTAAAGGGGAAAGAGATTGAAGAAAAGGAAGCCTCCGATTTAGAGGCACGTAAACGCCAGCTACTCGAGATTAAGGGAATCAGCCAAGAGGAATACGACAAAGCAGCCAACGCTTTTGGGATGATTAAAGCCGAAAAGGAAATCATCGAGGCTCAGGTTGCCGAAACGGAAATAGTTGCACCTTTTGACGGAATGATCGGGTTAAGATATACGAGCGAAGGAAGTTTTGTCTCCACCAATACGCTGGTTGCGACCATGCAGGATGTTGACCCTATGAAGGTCGAATTCTCCGTGGCGGAAAAGTATGTGAATCAAATAAAAAAAGGGACCGAAATTACGGCTCTGGTGGGTGATTCCAAAGAAGAGTACAAGGGTGTTGTCTATGCGGTGGAATCGAAGATAGACTTAGAAACCCTAACCATAAAAGCGCGGGCTAAAATCCCCAATCCCCATGGAGGTTTGATACCCGGCTCTTTTGCCAAGGTCGATATTACACTCGAACAATTGCCCAATGCCATAGTGATTCCTTCGGAGTCGATCATCCCGGAGATGACTGGAGAAAAAGTTTTTATCTGCGTCAATGGCAAGGCTCGCTCGGTTAAGGTCAGAACCGGCATCCGCACCGAAAGCAGCATCCAGATAGTCGAAGGACTAAATCCGCAGGATACTCTCATCGTCACCGGCTTGCTTCTGTTGTCCGATGATAAAGCGGTGGAGATAAGGGACCTGAAAAGCGATCAGAAATAGACCTCCATGAATTTACCGTCTGTATGTATTAATCGCCCCGTTCTTTCAATAGTCCTATCTCTTCTGATAGTCCTGTTTGGGGTGATCGGTTACTCTTATCTGGGAGTGCGTGAGTATCCCAATGTCGACCCACCTGTAATCACGGTTAGCACCTCGTATACTGGTGCTAACGCCGACGTCATTGAGTCGGAGATTACCGAGCCGCTCGAGGAGTCTATCAACGGGATAGCGGGAATCCGCTCCCTCACCTCCTCGAGCAGTGATGGCAGAAGCAGGATCAGGGTCGAATTCGAGCTGGGCATCGACATGGAGGCAGCGGCGAACGACGTGCGCAATCGGGTCTCCAGAGCCATACATGATCTTCCTCCGGATATCGATCCTCCCAATGTTTCCAAAGCCGATGCGGATGTAAGCCCGATCGTGGCTATGACCGTTCAGAGCGATAAGCGCAGCCTGCTGGAGCTTTCTGCTTTTGCCAATGACATCTTCAAAGAACGCCTGCAGACCATACCCGGGGTCAGTGATGTTGGCATCTGGGGCGAAAAAAGATACGCCATCAAATTGCTGATCGACCCGGCACGTTTGGCTTCACAGGGTTTGACACCACTGGACGTAAAAAATGCCCTGGACCGGGAAAATGTCGAACTGCCATCTGGTCGCATCGAAGGCTATAACACGGAGCTACCCATCCGAACATTTGGCCGGTTGTCCACACCGGAGGAATTTAACGAGCTAATCATCAAGGAAAAAAACGGATCGGCAGTCAGGCTTAGAGACGTCGGCAGAGCCGTTCTGACCGCGGAAAATGAGCGTTCCATCATGCTCGGCAACGGCGGTATTCCGATGGTATCAGTGGTCCTCGTTCCCCAATCCGGATCAAATCAAATTGCCATTGCCGACGCATTTTATAGTCGTCTGGAGCAAATAAGGAAAGATCTGCCGGAAGATATTAAAGTAACCATTGCCATGGACGCCACAGCCAACATCCGAAAAGCCATATCCGAAGTGGTTGAAACCATCCTGATCGCATTTCTTCTGGTATTGTTGGTGATTTTCATTTTCCTGCGCCACTGGCGGACCACCATCATCCCCATGCTGGCCATTCCCATATCGCTTATCGGTGCCTTTTTCATCATGTACATTGCTGGCTTCTCCATTAACATTCTTACCTTGCTGGCCATCGTTTTGTCTACCGGCATCGTGGTGGACGACGCTATCGTGGTTCTGGAAAACATCTATAAAAGAATTGAGAAGGGCACAAATCCGCTTCAAGCCGGGTTTGAGGGGTCGAAGGAGATTTACTTTGCGATCATCTCCACCACCCTTACGCTGGCTTCGGTTTTCCTTCCCATCATGTTCCTGCAAGGTCTTACCGGACGATTGTTCAGGGAGTTCGGGGTGGTAGTGGCTGGTTCGGTATTGATTTCCGCATTCGTGTCCCTCACGTTAACTGCGATGATGAGCGCGCGGATTCTGCACAAAACCGAGCATGAGAACAAGCTGTTCAAACTGAGCGAGAAGTGGTTCAACCGACTGATCTCGGGTTATCACCGAACTTTGCGTCTGTTCATCAACCGGAGATGGTTAGCACCGGTGATAATGATGGCTTCGGTGGCGATCATTTTTGGACTGGGATCACGGCTTCGCTCGGAGTTGGCACCCATGGAAGACAAAAGTCGTCTGATGGTCAATTCCACTGCTCCGGAGGGGACATCGTATGAGGCAATGTACGACTATATGGGAAAGATCTTGGCAGTTGTCGATACGTTGCCGGAGAAGGACGTGATCCTTTCGGTAACCGGGTTTGGTGGTGGCGTGAACAGCGGCTTTGTCAGAGTCAGCCTGGTCCCCCCTGGTGCTCGAAAGCGAAGTCAGCAGGAGATTGCTAATGCGCTTACCCGGGAGCTCAAGAACTATACCTTTGCCAGAACTTATGTAACTCAGGAACAGACTATTGGAGGTGGTCGGGGGAGGCACTTGCCGGTGCAATATGTCATCCAGGCGCCGACACTGGAGAAGTTAAAAGAGGCATTGCCGCCCTTTATGGACAAAGTTCAGACCAATCCGGTGTTTCAGGTTGCGGATTTGGATATGAAATTTAATAAGCCGGAATTGACCATCGAGATTGACCGGAACAGAGCCCGAGCACTGGCTATCACGGTCAGGGATATAGCTCAAACGCTGCAACTTTATTTCAGCGGGCAACAATATGGGAACTTCGTTATGAACGGCAAACAGTATCCCGTTATCGCGCAAGCGAATCGGGCGGATCGGGATGAGCCACTGGATTTAAGCTCCATCTATGTCCGTAACAGCCGTGGAGAATTGATTCAACTCGACAATATGGTGAAATTATCCTATCGGAGCAACCCGCCCCAGCTTTATCATTATAACCGTTACGTATCGGCAACGGTGTCAGCGTCTACGGCGGAAGGATACACTCTCGGCGATGGGATCAAAGAGATGGACAAAATCGCTTCTGCCACACTGGACGAGTCATTTTCGACCAGCCTGACCGGTACCGCCAAGGAATATGCGGAAAGCTCGCACACTTTGGTTTTCGCATTTTTGCTGGCATTGATTTTAGTATATCTGATTCTATCGGCGCAGTTCGAGAGCTTTCGTGATCCGTTGATCATCATGTTCACCGTGCCTTTGGCGCTCGCCGGGGCAATTCTGTCGCTCTGGCTGTTCGGGCAAACATTAAACATCTTCAGCCAGATAGGTATTATCGCACTGGTGGGAATCGTGACCAAGAACGGCATCCTGATCGTTGAATTCGCCAATCAACGCAAAGCCAAGGGATTATCTATTAGGGAAGCCGTGATCGACGCTGCATCCCAACGATTCCGACCGATCTTGATGACCAGTCTCGCCACCGCCTTTGGTATCCTACCGATTGCTCTGGCTCTCGGCGCTGCGGCCAAAAGCCGTCAATCGATGGGAATTGTGATCATCGGCGGGCTTCTGTTTTCTCTCGGTTTGACGCTGTTTATTATACCTGCACTTTATACATATCTCTCGAGCCAAAAAAGCCCTATCGAAATTTCGGAAGCGCAGGCGGTCAAGCCGGAACGTGCCCAAGCAATCTAGATAAACTCCCCCCAAAACCGGGCTGCCCCCTCACTCAATAGTCAATTTACTGCAAAAATGACCCAAAACACGAGCATTATGAAAACATTCAGATGGGGCTAACAGATTATTGATCAAGAGATGTGAAAAATGCGAGGCTGAAGAGACTCGAATTCGCCTTATTCCGTTCTGTTTCAGAATTTGTGTTTCCAGATCGATTTAATGCATGACCATGCGGTTCCTATTTACAAAAATTCACAACCTCCAAGCATTACTTTCACTGTACCCAAATATCCTTCGAAGGCCTTAGGGCAATCTGCCAAAAAAGATTGAGAGTAGAAAGGGAATTAAAGGAAAAGAGGTCAACCCGTAAGATTATGATGGGGCAGGAGAGTCTAAGATTAGGAACGGAAGTGAGGAAGCCCTCAAAGGGCGGAAAAGAGCAGAAAGAAAGACAACAAGTTACGAAGTGACACCGCCGAAAAGACTTCTAAGTCGAATAAGCATAATAAACTAAACCCAAATGATCAGAAATAAACCGAAATTGGATTTGTCTGGATTTCGGTTTGTTTTGACTTATTTTGGGCACAAATTGGGCACAAATCGAATTTCTTTCCTTCCTGGATTTCCGCAAGTCCTTGATATAAAAAAGCGTCCCCAATTGGACGATTTTAGAACTTCTTCGGTGAAATCGGAAGAAGCGATACCTAACGCTTTGTCGCTATTGGTTTCGGTGTAATCTCGATTGATCGTCTCAAAAAGCCATTTCAGCATGTTATTTCCTCCATTTTGCTAGAGTCTGCATTGACGAGCCGCATAATTAGATTTGTTAAATCCAACTCAATAAATGTTTTTTTATTATATGAGATGTAGTGTCTCTAGTTGAGTATCAATTTCCAGCATATCTCGTGCCAAAGAAGATAATTCTGCGCAAATCCTCTGCCTGATCTGAGAAGCTTACGAAGGAGTTTAAGTCTATCATTTCAAAAGAACAACAGATGCACGGGTTAACCGAAATGTGACAATATGCCCGTCATCATTCCAGCATGTCATAACTTTTCATTATGTTTTCCCTCGTATCTGCGTTGAAATACCACCACTCCTCATCTATCCAAATAAATCCGGCTTGCACCATAACCATTCGGAGAAGCAAGCGGTTTGCAATCTGTTCTGAAGAGAGTTTGTTCTTCTCTCGAAACTTGCGTTCCATCTTAGGCTGAGATAGATCCCCAAAGTGGTCGAAGTCGGTCCCCATATCCAGAGGATTACCTCTTTCATCAACTACGCTCAAGTCTACCGCTGCTCCGTAATTATGCATGGACCCTTCCTCCGGACTAACCACATAAGGCTCCTTGTTCGTTCCTTTAACGAGATTCCACATCTCCCGTTGCACACTGCGCGGCCTCAGGCAGTCGTATACGATCAGTCTATATCCGGGCTTTAGCAAACTAAGCTGCTCCTGGGCCCTTGAAAGCATATTGGCCACTTCTCTTTGCAGAAAGCATGTCTCAAGGTCACCGTACAAATCGGCATGCAGGAAATTCTCCTCTGTGGAGTATTTCAGGTCAACTAGTATGTCTGGATTGATCTCAGTAATATCAACCAACTTCGTACTTGCCGATGCCCGATCTCTGGGGTGTATTTCGCTTTCTGTCACTTTCTTAGCAGTACAAACCTCGTTATAAAGATTACGAGGCACAGGGCCTTCCGGGGTCGAGGCAAGGTACATGAGGTGAAGATGGGTGGGTGATCTTTTAGGATAAGCATTTTTTCCCGAACGCCCCACAGTGGCAATTTTCTCCCGACAACTGACTATCTCTCCTATTGTTACCTCGACTGAGTCCAAATGAGCATAGTAGTAATATCCATTGGTCCAGGGATCATAAATAAACACGTAGTTGCCACCCCGAACTTCGCTTCCCTCTTTCCACCCAGTCTGCACAGAAACCACCAGACCGCTCGAAACCGAAATCACAGGAATGGATTCTCCCGTCAGATCATCCCGGCAATTCTGATCTCTGTCGCGTACGAAGATGTCTTGGGCCGGGTGCCCGCCGTGTCTGTTTCCATCGAAGAAGTCATAGCCTTCACGAATATAGCCCTCTCCGTGTACGCCGCCGATGTCCTGCGGACCATAGCCCGGAAGCGGGAAACAGCGGTCTGGAGCACCATGTGGATGTTTGCGAAGCAAATTCCTAAGTAGCGAATCCCATGAAGCAAAGAGCTCGCCAGCCTGGTCGCGAGGTAGCTCTCCCAATAGAACTTTCTGCTCCATGTTGTGCCACGCCACGGCCACCCACTTAAGACTATCAGCGAAGGTGGAGGAAGCCGCAGCCTGCAGGCTGCCTGATTCAGTTGTCGGGGGCTTCTCTGCTTGGGGTCGCCTGTGCTCTCGGCAGCCGGCTCGAAGCAAGACGAAACCGACTGTGAATACTAGAGCCAAAGCCACCAGACCAGAGGCTTTACTTATATCCCATTTTCCTTTCATAGGAACGGATGAGCAACACGTTTTTCCATTCTATTTCAGACAGGCAATCGTTCGTAAAATTGGGGTCCTCCCGGTACCATGCTTGGGACCTGAAGTATTCCCGTATCCAGTCCGTTACAAATGGCCTACCGTGGCGAGCATATATCTTATTTCGAATAAGCCTCAACTCGCGCGCCGACTTGCCGGCAAACTCCGCCTCTGTTATCAAGCGCGGCTGGTTTCGGGCATAAGGTACTTTACCTCGTCCTGCGGGGGCCCTTCGGCTGTTGGCTTGGCCCCATGCTCGGCGTATAAGAACTGTATGTCCGAGAATGCGGTATCTTTGTACTTTGTGCCCGGATACACATCCAAGATAGTCAGAGTGATGCTGCTTGTGACAAATGTCTTTCCCAAGTCCACCGTCTGCCATCCTTGAATATCTGCAAGATCCAGGTCCGTTGACTGACCATCGTCAAATGATAGACGAATCCTCCTCAGCCGGTTGTTGACGAAAAAGGTTTAGGCACAAATTAGGCACCTATGAAAAGGCCTCTGTCAAGCTTTTTTTGATTTTTTGTGTCGGATTGTCATAGTCACCTATTCGAGCTTACTCAATTTGAGATGCCCACAATATTGTTCCTCTGGGAGGTTGCCCACTCACAAGACACGGATTCTTTCTGATCCAGCCCAAATTTACGAGCTAACCTCCGAATATACAATTCCGACTCCCACTGTATTTAATCTAAGCTATCTGTGCCCTAAAAGGTTCTCTGTGTTTCAACATAGCGTAGATTATAACCGCCAGCTTTCTCGCTACAGCCACTCGTGCCTTTTGCACATTACCACGATAAAGGACTCGATTAAATAGTCGGTTTAAGGCACGTGATTTACGAATTACGTTGATCGATGCTTCCACCAATGCATGTCGCAATGGCCTGGAACCGAGCTTGGTGATTCCTCCTACTCGAACACTGTCACCAGAGGCTCTGACAGAAGGTATCAGACCACTATAGTTGGCCAACGCTTTTGAACTTTTGAAACGATTGATATCTCCAATCTCGGCATAAATCGTCGCCGATCGCACCGAGCCAATACCTGGTATAGTTTGCAACAATTCAACCGATTCAATCCCCTCGCTCATTTCAAGTAATTGTCGGTCTAACTCTGAAATCGATCTTTTAAGGCTTGAAATGACATCTAAGCATTGTTCAATCGATTTCTTACTTGTCTCGCAGAAGCATAATCTGTCTATCTCACCACATGCCTTTGGCGAAGAAACATCAAAAACGCGCAGATCTATACCATGCCAGAATAACAAATGTCGAATTCGGTTCTTGTTCATTATCATGGTTTTGACAAGATGGTAGCGCTGGCGAACAACTCCCCGTAATATCCGAATCTCATATGGAGGAACCCAAGATTCTGGCAAGAAATTGGTGCGGAGAAGTTCAGCTAACATCCGAGAATCATACTTGTCCGTCTTTGATTTTGATTCCGCGATAATACGGACCTTATGTGGTGTTGCCACATGAACCGAGCCAACGTATGGCTCTATTTGATCCAAAAGCCACAAGTAATTTAAAACTGGTTCTAACACCAGCTCAACTTTGGGAGATAATGAACCAATGAAATCTGATACCCCCTCAAAACTGTTGTCAAATCTGCCTCGGCGTAATATATTACCTCCCGAGTCAATCTCTGTGAAAACACAATGGCGTTTGTGAACATCGATACCTAAATACGTCTTTGACATGGCCGCTCCTTTCTTATTATTGGTTAATTGTTTACAGCAATATAACCGAATTGAGCGGCCTTTTCATAATATCACAAATCGAATTTCTTTCCTTCCTGAATTCTCGCAAATCGTTGATATAAAAAAGCGTCCCCAACGAGTCTTAGTTTAAACCAAATCCTATTAGATATGACAAATATCTATAAGTTAAAGGAGTTGGCTCAAGTTGCATAAGACCGTTTTTCAAATAAGTTGGCTTTTCTGCGTCTATATCCCCCCAATGCTATTATAACTAAGAGTATTACTAATAATAAATCGGGGAATTAACAGAGTAACTGTGATGTGATTAAGAAAAACTGAAGAAAATCCTTGCCGAAAACTGCCGAAAATGAAGATTACCGAGCGACACATAAAATTTGCTAAGTTGACGCTTGCAGGTAAGTTAAACGCACCTCAGATCGCCGCCCAGTGTGGAATATCGGAAAGGCAAGGGCGTAGCTGGAAAAGCATCCAATGATGAAAAACCCCCAGTGTTATTGGAATTAACAATAGCTTGCGACAATCACCCCTCAGCGGAAGGATCATCTATTCAAACGAAAGTTCAAGGAAAAAGGGGGAGAATCCTCAGATTGTCCTTGACAGAGCGTGTGAGATTGACGAATATTCATGAGTCGAATCCAAAGACCAGAGCCTGGAGTGTTGCGATGTCCAAAATAAGAACTTGGTTCTTTGTTAAAACCCTGTTTGACACGTGGTGGGCTTTTTATTACATCCGTGAAGAACTTGAGAAAGAAGGAAGGAAGACGCAGGTCAGCACATCTTATACGCAATTACTTTCTAACGGCTTAAAGCACGTTGAACAAACTGACCAGATAGGTCTTCTCGCTCAGGTGAAAAAGCAGATGCAGATAGACCTAAAGAGGTCGAAAGAGAGCATGGAAGAGATACCTCTGATTCTGATGAACCAAGACCTTGTCATGATGTGCACAGTTTTCGATGATTTTCTTTGCCACGTTTTAAGTTCAATATTGATTGCCCAGCCAAAAACACTGCTTACGTTAGCTGCAGAGAAGCAGATAAAGCCCGAGGATGTGATCAAAGCACGAGACAAAGAAGAAATCCTGCAAAACCTGATTGACAAGGTCACAAGTGAGTTTTCTTGGAGAAGTATAAGAGAAAAGTTCGACATTTTCAAAAGGATAGGACTTAGCCTGGGAGAAATCTTCGGTTATGCTGCGAAGTGGGCGGCAACGAACACTGCCTCGGGGTTTGACTTAGAAGGGCTTGTAGGGGCATATGATAAACGTCATGATGTAGTCCATAAGAGAGTGCTGCCGATAACAGACCCTGATCAGTTGTTTAGAATCTATCAGTTTTTTTCGTCACTCATCTACAGCTTAAGCTGGGTGGTTTACAAAAAATTTCAGGTGGACGTGGATTTCCTGATACTTCCTGACCGAGACGAATTGAATCAGGGTAAGGACACGATCTGAGGCCGAGGGCTGATAATCCAAGCCACGTCCAGTCAAGAGATTTCAGTTTGAACCAAGTCTTCACAGAACTCATAAGCATACAAAAGATAACCGAATTGGCGCAAGCTGTCTGAATTCATCTTCGAAGACTTGTGTCCGAAAATGTCCGAAAATGAAGATAAATATAAAACACAGAGAAGTTGCTAAGGACATATGGGATGGCAACTTGTCTCAACAGGAGATTGCGGGAAAGTATAATGTGTCTGAAAGGACAATTAGGCGTTGGCAGAGCGACCCCGATTTTAAGGCATTTTTAACTGGAATGGACGAAAGCCATCAAAAGGCGACCAAAATGGTTGTTATCAGGTATGCTCAGAGAGCAGCCAGGGCATTGGTGGAACTGACTGAAATCGTAATGGTCAAGACCGAGACAGGAGAAGCGCAAAGATTTAAATACCGTCCTGAAACAGTCAGAAAAGCTGCGTGCGATATTCTTGTGCTGGCAGGCTTGATGAAACCTAAGGAAAGACGTAGATAGGTGTGTTCAGTCTTATCCCTTAGTTTTACTTACATCCTTTCCCCTGCACAAGGGATATAAGTCAGTAAGACGGAGATTTGGAGGAAAAGAAGCGAAAACCGCTCAGATTGTGCTTGACAGAGAGACAGGAATTCACAGATTTTTGAAGATAAGCTTGCACTCAATGGTCGTTGCTGAACTCGGAAATCCGTTGGGTTGAGCGGAAAGCTGCGGATTAACAAAGTAGTAAAGAAGAGTCAAATTGCAAACTCCCACTGACTGCTGATAAGCCAAACTCATCATTTGAACTAATGCCAGCATGTTCCCTTAGCCCTTCGACAGCCTTACTCCCAATCGGGTCGATTGGGAAAGCCGGTGCTGTCCTAATTCAAAGTCTTTCTCGGCAGGATGGAATTTACTTGACAAAAATCTGTTTGCAAGTTAAATAGAAACGGAGGATTGGAAGGTGACCAACAAAAAAATAAGAATCGAATTAAAGGGTGCTAAGATCGACAATGAATTTCTTAGATTGCCTGAACTTGTGGAAGCTCTTCAGGGAATTAACGAAGTTCTTAGCCATATTGATCATATCCTGAGTCAACCCGAATCACATTCTTTGTATTTTCGAGTTACTGGTCTGAGTTGTGGTAGCCCTGCTATTGTGGAAACGGAAGCAGTGCCAATTGAACGAAGCGTAGACCATTCCGCAGAAGTTATAAGAAGATTCTTCACTGGATTGAATGATATTAAGCGTGGAAAAGCTCCGAAAGAGTTTGGTGTAGACGTATTGGAATCCTATAAAAATGTTAGTAAAGTTCTTAAGAAAAATGTAACTGATATAGTGTTAACCAGCGAAGGTGTTCATGTTGAATTAAAGGAGGACTTGGAACCGAAGATAACTGAGATTATCGGAGAAGATGAAATTATGCAAGGTTCAGTATCTGGCATACTTGAACGTATCAACATCCACGCTGGGGTAAACAAATTTAGAATCTATCCTGTGGCAGGTGCAAAAAAAGTTGATTGCCACTTTCCCGATTCATTACTCAAAAAAGCAACTGGGGCAGTTGATCGTTATATCAACGTAGAAGGAAAGATTAAATATAAAGGTAAAGCAAATTTCCCTTATGCTGTAGAAATAGAGGATATTGAAATCTATCCAGAGGAGAGTGAGCTTCCAACGTTTTCTGAATTGCGGGGAATAGCTCCAAATGCTACAGGTTCTTTAAGTTCCGAAGAATTTGTGAAAAGGATTCGTAGTGGTCACTGAAAAATCAACGTTTTATTGGGACAGTTGTATCTTTATTGCATGGTTACAAAATGAAAGAAGGAAGCCAGGGGAAATGGAAGGTATCAGAGAAATGGTTTCGCAACTGGATGGAAATGAGGCAAAATTAGTAACATCCGTAATGACAGAAACAGAAGTGCTTGAAAGCACATTAACGCAAGTAGCACAACTAAAGTTCACTGGGGTCTTAAAGCGAAGATGTGTTCAAGTAGTAACAGTCGATCGTAGAATCTCAAAATTAGCACGAGAAATTCGAGATTTCTATAAGCAGCAACCAAATAGGAAACGCACCGTAAGTTCGCCAGATTCCATTCATTTAGCAACTGCTATACTTTATGAAGTAGATACGTTTTATACATTCGATGAAAACGATGATAATGAGAATCTTGGGCTTATTCCCTTGAGTGGAACGATAGCCGGAAAATACAATTTGATTATCCAGAAACCATTTGGTGAGCAGTTGGCTTTGTTTAATTCCACACTATCATAACTTCTTTTAATCCCGCCTTCTTCTTTTTCTTTAAGCCTCAAATTTCCTGAAAAAAATAAAAAAATTAAATTAGGACACTACCAAAATTTCTCTTGACAAGATTCCTTCCCTGTTTTAAATTATACCTGGAGGTTCAATTTATGATTAAACGAACCGTAACAATACGGGAGTTGTTCCACGGAGAGCGGAGATTCAATACCCTTATCTCCGAAAGTTATAATTTCATAAAAAAGAATGTTAATGTTCTTCACAAACCCTTCTTTACCATCAAGGGCTCAAGAGCCTGCGTGGAAGGTCTGACCTATAGAAAAGTGAATGATTGGGATGCTAAAGACTTAATCTCTGGTTCAAGAGAAGACAAGAAAGCAGGTTGGCGAAAGTTCTCTATCAGTGATGTTGTAAGGCTCAGGATAATCACCGATTTGAGAAAGGTCGGCTTCAATACCGAAAAGATAAAAACTGTTATTGACAAAATCTGCAACGATTACATCACTGGTTATGACGCCAACCGCAAAATAAAAAGGCGGGAACGATTTCTGCAATTAGAATATAACATTCTTGACTGTGCAAGTGGGAATAAGATACTCCTTTTAGTAGATGAAGACGAAAACGTGTGTTTTCTTCCAGAGTGGGCGGTAATGCAGTCTCACTTCTATTTCGGTGATGACTCCTCTCCACTTCTTATACTACCCTTCTTCTCCTATGTCCAGAGTATATTTGCTGCGCTCAAGAAAGACATACGAATTGAAACCGACTCAACGGTTAAGCAGTTGTTCGAGCAAATAATATCGGAAAAGGAGCAGAGGATTTTAGAAATCTTGAAAAACAAAGATTATGAAGAGATAACAATAACGAGAAAGGATGGGGAAGAGTTTACCATTCGAGCAAAGTCAAGACAGCGTGGTTCGTTCTCTGACAGAGAAGTCATAGAAGCAATTAACAGTCGGGAATACCAAAATGTGACAGTGTCAAAAGTTGGTGGCGAAAAAGTCGCTATTGTGAGAGAAGAATCACTTAGAGTTTAATGGTATCGGGACAGACCTGAACCCTTAGACTTGAAATCATAATCAGCAGAGAGTATCGGGACAGACCCGCACTCAAAGCAAGAAGCACAGGAGTGCCGAATATGCTCTCTGTTGAGGAATGTCGGAAGTATCTTAAGAAAGGGGATTTTTCTGATAACCAAGTTAATGAAATCAAGGATAGTTTCTACCAATTAGCCAGAATCCTGGTAGCAGAATTTCTAAAGAAAAACAAATCTGAGAATAGCACTGAAGAAAAACATGTGAGCGACTAAAAAGAACTAACCTCAAAACAAATACTGAAGAAATTATGCCAAATGAAGAAAAATCTTTAGAATCGTGGCTGTGGGATGCGGCGTGTGTGATACGTGGTGAGAAAGACGCTCCCAAATACAAGGACTACATCCTGCCTTTGGTCTTTGTGAAACGGCTCTGCGATGTGTTTGATGATGAGATAAACCGCATTGCCAAGCAGACAGGTTCAAGAACCAACGCACTTAAACTTATTGATAAAGACCACAAGTTAGTCCGTTTCTACCTGCCTTTAAGGGCAAAAGACCTTGAGAAAGACGATACTTGGTCAACCATCAGAACACTGACCAATAAGGTTGGCGAACAACTCACCAGCATTATGCGAGACATAGCCAAGTATAACCCTCGCATACAAGGTATCGTTGACCGCATAGACTTCAATGCCACCACACACGGTCAGAGGGATATTTCAGAGGAAAGCTTGATTAAACTTATTGAAAAGATTAGCCAGAAACGGTTAGGGCTAAAAGATGTTGAGCCTGACATTATAGGCAGGAGTTATGAATATCTAATCCGCAAGTTTGCAGAGGGTGGTGGTCAGAGTGCAGGCGAGTTTTATACACCACGAGAAGTAGGTGTGATTATGGCTCGCATTATGAACGCAGAGGCAGGGATGGAAGTTTACGACCCTTGCTGCGGTTCAGCAGGTCTTTTGATTAAATGCGAGTTAGTGTTAGGGCAGAAGATGGTTACGCAGGGACTGCGTAAATATGCCCCTCTAAAACTTTATGGGCAGGAGTTTATCGGAACGACTTGGGCAATGGCAAATATGAACACAGTCATTCACGATATGGAGTGCGATATTGAAATTGGTAACACTATGTCCAGTCCAAAGTTTCTTGAAGGTAACAAGTTAAAGAGGTTTGACATCGTGGTTGCTAATCCGATGTGGAATCAGGAAATATCTATCAAGGTGTATGAGGATGACTCATACAATCGTTTCCCCTTTGGGATTACAGTCCCATCTAATGCTGATTGGGCGTGGGTTCAGCATATGTATGCGTCATTAAAACCATACGGGAAGATGGCAATTGTTCTTGATACAAGTTCTGTTACACGAGGTAGTGGTAACCAACAAAATGATAAGGAGAAGAATATCAGGCAGAAGTTTATAGAGAACGATTTAATAGAAGCAGTAATCTTATTGCCAGAAAACCTATTTTATAACACACAAAATGCAGGTCTTATTATTGTTATTAACAAAAACAAAAGGCATCCTAATGAAATCTTAATGGTCGACTTAACAGATTATTTCATTAAAGTAAGACCGAAAAATATGTTAGATGAAAGTCATATTGAACGTGCAGTTAATGCTTATGAGAAATGGACAAGCGAAATAAATCTATGTGAAGTTGTAACTACAAAAGATGTTGGCATAGCAGAAAATGATTATAACTTGCTTCCTCCTCGCTACGTCAAGCGTGAATTGCCTAAAGATTGGGAAGAGGTGACTGAAAAGGCATTTATTTATAGTAAAGAGGCACTAAAAAAGAATATGGTTTTTCATTTCTTTTCAGAAGTTGATAAGAAAACAAAAAGTAATTTTAAGAAAACAGGGATAGGTCTTATTTCGAAGAAATGCAGGATAGAAAGATTAGGGAACATATTAGATAGCAGTTCTCTCAAATTAAAGGATATTAAAGGTAGCATAGAACCTCCCGTTTTATCTCTAACAAAAGACGACGGTTTAGTGAGACAAATGGAAAGATTTGAAGATTCGATTGCCATTGAAGATTTGTCAAAGTATTTGGTTGTGAAGAAAGGGTGGATTGTTTATAACCCTATGGTGATTTGGGAAGGAGCAATCCACGCCTTGTATAGTTTTGATTTAGGTGTAGTAAGTCCTGCATACGAAGTGTTAATCCCGAAAGGAATTGATTACCGACTTTTAGACTACTTATTAAAAACGCCAAGAGTGTTAAATGAATATAGACGACTTGCTTCGGGTGGAGTAAAAAGAAGGCGTATCGTTTCTTTGACGGATTTCAAAAATATCTTAATTCCAATCCCTGATGAAAAAACGATGGAACTGATACAGGAGACGTTAGATAAATTGGAGGCACAACTTAATAAGGACTTATCTTCGATTATCCATCAGGCGGTAATAACACTATCTTCTTGAGGGCAAAGTGTCGGAACGTGTTGGTGTCCAAAATCCAATTCTGCAATACGCACAGGCATTAGGGTGGGAGATTATCTCTCGGGCTGACGCAGAAGGAAAACGTGGTTTTGCTGCGCAGGGCGTAACCATTCAGGATAGGTCACGTAATGCGGCGTTATTCTTTAGTGATGCCCTCTATCAGAAAGCAAAAGAGTTTAATCCCAAGTTAGAGGATACCAAAGAGGAACTGGTCAGGAAGTTAAGCATATTGCAAAGCAGTATTCAGGGAAATAAAGACTTCTTGGCATACCTGCGAGGGGAAAAGACTTTTTTTAGCAAGAGTGAGAACCGAGAATACAACCTCACCCTCATAGATTTCAAGAACTCCAAAAACAACATCTATCACATAACCGATGAATACTACTGCTTCAACGGTCATTATGGAAACCGTGAGGATATTGTATTTCTGATTAACGGCATACCTATTGTGGTTATTGAGTGTAAGAATGCCACTTTAGACGAAGCCATTGCCATAGGCATAGACCAGGTAAGACGCTACCATACGGAAACTCCAGAGATGATGATACCGGAGCAGTTATTTAGCGTAACAGAGTCATTAGGTTTTTCTTATGGGGTGACGTGGAATTTGAACAAGAGAAGCATCTTCAACTGGCGGCAGGATGAGGTCGGTAGACTTGAAGATAAGATAAAGGCATTCTTTACCAAAGACCGCATATTAGCCTATATCAAGGACTATATCATCTTTTCCCTGAAAGACGAGGAACTGAACAAATATATCCTCTGTAAGCATCAGGTCAAGGCAGTGAAATTGGTCATTGGAAGAGCACAAAACCCCACCAAGCACAGGGGTCTTGTTTGGCATACACAAGGTAGCGGTAAGACCTTTACGATGATTAAGGTTGCGGAAATGCTTTTCAAAGCACCGGAATCGGAGAAGCCGACTATTCTAATGCTCATCGACCGCAATGAACTGGAAGACCAGCTTATCAGGAACTTGCACTCTGTAGGCATAGACCACGCAGAGCGAGCCAGTTCTATCGCAAAACTAAATGAATTACTCAAGAGCGACTACAGGGGCATAATTGTAACGATGATACATAAGTTCCAAGATATGCCTGCGAATATCAATGAGCGAAAGAATATCTATATGCTTGTGGATGAGGCTCATCGCACGACACAAGGCAACTTAGGAAATTATCTCTTAGCTGCCATTCCTCATGCTACTTTTATCGGTTTTACGGGAACACCTATTGATAAGACCGCCTATGGTAAAGGGACTTTTAAGACCTTTGGCATAGATGATGAACCACGAGGATACTTAGATAAGTATTCAATTGCTGACTCCATAAAAGACGGCACGACCTTGCCTTTGTATTACTCTTTAGCACCCAATGAACTTTTGGTTCCCAAAGAGACCCTTGAAAAAGAGTTCTTAAGTTTAGCGGAAGCAGAGGGTGTCAGTGACATAGATGAGTTAAACAAAATCCTTGAGAGAGCGATTAACACCCGCAACTTCTTAAAAGGTGCAAAGCGAGTTGACAAGGTCGCCAAGTTTGTGGCTAACCATTACAAAGACTATGTTGAGTCGTTAGGATACAAGGCATTTGTGGTAGGCGTTGATAGGGAAGCCTGTGCCTTATACAAGAAAGCATTAGATAAATACCTACCAAAAGAATACTCTGCGGTGGTTTATACTGGAAACTACAATGACCCCGCACATTTAAAGGAATTCCATCTTACTGATGACAAGGAAAAGGAAATCAGAAAGGTATTCGTCAAGCAGGACACTGCTCCCAAGATACTGATAGTTACGGAGAAGTTGCTTACAGGTTATGACGCACCTGTTCTCTATGCGATGTATTTGGATAAGCCGATGCGTGACCATACGCTCTTACAGGCAATTGCAAGGGTCAATAGACCCTATGAGAACGAAGAGAAGAATATGAAGAAACCGCACGGCTTCGTGCTGGACTTTATCGGTATCTTTGACAAGTTAGAGAAAGCACTTGCTTTTGATTCAGAGGAAGTAAGTGGTGTCATCAAAGACATCGCCCTCTTAAAGAGCCTTTTTAAGGCACGGATGGAAAAGGATGTTCCCGTGTATCTGAAGTTAGTATCTCGCCCTATAACGGACAAGGAAACCGACAAGCTGATAGAGTATTTCAAAGATAAGTCTAAGCGGAAGGAGTTTTTCAAACTATATAAGGAATTGGAAGCCCTATACGAGATTATTTCGCCGGATGCATTCCTGAGACCTTATCTCGACGATTACAAGTTCCTTTCAGAAATATATATCATAGTTAGGAATGCTTTTGGCAAGAGAGTTATTGTAGACAGAGAGTTTCTAAGGAAAACCAATCAGTTAGTCAAAGACAAGATAGATGTGGATAAGGTTCAGGGTGGTTTTGACATCTTTCCTATAGATGAAAATGCGTTGGAGCGAATTAAGGAAAAGACGCAGAATGATAATGTGAAGGTTATTAATCTAATCAAAAGTATTAATAAATATGTAGAAGAACATTCTGGCGATTTGTCCCTGATACCCCTTGCGGTAAGGGCACAGGAGATACAGCAACTCTATGAAGAACGCCAAGAAGAGACCAAGAGGATTTTAAATAAGTTGTCTAACGTCATAGAAAGTGAAATCGAAAGAAAGAAAGAACAGCAGGCAAAGGGTTTTGATGGTCTGGCTTCTTTTGTTTACACTGTCTTGGTGGATAAACAGATTAAAGAACCGGACACTACGACAAGGAGGATCCGAGATACCTTTAACGAGTTCCCTCATTGGCAAATAAGCGAGCGGGAAAAGCGAGAGTTAAGGACTGCTCTTTACGGTGTCCTGGGCACGGTAGAAGACGATATGGATAAGGTTGTTGAGTTTATGGATTACTTATTCAGTCTTTTGGAAAAGGCATATACTATATAGTGGCTATGGCTAAATGGAAAGATAAACAGGAGTTTAAGAGTAGAGTTCGCCACTTCGCTAAGGAAATAGATGTTCCTATCAAATCTTTGGCGCTGCGACCGATGCGGAACAAGTGGGCTTCCTGCTCTACTATAGGCAATCTGAATTTCAATGATGAGCTTTTAGAACTGGACAAGACTATTGGTGACTACGTCATTGTTCATGAGCTTCTGCACTTTCGAATTCCTAATCATGGTAAACTATGGAAGAGCCTGATGGTTGCATATTTGGAAGATTATGAGAAGATCGAAAAGAGGTTAGGGAACATCAGCAATTTGGATTTATAAAAGGTGATTTCCTGAGAAGGAGCCCCAGAAGATGAATAATGCGATTGTATATGTTCGTGTCTCTACAAAAGAACAAGCAGAACAGGGATTCAGCCTTGAGGGACAAGAGAAAGAATGCGGGAAATTCGCCTACAACAACGGATATGAAGTGGACAAAGTCTTCGTTGAGCGTGGAGAAAGTGCCAAAACACAAGACAGAACGGAACTTCAACATCTTATCAAATATGCAGTAGAAAATAAGAAAAAACTTTCCTTCCTTATTGTTTGGAAACTTGACCGTTTGACAAGAAATCTATTAGACCAGATGGAGCTCGTCAACAAATTTAGTTCCTTTGGTATAAGAGTATTATCAGCAACGGAGAATAACGATCAAAATTCCTCAGGGAGATTGATGAGAAACATCATTGGTTCTTTCGCCCAATACGAAAATGACCTAAAGAGTGAGCGCACAAAAAATGGAATGATGCAGGCAGTTAAACAAGGTCGTTGGTGCTGGCGGGCTCCGGTAGGCTACAAAAATAACAGAGACGACAGGAATAGGCCAATAATCATACCCTCAGACAAAAGCAGATTCATTGTTGAGGCCTTTGAGTTAGGTGAATCTGGACTTTACAAACAAACTGAAATTCTGGAGAAATTGAAGAACAAGGGATTTAAGGAATTAACGAAAAATCGACTAAATAGAATTCTGAGAAACCCTCTGTATGCTGGCTTGATAAAGACTCCGTGGTTGCCGGATTACATAGATGCTATTCACAAACCAATTGTATCCAAAGATACGTTTTTCAAGGTTCAACTTTTTCTGGACGGCAAGAGACACACTATAACTCCAAGAGTTAGAAACCATCCTGATTTTCCTCTTCGATGCTTTATAAGGTGCCCCAAATGTGGTCAAAAACTTACTGGAGGCTGGTCAACAGGCAGAAAGAAGGTTAGGTATGCCTATTATCACTGCCGGACAAAAGGATGCAGTCTGTGTGTTCGAAAAGAGGATTTGGAGACTCAGTTCTATGAATACTTAAGGTCGTTTCAACCAAACGAAGAAACATTAGCACTATTTGAAGCGGTTATTTTAGATGTATGGAAGACGAAACAAACGGAGAGAATCAAAGAACAATGCAGGCTTGAGAAAGAGCTAAAAGCACTCGAAGAAAAGAGAGATATAATTGACGAACTTCTCATTAAAGGGGCATTTGATGAGGACACCTATAAACGAAAATCTGAGGAGTCGAAAAACGAAATTCTGGTTAGGAGAATCGAACTGAACGAAGAGAAGATTGAACTCAATGATATTGAGGCTTGTATCAATTACTGCAAATTCTTTTTGGCAAATATTGCTGATCTCTGGGCTAACGCAGACCTTGCCCTAAAGCAACGGTTCCAAATCTTGATTTTCCCTGACAAAATCTATTACGAAGGCGAGAGTTTTAAAACCGCCCGAACTGCTTTAATTTTCAAGGAGTTACAGACAAAAAACCTCGCCGAGTATTCTTTGGCGTCCCTAACCGGATTTGAACCGGTGCTGCCGCCGTGAAAGGGCGGAAAAGAACAAAAAGAAAGACAACAAGTTACAAAGTGACACCGCCGAAAATCATTCCAAGCCCAGTAAGCACAACAAATTAAACGGAAACAATCAAAAATAAACTGAAAATGGATTTTTCTGAATTTTGGCTTGTTTTGACATATTTTAGACACAAATCAGGCACAAAATTCTTTGCAGGTTTCTCCAAGAAATGTCCAGATTGCCAGTGCTCATCGTCTAAATTCATGCTTACTAGGGCACTTGATCCTTGAGCCTGCGGTTCCTATTTACAAAAATTCAGACCCCCTGAGCATTACTTTCACTGTATCCAAATATCCTTCACCGACTTTGGAGCAATTCATCAAAAACTGGGATTGTAGAAAGGGCCAGAACAAAAGGAATCGGCAAAAAGATTCCTGATGCACAGAAATAGTATCTATATGATTGGGAAAATGATAAGAAGCGCCCTTCGGTGAGAAACCTTGAGAGATTAGCACAGTTCTTAAAATATGGAAGATTCCAAAATGGATAGGAAGAAAGGTTTTCGAAGGAAGCAAAACATAAGGTCCCGATATCACTCTCCCCAGGCTTTTCGAGTATTGAACTCCCTATCTGGTTACAGAGCCGTCGATCCAACAGTCTCTTCGCCAAGCAGTTTACTGCAAAAAGGCCAACCTAGCACAGTAGTCAGGTTTTGTCTTAACTCAATCAATGGGAACGACAAGAAGAACGTTCTCATATGAAAGCTGAGGTTTTATGCCTTCTTCTGTCCGGGATTTTGCTCTTAACTGCAGAACAATGGTCCGATCTTGAAAAGCAGTTGAGTAGATACTCAATTTCTTTGCGAAAGAACAGAAAAAAGCCTTTTCCCCTCCAACAAAGACTTATTTCAATAGGGAACTGGTGGTTACGTTTTGTTTGATAAAAAAATGTTCATAGATCTTTCTTGCGTTGCTTCTTCAGCCGGGCGTTTCTTTTAAGAAGATACAGAATGCCCACAATCACGGCTGCTATTATTAAAATGACTATGGTTGACATTTGATTTCACCTTCCTTTCTGTTTTATCTTCCCATCTCTACAAGGGTTTTTCCAAGGGTAATCACCGCCGGACCCAAAAGTATTACCAGAAGCTCTGGAAAGATGAACAAAACCAAGGGGAAAACCAACTTAACCGAGGTCTTATGTGCAGCCTCTTCAGCCCGCTGCCGACGTTTAACTCTCAGAGAATCAGCCAGAACCCTCAAGGAATCGGCAATGCTGGTTCCCAGTTTATCTGCCTGGATCAGCATTACCGCCAAAGACCTGAGCTCGTCTACCCCGGTTCTTCGGGCTAAGTTACGAAAAGCGTCTGCCCTGGTTTTTCCAATCAGAATCTCCTGGTTTACCAGGTGAAGTTCCTCGCTTAAGGCTCTGTAGGTATTCTTAGTTTCCTCCGTGATCTTTTGCATGGCCGCATTAAGGCTTAACCCTGCCTCCACGCACACAACCATCAGGTCCAGAACGTTGGGAACAGATCGCCTTATCTCGTCTCTTCTTCGGCTGATCTTGTGAGCCACCCAGAGCTTGGGAGTAAATCCTCCAACAAGAATTCCCCCGAATGCAACTAAGGGAATTAATACAGACTGGATATGAAAATATAGTCCCAACAAAACGCTCAATACACCTAAAAAAAGAGCGCCAAAGAGCCTGGTTCCGTGGTAGTTAAATACACTCTGAGGCCCGCGATATCCCGCCTGTGCCAGCCAGAGCCTGGTACCCTTAGCTTCGGCGGAACCCAATCCTAATAGGTCAGTAGCGCCCTTAAGTGAAAGGAACGCTTTTTTCTTTTCCTCTTCTCCCTCTTCTCCTTCCCCCAGATCTCTCAGACGAAGCTGAACCGGGTCTTTCCTCCTGGAAAGAAGATACAAAATCCCAAAGAAAAAAAGGAAGACCGCTATAAAAACAAAGCCTATAATCAGGTAGACTGCCATGGGATCACCCTAAATTCGAATGTTGACTATTCGTCTTATTACCCATATTCCAAGGATCTGCATAATGATGGCCGCGCCCAATAGATAGTTTCCGATCCTTTCCTCCAGAAGAACCTTCAGATATTTTGGATTGATTGTCACGATAATAATTGCCATAATTATGGGAAGCAAGATCAAAACAAACCCGCTAAATCTCCCGTGGGCGGTGAAGATTTTTACCTCCCTTTTTAGCTGAAACCTTTCTCTTATGGTGTTCCCTATCTTCTCCAGAATCTCCACCAGGTTGCCTCCGGTTTTCTTCTGAATCAAAAGCGCGGTTGTGAAAAGGCCAAGGTCCTCGCTTTCTACCCTTTTCCCCATATTGGACAGGGCCTCCCCAAGACCCACACCCAAGTTCTGCTCCTCAAAGGCAATTGCGAACTCTATTCCCACCGGATCGGGGATCTCCCTTGCCGCCATGCTTAAGGCTGACTCTAAAGAAAATCCGGACTTAAGCGCATTGGTTATCATATCTATTGCCTCAGGCAAAAGTGACTCGAACTCCTCTTGTCTCTTTTTTCTTTTCCTGCGGATATAAAGATAGGGCAAACTTCCCCCAATAAGTGCAGCTACCAGAGCAAGAAGAAGATTATTTAAGAAACTCTCAACCAAAAGAAATGCCAATCCTCCTAAAGACAACATCCCCAAGACCAAAGCCCCGGCTTTCATAGGAACACCAGCTTGATCTATAAGGCGCTGAAGGCCCTTGGAGAATCTGAACTTTGACAGAATGCGATTGATGGTGGGAATCTCGCTAAGTTTGTCATCCCGTAGTAAGATGGGATAGGTTACCTCCTTCTCCGCAGGGGTTTCGGAAGCCAAACCTTCCAGTCTCCTTCTAACTCTTCTATTCCGCTTTCCTAACTTCTCGCTTAAGACCAGATAGACTGCCACTGCGCTTAAGAAGGCTGCCGAAAAGACCGCGAAAACTATATGAAGGAGCATGGAATTCTCACCTCTTAGGGGCTGAAGAGTTCGGCTGGCAGATGGATACCCGACCTTATCATTCTATCCATGAATTTGGGACGGATGCCGCTGGGCCGGAAATCACCCAGTATCTCACCGTCTTTTCCTATGCCGGTCTTATCGAAGTAGAATATCTCCTGCATGGTGATGGTGTCCTTCTCCATTCCTACGATCTCGGATATGCTGGAGACCTTGCGGGTGCCATCGCTAAACCGGGCAGTCTGTATCACCAAATCGATAGAGGAGCTGATCAGCTCCCGGATGGCTCTCTCCGGTATGTCGATCCCGGCCAAAAGCATCAAGGTTTCCAGTCTCAAAAGAGTATCCCGGGTGCTGTTGGCATGAATAGTGGTTAGGGAGCCATCGTGCCCGGTATTCATTGCCTGAAGCATATCGTATATCTCCGGACCTCTCACCTCGCCGATGATTATTCGATCGGGCCTCATTCTCAGGGCATTCCTGACCAAATCTCTTTGTGTAACCGTTCCCCTGCCCTCAATATTGGGAGGTCTGGTCTCCAGCCTTACCACGTGAAGCTGCTGGAGTTGAAGCTCGGCTGAGTCTTCAATAGTAACTATTCTTTCATCCAAAGGAACATACACGGAGAGGATATTCAAAAGGGTGGTTTTTCCTGCCCCGGTTCCACCGGAGATCACAACGTTGAGACGAGCCTTCACCATTCCCTTTAAGAGCTCTACCATAGGAGAATTCAGGGATTTGTTTTCCATAAGATCATCCACGTTCAAAACATTTACCCGAAATCTACGGATAGAAAGAATCGGCCCATCTAAAGCCAAAGGGGGAATTATGGCATTGACCCTGGACCCGTCGGACAGCCTGGCATCCACCATGGGAGAGGACTCATCTATCCTTCGGCCGATTGCGGATACGATTCGGTCGATGATCTGCAGTAGATGATCATCATCCTTAAATCTGGTATCGGTCAATTCCAGTTTGCCGTGTCTTTCGATGTATACCTGATTATAAGTGTTCACCAAAATATCGGATATGTCCGGGTCATGCATATACTGTTCAATCGGTCCCAACCCTAAGGTCTCGCTCTGTATCTCGGTGATCAAATGCTCCTGATTCTCCTGACTCAAGAAGAGGTCTTCTTCGGAAAGCAATTTTTCCAATACCTCTTTTATCTGATCCCGAAGCGCGCCGCGGTCCACAGTGGTCAGGACCGTTAAATCTATGCTGTCGATCAATTTCTTGTGCAGTCTGGTTTTTAGCTCTTGAAAGCTGTCTCTTCTTAAGTGAACTGTCCCCGGGTTGTCCTTCGCAGGTGTCTTTGCATTCTGTTTTTTATTGCTGCCAAAGCGCTGTCTGAGATTCATCTAAATCTCCTCTCTTAGAAAAAAACTAATCCTTTGCCTCCACATAAAAACTTCGGCTCCATTCAGGTATTTCATTAGCCAAATTTAAGATACTTTTGGCCACATTGGAGCTTCCTTTATGGTTAAGAAGAGGAATTCCTGAATTTATTGCCTCTATGACCACGGGATAATTATTGGGCACAACCCAGCTTACCGGGTAGTGCAGGGTCTTTTCAATCTCATCTACCTTTATGGGGTCTTTTTTTCCAGTAGCGCGGTTAACCATCACTCTTACCTTATCCCGAGCGTAGCCCAAATCTTTAAATACCCCTAAAGCTTTCTTAGTGGCTCGAATAGAAGAGATGTTGGGCACCACAACTACTATTATATGATCGGAGAGTTCAAATGCCTCCAGGGTTCTGGGATCGAACGCGTGGGGCGTATCAACTATCACGTAGGAAAACATCGACCTTAGGTGTCGCAGGATCTGATTTATCTGGGAAGAGCTGACATTCTCCGACTCAGCCGGATTTTTTGGCTCCGATAAGACGAAAACGCCGGAGTCGTGACGGGTCATACAGCTCTGAAGCTTAACCGCATCAACTCCACCATCTTCATTGCAGGTATCGAGAATATTATAATCTGGAGAGAGGTTCAAAAAACTGGTGACATCGCCCAACTGCAGGTCCAAATCAATCAGAGCAGCCTTCTTCTCAGCAGCTTGCGCCAGGGCTACACCCAGGTTGACTGCCAGAGTGGTAACTCCCAAACCACCTTTCTTGCTGAACACCGATATTATTCTACCCCTGGCAGGGGCCTGAGCCTTTATCTGTTTTTTTATTTTGAGGACTTTCTCTACAGCTTTTTTCAATTCATTTGAGTCTATGGGCCGGCTCAAAAACTCCTGCGCCCCGGCTCTCATGGCAGACATGATCAGTTCGGTAGTTGTGGCCTCCGAGCTTACAAATATGGCTATCTCCGGGGACTCAAGCTTTATTCGTTCGATCCATCTCAAAGCCTTCTCAGAATCTTTGGGAAGCTCCAAGATCAGAATGTCAGGTTTTGAGGCCCTAACCGCTCCATAAGCTTCATCTATACCTTTGGCCACCGAGGTGAGCTTGACATTATCCATCTGGTCAAGCTGATTCCTTATCGTTTTTCGCGCAGATTTATCTGCACCAACCACCACTACCGAAAGTTTCTCAGGCATTTTCTCCTCTGTTTGTTCCTTTTATAGCGTAGGGACAACCCTTGTGGTTGTCCGTCATTACTTCAAAATCGCAGAAGCAAGCTTCTGCACTCCTTGTTCTCTTCAGTAACTGAACAAAAAGGGCACTGGAGGTGAGGACTTCACCTCGCCGGAAACACCTCATATGCAAAGTCTTCACTCTATTTATCTATACCAACCAACACCACGGAGAGTTTCTCAGCCATCTTCTCCTCTGTTTGTTCCTTATTATAGCGTAGGGACAACCCTTGTGGTTGTCCGTCATTACTTCAAAATCGCAGAAGCAAGCTTCTGCACTCCTTGTTCTCTTCAGTAACTGAACAAAAAGGGCACTGGAGGTGAGGACTTCACCTCGCCGGAAACACCTCATATGCAAAGTCTTCACTCTATTTATCTATACCAACCAACACTACCGAAAGTGTCTCAGGCATTTTCTCCTCTGTTTGTTCCTTTTATAGCGTAGGGACAACCCTTGTGGTTGTCCGTCATTACTTCAAAATCGCAGAAGCAAGCTTCTGCACTCCTTGTTCTCTTCAGTAACTGAACAAAAAGGGCACTGGAGGTGAGGACTTCACCTCGCCGGAAACACCTCATATGCAAAGTCTTCACTCTATTTATCTATACCAACCAACACCACCGAAAGTTTCTCAGCCATCTTCTCCTCTCAAGACCCTGGACTTTTCATTCTACCAGGGAAACTGTATACAGAAAGCCTCCTGCAGAACAATCAGGGTCAGGTACACCTTCAGTTGCCATTCTCATGAATCGCCCCACCACATACCTGTCGCCCGATTCCATGAACCACCACTCGATAAAGAGAACCATGATCTTGGAGACGACCACGTGCCTGGGAGGACCGGTTTGTACTCCTCTGGTCGGATCGAAGGCAGCTACCTTCACTACGCGAGGGCTGGTCGCAAAGGCGGAGTTTATGACCGTACCGGTGCCTACATCCCATTCCGCCGTGGGATCCTTGGCTATTAGGTAATCCAGCCCGTGTGTGGTTGGACCCACCATATTACCGAACTCGAGGGCCAGCGAGTCCCCTATGCTTATTATGTAGGGCTCGCAGGTGTCGCCCTCGATCCACATCTGGTAATTGGCGCCTCCAGGGTCCAACGGTTCTCCCGAATTGATCGGCGCAAACCGCACGGGATAGAACCATCCAGTCTCCCAATCATTATTGCCGGGGCTATTATACTTCAAGGCTATCTGAAATCCGATGTCATCTGGCGCCTTGTAGCCTGTTAGCAGCGGGTCGTAAAACTCAGCCGGATCCCAAACTCCATTCTCATTCCAATCTTTAATGAAAGGTTCTCCCGGGTCCCAAACTCCGTTTACATTCCAATCCTCATACTCGTCATCAGGCGTCCAAATGCCATTACTATCCACATCAGCCCATCTGTCTGGGGGGCAGAAGGGTCTGAGGCAATTAGTCCCGGAAATGCAGGAAATTGTCGCTGTTGCCCTTGCTGTCACCTCTCCTTTGTTCTCAAGTAGTGGATTTATTACTTTCAAAAAATAGATCGTTACCGGATCGCCCGTATCTATCTTGCGGTGAGTGGTCACCCTTACATGGTGTGGCTCGGGAAAGAAGACATCATCTTCGCCGATAACCACCGGACGCTGGACATCCTGAACTGCCACATTAAGCCCGGCAACTCTTATCGCCTCTGCGGTGGCAACGTCTTGATCACCGTCACTGGTGTAGAGAACCACTGCTCCGGCTAATGCCGCCGCATCTGCTGCATTCTGGAGTTGGGTCTTGGCTAACTGGATCAAAGAAAGGTCGATGGCTAAGACCGCAAAGCCGAAGATGACCACGATGGCTATTGCCACTATGATCATGGTCGCCCCTTTTTCATCCCTTAAAACTCTTTTTAAGAACCGCATAGCTAAATCCTCCTATCCCTCCTCCTTTTCCTGCTCTTGCTCCTGTTGTTCCATTTCAGGTTCCTCCTGCTCTTGCCCGGGAAGTGGAGGGATCGTCTTCTCTTTCTGCTCTTGCTCCTGTTGCTCCATTTCGGGCTCCTTCAGCTCTTGCCCGGGAAGTGGAGGGATTTCTTCCTGGGCTATCGAGGAGATGATTCTAGGTGAAACGATTATCAAAAGTTCGGTTTCCGATCTTTTCGTCTCTTTTCTGGAAAAAAAGAAGTTAATTATGGGAATGTGACCTAAAATCGGGACCCTCTTTATAGTCTTTGTTTCCTCTGTGGATAAAAGACCCCCCAAAACTACCGATTGCCCGGAGTTGAGCTCCACTGTTGCATCTGCCTTGCGCGTGCGGAGAGCTGGTATACTATAACCTCCAAATGAAACCATGTTAGCCCAGTCCAGGCTTGAAACCTCCGGTGTAATCTTTAGGTTGATCAGGTTGGTGTCGACTACCGTGGGGAGAAAATTCAATCTAACCCCGTATTCTTTCCAGTCGATGGTGACTGAAGGGAGTCCGCCAGCGGTTATTGTCTGAGCTATGGGGATTGGAACCTCTCCTCCAACCAGAAAACTGGCCTCCTCGCCACTCAAACAAATGAGCTGGGGATTGGCTAAAAGCTTCAAATCACCTTTCTGCTGCATTGCCTTTATGACGGTTGAGAATTCCCTTTTGTCTCCGAGCCATTTGATGACGCCGGTGATCCCATCCTGTGCAAAAAGATCTCGGCTTTCCGGATCAGGAGTGCTCACCTGCCCGGCGTAGGTGCCCAGTATCTTATCGCCCCTCTTTATGTGGCTGGGATCCTGATCCACCATCAGAAAATCAAGTCCATACTCGCTTAACGCAGATTTGTTCACCTCTGCCACCTGTACCTCTAAGACCACCTGCTGTCCCGAGATATTGCGTTCCACTTTTATATCATACATGGTGTGTGTTTTGGATTCGCCCCACACTATCAAAGAGGTCATCCCCACCTCCTTACCAATGACAACCAGCTCGGTGGGGGTGACAGAGACCACATCCGCAATATCCTCATTAGCTAAGGAAACGGTCTGGACCTTCTCCGGATATTTCAAAACAATGGATTTCCCTTTTACCACTCTTAAAAGTTGCGTTTCGGCCTGCGAGAAGGGAACGAAAACGCCAAAAATAAAAACCGATATGGCTAAAACTAAAAATCCCCCGGTCCTAATTTTAGCTCTCTTTTTCAATTTTAATCTCCTTTCGACAAAATCATCTCAATTGGTGAGTCTTTTCTCTTTGCAGTCCTACTTTTTCTCCTCTTCCTTTTCGGTCATTGCTGGAGCTTCTTTTTTCTTTTTGGTTCCCTTAATTACTGTCAGAGAGTCGGGACTTTTCGGTTCCCTTACTACTATTCGATCCTTATAAACCACCCTGGTCTCAGGCTTTGGTTTCGTTTTTCCTTTTAGAATTCCGGTTTTGCTAACCGGATCAACGGCCACGATCTCATCATCTGTTGGATTTCTTAAAGCCAAATGGAGTTTTCCCTCGCTGGATGCCAGAGCTAAATCCTGAGCTCCTTCGGGATCAACCAACAACGTTACTGCTTGGACGGTGATGACTTTGTTGCCCTTCTGTTGGGTCTTTTCTCCTGCCGCCAGGACTTCGAGATTTTGAAGGATGGTTTTGGCAATGGCGTCGCTTGAGCTTCCCGGCCGTTTGACTGTCAATATAACGTCCACTCTGTCCCCGGGAAGGATAAAACCTGAGACACCGGAGACCTTATCCACCTCAACGGATGAAGCTCTTTTGCTTGGCTCGATCAAAAGGGAAAGCCCTCCACCCTTGGAGGAGAGCTTGGAATCGAGGATCGGCTCATTCTCCATCAAAAACACTTTGGTGACCTGGCCCAAAAGGCTGTCCTCTGAAGCATAGGCGCCTTTGGGCACACCCCCTTTGGGGAACATGGCTATCTTCATATCATCTGGCTCCAGGTTCTCTCCAAAGGTCAAGTCCTTGGCTGCCACCACCACCGGCTCCACCTCCAGACCTCTCTGTGCGGCCTCGGTCTTTAGATACATATATGTAAGCCCGCTGGCAATAGCGGCAAAGGCGATGGCCAGAATGATAACTATAAAAATTGCTGCCTTCCTCATAAATTAATCACCTCCTTGCTTGGGTCACCAGAAGCCTGCTGAACTTGGACTCTGACTTTTTGCTCGAATGGCCGCTTACTGTCAAAAGATTTTCATCGCAGAACTGACGTAGGGACAGCCCTTGTGGCTGTCCGTTTTAAGTTAGGACAGGGATTCATCGTGAAGGATTCATCGTGAAGGATTCATCGTGAAGGATTCATCCTGAAGGATTCATCGTGAAGGATTCATCCTGAAGGACAAGCCCTGTCCCTACACAAAATTCCCTTTATAAAAAACAGCTTTTCGACATACCCTCTATTTTAACTAAACGTTCTGATGAAGGTTGAACCCCTATCCGATCAAAACAATTCATCCTTCATACCTCATCACCGTCTTTCCCTTCAGCTCGAATGTTCCTACGAAGGGGTCCAAGATCCCACCACTCAAAACCTCGAAATCTGTGGTGACCGTTACCTCCACGCTCTTTTCAGCAAGAAGAAACTGAATGGTTATCTCTTTAGCAGTTATGTTCGCCGCGTCTAAAACCTGCACAACTCTGGCCTGAACTGAGAGGCTATCGCCGACAGGGGAGACTGCGGCTAACCTGGCCCCTTCCCGGGCAGCGGTGTGGAGGACATTGGTGACCATTATGGCTCTGCCGAACTCGGTTATTCCGAATAACACTAATAACAATATCGGCAAAACTAAGGCGAATTCAATTAAGGATTGACCATCTTTGTCTTTTGAAAAAAGTTTTCTCATTTTCAACTCTACCTGTTCGGAGAGGGGTTCAACCCCTGTCCGAACAAAATTTAGATCCTTTACGAAAAAGGCTTTTAGATTATCTTACCTGCAATTAGATAAATAAAGGTTCCGGCACCGATAGCCAAGCCATAAGGTACCGCTATACTCTTTTTGAAAAGGCCTGCCCCGGCCAAAGGCGCGCGGAAAAGAAAAATACATTTCAAAAGGAGCCATACTTTCTTTAACGTTTCCACCAGACTTTTATTTGCGATTGCCACCACAACTGCAATCGCTCCGCCAACCAGAGTAGCATACAGAAATACATTTATAACTGAATAACTTCCCAATATCGCACCCAAAGCTCCCATAAACTTAACGTCTCCTCCTCCCATACCACCCAAAAGATAAGGTAACATCAAAAGACCCATTCCCACCAAAAGACCAAAGAATGCAAAAATTAGCCCGTTCCAGCTATTGCCCAGAAAGTTTAAGAAAAACCCGAGGGCAATAGCTGGAAGGGTAAGACAGTTCGGTATCTTGCGCCAGCGAAAGTCCGAATACATGGCGACCAAAACCACCAATACTACCGTAATAAAAACCGGTTCATTTGTAGTAATTGACAGATTCATTGTTTATCCTATTTGCTCCTCAGACAAAGTATCAAGGTGCTTTCATTTCGACGTGTCTCCAGTCAAATCCCTTTGACCTTTTGCCGGCGGTATTAACTTAACGCAGTCACTATAGCTTGATATATAGCTATAAGGGGTGTTGCAATAAGCGTTATTACGGCTATGGCCACGATCGATATCAAAGAGCCAAGAAGAGCATACTCGATCATATCCTGTCCTTTTTCGTCCTTGAAAAGGTTTCTCAGTTTTCTTAGCATTTTTCATCCCTCCTTTCCTTGTTAGTATTCAGGTTCCGAACTGTCACCATAGTATCACTATCTATTAGCAAGTGTTGTGCCACCTCTTCCCCTTTCCTCCAAGTTGCTGTTAACTCCTCACTAAAGTTATACTCGTTACCACAGGAATGTCAAGTAAAAAAATACAATTCGCAAAGATGTTCATATAGTTTGCAAAGCCCAAGCTATGGCGCAACCTGTGAGTAACATAAACCACACCCCAGCCACTAAGATGTGAGCCGGGGTGCAAAAATCTTTTTGATCTCCTTTTCAGCTATTTGAGCAGCACCATCTTTGACATGCTGGTCCTGTCTCCCGCAGAAAGCCGACAGAAATACACTCCGCTTGCCAATTTTTTCCCATCGTTGTCGGTCCCGTCCCAGGTGACGGTATATGAACCTGCAGGCAACGTGGCGTCGATGAGCCCTCTGACCTTTTGACCGAAAACATTATACACCACCAGGGATATTGTTGCTTTTTCGGGCAGGATGAAAGATATCTCGGTTTCCGGGTTGAAGGGATTAGGGTAGTTCTGGGAAATAGAGAAACTTCCAGGCGCAGCCGAAGACTCATCCTCTTCTACGTCTGAGTAGCAGTCGTAATCTAAAAGCAGCTTGGCAACATCCAGTCTGACCAGACTCTCGCTACCGGACCAAATGATCACGTCAATGAACCCTTGATCCCAGAATCCTGCTTCACTGGCCTCAGTCAGATCATAAGTAGAATTGTCATGAATCAGATGATCCAGTGGCTCCCAGCCAAAAATCCCTTGGATGGAGATGGTGTCGTCCTCGTTATTCACTCCTTTGCCATTAATCCACAGTCTGGCTCTCTCCATCACGCAAGGTGGCACCAGGAGAGCCGGTGGCAGAGTGTGAGACCAGAATATGGAGTCGGGCCATACGGGATGATTTTTGCCGATAAAGACCCCCACCGGGCACTCCTCTGGATCCTCTCCCCGGCAAAAAACGACTATGGAAGCGTAATCATAGGTATGAGTATCCTCCGGGCAAGTGTAATCGTACTCGACCGTTTCGTCCGTATAGAACTCTTGGGAAAAGGAAACCCCATAGCTAACCAGGAAAAACACCAGAGCTAAAAACAGAGTCATCTTAAGCTTGTTTTTCATTCGTTTCACCTCCTTTGATTCTTTTGTTTCTCTCTTATGCAATAGAATTCCCTATTTATAATATAACCACTCTTTTCCTCTATGTCAACTTAAATTTTAATATAGCAACCCTACAGTTGACAAACTTTCAGAACCAAATAGAAGCAACCAGCGTGCCCAAACATAATCCTTTGCAAAACACAAGTGTAACTCTACAACTCTCCTTTTTTGTCGGTTGATTGGCATGGATTTTCGTAAAACCTCTTTTTAGATAACCGCAACGTCTCGCAACGGCAAAAGTTGGTGAATGGAGTGGAAGCAAGTTATGTGTGAAAGAATTTGCATATTTTGTGCGCATTAAAGCTAAATCAGATCATTTTTATGTCCTGTATACGCTCATCTGACTCTTTTTGTTAGGTAAAACTTGACGTTAATCATTTTCTTTCCCTTCCTCGGCCAATTTCTCAGTTTTGGCAGTAAAATTCTCATAAGTTTCCCCAATGCTTTGACACTTTCCACGGATGAGGGGAACCGCGAATTCTTCTCTGAATCCGGTAAAGGGTATCTCAATCTGCAGGAGTTGAAAACTGGGGGAATAATCTACCAGAAGTCCTCTCCGAGCAAAAGAGTAATAAGGCACAAAGGGATTTTTCCAGTATTTTGCAAACCTGGTCTGAGCAAGTGCTAAGGATTTTGGCGATCTTATGCAAGTCCCTTGAGGGGCGGACCGGCACTCTAAGGGCCAAAGCGGAAGACTGTAATGCGGGACGAATCCGCCTGATCCACCCTGAGAGTTTAAGGCTTCGTCCTTAAGGGCTCAAGCCCGAAGGGTTAGAAGTTTTTTGAAAAATATGCGAAGTATTCTTCGAATATTCGTATGAATGTATATGCATCTTCTCTCTTGGGTGTTGCCTAATCTTTTTCTCTAAAAAAGTGCATGATTTGTCTTTGGTATCTACAAAAAAACTGAAAAAAATTCTTGACATCAGGCACTATATTTATTATAAGTACCGTCATTGAGGGGTAAGCCTGTTGAAAGGTCAATAGGACTGCATTCTTTGCAATAGGACTTGTCGACCTTTCAGTAAGGATTGGTTCCTGCCAGGGAAGGCATAATCAGTCCCCAAGAATTATTATCAGAGTCTTATCACGGTTGATATTTTGTGCCGATAAGCACGGAAAAGTCTATGAGGAAGGGAGTTTTGTGCAGAAGGGAGGCGGCACGAAAGATCTTTCTTGTGCCTTCACCTGAAATAGTTGTGCTCAAGATTCACCGAAAGGAGGTGAAAATCAGGGAGCTATATACTTTTAGAGATTAAACCGGTGAGTTTTGTCTTGTAACAGGAAGAGAGTGAGGATGATGTGCAAGCATAGTCAGAGGATCAATTGAAGAATGTCTGAGTTTGGTTCCTTTAAGCCTCTGGCAACACAAACCCCGTTTTTGCAGACAAGACCACGGGCTGGAAAAATTAGCAAAGCAGATCAAAGGATTGAAGAAAAAAGGAGGATGCTGAAATGAAGAAGAGACTTACCCTTTTGTTTTCTATGAGTGTTTTCATGGGGATATTGGCGTTAATTGCTTTCAGTCCAAGGATTCCCATCTTATCAGGTGTAGCGGAAATGCCAAGCCAGGTCGCTTTTGCTCAAGGGCATGGCGCTCCGCATGGTCCTCATTACAACTTGAATATCATCGGAGTTCCCAAGGACAAGACAGCCGATATGGACAACAATCATGGCCACCGTATATTCGTCAAATTGTGGGGCAAATCGAAGATATGGCTGGCGCTGGCCCCTGAAGGGGAGAGTTTTCAAGTCTTGGATGCTAATGGGACAGATAATGATGGCGCCAAATTCCAGTTGCCTGATCCTTTCACGGATCCGGATAATCCTTTACTCAGTAACTATGTGGTCTACGCTCGTGCTTTGGGTACGCCTGGCGGATGGAGCTATACTGTTCTCTGCTGGGAAGATGAAGAGGGCGAGATAGTCTGCTCAGGGGATACCCTTGAATTGAGGCGCGGCCATGGACAGCAAAAGTTTAAAAATGTGAGCCAGAAGCTCCTAACCCTTTGGGTTGATACCGATGACGATGGCATCCCTGATACGCGCGTAGGTCTTTTTGATGAGGAGGCTTATCAATATTTCTGGGATTATGACAACCACGGCCTAAAATTAGCCCAACTGCGCTTCTATCCCATTTCCGAAGACCTTAGTGACTAACTGAAAATGTTCTTCAATCCTTTTCACGTAAACGATCTGCTTTGCACAGGCAGGCTTAAAAAAGCCTGCCTTTTTTTGATCTTCTCGGTTTAAGCATGGAGATCATAGTCTGCCCAGTCTTAACAACACAAGCAAACCTGCCATTACAGCAGCAATGCGAAGAAGCACAGCATGAGAAATGAGGACAGACAAATTCGACTGGAGCGGCTCGTTCGCAGAATAGGATAGCTTCAATTCAAAGCATGGTGTTTGTCCTCCATCCACTCACAATTTGGCGGTAAAAATTGAGCCTGCATAAGTGCACTCCTTTGTGGGGATCAGGAGCACCAGATTTGAACTGCCTCCTATTGTGAGTATGGATACTCTCGGAGAACTACTTTCCACTTCGTGGGCTCATATCGAAACGAATTGGCCATGCTTTTCGATAACATGTTTGGCATATTAGCGGCGGTCGGTTCGTAGACAATTTATTTCCCCAGCCCCTTAGGGTTAGGATAATTGAAGAATTAAGCTTAGCCAGTCGCAGTCTCTAGAATTATATACGGAGGGGAAAAATCTATTCTTCACGAAGTTGAATCGTTCCCAGGTCAGTGGTTTCGCCTGCTACAACCGCCACATCAGAGAAGGTTGTATCAGCATAGTTAGTGTCATCAGCCACAATCTGAACCGAGTATGAACCCTCCAGTAACCCAATTAGCTTGAAGTAACCGCTGGTATCGGAATGAGTATGAGCCACAGTATCCGAGTTTGCCAGGGCAAAAGCCTCGACATCTTTTGGAATCACGTTACCAGAGATGCTGCCAGAGGTTGCCATAACAATAGCTCGGATGACCGGTTTCATTTGATACTCCCCGTTACCTTTCTTGATTATTGATTTCTCTGCATCGAAATCCAGCAACAATTCATAAGTCACGTCTTCCTGAATTTGGAACTGATGGTTAATCTTCACGCCACTTTGGTATCCGCTGGGAATTTCCAGATCGTATTGGCTGCCGTCCACTACCACATTGGACCCATCGGCTATTCTCAGCCTTATCTGAGTGTAGTGACCAGGATCAAGCTCGTGGTCGGCAAACAATGACGTAGCTCCATTCCTGAGTTCCAACAGATCATGAGTCTGGGTGGTGTCACAAAGTACTATCCAGCCGGAAGCCGAATCTTGGTCTGACATATGGATCGATACCTGTGAAACCACGATGTTAACTGCATCAAACTCCGCAGGCCTATCGGCAAGATAAATTTTTATCTCGCCTTTAGAGGTGATCTTAGTGCTTTTAGAGCAGCTACCCAACATAAGGCAGACACAGCATCCCACTATCCATAGATGAGACAATCTCTTCATTTTTCATCACTCCTTACTGTTAGAGAAAAGAATGTTATCTTTATTGTTAATTATCGACTTTTGTAATTGTGATCTCCACAAGACTTGATAAATAATATAAAACCTGCAGAAAATAATCCACCCTCTTTAAAAATTCAAGCGTTTTAAGCTTTATAAACTCAAATCCCTTCTCACTCAAATAAATTAACCTGAAAACTTGGATACCTTGTGCCTGTACTCTCCTAGACTTTTGAATTTTTCCATTGCTAAAAACGCAGAACTTTAGTATATATAATTACACAGGTGCTAATTTTGGAAATTAACCTGCAGCAGAAAAACTTCAAAATCAAGGAGAGTTGCAATCATGGCAAATGATTCCAAGAAAGCTTATGATCGGCTTTTGAGCATAAGCAAAGAGATTTATCTTTTGAATTCATGCATGGCGCTTCTGGAGTGGGATCAGAGAACCTACATTCCCAAAGGGGGTGTTAAGCAACGCGGAAACCAGTTAGCGCTTTTGGCAGGCATGAGTCATCAGAAAGCCACTTCTCCGGAGATCGGTGACCTTTTGAAACAACTGAAGGAAAGCCCTCTGGTAAGCGACCCGGATAGCTTTGAAGCCGCCAATATCCGGGAGATAAAGCATTCTTATGATAAATTGGTGAAGATTCCTAAATCGCTGGTGGAAGAGCTAACCCGGGTGACCACTGTGGCTCATGAGGTTTGGGCAGATGCACGAAAAAAGTCAGATTTCTCAATTTTCTTGCCCTATCTGGAAAAGATCATCCAACTGAAGCACCAGCAGGCTGAAGCTGTGGGATATGAAAAGCATCCTTATGATGCCCTGTTGGATGATTTCGAGCCCGGAGCAACCATTGAGAAGGTGGCGAAGGTATTCGCTGATTTTCGTCAGGAATTGGTAGATTTGGTGAAAGCCATAGCCAATTCGGGCAAGCGTCCCGATACCTCGATTTTAGAACGAGATTATCCGGTCGATCGTCAAAACAGCTTTGGTAGGGAAGCGGCAGGCGCCATCGGGTATGATTTCGAAAAAGGAAGATTGGACGTCACGGTTCATCCATTCTGCACCGGCATAGGTCCGGGGGACGTGCGCATAACCACCCGATACAATCCCAATCACTTTGGGCAAGCATTTTTTGGCATCCTGCACGAGGCTGGTCATGGCATCTATGAGCAAGAATTAGATCCAGAACGTTACGGCACCCCCGGTGGCGATTCCGTTTCTTTGGGAATTCATGAATCTCAATCACGCATGTGGGAAAACCTGGTGGGACGCAGCAAATCATTCTGGAAACATTTCTTCCCCAAAGCCCAAAAGATTTATCCCAAAGCTTTAGGTGACGTAAAATTTGAGGATTTCTATTTTGCCATAAATGAAGTTGTGTCTTCCTTCATTCGGGTGGAAGCGGATGAGGTAACCTACAATCTCCACATTTTGGTCAGATTTGAAATCGAACAGGCATTTTTTGGGGGTGATCTTTCGACCAAAGATATTCCCGGAGCCTGGAACGAGAAGTTCAAAAACTATTTTGATCTGACTCCTCCTGATGATGCCCAAGGGTGCCTTCAGGATGTGCACTGGAGTTCAGGATATATTGGCTATTTTCCCACCTACTCTCTGGGAAACCTTTACTCCGCTCAGTTCTTCGCACAAGCCAAGAAAGAGTTGGGTAATTTAGATGAGCAGTTTACCCGGGGAGATTTCGGCAAATTGAAGGAATGGTTGAGAGAAAAAATTCATCGCCAGGGTCAGCGCTACCGCGCAGAAAAACTGGTGGAGGTGGTCACTGGAAAACCACTCTCCCACCGTCCGCTTATGGATTATCTCAAAACCAAATACAGCGAACTTTACGGAATCTGACCATCGAAAGAAAGCAACTGGTGGCTCATGGAGCAAGGCATTTAGGGACTTTTGAAAAACCCCTTTGGCCCGCCAAAGGCGGGCCCTATGGATGATAAGTAACTCTCTCCCATAGGGGCGGGAATTCCCAGACGGGTCTCCGTCATCCCGCCCCGAGTGTAGCTTTTTCGACAAGCCCATTTAGTCTTGCCCAAACAGTGATATAATAGCTTGGGGTATCAACTTATCGAGAACTCAAAGCTCTTGAGTCTGAAAGAATTACCTGATCGATTTATAGATCTACAATTCTTTTCGCTCAACAAGACCTTATAAGGTCAGAACAGATCCTTTTTGGTTTCTCAAACGTCATTGTGTGACAACACGTATTTTTAGCACAAATTGCTAACGGGGCTTGCCCTGAAGGGAGAAAGATGAAAAGATACCTTATCTTCTTTTTGATTCTTGCCTTCATAATTTCTGCCGGAAGTCACGATCTTTTTGGCTCTCAGACTACTTCAGGGGAAAAAAATAAAGAGAAGAGTTCTTCAGAGAAGAAAACAACCACCCTCACCTGGTATAAGTATGATGAAGGATTAACCAAAGCCAAAAAAGAGAAAAAGCACATAATGGTGAATTTCTACGCCACCTGGTGTGGCTGGTGCAAGAGGATGGATAAGTACACCTTTGCCAACGACGATGTCAGGAAGGTGTTGAATGAAAGTTATGTAGCCGTCAAAGTGAATGGTCAATCCGGTGAGAAGGTGAAAATGGATGGGAAACAGATCACCGAAATAAAACTGGCAGGTAAGTATGGGATACGTGCCTACCCCGTCACCTGGTTTCTCAAGCCCTCCGGAGAAAGGATCGCTCCTCGTCAGGGTTATGCTGATGCCAAAGAGTTTCTGTATATCTTGAACTGGGTAAAGGACGATCTTTACGAAAAGATCAGTTTCCAGGAATTCGTGAATCAAGAGCAGAAAAAGCAAAAAGCCGAAAAGAAAGAAAGCAAGTAAGAATATCGCTACCTCAGTAGGATGAACCTCACCCTAACTCTGCGAAGCTCGTATGAGTGCATACGCACATTCATATGAATCTCCTTAACAAGGAGAGGGAAAAGTCTCTCTGTTAAGCTAAAATCTAAGTTTTTGCTTTCCGTTGTTGCTTTTCGTAAGGGGAAATGAACGGCGGGCGAAAAATGTCTGCTTGGAGCAGGAATGGTCAACGGATTAAACGGATGTAACGGATATAATCCGTTCCATCCGCTGGCACCTCTCTTGCTTCCCGTTGGTGTTCCCCAGACGGACAGGAATCCGTACGGGTGGGCGTCCGTGCATGGCTGGCAGGCTTTACCAACGGGAAACAAACGGCGGGTGCCCGCAGGATCGCGGAAAGAACACCCGACTGTAGCAGGGTGATGGTATTTGAATTCCGCAAAAAGAGCCTACAAATCGGGCTTGACATCCACACATCCATAGATGTATCTTCAAAAAGTGGGGGCAGTTTGTGTAGTTCGCTAATTCGCATTTTTATTTTGATGGGCGGATCATGAAGCCCTGGAGCAAAAGAAAATATTCTATCTGGTTGATCTTCTTCGTTGTCCTCATCATGTTGGTTTTTAATGCCAGCAATTGGTACATATATTCCAAGATAAAGTTCTATCTGACACAACAACTTGGAGAAAGATTGGCTAACATTGCCAGCGCCACTGCATTCGGTCTGGACCCGGAAAAGGTTTTGAAAGCAGAAGAAGACCAGAAGGCTTCCCAGGAGATAGGAAATCTTTTAGAGAATGTAAAAGAGGGCAACCAACTGGCAGATGTGTTCATCCTGGACAAGGATTATAACAATATTCTAAAGCCCCCTTCTGATTCTGCTTCAGACGTTTTTCTGAACCTGGATTTAGCCGCCATCACCCTGGCTCTTTCCGGGACAAAGGCTTATTCTCACCTCTATCAGGCAGGAGACTACTTTTTTGAAAGTGGGTTTGCCCCCATTTATAACTCCGAAGGAGAGGTGATCGCTGTTTTGGGGGTGGAGGCCGGGGCTGATTTTTTCAAAGTCCTTTCCAGCTTCAGAAAAACCCTGATAGGAGCCTTCCTACTCAGTCTTTTGGGGATACTGCTTTTGGGGGTTCTCTTCTACAACTTGGCCACTCACCTAAGAAAGATGGAGGATGCAGTAATCAAGACCAGCGCACTTCAAGCCATGGGAGAGATGGTGGCGGCTATCTGCCATGCGATCAGAAATCCCTTAGGAATAATCAAAGGGACCGCTGAAAGATTACGCTCAAGATACAACGAAAGTCAGGATGAGCTTTTCGATTTCATTCCGGAGGAGGTAGATCGACTAAACGATATTTTAACCGGTTATCTTGAATTCGCCAGCTCGGAGCCGAAAAGAAAAGAGGTGATCCAGATAACCCTTTTGGTAAACAAAATAGTAGATCAATTCAGGGAGGCTTTTTCAAAACAGAATATTCAAATTCAGTTAGAGACAGAGGAAGATCTTTTCCCGGTGATGGTTAACCCCGGCGGGATCAGACAGATAATAATGAATTTGTTAATGAACGCCAAAGATGCCATAAAGCAGAACGGAGTGGTGAATGTCAGGCTCAAAAATCAGAAAAAATACGTTAAGCTGGAGATCGAGGATAATGGCAGGGGAATAAGAAAAAAAGATCTAAAACAGATATTCAATCCTTTCTTTTCCACCAAGACTAAAGGGAGCGGATTGGGACTTTACGTGGTAAAAAAGATAGTGGAAGAACATGAGGGGACCATCTCTGTGGAAAGCAAGGTGGGAGAAGGGACTAAAGTTGAGATTAAATTGCCGGTGGGGTCAGATGATCGGTCAACGGATGAAACGGATAGAACGGATGGGTCAGCGGACTTGTCCTGAAGGCTTGGCCTGAAGGATTAAACGGATTAAACGGCTGATTGGCGGGAAATGATGTTTGGGTGGAATTGGAAAGCTATGGAAAACATGTAAAGAGGTATGATCATGGCGCAAATATTGGTGGTAGATGATGAGAAGAAGATGGGGATATTAATTGAGGGAACTTTAAAAGATGCCGGCTATTCGGTGAAGACTGTTACCAGCGGAGAGGAAGCGCTTAAGCTTCTGAAGAAGAATACTTATGATGTGGTAATCACCGATCTGAAGATGGAGCCGGTGGATGGCATGGCGGTTTTAAAGAGGGTAAAAGAGCTGAATGAGTCGACTGAGGTGATTATGATGACTGCCTACGTCACTGCTAAGTCTGCGGTGGAAGCCATGAAAGCCGGAGCCACAGATTATATCATCAAACCCTTTGCTTTAGAAGAGTTGAAACTCTTAGTGGATAAGATCGTGGAGAAGCAGAAGCTTTTAGCATTGAACCTTCAGTTGCAGGAGGATTTAGGAAAAGCGACCTTAGATGAGTTTGTGGGAAAAAGCGAGAAGATCAGGAGTGTGTTCGAACTGGTGGAAAAGGTTGCCAAGACAGATGCCAACGTGTTGCTATTAGGAGAAAGCGGCACCGGAAAGGAGTTGGTGGCACGAGCCATCCATCAAAAAAGTAAAAGGAAAAATAAACCTTTGATCACGGTCAATTGCGCGGCTTTGACCGAGACCTTGCTGGAGTCCGAGCTTTTCGGTCACGAGAAGGGCGCCTTTACCGGTGCCTATGCCAGAAAATTGGGAAGGTTTGAGTTGGCAGATTTAGGAACTATCTTTTTGGATGAAATTGGCGAGATCTCCCCCACCATACAGGCCAAACTTTTGAGGGCCTTGGAGGAGAAAAAATTCAATCGGGTGGGTGGGGTGGAGACCATTGAGGTGGACACCCGGGTTATCGCCGCCACCAACAGAAATCTGGAGCAAAATGTCAAAGCGGGAAAATTCAGAGAAGATCTATATTTCAGGCTGAACGTCTTCCCCATCTGGATTCCACCATTAAGGGAAAGAAGAGAGGATGTCTCACTTTTGGTGGAGTATTTTCTCAACAAATACCACTATCAGGGGAGAAAACTTCTTCCAGAGCTTATGGATCAACTGATAAATTATCACTGGCCCGGGAATGTAAGGGAGTTGAAAAACATCCTGGAACGAGCCATGATCCTATCCGACGGGAAAAACATCGAAGCTTACCACGTGGGAATAAAACCAGGTCTGCTTGGGGCAGAAGCGCCTCCAACAGAGCGGCAGGAGATGAAAACTCCCCCGGAAACTTCAGGTCTCAGCCTGGAGGAGATGGAGAAAGACATGATCATTGAGGCTTTAAAAAGGTCAAAGGGTAACAAGACTGAGGCGGCTAAAGCCTTGCATATAACCCGCAGAATGCTTTACTCCAGAATGAAAAAGTATAATCTTTTGTGACTCGAAAGATCAGAACCTAACTTAAGTTAGGTTCTGGTCTTTTTCAGGCATCATTAGGGCGATTCATGAATCGCCCCTACATGCTTCATCAATACCTAATTTTTGAAAATCCAAATGCCCTCAGCCCTTGTCTTCTCGTCGTCACTCAGTTGAAAGACCAGTTTCAAGAACTTCATCCTTTCGGATAGAATGGGGTTCTGGTAAAAATCTCGCTTGGGGAAGCAAAGCATCAGGGTCTTTTGATGGACTTTCCATCTGGTGGATCTCTGTTCAGGTTCGAATTCAGACAACCTGTCTGTCACCATTTGACGAAAGGGCTGAGATTCTTCCAGTATTTGCACAGGTTCATACTGATTTACCTCATCGTCTTCAATAAAGATTATCCAGCGATCAAGATCAAGATGGAGCTCCGCCCAGGTGGTCTGCAGTTCACACCAGATTAGGATATGGTTTGCCGAATCGTATTGGCGATAGTAGGCATGGTGAAACTCCGACTGTTGTTTTGGATTCATCGCGAGCATGGTGTCGTAATGTTGTAGTCCTGCTTCGATGAGCAAGGAATCCATCAAAGTGGCGGCAATATGAAGGGGGAAATCGCCGCCTCCACCACGCCTGCCCCCAGCCATGGTGAAAGGGTTGCTCAACTGCCATGGTTTTCCGCCCCTTGCCGCTGCTCCAAAATGCACCGTCCGCCTTTCCCACAAAATCGGGAAGGATTCCTCGATCTGAGTTGAGGTTTTTGAATCGAAAACCGGACCCACATATTTTCGGTTAGAAGGCACGGTGGCGCAGGAGGTCAATATTAACAGAGAAATAGCCAGACTGCAAAAGACCACTGTCCACCGTACCCTCTGTTCAGAAAACCACAGCATCGCCTTCACCCTATTCTACTGAAGGTAGAGCCAACTGGGTTTTCACCCAGAGCTCCTGTTCTTTGGGTGCCTGCTCGCGGGAACCGCCCCGGTCACGACCCATACCGCCTCTATCCCCACCGCGTCTGCCACCGCCCCTGTCGTCTCTGCCTTCACCGCCGCGATCACCGCCCCGTTCTCCCCTTGTGCGCTGACGATCACCCATACTCATACCGCCCCATTCCAATCCAAGACAGATGATTTGGCCCGGCTGGGCCCCGATGCCGAAATCGAAAACATCGCCCTTCTCAAGCGGTATGCTGAATTCATACGTGTAGATACCCTGTGGAGAGGCAAAACAAACAGCTGGGCCGCCTGAGCCATCTGTGCGTAGCGTGATTTCCTGTTTACTTTTCTTATCGATGACGGTGATCTGACCGACCGTGTCTTGCTCCATATCCAAAAGGCGCTGTTGCTGCTCTGGGGTTAAGGCTTCCTGGAATCCACCCTCACCTGAGGCTCTCATCCTTTGAAACCCGGGAAGAGACGGACCGCCGGTATAGCGGATGCCGAAGTCCTTCTTCTTTTTGCCGGAATTATCCAACCACAGAGTCACACCACCCATGCGAATGGCCCGCGCCCAAGCCTGGTTACTGAAACGAAAAAGAATGTAGAGGTTCTGGTTATCATTGCTCAAACCAAGCTGCACGCCGGAGTCTTCGAAATAGACGGTGGATCCACTGGGCCATTCGGTCATCTCGCCGTCCACCTTCACCGGCTCCGCCGACCAGTTGGTCTGCACTTCCTGAGGGCCACAGCCGGCTAACAGGAATGGGCCAGCCAGCGCTAACAGGAGAAGTGCTTTTGAACTCAAAGCCGTAAAATTCTTGTTAACCATCGTTCTACCTCATTTTCGACCGATTAAAAAGGTGGGGGTAACCGTAACGTTCGGCCACCCCCACGGAATGGATACAAATTCTCAGGAGCTTTAGTTTACTTGAGCAACACCATGCGGTTAGTCACCTCGTAGGGGCCAGCCTCGATGCGGTATAAATAGACCCCACTTGCGGTTATATCTCCACTTTCGTTGCGGCCATCCCAGCGCACGCTGTAGCTTCCTGTTGGCTGGTATCCCAGATCATAGGTGCGGATCAACTGTCCGGAGACATTGTAAATCTGTATCCGAACGTTCTCCGAAACACTAAGCGTGTAGGCAATCTGGGTCTCCGGGTTGAAGGGATTCGGATAACTCCCGGCTATAATATGAAGCTCAGCAGGTGCTGTTTCGGAAGATGTGCTTTCAGAGTTTTCAGGCAACTCGATACCATACCCTTCAAGCAACTCAGCCACTGCAGTCCGAATCTCCTCGCGGCTAGCATCCTGGTTTCGCATCTCTTTGGTCTTCTCCCGAAGAGCTTGCCTCTGTTCATCGGTCAGATTGGCCATAAAGCCGCCCCGATTGTGTCTCAAACCTTCAGAACCACCCAGCAGACGGCACTTCTCAGGCAACTCGATACCATATCCTTTTAGCATCTCAGCTTTCGCAGCCCGAATCTCCTCGCGGGTAGCCCCCTGGCTTCGCATCTCTTTGATCTTCACCCGAACAGCTTCTCTCTGCTCATTGGTCAGATTGTCCCCGAAGCCACGGCGTTCACCCCGGTTGTCAGGCAACTCGATACCATATCCTTTTAGCATCTCAGCTTTCGCAGCCCGAATCTCCTCCCGGCTAGCATCCTGGCTTCGCATCTCTTTGGTCTTCACCCGAACAGCTTCTCTCTGCTCATCGGTCAGATCGGCCATAAAGCCGCCCCGATCGCTTTGCAAGCCTTTGGGGCCTCCCGGCAAACGGCAGTTCTCAGGCAACTCGATACCATATCCTTTTAGCATCTCAGCTTTCGCAGCCCGAATCTCCTCGCGGGTAGCATCCTGGCTTCGCATCTCTTTGATCTTCTCCTGAACAGCTTCTCTCTGCTCTTCGGTCAAATTGGTCCAGATGCCTTTTCCGTGATGGCCATCACCACGACCCTTCGCTAACACAGCACCGCTTGTGCCCACCAGAACGCTAAAGAAAAGCACCAGTGCCATGATACCTGCTATGGTCGAAAACTTTTTCATTTTGTATTCCTCCAGTCAGTTTTAGATTAACTTCTTCAAGTTTCTGAGTTCATTGTAAAAACTCAAGAACTCACTATTAATGAATTGCACCTTCAGCGAATTTGCGTCTTCAGTTCCGATTGCAAAAACGAAGGTGCTTTTTGATTTTTTTTGATTTGATTTGATGAGGTGATAACCTTTCATTTTCAGATAGGCTGAAAATGCCAAATCATCGGTGGCAATCTGATTATTTTTGATTTTATCTGATTTCATCTTTATTTCCTATCCTCAAACCTCCGTTTTTATGGTTATCTTTCTATTCTTTTTCCGCGGTTTCTCAACCCTCTCATCCGGTCTCGTCCTTCCTTAAAAAGTGAGAAAAATTTCTTCTGCTGTTCTGGAGTTAAGATTGCTTTTCCCTCGAGTAAATGCGCGGTCGTCTTCTTTTTAAGCGTGATCTCCAAAGTACCAATTTCCTCCGCAAGCCTGTCGAGTTTTTCGACATTTGGCTCCTCAGCCGCTATTTCATCCATCAATTCCTTTCTTTTGGCTCTGAGTGAGTCATGAATCGGTTTTGTCTCTTCCCTAAATCTATCACACCGAGATTCAAATTCCTTCACCTGCTCTTCATTCAGACCGAGTTCGTATTTAATGAAATCCATGTGCCTATCAGGCTGCACATCGGGTCCGCCCCTCAGGGGAAAATCTCTTTTAAAATGAAAGCGATGATAGGCAAAGGTTGCCAGTGCGGCTACGTTGACGATGGTCAAGAGTATCAGGATTACAATGATTAAGTTCTTTTTCATTGCCATCTCCTATTCCTCTGAAATCACGTCCAGGTAAGTAGCTTCGATGGAACCCGTCGGTAAATCGTCCAGCAGGCTTAAATGGTATGAATCAAAAAACTGCTCTAAGGCAATGGTGCGTTCGTCAACCTGATATGCTGTTTGTCCGTTAGCAGACTGGGGGAAGTTTCCCAATGAATAGCCTGTAAAAACGCAAATCAGCAAAACGGCAATAGCAACTGCCGGGCGAGCCCAATGAATCAAACCCTCAAGCCAACCCAGAACAGGATCTCTTCCCTCTTCATATTCGATGATCCTCTGCTTCAGCCTTGTCCAAAGATAAGGAGAGGGTTGAATTTCCTCCCGGTGCCCTAAAGCCCCCCACAATTGAGAAAACTCCTCCAGCAGGCGGGAGCAGTCGGGGCAAATCTTGAGGTGATTTTCCATTTGGACCCGCTGCTCTTCAGGCAGTTCATTCTCTAAGAAGGGCACCAAACTCTTTTTAACATTTTTGCAGTTCATCATAAATTCGCCTCCGTTCACTACTTTGACACGGATTCTAGTTAAAACTTGCGGTTTTTCGCATTCTTGCTATTCATATCTCAATGCGTCAATGGGATTCAAAAGGGAGGCCTTGCGCGCCGGATAGAACCCAAAGAAAAGTCCTACCGCCAGGGCGAATGAAAAAGACAAAGCCACAGAAATCGGCGTGATGACAGTTTGCCAGCCGGCAAACTGACTCATAAGCTTACTAACCAAGATTCCTGAAAAAACACCGATCATCCCGCCGGCCAATGATACGATAATCGCCTCGATAAGGAACTGGCTCAAAATATCGCGCCTCTGTGCGCCAATTGCCTTGCGGACACCTATCTCTCTGGTCCTCTCGGTAACCGATACAAACATAATGTTCATAATACCGATTCCTCCGACGATGAGGCTAACCACGGCAATGCCCGCAAGAAGCATGGTGAATGTATCGCTGGTCTCCTGCACGGTAGAGAGAATCTCTGCTTGAGACATGATATTGAAGTCATCTTCCTGACCCTCTCTAATCTTGTGCCTTTCACGGAGAACAGACGCAATCTCAGTTGAAGCTTTGTCCATAACGTCCCCATTCTTCGCCTCCACGTTGATGGTGGACACGTAATCCACACCGAACAGCCTTTTCTGTGCGGTTTTCAGGGGAACAAAGACGATATCATCCTCATCCCTCCACCCGCTGCCCCCTTTTTCGCTCATGACGCCGATAACCTGAAAACTGCTGCGCTTTATCTTGATGTATTGTCCTATGGGATCCTCTTCTCCGAAAAGATTCTCCACCACCGTTTTCCCCAGAACCGCCACCCGTCGCATAAGTCGGTTGTCCTCTTCGGTCAAGAAGTAACCCTGCTCGACCGGAAAATTCCTTACCTCCGGATAGTTGGGTGTCACTCCGTTTATGCTGGTATTCGTGTTCTTATTACCAAAGACCACCTGAGCGTTTCTGGAATACTCCGCATCGACTTTGGCCACGGACGGGCACTCTTCGGCAACAGCCTGAGCATCCTCGTAATTAAGAGAGGTTCGGCTTCCACTTGCTGATCGGGCCGGCCCATGTTGAGAAGCGCCCGGACGCACCATCAACAGATTTGCCCCCAACTGACTGATACGCTCCGTAATCTGAGCACCGGCGCCTTGACCTATAGCTATCATAGCAATCACTGCGGATACCCCCACGATGATTCCCAGCATCGTCAGAAAACTGCGAAGTTTGTTTGAAAAGATGGAAGATACTGCCATAGTCAAACTCTCAATCAATTCAGCCAGGGAGAACCGTCTCTTTTTCTTCTCATTACGTGCCGGCACAAAAATCTGGCTAGCCCCCTCTCCATCCGAGGTTCTCTGATCTTCCACAATCTCACCATCTTTTAAACGAATAATTCTTCGGGCATAAGATGCTACCGAGTCGTCGTGGGTGATGAGGATGATGGTAATCCCCTTCCCATGGAGCTCAGAAAGGATTGACATTATCTCCTGTCCAGATTTGGAATCCAGGTTACCGGTGGGTTCATCCGCCAGGATTATGGAGGGCTGGTTTACAAGTGAACGGGCTATGGCCACTCTCTGTTGTTCACCGCCGGATAATTCTCTGGGACGGTGATGAGCTCTTTCCTTAAGATTCACCGCCTCCAGGGCACTAATCGCCAATTCCTTTCGTTTACCGTGATTTCCCGCATAGATAACGGGAAGTTCTACATTAGAGAGGGCATTTAAGCGAGACAGCAGATTGAAAGTCTGAAAAACAAACCCTATCTTCTCATTCCGTATTCGGGCGAGCTGGGATTCGGAAAACTTACTTACATTAATACCATCAAATAGATATTGACCATCGGTGGAAATATCCAAACATCCCAAGATATTCAGGAGGGTGGACTTGCCCGAACCCGAAGGCCCCATAATGGCGACAAAGTCGCCATCTTCTATTTTAAGTGAGGCATTTTTCAAAGCAGGGACCTTTATATCCCCCATCCTGTAAGTTTTGTTGACGTTTTTTAACTCTATCATCTTATTCCCCTCATCATCCGCCTTAGGTCCCGGCCAGGATCTCCTTGCGGTGAGTTGTTTTCTATCCCACCCAGGATTACCGTATCTCCTTCCTTCAATCCCTTGGTTACCTCAAGCACCCTTCCATCAGTGATGCCGGTTTCGATCTTCCGGGGTGTTGGCTGATCTTCTAATACCATAACGAAGCTTTTGCCTTCTCTTTCCTTTACTGCACTTTTTGGAATCACAAGTATGCCATCTTTTCTTTCCACCATAAACTCCACGTTGGCTGTCATTCCTGAGGCCCAGTGACGCGGCACTTTTAGAGGGTCCACCATCACGTCGTAGACCACCACATCCGAGACCAACCTGCCCTCGCGAGAAATCTTGGTCACCTTTCCTTTCAGCCGCTCATCGGGAAAACCGTCAAGCATAATCCAGGTATCCTGTCCCAATCTTATCTTCCCTATATCTACCTCATCCACCTCCACCTTTGCCACGAGTCTGTCAGCAATTACCAAGAGAATGCTCTGGGTAGAGACGTTTTGTCCCGGCTCACAGGAGCGATTTATTACCTCGCCGGATATGGAGTTGGTCAGAGGCACCGGTTTGTAAGCTCTGTCGGCGATCTCATAAGCCATCTCCGCCTCTTTTAAGGCCTCCGGATCATTTCCCCTCTGTGCGGACTCCAGGCCGGAGCGGGCCGCATCCAGAAGAGCAATCCTGTCCTCGCTGGAGATCCAGGCCAGGATATCACCTTCTTTGACTCTATCTCCTTCATGCACCTCTACCCTGTCTATCCTTCCGTTGACAGACGAGCTGACCTCGACTCTGGTATATGGCTCAATGGTCCCGGTTGAAAGCACCTTGATCTCTATGTTCCCTCGTTTCACTCTGACCGTCTCAAAGCTTACTTGACCTGGGTTATCACCGTTTCTTTTTTGCCAATAGAAGTATCCAGCCACAAGTATGGCCACCAATACGATTAATACTAATACCTTCTTCATTAGCTACTCCTTCCCCAGGCCTTTTCCAACCTAGCGCTGGCTACACGGAAATTGAATATGGCATTAACATAGTTATTTTCTGTGCGGGTAAGATCGCTTTCCTTTTGCTGCAGGAAAAAATATGATGTCAGTCCCTGTTCATACTGCAGCTTTGTCAATTGGTACATCTCACGGGTCGCCTGCAGAGTCTTATCATTAACCTCAATTATTTTTTCCGCGAGTTCCCATTTTGAATAAGCTTGCTCAATCTCCTCCTCTATCTGCTGTTCCAGTTCCCGAATCCTCACATCCTGCTCCTTCAGGGAAAGAGCTGCCTTTTTGACCTTTGCTTTCCTTGAAAAACCATCAAAGATAGTAGGCAAGGAGAAGCTTATTCCTGCACTCCAATCTCCTTGCTGGTCCAGGAATGTTTCGTCACTCCGCCATGCATATCCCCATGAAGAAGACAGGGAAATTTTTGGAAAATAGCTGCTCTTAGCTTGAGTAACCTCAGCTTCCAGCACATCCGTGTTAATCCTCTGGGAGCGAATGTCCGGTCTTTGAGTTTTCGCCTCTTCAATCAGCCTGTCTAAAGATGGAAACTTTATATCTTCATCTTCATACTTTATGGTTACTTCTGCCCTTCTGGGTCTGCCGAGAAGCAGATTGAGTTCGATTTGGGCAAGGGTCAATTCCTCCTCTGCCTGCTTCTTATCATATTCTGCCTGTAATAGATTCGCCTCAGCTTCCATCACTGCGGGAGAGCTCTCTCTGCCTGCATTATACTTCAATTTGATAAGCACAAGGTCTTCTTTCCGTCTTTTAAGGATGTCCTCTGCAAGTGCAATCTGTTCCTGCTTCTGCAAGATTCTAAAAAAAACCTCCTTTACTGCGAGAATCACTTCGTTCTCCCCAAGATGATAGTTCTCCTCCGCTATTTTCACTCTCGCTTTTGCAGCCTTTACACCGGCACGAATAGACCCTCCCTGATAGAGCGTGTATCCGACCCCAATGCTTGCCGAGTAGCTCCTTTCTTCGCCATATCTACTGGAAAGGTTCAGGCTCGGAATGGAAAGGTTCAGGCTCGGATAATACGATGAATAAGCGGCAGTCACACCTACCTCGGACTGTTCTATCGCTGTTTTTCGCTGAATGAGTTTGGGGTAATTCTCCCTTGCCAAAGAAAGGCAATCTTGGAGGGTCAATGGTTGTTCTGCGAAAGAATTGCCATTTAGAATGGCTAACCAGAAGACAAATAGAAAGCGGTATTTGACAGTCACTTTGTCTCCTTGTTCTTCTCAATTTCTTTTGGGTTCATCTCTTCAAAATCCTCTCTTTTCTCATATGACACGGATTTTTTGTGAAACTTGCGGCTTTTTATCACGTTTCTGTTAAATAGCGAACCAGTTTCTTTTGCAGATTTGATTTTGCCCGGTGAATAAGCGACTCTACTGATGAAAGGGACCTCTGCAGGATTCCGGCTATTTCCTCATAGGGCAATCCTTCATATTTATGAAGCACAAAAGCAATTCGTTGCTTTTCAGGCAAAGAATCAATCGCCTTTTGTACTTTCGCATTTCGCTCTTTCTTTTCCAGGGCAACATCCGGCCGATCGGAATTTGAAGCTAGCACGTCAGCTACATGTTGGCCCTCACCTTCTAATAGCGAACTGAGGCTTCTCAGCCATCTAAATCGCTTATTGTCACGCACGAAATTCAAAGAGCGATTCACCGCAATCCGGTAGAGCCAGGTGGAGACTTTGGCTTCCTGACGAAACTTCTTGGCTGATTTGTAAACCTGGAAAAAGACCTCTTGAGCAACGTCCTCAGCATCTTGTCTGTTACCAAGTAAATTGTGACAAGTATTTATCACTAAAGCCTGATAACGATCAACCAGCGCTTTGAATGCACTATGATCCTTCGCCGCAATCTTCTGAATCAATTCCTTATCATTCATCGAGATGTTCAAAATTGCTCTTTATTCTTAAATCAAAAATAAAATCCTATTAATAGACACAAATCATGTAAAAAACCTGCAGTAATATCGTATGATTGTAAAAATAAACAAAACAAAATATAATCCGATTGATAAAAATAGAATATTGGATTATTTTGAAAATAAAACGTCTGACTCTTTCTCGGAGGAAAAAGAGTCACACTCTCAAGTGGACACAAACTGTACCCATTTACCCAATTTATTGAACCTTCAGGTTCACTTTTCTAAAAATGGGATTGCTTGATTTTAGCATGTTCTTCGTTAGGTTTGTAACTTTATGGAAAACGGTGACTTAGCCTTAAGTCAAGATTGAGCGAAGCCCCCTCTGTTCTGGCACGTTTGTTGTTTTATAGATGTGTGGAACAGGAGGTGAAGAAAGATGAGAAATTTCAGATTGAAAAAAAGCGAAAATAAAAAGCTGGTTCTCATATTCCTCTTAATTGTTGTGGGAATACCTCTGTTTTTAGTAAATGCGGCTGAGGCACAAATAAAGGAAAATATCGAAAGGGAACTGGAGAAGACCGATGCCGTGATTGTGCGAGCCAAAGAGGCGGTCTGGGAAAGCAGAAATCCCAAGGCAGAAAATCTTTTGAAAATGGCGGAAAGCCTTCAGAGTGAAGCCAAAAAAGCCTTTTACATGATAGGATACAGGCTCGCTGTGGAATTTACATTAAAGGCGAGAAAAAGAGCCTATGAGGCCATCGGCTTCACCAAAAAGGATGAGGAGAATGAGAACTTAGTTTTAAAAGCAATAGAAAGAACAGATCAGGTAATAAGCAAGGCAAAAGAGGTGGCAGGTAGATCAGAGAACAGAAGAGTCTTTTCTCTTTTGGAGATGGCAGTCAACAATCAGCAGAAGGCTAAGGAATTCTTCAAAGAGCATAAACTTAAGATGGCATTGAAGTTTACCCTGAAGGCAAGAGAGACGGCTCAAAAGGTTCTGAGTCTGACTAATAAGGGAAAAAGGTTGGATCGGCTGGCTCGAAAGGAGTTGGAAATCACTGATAGATTCATTGAGAAAGCTTCAGCTATCATCCCAGAGAGCCAAATTCAGAAAGCAGATCAACTGTTCAATCAGGCAAGAAGCTTACAGGAAAAAGCATGGGATATGTTTAATCAGAAAAGATTCGCAAAAGCCATTAAGAATTCGCAAAAGGCAAGGGAACTGGTCAAAAAAGCTTTGAGGCTGGTGGAACAAGACATTACCCCACAGATGGTGGAAAACGCCATCGAACAAAATGAGAGATTAATTGAGAAAGGGGTTGAAAAAATAAACGCCGTCTCAAATCCGGAAGCTCAAAGTACCTTTGAGAATGGTTTGTCCCATCAAAGTAAGGCAAGGGAATATTACCGTGAGGGGAAATTCAAAGCCGCTTTAGCAGAAGCCAAAGTGGCAAGAAGATTGATCAGCAAAGCTTTGGAGATGATACAAGAAGGCGGGATGTAATCTGTAATCCAATCCTGTGTAAAAAAAGCCCTGTCGCATCATGACGGGGCTTTGTATTATCCGCAGGATCTTGAGATATGAAAAAGAACTTGCGAGCTTTGGTAAAGAATTGAGATAAAAAAATCAAATATCTATCAAATCACATGAAACCGAAATCCCTTTTTGCTTTTCTTTTTCTTCTTTTCTGTCTGATACAAACCCCAGCTCTTGCAGAGGAAACATCCCTCATAAAATTTTCCTTTGGCCTGGGATATGATAACGTCTCTGAAAGATATTATCTGGTTCATTATGATACCATAGGCGTCCCTTCCGAATCGCTGGAAGCTTTAAGAAGAGCTACTGAGGAGATCGAGGAAATGCAAGCGATTCTTAAGTTTGATCTGAACAAGAATTTTGCGGATCATTCCCGATTTTCTGTGAAAAATAGCTTTTCTTTGAGCAGTCTCTATTTGAGAGATATTCTAAGAATTGAATGGGAGAAGGATTGGCTCAATTTAAGCAACCAGACAGAGTTGAAAACCATCCAGGACACAACAAAAGTGCCCTACCAGACGGACTACTTCACCAACAACTTTAATGTGCAACTAAAAGCTCGTCTTTCACCGGGATTATCCTTAAGATTCAGGAATAATTTAGAATACACCGAATACAAAGAGAAATCAACCTACCCCTATGACTATTACCTGAACAGAACCGGTCTGGAGCTGGACAAAGAGATTTCTTTCGACGGGTTTCTTCACCTCTCCTATCAATTTTCCAAAAGATATGTTCCCGATTCTGCCTTAATCAACTACGACAGACACTTTCTTGATGTCTCTTTTGACAAATATTTTGGCTGGGAAACTTTATTACAACTGGAGAATGAACTGGATCGGAAGCTGTTCAACAAACCCGGAGGGCTGGACGATTTCTGGGAGGAAACATTCACTTTTGGGCTAAGCAAAAAAATTCACACAAGATGGGAGCTTTTGTTCCGCAATGAATTTGAAATTTTAAGCTATGATACAGAAGATGAGATCAACTTTAACTATTTTGAAAACAAATTTTCTACCGCTTTAGAATATGAGCTTTCAGATGGATTGGAGATCAAGGGAGAACCCGAATGGTCAGTTTTCTCCTCCCTAAAAAGACTTTATCAAGATTATAATTATAACCAATTAGCATTCAGTCTATCATTTGACCTCTCGCGGTCGACCAATCTATGGCTGAGCGTAGAAGACAGATTCGGCAAGAGGAATTATAAATCGGATGAGAATCCTTTCTATACTGATTATCTTTTGAATCAGGTAAGTCTTTTTTTAGATGGGGAACTGAGCGCTCATCTGGGTTTCAATTTGATGCTTTCTGTTGATTCCGAATGGCACAACTCAAAAGGGGACAATCTCACCGTGTTTTTGATCTCCAGCGAATTGACATATAGCTTCTGATCAACCTCCCCTAAATCCCCTCCTTGAGAAGGAGGGGACTTTGTCCCCTCTCCTTTTTAAGGAGATTCATATGAATGTGCGTATGCACTCATACGAGCTTCGCATCGTCAAGATGCTTCGCAGGGTTAGGGTGAGGTTCACGCTGCTTTAGGCGGGTGTCCTTTCCACAGGATCCTATGGGCACCCGCCGTTTTTCCTCTTCGGTGAAGAACGCCAACGGAAAGCAAGAAGAGGTGTCAACGGATGGAACGGATTCAACGGATATTCACCACTCTAATCCGCTCAATCCGTCCAGACGGACGCCTGTCTGGGCGTTTAATCCGTTGACTATTCCTGCTCTTGACGGGTTTTCTTCATCCGCTGTTCCTTTCCTGTTGTTGAAGTCTGCCAGCCATGCACGGACGCCCAGACGGGGGCGTCTGCCTGCCCGTCTGGGGAACATCAAAGGGAAGCGAAAACTATACGTAGGGACAGGGCTTGTCCTTCAGGATGAATCCCTGTCCGAACCATGATGAGGACAGCCACACGGACGTGCCCGTCTGGGCAAGGGCTGTCCCTACGGGATAAATCAGAGAGGTGGAATTTCCCCCTTTTTTGAGAAGATTCTTCTTGCTTTTTACCGATTTTTGTGTTATATATTAATTATGTTCAAGCGAATTCTTGGGCTGTCGATTTTGCCTTAGACCTTAAACCTTAGACCTTCAACCTTAAACCTATTTACGCCGGAGGTGGTAAGATGCACAAAATAATCTTAACGATTTTGCTGTTCGTCTTCTGGGCTGTGCCGGCTTTTGCCCAGGAAACCCTGTGGAGCCGCACCTACGGGGACGGGGGCAGTGAGGCGGACTACAGCCGTTCTGTCCAGCAGACCACAGATGGAGGGTATATAGTGGCGGGAGATACATGGTCTTTTGGCGCCGGCGGATACGATGTCTTGCTGATCAAGACCAACTCAACAGGTGACACCCTGTGGACCCGCACCTACGGGGGGAGTAGCTGGGATCGGGGCTTTTCCGTCCAGCAGACCGCGGATGGGGGGTATATAGTGACGGGATACACAGAGTCTTTTGGTGCCGGTCTTGATGATGTCTATCTGATCAAAACCTATCCCAACGGAGATATCGTGTGGAGCCGCACCTACGGGGGGAGTAGCTGGGATGAGGGCAATTCTGTCCAGCAGACCACAGATGGGGGGTACATAGTGGCGGGATATACATGGTCTTTTGGCGAGGGCGATGGGGATGTCTATCTGATCAAGACCAACTCAACAGGTGACACCCTCTGGAGCCGCACCTACGGGGGGAGTAGCAATGATGAGGGCTATTCCGTCCAGCAGACCACAGATGGGGGGTATATAGTGGCGGGATGTACAAACTCTTTTGGTGCCGGCATCTACGATGTCTATCTGATCAAGACCAACTCAACAGGTGACATTGTGTGGACCCGCACTTATGGAGGAACTAAGTGGGATGAGGGCTTTTCTGTCCAGCAGATCCCTGGGGGGTATATAGTGGCGGGAGGGACAAACTCTTTTGGTGCCGGCGATTGGGATGTCTATCTGATCAAGACCAACTCAATAGGTGGCACCCTTTAGAGCAACATCTACGGGGGGAGTGACTCGGATTATGGCTATTCTGTCCAGCAGACCACAGATGGGGGGTATATAGTGGCGGGAGGGACAAACTCTTTTGGTGCCGGCGTATACGATGTCTATCTGATCAAGACCAACTCCAGCGGCTACACCCAGTGGACCCGCACCTACGGGGGGAGTTATGTGGATTGGGGCCATTCTGTCCAGCAGACCACAGATGGGGGGTATATAGTGGCGGGATATATATCATCCTCTTTATATGTCGGCCATAAAGAGGTCATGCTCACCAAGTTGGATTCCCTGGGCAACACCTGTATCGGAGAGTTTGTGCAATCCACCCGGGAACCTGTGCCTTCCCCAGGTTCCTCCGCAGCCACGGAGGTAACCTCCCATCCCACCGTAGTCACCAGCCCTCCAACGATAGTGACATCGCCTGCCACTGAAGTCACGACCGTATGTATGCGCGTCTGTGGCGACGTCAATGGAGATGGAGTGGTAGACCTTGGGGACGTGCTTCATTTAATAAACTATCTGTATAAGGGCGGCCCTGCTCCTGATCCTTTAGAAGCCGGAGACGTAAATTGTGATGGAGTGGTTGACCTCGGTGATGTGCTCTATCTGATCAACTATCTTTACAAAGGAGGTCCGCCCCCGTGCTGTTAGTAGTAGGGGCAATTCATGAATTGCCCCTACACGTTCATTTAGGCATAAATTCGCCGGGCAAGGGTGCCCACCTTTCGAATTTCGTAGTTGCCTGATTCATCAGGCTAAATTCGGCTCGATCACCGCCAAGGCGGGATTTTCAATGAATCGAGCAACTACAGAGTAGGGGGCCGGATTCATCCGACCCGTTACAATTTCACTTTTTGCTCACTGGATCGGTTCGGACAAGAGCGGCTCGTATTGTTTAAAAAGAGCATTCGCTTCCTCTTCCCGCTTGAAGTATGAGAAATACTTCATTCTGGCATCAACCATAAAGTGATATCTTTTCAAATTGAAAAGGGTGCGATCGTCTTTAAAGATAGTTTTGTCCAGCACTCCTCGAAGCTCAAAATCCGGGAAAGTATAAGGATAATATTTTAGGCTATCCTTGAGAGAAAAGACCATTCCCTCCGGAATCCTCAAATACATCTTTCCTATCTTAGGTCCTTCCATCATGGCATCATACAACGGTTTGCTTTTTATGTTTTTGACCAGGAAGCTATTCAGCATATTTATATATGCTCTTTCGATGACTTGAGGATCAAAGGGCTGGCGGTTCTCAAAAGGATACACCTCCTTGAGAAATTTTTTAATCTCATCCTGCGACGTCTGATAAAGATCACCATAGTTTTGTTCAACATAATCAAAATACCAGGAGCGTCGGCATAGCTCGGTATCCAGATACCCAACGTCCGGTCTTTTCAATTCAACAAATCTCAAGTATAACCAGGGAGCGTAATAATCCCACATATTGGTGAAGATGATGGCATCTTTTTTAACTGACCTCATGATATTAGAGGCAAAATCATAGGCGAGAAAGTCTTTGCTTCGATCCGCCTCAAAATAGTTCTTCTTTAGCAAAATCAGGGGGAGAAGGATAAAAAAGATGATAATCAAATATGATAGTCTTTTTTTGATTCTTGAATTTTTAATTATCTGAAACACGAAATGAAGACCCACCCCTATGAAAATGGCATTTACAAGGAAAGAACCCAAAAAATATGGATCGATGTCAGGAATACTATAGTTGATGCCATAAAGAATATTGGCGAAAAATATAATCAGAAAGAACGCTAAAGTTTTGCGATCATGAACGAACAGCCTCCAGACGCCAAGAAGAGATAAGGGCAGAAGATAAAGAGGAAATTGATGGAAAAAAAGTTTGATGAAATTTTGAAAATTACTGCCAAGCTTTTCCGCTGATTGGGCGAACATCCACACCTGATATTGCCAGCCGGTCACGTGCCCTTTAAAAGCAAACCAGCTCTCCGGATTGCCCCAGTCCATGATGGGATTTTGGGATGATCTGATGGGGAGAAAAACGTAGATGGATAGTCCCAGAAGAAAAAGTGCCAAAATCGGAGTCAATCGTTTCAATCTGAAAAAGGACTTTCCATAAGTGGTCACCTGAATGAAAAAGAGAGCGGGCAAAAGGAGGATGGTGGACATGTGGTTTCCAAAGCTTAACCCGTAAACAAATGCCACCAGATAAAGGATTCGTTCTGCCACCGGCTCCTTCCGGCTATTTCGCCACAGCAGGACTAAAAGGATGATCAAAGTGTAAAACAGAACGTTCAGCGAATACACCTCGTTGGAGGTGGCTTGAGACCACAGGGTGGGGGTGAAGGAAAAAATTAATGTAGCAACAAAAGCTGATCCGAATTTGGATCCTGCGGACCAGACTACAATACTGTATCTTCCTTCTTTTCTTTTTGAAAGATTCTGCCCGATGGCAAGAAGTATGAAAAACAGAATAATGTTGGCAACACAGGTGAAAAGAAGTGACATAAGATTTACTCTGAAGATGGTATCCTCCAAAGGTAAGAGGGAAAATAGCCTTCCCAGAAGGGTGTAAAGGGGATAGCCGGTGGGATGGGCGATGCCTAAGCTTTTGCACACCACCGCCAGCTCCCCGGAATCGATGAATTGTACCGCGGGGGCTGAGGTGCGAAAATAGACGATAAAACTAACAAGGAAAAGGAAGGTGCAGGCAAAAGCTACCTTACGCTGAAAAGGCATCTAAATTCATTTCAGACTTTTGGGGGGTTAGTCTATAGTATCACGATGTAATTCCCCAGTTGACCGAATTCAACTATCTTAATTCATCCAAAGACTTTCTAAAAATGTGATTTACCCAGAACCTAACTTTGCGATTCTATTCTACGGTTGACCCATTCAGCTATCTTAATTTATACAAAAACTTTTCAAAATATGACTTAACCAGAACCTAACTTAAGTTAGGTTCTGGTGTTTCTCATAAGTTAGGTTCTGGTGTCATGTAGGTCAACCCCGCCTACGGCGGGGTTAACAAATAAGGATTTGTCTACGCCATGCTTGACCTACAAAACTATAGAGGTTCAATTTGCCATTCCGCCGGAGGCGGGCAGATGTCCGCCCCCCTCTGGGCGGATCCGCCTTAAGCGGAAAAGTGCAAAATTCCGTCTTTTTCTACCTCTCCCCCTTGTTCCCTTCAGGGTGAATCCTTCAGGGTGAACCCCCTCTCCACATTTGTGGAGAGGGGGATAGGGGGTGAGGTCTCAAAAACCATCACTTCTATTAACTCCTTACGCCTGTCTTTGTTACCCAGAATTCTATCCACTAAATTGGGGAAGATCCATTTATTTAAAAACTTCTTTTTAATGTGATTTATCCAGAACCTAACTTAAGTTAGGTTCTGGTGTTTCTCATGACTAACTTCTGGAGTTTCACGCAGTCGGCACAAAAAATCTTTTAAGATTTAAAAGACAAATAAGGATTTGTCAAGCAGGCTACGCCATGCCTGGCCTACAAAACCTCTCAAGCAGTCGGCAGAAGAAAATCCTTCAGATTTAGAAGGGAAGGTCCTCGTCTTCGGTTTTGGTCTCCTCCACCATAGGTTGCTCCGTCTCTTCAGGAATCTCCTCTTCTGCCTCGCCCTTTCTTCCTAACATCTGCATGGATTGAGCGATTATTTCGGTAAACCATCTCTTGTTGCCGTCCCGGTCGTCATAAGAGCGGGTCTGAATTCTTCCCTCGATATATACCTGACTCCCCTTCTTCAGGTACTCATTGCACACCTCAGCAGTTCGTCCAAAGGCAACGACATTGTGCCAATCGGTTCTCTCCTGCAATTGTCCGTCCTTATCTTTTACTCTCCAGCCAGTAGCTAGAGGGAACTTGGTTACCGACTGTCCACTGGGAAGATACCGCAGTTCAGGATCCTTTCCCAGGTTTCCGATCAGGATGACCTTATTTACTCCTCTCATGTCTAACCTCCAGAGATTTTAAATTTTGTGCTTTCTTCTTGACAAAGATAAGTTTTGAGGAAACATTTGTCAACTTTTAAATAATATTTTGGTCCAACAGATCATGTCAAGATAATTCTGTTTGGTTTCTGAAAAAGTGCCAGAGTTCGGTGGTATGCACCATATGGTGCATACCGGCGGGCTAAGAGCCCGCCCTACGCGATTGGGTATTAAATACAATGACTTAGTCCCGCGTAGGCGGGGTTCATCCTGAAGGGATTCACCCTGAAGGGCTCCCAGCCCCGCAAAAATGACTTTTTCGTCGCTCTCTGTGTAAAATTATTGGTTGGGGGCATGCCCTATTGATTTTCTCTGTCGTGCACATATCTTCCAAACAGATCAAAATGAGAAATTAGCCAGGATGATAACCCAAAGATTTACTCGGACAATTCCGCGGGAATAGAAAGTTGCCCACAAGCAATAGTCCCAATTCATCGAAGGCGAAAGCTCGATCACCCCGCCGTTGGCGGGGGATTTTTAATAAATCAAGCAACCACAAAAGAACCATGGAGAATTTTTTTGAAAAAATATCTTTACCCATGACACAAACTGTCACCCGCTCTTCAATAAATATAATGAGGAAACTTGGGCACCAAAAACACTTCAAAGTTTTGGCGCCCGACCAGCCAGCCTTTTGGGGACGGGAGGCTGGCTGTTTTTTACCTCTCCCCCTGTCTCCCCTTCAGGGTGAATCCCTTCAGGGTGAACCCCTCTCCACAAGTGAGACTGTGTCATAATTATGAGGAGAGGAGAGGAGAGGAGAGGATGAAGATTTTTGAAAATAGACCATACTGTTTAAAGTTCGATATGCTATATTATGGTGTAATAACAAACATGAAAGGAGCACAATGTTATGGCATATCGTTATAGTGACAGAA